>Ga0194132_10004668_pt1 | contig 23113 bp, 17 predicted proteins | sample TA2KigOf80mmetaG_FD_148612 | JGI IMG/M metagenome (GOLD analysis project Ga0194132, IMG submission 148612) | Freshwater microbial communities from Lake Tanganyika, Tanzania - TA2015054 Kigoma Offshore 80m | ecosystem: Environmental > Aquatic > Freshwater > Lake | place: Tanzania: Lake... | reverse complement strand
GGCGCTCGCCGGCGTTGCCGGCTCGCGCTGACTTGAAGAACGCAGAGCCCCTACCCGGTCCCACCGGCGTCATTCTCCAGTGACGACTGGTTCGAAGAAAGCCGGCAGGTCAGGAGCACCTCGAGGTTGTCGCCGTAGTAGAGCAGGTTCGGCGGGTTCTCAGCCACGCGGCCGGGTCTACCGGCCCCAGCCATGGTTAGTCAAGTCAGTAGTTACTGAAAGGAGGGTCGTACAGGTCGCAGGCGCCGGGCTGTGGCGGCTCGACACGAGCCGGATCTCCATCGGGGGCAGAACCGACCGCACCGTCAGTTCTCACGAGCCGTCGCTGCAGGTCGGATTCGTGTACCCGTGACAAGTTCCGTTGCCCTTGCGGCCAGGACGCCGAGGGCCACCGGTCCACAACCTGGAACCGTTGCATCCCTCGCGGGTTTCCTGCTACAAGAAGTGCCGCTGCCCGAGGTCATCCACCCGCACCGAAAGGAAGGCGAATCATGAGCCGTCCATGGCTGAAGCTGGCGAGTGCACTGGCAGGGGCCGTCAGCGTGGCCGTCCTCTTGACCATGCCCCAGCATGCAACACTCTCTGCGCAGAGCGGAAGGGAGGCTACCGCGTCAGCGTCTGCCCCCAAGACGCCTTGGGGCGAGCCGAGCCTGGAGGGCATCTGGACCGTTGAGCGGCTCGTTCCGCTCGAGCGACCGGCGGGCGTCACCGCGCCGTTCTACACAGACGAGCAGGTGGCTAAGCTGGACGAGGAACGCAGCGGCAAATCCGTCTTCGGTAACCACGTGCGTGAGAAGCGCGGATCGGAGGCAGACGTCAGCGGCGCGTACAACGCCGAGTTCACGTCGCAGAGACGTACCGGCAAACGGACGGCCATGATCATCGACCCGCCGGACGGCAAAGTGCCGGCGCTGACGCCCGAGGCGCAGGCGCGGCAGGCGGCCCTCCGCGAGTACCAGGCGGCGCTCATTCAAGCGACCGATGCGTGCAAGAGCGGCCTGCCCGGCTGCAAGTACGGCCCACCATCCCCACGGCTTCTCGAGCCGCCGACGATGTATCCCGTCGTGGCGATCAACCGGGCGTACGGACCGGAAGATCGCGGCTTGGGCGAGCGCTGCATGGGCGGCGGCCTTCCCGACTTCCGCGGCGGCTTCACCGGCAATCATCGCCAGATCGTGCAGTCGCGCGGTGCGGTCACGATCTTCTACGACACCGGTCAGGGACAAGGGTTCATGCGCACGATACCCGTGACCGATCGTCCGCATCTCCCAGCCACTGTCCGCCAGTGGTGGGGTGATTCACGGGCGCGGTGGGACGGCGACACGCTCGTCGTCGACGTGACCAACTTCAGCACCAAAACCGAGCTTCAGGGATCGCGGGAGAACCTGCACCTCGTCGAGCGCTGGAGGCGAAGTGGGCCCACGTCGCTCGAGGTCACGGTGTTGGTCGAGGATCCGACCACGTGGACGAAGCCGTGGACCGCGATCCAGGAGTTCGAGCTGCAGCCCGCTCGCGAGAACCGCATCTACATGGAACCGCGCTGTCACGAAGGGAACCACGGATTGCCCGGTATCCTGGCCGGTGCACGCACCCAGGAGGCTGCCTACGACCAGAAGCGGGGGCCGCATCCTGCGAGCTACTGCCTGGCCGCCTGTGCCGGACCCGACGCCGAGGATCGCGATCCGCTCGCACTCCGATGATCAGTGGGAGTCGGCCACGACAAGAGGACGGTCGCGGCGAAACTGATCCGCTCCCCGGATCAGCTCCTCACGACGTGGGTCGTCGCGGCGGCGCGTGTACGGGCCGATGACGCGAACTTGGAGGGTCTCATGACGAGCGCACGGATGACACACACCGTCCGGCTGGCTGCGGTTGCCGCCGTTACGCTGATCGCCTCGGCGGCCACGGTTCGAACCCAGGATGCGAGGGCGCCGCGGAACGCCGCCGAGTTCGACGCGATGTTCAAAGAGATCAACAACTGGCGCCGCTGGGGCGCCGACGACGAACGCGGCACCATGAACCTGGTCACGCCGGCGAAGGTGCGCGAGGCAGCAGCCCTCGTCCGCCGCGGCATCACCGTGTCACTCTCGCACAACCCGATGGCCGACGTGAGCGTGGACAACCCGGCCGGCGCGTTCAAGCACACGATGGGCCCGTCCCGACGGACGGACACCTACGAGTTCACGTATCACGGCTACGGCGTCAGCCACATGGACTCGCTCTGTCACTTCATCTGGAACGACCGCCTCTACAACGACATCCCGCCCTCGTCGAGCACGGCGCAAGGCTGTGGCAAGCTCGGCATCCAGAACCTGAAACGCGGCATCGTCACGCGTGGCATCCTGCTCGACTTTCCGCGTTTGAAGGGTGTGCCGTACCTCGAGCCGGGAACGCCACTCTACGTCGAAGACATCGAGGCGTGGGAGAAGCGGGCCAAGGTGAAGGTTTCGTCCGGTGACGCGATCTTCGTCCGCACCGGGCGGTGGGCGCGCCGCAGCTCGCTCGGCCCCTGGCAGATCTCCGCCAGCAGTGCCGGACTGCACGCGTCCGTGCTGCCGTGGATCAAGGCGCGTGGCGTGGCGTTGGTCGGCAGCGACGCCGCGACCGACGTGATGCCGTCGCGGGTCGACGGTGTGACACAGCCCGTCCACACCATGTTGTTGGTCGGGTTCGGGACGAACATCTTCGACAACATGGACCTCGAAGCGCTGGCCGAGGCCGCCGCCAAAGAGAACCGCTGGGAGTTCATGCTGACCGCCGGTCCGATTCCAGTGGACGGCGGCACGGGCTCTCCTCTCAATCCGATCGGCGCTTTCTGATGTCGCCCGGGCGCCAGGGCTTCAGCTGGTCCCTCGTCCGAACCAACGCTGGAGACGGCTCGCGCCGAAGTGCGTCTTCTCCGCGACGAGTGCCTCGGACGGCACCTGAAACGTGCCGGTGGGTTTGGGGCCCGTTGGCGAGGACAAGCTGATTCTCGGCGCGAGGCTCAGCGCCGCCGCGAATGAGTTCGCGCAGTCCCACGACGACGGGCTCCTGTGGAACGATCGGCCCGATCTGCCCCTCCTCGAAGACGAACGGCACTATCCGCAGCGCTGGTTCAACGCGAAGGAAGAGTCCTTCATCGACCGGAGCGTGGCGCGCCGGAAGCACTTACTGCGGGAGCGCGAGGCGAGACTCCAGGAGATTGCGAAGCAGCAAGAAGAAATCGCGCAACAACAGACCGAGATTGCCAATCAACAGACGGGGCGCGCCAGATTGCAGCGGCGCGCGGCGTGGGCGCTGTCGGTGGCGACCGTCATCCTCCTCGGCCTCCTGGGATGGGTGGTCGTGCAGACCCGTGCGCTCAGCCTGGGCAATTCCGGCCTGCTGGCGTCTGCGGCCGAGGCCGCGGCCGACGCCGGGCTGATCGATCGGAGCCTGCGCCTGGGCGTGCTGGCAGCACGATCACCATGGCCATCTTGGCTGCATCCCTCGGACGGCGCCGCGGCGCCGGTCGTGTCTCTGGCGGCCAGTCGCAGCCGGTTGCTGGCGCTCTTCACCAACGATGCGCCGGTCGCGTCTGCCAGCTTCAGCTCTGACGGCGCGCAGGTGATCATGGCCGCGGGCGACGCGGCCCACCTCAGGGACGTCGCGACCGGAGGACGCCTGCTCGAGTTGAAGCACAACGGAGGGATCGCGCGGGCCAGCCTCACCGCCGACGGTGCGCGGGTCCTGACGGAGGGAGCGGGAACCGTTCGCCTCTGGGGAACGGCGACCGGCCGGCCGGTCGCCGACGCGATCGCGCACGACCACGACGCCGTCGGCTGGGCCGCCGTCAGCGCCAACGGCATGCGGCTCATCACGGCATCGGGCACTTCTGCCCGCGTGTGGGATGCGACAACGGGCAAGCAGATTGCCGAGTTGCGACACGATGATCAGGTCGAATCCGTCAGCGTCAGCCGCGACGGCACGCGCGCCGCTACGGCAGCCGGCACGACGATCTCACTCTGGGAGACCGCCACCGGCATTCGTCTTCACGCACTGAGACACGACGACGTGGTGGGCTCCACCAGCTTCAGCCACGACGGCACGCGCGTGCTCACGGTGGTGGGCGAAACGGCCAGACTCTGGGACGCGGCGACCGGCAAGCGCCTGCTCGCGCTGAAGCACGACGAGGAGATTGACGACGCCAGCGTCAGCCCGGACGGTGGGCGTGTCATGACGCTTGGTGGAACCGCCTACCTCTGGGACGCCGGGACGGGCAGGCGCGTGCGCGAGCTGAAAAGCGAGGGCGGCGTTTGGGTCTCGGCCAGCTTCAGCGCCGACAGCCGGCGCGTCATCACACGGTCGAACCAAACGTTCCTCTGGAACGCCCTCGATGGCAGCGCCATAGGCGAGCTGACGAACGATGCCGAGGTCAGCGACTTGGGGCAGGCGTCCGACTTCAGCCCCGAGGGCGCACGCGTGATCACGGCGGCGGGCAAAACGATCCGCATCTGGGATGCGGGCAGCGGCAGGCAACTGGTCGAAGTGAAGCAAGATGCCGAGGTCGGCTTCGCCGGCTGCAATCTCGTCGCCGAGCTGGGACAACCTGCCGACAGCGAGGCTCTGTCCCCCATCGTCAGCCCCGACGGCACGCGGGTTGTCACGACGAAGGGCGCGACGGCGTACCTCTGGGATACCGCGACAGGCAAGCAGACCAGCGCGCTCACGCACGTTCACGCGGTCGGATCGGTCGCCTTCAGCGATGACGGGACACGGGTGCTGACGGCATCCGGCAGGTCGGTCCACTTGTGGGATACCGCATCGACCAGGCAGACGGGCGAACTGAAGCACGACGACCTGGTCGAGGCCGCCAGCTTCAGTGCTGACGGCAGGCGCGTCATCACGGCGGCTGGCACCGTGGCACGCATCTGGGACACCGCCAACGGGTCGCAGACGGGCGAGCTGAAGCACGCTGACCTGGTTGATGCCCCCAGCTTCGTCGGGGTCGCCGCCTTCAGCCCGGACGGTACGCGGATCATTACGGCGGCCGGGACGTCGGCCCACCTCTGGGACGTCGCGACTGGCAAGCGCGTGAGCGAGCTCATCCACGACGACGTGGTTGAATCCGCCACCTTCAGCCCGGACGGCCGACGCGTGAGCACGGCTGGCGAGGTGATGGCCCGGCTCTGGGACGTCGTGACTGGCCATGAAGTGGGCAGCCTGAACGTGAATGGCGACGATGTGGTCGAGGCCAGCTTCAGTCCGGACAGCCGGCGCGCGATCACGATATCGGAACGATCGGAAGTCGCGCCAGACGGCACGCGAGCCAGGACGGCCGGCGGGCCGGCCCGGCTCTGGGACGCCACGAGCGGCGAGCACCTGGCGGAGCTGTCGAATGCCGGCCCAGTGAAGTCCGCCAGCTTCAGTCATGACGGATCGAGGGTCGTGACGGGTGGCGGATCCGTCCGCATCTGGGATGCGGCGAGCGGCGCGCAAGTGGGCGAGATCAGGAACGACGAACCGATGGACTTCGCAAGCTTCAGCCCGGACGGGCAGCGCCTCGTCACGAGAGCCGAGTTCTTCCTCACCACGGCCCGCATCTGGGATGTCCAGACCGGCAAACCGTTGGGCGAGTTGACACATGATGCCGGCATCTCCATGGCCCGCTTCAGTCCTGACGGCCGGCGCGTGATCACATACGCTGGTGGCGTCCGCCTGTGGGACGCCTCCTGGCCGGCTCGCGCGCGCAACGCGGGTCTCGTCGGCGAGGTCTGTTGGCGCAAGCTGTCCGGGGAGGCGCGGCGACTCACGGAAGCGGACGTCCGCGCGAGCCGGGTACTGGCTGCTCAACGGATCGGCGAGGACGTGTGTGAAGGCATCCCCCCAGCCGGCGCACCATGAGACCTGTGTCGCGCCAGAGGCGCGGAGTCGTCCACCCAGGCGGAAGGACACGGCGGGTTCACGATTCAGGAGCCCGAGGTGCTCGAAATCCTTTGGCGCCGCGTTCCACTTCTTGAGCTCGGCGATCGCCGAGAACGCCGGCTTGATCGCGAAGAGACGCTCGAGCGACGCGTGCGCGTCGTGATCACCGAGCTACGCTTTCGCGGCTGCCGTGAGCAAGTGCGTCCAATAGAAGTGTGGCATGCCCACGCGCTCGCACGGTGCGGACGTACCGCTGGCTGTCGCCGTCGTCGCCGAGCGCGCCAACGCGATGGTCTCGGCTTTCCCTGCTTTCGGGTATGCGCTCTTCAGGAACGCGAGCCGGCGAACTCGAAAGATTCTTGTCAAGACCCGCTGGCGCGATTCATACTCAGGGCGCCATGGCTGCGAAATCCGGCCCTACCGGGCCTCCTTCGTCTGTTCCCACCGCATCTGGAAGTCCGCAACCTGTCGCGGTACCGACATCCGACTCCTCTAGTACACCACCAACCGTAAGGGAGTGGACGCCGGGCCCGGTCGAACTGTCGACCGACATGACACCAGAAGGACGCCGCGAGCGGCATCGGCGAGAGACGTTCGAGCGTCTCGTCAAGGCCGCGCGCGAGATCATGTTCAGCCGCGCCTTAAATGACATCACGATTCAGGACATCACCGACGCAGCCGACGTCGGCAAGGGCACCTTCTTCAACTACTTCCGCTCGAAGGAACACGTGGTGTCACGGGTCCACGAATACAACCGTCGTTCGGTCGAGCGCGCTGTCGAGCAGGCGCGTACGGCTCCAGGGTCGTTCCGCGATGCGGTGGCGTCGATTCTCCTGTCGGGGCTGTGTCCCGCCGGCGGCGAGTGGCTCACGTATCAGACCAACACCATGCGCGCCATCGCGCTCAACACGGAAGTCCGGGGGCTCGTCTCGCAGGAGATGATCAAGACCCGCAAGGCCCATGAGACGCTGATCGCGCTCGCTCAAGGTCAGGGGACCGTTCGCAGGGACGTGTCTGCGGCCGATTTGGCCATGATCCAGCAGACATTCCTGGCGGGCCTGACAGTCGTGCTCTGGATCCACGGCACGATGCCCACCCCCGAGTTGGTTGCCAAAGTGGCGAGGAACTTGTACGCCGTTTTTCAACCGCCTTCGAGTGCGGCCGCCGCCGGGATGTCACCCGATCCCCCGAAAGCGAAGGCGGAGCGGCCGGTTCGTCAGAGGAAGGCCGTGAGAGCCAAGTCTCGAACGGCAGCCCGAGGGTCCCGTCGGGGAAGATAGGCCCGTTCTCCCGGTGTAGGGTCAGTCTTGACCCCAATGTCATGGGATTGACAGCGGTTGAGCCACACCCCACTGTACCCTGACGCTCGTGTATCTGAGCCCCGCGAGCCGGGGTCCGGGGCAGAGCCCCGGGTGATAAAGGAGTCTCTGGCGATGTGCTGTCATTCGCGCACTCGGGATCTCACTCTGGTGGCTTGGATGGTGCTGACCGGTTCGGCGCTGGCGGCCGGCCCGGATCAGCGCTTGCTCGAGGCCGCGAAGGGCCGGGACGCCCAGACCGTGCGCGCCCTCATCAAAGAGGGCGTCAACGTCAACGTGACGAGAGCCGACGGCGCGACCCCCCTCTTCTGGGCCGTCCACTACGACGATGCGGAGATGGCGGACCTGCTCATCCGCGCCAAGGCGAACGTCAATGCGAAGGATGAGCACGGCGTCACGCCGTTGATCCTCGCGTGCGAGAACGGCAACGCCGTTCTCGTCGACAGGTTGCTCGCCGCGGGGGCCGATGCGAGGCATGCGCAAGCCAACGGGCAAACGGCGCTCATGACAGCGTCCCTCAGCGGTCGCGTCGCCATCGTCAAGGCGCTGATCGCGAAAGGGGCGGACGTCAACGCGGCGACCATCGAAACTGGCCAGACCGCCCTGATGTGGGCGGCGGCCGAGGGACACGCGGATGTGATGCGGGAGCTCATCGCCGCGAAGGTGAACGTCCACGCGAAGTCGAAGATCGGCTTCACATCGCTCCTTTTCACGGCGCGCAACGGTGACATCGCCGCCGCCAGGCTGCTGCTCGGGGCGGGCGTCAATGTCAACGAGGCTGGCGGCGACGGCACGCACGCGCTGCCGCTGGCGGTGGTCAGCGGGAACCACGAGTACGCGCTCTTCTTGCTCGAGCAGCGGGCTGATCCCAATACCCGCATGGCCGGCGTCACGGCGCTGCACGCGGCGGCGGGTCCAGTCGACATGTGGCTGCGCCCGTGGTTCCGCGAGCGGATGGTCGACTACTCCCGCAACGCGCGGGGACTCGAGCCGGCGACGCGCGTCACGCTCATCAAGGCGCTGATCGCCCACGGCGCGGACCTGAACGCGCGGATCACCACGTCCACCGGCGTTCAAGGCTGGCTCACGTTGAAAAACGGCGCGTTCGAGCCATTCTCGGTCGGTACGGGCGATCTCAAGGGCGCAACACCGCTCTGGGTCGCGGCGTTCGACATGCACGGGGGCATCTACGGCGGCTCGATGTTCACTCGGAGTACCAACGAGTCGAGCGTCAAGCCGGACATCGTCAATGTGCTGCTCGAGGGTGGCGCTGATCCGAACCTCACCACGGACGACAAGACCACGGTGCTGATGGCCGCGACGGGGCTGGGACACGGAACGTACTTGCCCGGTCAACCACGCGGCGCGAGGACACCCGACGCCGAGGCCACGGTGAAACTGCTCGTCGAGAAGGCCAAGGTCAACGTCAACGTGACCAACGAAGCGGGATTCACGGCGCTCCACGGCGCGGCATTCAAGGGTCTCAACGAGATCATCGAGTACCTCGTGAAGGTGGGCGCGGACATCGACGCGCAGGACTACATGAAACGCACCGCGTATCGCATGGCTGAAGGGTCGAAGCAGACCTTCCAATTCCAGGAATGGCCGGAGACGGCCGAGCTGCTGAAGAAGCTGGGCGCAGACACGGCGCTCGGCATCTCGGGACGCGAGCAGGAACGCCAGCGTGACGCGCGAGGGAATGCCGTCAACAACCAGTAGGATCAACAGTGAGGCACCGCGTCATGACACCTCGGTCCCCTCTGGTCGCGCTCCTCGTCGCGGTGGGCCTACTGACGCTGGCGAGCGCACACGCGGCGCGGGCGCAGCAGACGCCCACGCGGCGCGTCAGCGTCAGCGCGGCGGCCGCACAGGCGACGTGCGGTGCGCAGGCGGTCACCGCCCCGCACACGCCGCTCGATCGATCCCTCGTCGACACGTACTGCGTCGCCTGCCACAACCAGAAGCTCAAGACGGCCGGGCTGACGCTCGACACCGTCGACTTCGCGCAGCCGGGCGCGAACGCGGACGTGCTGGAGAAGGTCTTACGGAAGGTCAGCACCGGCCAAATGCCACCGGCTGGCCGGCCGCGTCCCGATCGCGTGACGGCGGAACAGTTCTCCCAGGCACTCGCGTCCGCACTGGACCGCGCGGCCTCGGCGTCGCCCAACCCCGGGCGGGTCGCCGTCCACCGCCTGAACCGCCTCGAGTACGTCAACACGGTGCGCGATCTGCTCGCGCTCGAGATGGATCCGGCGCTGCTCCCGGCGGACAACGGCGGTGTCGGATTCGACAACAACGCCGACATCCTGTCGATCACGCCCGCGCTGATGAACCGCTATATGTCGGCCGCGACGAAAGTCAGCCGACTGGCGATGGGCGATCCGACCATCCGTCCCGCCACGCAGCTGTACAAGGCCTCCGACTGGGCCACGCAAACCGGTCGCGGCGATGAGGACCTGCCCTTCGGCGCACGTGGCGGCTTCGTCGTGCGCCACGCATTCCCGCTCGACGGCAACTACGAGTTCAAGGTGCGGCTGCAGCGTAACTTCTTCGGCGGCACCATCCGCGGCATCGACGATGAGCACCAGGTCGAGGTGCGTGTCGACGGGGCGCTCGTGCAGAAGTGGCAGGTTGGGGGCAAGTACAAGGGCGCGGATCCCGGCATTCTGATCGCGATACCAGAGGATCAGAGATACGAGCAGGAGCTCCACGCCTACCACCTCGACGCCGACAAGGACTTCAACTTCACGCTGCCGGTGAAGGCGGGCACACGCGTGGTGACCGCATCGTTCACCGCGCACCGCGCCGGCGTGGACGAGATGGTGCCCCTCAGACCGCGCTCCATCAAGAGCTCGAACTTCGACGATGCGAGCGCTCCAAGCATCGGCACGATCGAGATCTCTGGTCCGCATGCAGCGAAGGCGCCGGAGGAGACGCCGAGCCGTCGCCAAATCTTGGTGTGCCGTCCGACCTCCGTGCAGGACGAGGAGCCCTGCGCACGCCGGATTCTGGCCACTCTCGCTCGACGCGCCTATCGTCGTCCGACCACGGAAACGGACGTGAAGGAGCTGATGCGGCTCTATACAGCCGGTCGTCAGGATGGCTCATTCGATGCCGGGATCGGCCGCGCGGTCGAGGGCCTGCTCTCCATGCCAGCGTTCCTGTTCCGCCTCGAGCAGGATCCCGCGTCGGCGGCGCCTGGGCAGTCTTACAAGATCAGTGGGCTGGAGCTCGCCTCGCGGCTGTCCTACTTCCTGTGGAAGAGCATGCCCGATGACGAGCTCATCGACCTCGGCGCGCGTGGTCGGCTGCTCGAACCAGCCGTCCTCACGCAACAGGTCAAGCGGATGCTCGCGGACGCGAAGGCAACGCGGTTCATGAACGACTTCGTGAACCAGTGGCTGACCATCCGCAACCTGCAAGCGATGGAGCCTGACCCGAATATCTTCCCGGACTTCGACGACAACCTGCGCCAGGCAATGCTGAAGGAGACCGAGCTCTTCTTCGAGAGCCAAGTGCGCGACAACATGGGTGCGCTCGATCTGCTGACGGCCAAGTACACCTTCATGAACCAGCAGCTCGCGCGACACTACGGGGTGAGCAACGTCTACGGCAGCCACTTCCGTCGCGTGCCGGTCAGCAACGATGTCCGCTCGGGTCTGCTCGGACACGCGAGCGTGCTCGCCGTGTCGTCCTACGCGCACCGGACGTCGGTGGTGATCCGCGGCAAGTGGATTCTCGAGAACCTCCTGGGCACGCCGCCGCCGGCGCCGCCGCCGAATGTTCCGCCGCTCAAGGAGAACGACGGGAAGACACCTCCGAAGGCGCTGCGCGATCGCATGGAGCAGCACCGCGCGAACCCGGTGTGCGCCTCCTGCCACGCCCGGATGGACCCGCTCGGCTTCGCGTTCGAGAACTTCGACGCGATCGGCAAGTGGCGGGACAAGGAAGACGGCGTCCCGATCGACGCGACCAGCACGCTCGTCGACGGCACCGCAGTGGCGGGACCGGCCGGCTTCCGCCAATTGCTGCTGGACCGAAAGGGTCAGTACATCGGGACCCTCGTGGAGAAGCTACTGTCCTACGCCATGGCGCGCCAGGTCGAGTACTACGACCAGCCAACCGTTCGCCAGCTGGTCCGCGACGCAGCGAAAACAGGATACAGGTGGCAACCGTTGATCCTCGCGATTGTGAACAGTCAACCGTTCCAGATGCGACGGGTTCAGGACGAGCGACCGTCGAGCGCGGCCGCCCAGTGAGAGCAGCGCCTGCGGCCACGCCGCAGCAAAGACCTGCGTTCGGCGTAAGTTCGCGCTGGGTGTCGGCCAGCGCCAGTGCGTGAAAAGAGAACAGAGACCATGATAATCACCAAGCTGCACCTCCCCCGCCGAACGTTCCTGAAAGGCGCGGGCGCCGCCATCGCCCTTCCGCTGCTGGACGGCATGGTCCCCGCCCTGACGGCACTCGAGAAGACCGCGGCCGCGCCCATCAAACGGATGGGCGTCTTCTACGTGCCGAACGGCATGGCCATGTGGTCCTGGTTCCCCAAGAACGAAGGCCCGCTCGGCGAAATGCCGGCGACGCTGAAGTCGCTGCAGGCGCTCAAGGAGCACGTGCTGCTCATTGGCGGCTTGGGCGACGAGGCGGCCAACAAGATCCCGCGCTCGGGCGACCACGCGCGCTCGGCGGGCACCTTCCTCACCTGCGTCCCGTTCAAGGCCATCACCGACGCCAACGTCATCGCCGAGACGACAATGGACCAGGTGGCGGCGAAGATGTTCGCCAAGGAGACGCAGCTGTCGTCGCTCGAGCTCGGGATCGAGTCGGCGGACATGCTCGGCACGTGCGATTCGACGAGCTGCGCGCTGACGAACACGATCTCGTGGAGCAATCCCACCACGCCTCTGCCGATCGACAACGATCCGCGTTCAATCTTCGAGCGGCTGTTCGGCGCGAGCGGCAGCACCGATCCCGCTGCGCGCCTTGCGCGAATCAAGCGCGACCGCAGCATCCTGGACGTCGTCAATGAGCAATTGCGGCGGCTGAACACGCGGCTTGGACCCACTGATCAAGCGAAGTTCGAGGAGTACCTGGAATCGGTCCGTGACGTTGAACGCCGCATCCAGCGAGCGGAGGAGCAGAACTCCCGCGAGCTGCCGGTGGTCGACCAGCCGATGGGCATTCCGATCGACTACATGGAGCACGCCAAGCTGATGATGGACCTGCTGGCGCTTGCGTACCAGACCGACCTGACGCGGATCAGCACCTTCATGCTGGCGCGAGAGGTCAGCGGGCGCGCGTATCCGGAGATTGGCGTGTCGGACTCGCACCATCCGCTCTCGCACCACCAGAACGAGGCGGCCAAGCTCGAGCGGCTGCACAAGGTCAACGAGTATCACTTCCGGCAGTTCGCGTACCTGGTCGAGAAGCTGTCGAAGACGAAGGAAGGCAATGGAACGATGCTCGACCATACGCTCTTCCTGTATGGCACCGGCATCAGCGACAGCAACACGCACTTCCACGACGACCTGCCGATCGCGGTCGTCGGTGGCAAGGCCGCCGGCATCACGGGCGGGCGCTACGTCCGCTACAAGCAGGGTACGCCGCTCGCGAACCTGCACGTGACGATCCTCGACAAGCTCGGCCTCCATGTCGACAAGTTCGGCGACAGCACGGGTAAGCTCGACGACCTCGGCGTCAGGAGCCTGTCGGGCGTTTAGGCACGCGAGGAGGTTCCGCTCCAGGCGGCTGCTCGGGTGAGCCGACTGGGGCGACCAAACGGGTCAGCCGGTGGCGGCACTTTGCCGACTGCGCGGTCCATTTGCGGTGCGAGACGACCGTCGCTACAATCGCGCCACCGATGTCACGGCAGACGCTTCGCATGATCGCCGCAGTCGTCATCGCGATCGGCCTGGCGCTGCCGTTCACGACACCGGAAATTGCCGGCATCGCCACGTGGAAGATCGTGTTGGGTGTGGTCGGGCTGGCGCTCTTCATCGCCGGCAGTCGCAAGGACTCCGAACCCCGAAACGAGGGAGGAGCGAACTGATATGAGAGTCACGCGCACATCGGTCGCTTTCGCGTTCGCAAGCGCGCTGCTGACGGGACTCGTCGCCCTTGTCTCCGCCCAGCAGGCGCAAGACCACGCCGGACAGTACGCGATGCCGGACATCGTCTTCGGCGCGCAACTGTACGCGGCGCAGTGCGTCACCTGCCACGGCGCGAACGGCGACGGCGTCGGGAACGTGAACCTCCGAAGCGGACCGCTCCGCCGCGTCACCACGGACCGCGAGCTGCAGCAGCTCCTCGCCACCGGCATCCCCGGGACCGGCATGCCGCCGTTCAACTTCACCGCGGCCGAGCAACAGGGCATCGTTGCCTACGTGCGGAACATGAACGCGCTGGATACGGTGAAAGTGAAGACCGGCGACGCAGCACGCGGGCGCGCCATCGTCGAGGGCAAGGGTGGCTGCCTGAAGTGTCACATGATCAACGACAAGGGGTCGGTGGTCGCACCCGACCTGACCGACGTCGGGGCCACGCGCGCTCCCAGCATGCTGGAGCGCCACCTCACCGATCCCTCGGCGCAAATGATGCCAATCAATCGGCCGGTGAAGATCACCTTGAAGGACGGCAAGACGGTCAACGGCCGTCGCCTCAACGAGGACACGTTCTGGATCCAGCTGATTACCGATCAGGGACGTCTCGAGTCCGTGTCGAAGTCGGACATGAGGGACATGCAGATCGGCACGACATCACCGATGCCGTCGTTTAAAACCACGCTGACGGCCGACGAGATGTCGGATGTAATTGCGTACCTGTTGACGCTTAAAGGATAGGCCCATGCGAAGTCGTGCCCTGTTCACGCTGAGTGCAGTCCTGGTTGCCGCGCTGACCTACCGTCTGGATGCGCAGGTGTCGTACGACCGGATCGTGAAAGCCTCGAGCGAGCCGCACAACTGGCTCACGTACGGCGGCACGTACTTCAGCCAACGCTACAGCGAGCTGAAGCAGATCGACCCGTCGAACGCGAAGAACCTCGAGATGAAGTGGATGTATCAGGCACCTGTGATGGGCAACTGGCAGTCCACACCGCTCGTGGTGGACGGGGTCATGTACGTCACCCAGCGCCCGAACGACGTCGTGGCGCTCGACGCGAAGTCAGGTCGCGCGTACTGGGTCTATCGTCACAACACGTCACCCGACCAGAAGGCGTGCTGCGGATCGAACAACCGCGGCGTGGCGATCCTTGGGGACACGTTGTACATGGGGACACTGGACGCCAAGCTCGTCGCGCTCAATGCGAAGACCGGCCGTCCACGGTGGATTGTCACCGTCGGCGACATGAAGGCCGGGTATTCGCTCACGCTTTCGCCGCTCGTCGTCAAGGACAAGGTGATCATCGGTGTCGGCGGCGGCGAGCTCGGCATCCGGGGCTACATCGCCGCGTACGATGCGCAGACGGGCAGGGAGGTCTGGAAGTTCTACACGATCCCGGGTCCCGGAGAACCCGGACACGAGACGTGGGAGAAGTGCCCGCCGAATCCGAAGACGTACTGCGATCCGGAAGCGTGGAAACACGGCGGCGGATCGATCTGGTTGACCGGCTCGTACGATTCGGAGCTCAACCTCACCTACTGGGGCATCGGGAACGCGGGCCCCGACTGGAATCCGGCGCAGCGTCCGGGCGACAACCTCTACACGAATTCGGTGGTCGCGCTCGACGCCGACACGGGCCGACTGCGCTGGCACTTCCAGTTCACGCCGCACGACGCGTACGACTACGACTCGGTGCAGGTACCCGTCCTGGCCGACATGAACTGGAACGGCACGACGGTCAGAGGGGTGCTGTGGGCGAACCGCAACGGGTACTTCTACGTGCTCGATCGGGCGACTGGCCGATTCCTGCTCGGCAAGCCCTTCACCAAGGTCAACTGGGCGAGTGGCCTCGACGAGCGCGGACGTCCGATCCAGACGCCACAACCGGAAGGCATGCCGACGTGGCCCGGCAATCAGGGGGGCACCAACTGGTACCCGCCGGCGTTCAGTCCACGGACCGGCCTAATCTACTTCTCGGTGTGGGAAGACTACGCGACGATCTTCTCGGGCGTACCCGCGCAGTACCAAGAGGGCCGAAACTTCGGCGGCGGGAACAACCGATCGTTCGGTCCGGTGCCCGGCGCGCCCGCGGTTCCTGTTCTGCGACGTGGGCCGATCAACAACTGGACCGAGGCCGTCGCGAACGGCGCGCTCGTCGCCATCGATCCGCGAACCGGCGATCGCAAGTGGAAGTATGAGATGACGGACGTCTCCGACAGCGGCGTCATCGCGACGGCAAGCGACGTCCTCTTTACGGGCGGGCGCGAAGGCTACTTCCAGGCGCTCGACGCTCGGAACGGCACCCTGCTCTGGAAGTCGAGCCTGGGCGGTCAGATCGTGACCGCGCCTATCACGTACGCGGTGGACGGCAAGCAGTACGTGGCGACCATCGCCGGCCAGGTACTTGCCGCCTTTGGATTGCGCGAGTAGCGCACGACACGGGCTCGCATGTCCATCGAGTTCCTGCGCCATCCGGGCCGCTCAGGTCCGTTTGGCGCACTGATGGACGAGTACGCCCGAGCGTCGGCGGACTTCTGCACGGTCGTCGAGGCGTTCGATCAGGCGCGGTTTCTAGCCAAGCGTGCCTCAACTGATCCGAATACGGTGTCTCCACGAGCGGTGTGCGCGCACGTGTGCGGCGCGGGGCACCGCTACGTCCACTACATCCGGAAGGCACGCGGCGTCGACTTCATCAAGGAGTACGATCTGGAGCCGTCGCGCATCGGCACGCCATCCGAGGTCCGGGGACTCCTGGCGGAGACGGTGCTGTTGATGGAAGAGACCGTCGAGCCTCTGCTGAACTTGAACGACGAAGAGGTCCAAGCGATCGCCTTCGTCGTCCGCTGGGGCCCGCGGTACGACCCAGAAATGCTGCTCGAACACGCCGTGTGCCACGTCCTGCGACATCGGCGGCAACTCGAGCGCTGGTAGGGCTGCAGCGATACTCGGCCTTCAGCGGTCAGCCTCACGCGATCACACCGTCACCCGACTCCGCGCCAGGGTTTCGCGCAGCCGCAGCCACACGACGATCGCCGCCAGGAGTCCAACGACGAGCGGCACCACCGGTGGCTCGCCGCGCTGGAGATGCATCATCGCCGCGCCCGCCATCAACACGGTAAGCCCTGCCGCGGCGGTCGGCGTCAGCACCGGAAGGATGTCGGTCGCCGCCGGCACGACCAGGCCGACCGCGCCCAGCACTTCAGCAGCGCCAATCAGTTGTACCTGCGTGTGGGAGAAATCGTTCGCCCACCCCATCCCGTTGGCCACCAGCTGATCTTTGGGCGTGATGAGTTTCATGGTGCCGGCGGCACCAAACGCCAGCGTTAGAAGGATCTGGAGAGTCCACGCGATTCTCTTCATGACGGGTCCTTTCAGCGGTGTGCGTGCGCCACAGGCGCGTTCCCGATAGGATGTCAGACGCCTGCAGGCACAGACGCGGTTCGCGTCTGTGCGCAACGCGGCATCGCCAACGTCTTTCGCGGAGGCATCGCGATGACCATCTCGGGTATAACCCAGGATCTGTATCGGCACATGGAGTGGGCCGATGCATGCGTCTGGCGCGCGGTCATGTCCTCGGATGCGGCGATGGCCGATGCGGCAACCCGTCAGCGGCTGCACCACATCCACGCGGTCCAGCGCGGGTTCTTAGCTGTCTGGCGCAACGAACCGTTCGACTTCCGCGCGGGCAGCTCTCTCGCGCTCGAAGAGCTGATGGCGTGGGGACGCGACTACCATCGCGAAGCGCTGCAGTGCGTGGCAGGGTTCTCCGAGTCCGAGCTGGATCGGCCGATTGTGTTGCCCTGGATGGGTTGGATCAAAGAACGCCTCGGCAAGGAGCCTCAGGCGCCCACACTCGGCGAGACCGTGCTTCAGGTCGCGTCACACAGCACGCACCATCGGGGCCAGGCGTTGGGGTCGCTCCGTACGCACGGAGTCGAACCGCCGCTTGTCGACTTCATCGCCTGGATCTGGCTGGGCAAGCCGGTGGCGGCGTGGTGAACAGCCTCTAGGTCGGACATGCGGACCACGGGAGCCGATCCCGCGGTCCATGTGTGGCTTATCGCGCCGGCCTCTTCGCGAGAAACGCGACCTGCGTGTCGTGCGTCGTCACGTCGAGTGGTGGGAGTGTGACGTCGAATCCGGCGCTGGCGAGCACGTCGAGCCAGAGCTGCCGTGTGAACAGCCCGTGCACGTGACGGTCGTGGATCATCCTCACCGCGCCGCCCTCACGCAACAGGCAAGCGAAGTGCACCTCGTAGACGCCGTCGGTCGGATCCGGGTCGAACGCCCACTCCTGGTACCGCATCGCGCGGCCATCCGCACCGTCTTCACCGCCATCATCCACGCATTCGGCGAAGGTCTCGGCAGTGCCGTCTGGAACGAAGAGCGCCACTCCACCCGGACGGGTGTGGACGTACGCGGTTGACGCCACCTGCCTGAGATCGTCGGCGGTGGTCATGTACTCCACGGCGTCGTGGACGAACACGGCGTCGAATTGCCGGCCGAGCCGCAACGTCCGCATATCACCGGCGATGTGCTCGCACTCGGGATTGATCGAGCGCGACACGTCGAGCATGCGTGGCGAGAGGTCGGTCAACGTACAGTCGAATCGGTGCTTGAGATAGGAGGCGTTATTGCCACCGCCACAGCCCAACTCCAGCAGCGTCCTGGCATCGGGACAGATGCTTTCGATCAGGCTCACATAGTCGGCAGCTTCCGCGGCGTAGTCCTTCCGCGCCGTCAGCAGGTGAAACCAGTCCGCGTACTCGTCGTAGATCTTCACAGGGTCCTCCAGTCAATCGGACACGAAGTTCGTCGCGGCGAACAGCTGCGCACACGACGCGTCAGGAGGACCACGGAGGCGAAATCATGCGGGGGCGCGCGGCACGGGGACATCATGAAAGAACACCGCCTACCCGTCAAGTTGGGCCTGATCGCCGTTCAACGAGAGTAGACTCGCGACATGCATCTGAAACCAACGATTTCCGCAACGTGCGTCCGAGTTGCGCTGCTCCTCTTCGGCGCGATCTTCGTCACGTCAAGGGTCAGTGCGGATGAGGTACGGGTCATGACGTCCGGCGGCCTGGCGGCGCCGCATCTCGCGCTCGTGGCGGCGTTCGAGCGCACAACGGGCTACAAGGTCGTCACCCTAGCAACGTCAGCGGGCATCGGACAAGACGCCATCGTGGCTCGCGTGCGCCGTGGCGAGCCGGTCGATGTGTTCATGAACAGCGACCAATCGATCCGCGAGCTGATCGATGACGGCGTCCTCGCGCGTCGGAGCCGCGTGCCCATCGCTCGATCGGGTATCGGCGTCGCCGTTCGCAAGGGCGCGCCAAAGCCCGACATCAGCACGGTGGACGCGCTGAAGACCGCACTGCTCAATGCCAAATCGATTGCCTACTCCGCGCAGGTGAGCGGCATCTATCTCTCGACGGAGCTCTTTCCGCGACTGGGTATCGCCGACCAGGTGAAGAGCAAGAGTCAACGTGTCGAGCGAGAGCGCGTCGGTGCCGTCATCGCGCGCGGCGAGGCCGAGATCGGCTTTCAGCAGATCAGTGAGCTCCTGCCCATCGAGGGCATCGAGTACCTCGGGCCGCTGCCAGCCGAGGCGCAACGCATCACACTGTTTTCAGCAGGGGTCTCCGCGAAGTCGGCGCATCCAGCCGCCGCCCGCGCGTTCGCCCAGTTCTTCCTCTCGCCTGAAGGCCTGGCCATGCTGAAGAAGTACGGAATGGAGCCAGCCACGACCGACTGACGAACGGCGTGTCGCACGCTCCGGCACTCGCGTCGCTTCGGCCTGTCGGAGCACGGGTCGACCCCGAGATTTGTGGCCTGCCCAATCGGCCTACGACCTGGGATAGCGAAGGGTCGTTCTGAGCGTCAGTGAGGGTGTTGAGGCCGAGCGGCGTGGGCGCGGCGGCGAGGCCGCGCCCAGCCGATGTTGCGACCAGCCTAGAACGAGAAACGCGCGCCGAACTGCACCTGGAACGAGTTCGGCAGGGTCGACACCGCGCCCGCGCCGCCGATGTAACCGGTGGGCTGGTTGAACGTCGCCGGCGCGAACTGGTTCGGTCCGAAGATGTTGCCGAAGTTCGCGCGGTTCGTGATGTTGTAGAACTCCGCGAACGTCTCGAGCTTCTGCGAGCTTCCGGGCACCCTGAACACGCGCGTCACGCGAGCGTTCGCGTTGATGAGCGGCTTTCCGCGCATCGAGTTAATCGGGAGCGGATTGCCATCACTGCCCAGGATACGGAGATTGCCGTCACCGCTGGGATTCGGCGCCAAGTTCTGGTCGTAGGGACGAGCCGACGCCATGACGAGCGACGGCGACACCTCGAAGCCCCAGGCCAGCGGCAGGACGCCGCTCACCGTCACGCGGTGACGCTCGTCGTACGGCGTGTAGCCACGTTCCCACGGCGCGTAGATGTCGCCGCCGGTGGCCGACGGGAACTGCGGCGCCGGTGAGGCGCGCCGCGTGCTGCCGTCGGTCTGTCCGCCCATGCCTCGCGCCCACGCCAGGACGTAGTCGCCACGAATGGCCGTCGTGGCCGAGAAGCGCTTCTCGATGTGCCAGATGAGCTCGTCGTACTGGCTCTCGTTCCACGACCCAAGGATGTTGACGATGCCCATTCTGTTCGCGTCCCCATAGACACGTTGCAGATCAGCAGCGAGGGGCCGAGTGCGACCGCCCGTCGCGTTCGGTAGGAGCGGGTTGATGTTGCGCGTCCGCCAACCCTTGCTGCCTTCCAGGTGCGAGTAGTCGAACGAGAACACCATGTCTTGCGCGAGGACGTGCGAGTAGCCGATCGCGTATTGGTCGGTCTGAAAGTCCTCGATGGCCGGGTCGTACCAGTACCCCTGCGTATTGCCACCGCGCGGAAGGTCAGCGACGTTCGTCGGCTTGGCAGGCAATGCGTCAACGCCGTAGCGGAAGCTCGCCAGCGGTCCGGTGCCGAACACGTTGCCCACTTGCGTCAACTGCGTGAAGAGCTGCGGCTTGTCCTGAATCGCCGCCGTGTAGTACGCGTTCTTGATGCCCATCAGGAAGTAGCGGCCAACACTGCCACGCATGACACGCTGACCATCACCCTTCATGTCCCACGCGAACCCGAGGCGCGGACCCCAGTTGTTCGTATCGGTCTTCGGCAATACGCCCCAAGGCGAGCCAATGGCACGTAGCGTCTGATACGTTCGGTTGTTCTCCCACAGGCCGTCACCTTGATTCATGTGCTGGTAGACGTCGTACCGAATCCCCGCATTGATCGTCAGCCTGGACGAGATGCGGAAGTCGTCCTGCACGTAGCCGCTGAAGGTCCAGTTGTTGTACGAGTCGTAGTTGCCGATCGGCTCACCCGTCCTGGTGATCTGACGCACCGCGCCGGGCGTCGCGAAGCCCTGCGGATAGAGCCCGTTGCTGTTGCTGATGATCGTCGATGGATCGTGGAAGAACGCGATCGAGCCCGGGCTGCCTGGACCAAACAGACCGCCGTTCTTCGGCAAGCGAGCGTAGTCGATGCCGAATTTCCACGCGTGTCGCCCCGCCTGGATGGACGTGTCGTTCCGGATCTGCGCCTTGTCGACGAAGTTGTACCAGTTCGGGAAGCCGCCGCCCGACGCCGGACCCGCGGTCACCGACGGGAACACAATCTTCTGAATCAAGCAGTCACCGCCGGGTAGATTGCAGGCGGGATACTGGTTGTCATGCGTCCAGCTCAACCACTGCGTCGTCACCTGATTCACCACGCGTGGGCTGAGAATCCAGGTCCAGCCGCCTGAGTAGTTGACGAGCTTCTGCTGGTTGCGCTCGAGTCGCGGGGCGTACTGCAGGAGCGCGGCACCCGTGCTGCCGAAGCTGTTGTCGAGATAGCCGTGCTGCCCGTTGTAGCGCGCGAACAGGCTATGCCCCTGCGTCAGGTTGAAGTTCACTTTCGCTTGCGAGAGCAGCTCACGAGCGGGCTGCGGCAACGCGCCGGTCGCCTTGACACCGACACCTAGAGAATCAAGATACGGATTCGTCTCGAGTAGCTGCAGCTCCCTGACGATGAGCGAAGACCGCGCCAACTCGACGTCCTGTCCGATGCGCTCGGCCGCGCCAAAGAAGAACGCCTTGTCCTTCACGAGCGGACCGCCCACCGAACCACCGAACTGGTACCGCTTGAAGGGAGGCTCGCCGAGCCCACGGTTCTCCGGCTTCGAGAAGTAGTCGATGGCCTGAAGATCCTGGTTTCGGAAGAAGCCGAAGGCCGAGCCGTAAGTCTTGTTCGCGCCCGACTTGGTGGCGACGAGAATCGATGCCGTGCCGCGCCCGAACTCGGCGCGCGCGCCCGACTTGAACACCTGGAACTCCTGAATCCCTTCCAGGCTGTACGACATCGCCGCGCCGCCGCAGTGATCTTCCTTGTTGTCGATACCGTCGACGACCATCGTCACGTTCTGGCCGCCGCCGCCGCCAATCGAGATCCACGTGCCACTCGCGCCCTTGGCCGACACGGTTCCGGCCACTTCACGCGCACCCGGCAGCAGTGTGACGAGCGCCGCCATGCTCCGATTGATCATCGGCAGCGCCACGACTTCCTGCTGACGAATCGAGGACGCGACGCTCGACTGGGTCGCCTCGACGAGCGGCGCCGATCCGGAGACCGTAATCGTCTCTTGCACGCTCGCCAGGTTCAGCTTCAGCTCGACGTTCATCGTCGCGCCGGTCAACACCTGGATGTTCTCCCTCAACTGAGGCGCGAAGCCGGCCAGCTCCGCTCGAACGGTGTACGTGCCAGGGTTCAATGCGGGCACGGAGAACAGCCCTTCCGCGTTTGTCACCGTGTCCCGCGGCACGCCTGTCGCCGTGTTCGTCACCGTCACCGACACGCCCGGCAACACCGCCCCGTCCGCATCGACGACGCGACCTGTAATCTGTGATGTCGCCTGCGCCCACGCCGACACTGGAATGAGCATCGCTAGCGCGACCGTTAGCCACCCTGTCTTCACCATCAGTCCTCCCCTACATACCGCTGCCATCAGAGACTCTGCTCCCCGCGCTTCCCTGCGCCGTCGAGGCCGATCCTCGCGCCCTGAGCGACACGTCACAATGGAACTCTAGGATAGTCTCTTCCGCCGTCAAGGGTGTCAACTAGTCTCAAGCCGACCGCTGGTGTCGCACACAGGATTTCCGGCCAGAACCACGGAATTGGTTTCTCGCGTGTCGACACGGTGCGGCCAGGCGCGAGCGCCCGAGTGGTCCGCGATGAAGGCGGGAATTTCCAAGGGGGGAGAGGCGTTGACGGTGGGTTTCAGGGTTCGGGGCCGTCGTAGACGAACCCTCGAACCCTGAACGTGTCGGAAGGCTACTCTCGCCCGTCGGTCATCATCTCCGGCCGCAAGGGGTGTAAGGGCGTCCAAGCGCCTGGACTCTTATAGAGCCACGTCCCCGAACCGCTCAACGCCAGCGCCACGTCGTCGGTACCGTTGCCATTCACTTCCACTTGCGGATGAAGTAGATGATCGCCGCAGGCCAGATCAAAAGGAGAAGGACGAATATCCCCCAGCTGACGCGAAAGCGCTTCTTGTAGTTCCTCATGGCGTTGGCCTCTCGAAAGGCCGTGAAGCGTACCGGGTTCTCGCGAGACCTCATTTCTTGGGAGGATGGGGTCTATGGGACGTCCAAGTCGGTGTTCGCCGGAGGGCGTGAGCGCGCGGTCCGGCTGGTGATGGAGCAGCGGCCGGCGCACCCGTCGGAGTGGGCGGCGCGGCAGGCGGTGGCGACGAAGCTGGGCATGACGGGCGAGACGCTACGGAAGTGGGTGCGCCAG
>Ga0194132_10004666_pt1 | contig 23118 bp, 20 predicted proteins | sample TA2KigOf80mmetaG_FD_148612 | JGI IMG/M metagenome (GOLD analysis project Ga0194132, IMG submission 148612) | Freshwater microbial communities from Lake Tanganyika, Tanzania - TA2015054 Kigoma Offshore 80m | ecosystem: Environmental > Aquatic > Freshwater > Lake | place: Tanzania: Lake... | reverse complement strand
CACCTCGAACTCCAGGACGGGCGCGCCCAGGATCTCCAGCCGCTCGGCGAGCGGCGCGGAGTCGAACGTCATCGAGCGCGCGTCGTCGGCGCGCTGGTCACCGGGGAACTCGGGGCCCTTGCCGCCGGTCCCGTACGGACACCACTCGCCGCCATCGAGGCCCGTCAGCTGGGGCGACGTCCACTCGCGGCGGACAGGGTAGAAACCCGCAACCCGCGACGGCGTCAGCGTTCCGTCACCCAGGCCGAAGCGACGCGTCTCGATGCGCGGCGACGGCCACTCCACCTCGCCCACCCAGCGGCCGGGCGCACGCTCGTAGAGCGGCGCCGCCGGCACGCCGTCCTGCATGAAGGCGCGCAGCATCGGCTCGCGCAGCATGCCGGTGTCCAGCCCCTTGAGCCAGTGGTCCCACCAGCGGACCGCCTCGTCGAGGAAGTTCGCCTTGGGCCCGGGGACGCCCAGGTGCGGGTACGCGTGCGCCCACGGCCCGATCAGGCCCATCCGGGGCACGGCGAGGTTGGCGAGCAGGCGCGGGATCGCGTTCGAGTAGCCGTCGAGCCAGCCGCCGACCGCGAACACCGGGCACTCGATGGCCGAGTAGTCCTCGTTGACCGAGCCGTGCTTCCAGAACGCGTCGCGGCGCTGGTGGCGCAGCCAGTCCTCCACCATGAAGTTGAGGTGTTCCAGGCGGTTCTGCCACGCATCGCGCCAGCCATCCCCGACCAGCGGCGCGTCCGGCGGCCTGGCGATCCACGTCCAGAAGCTCGCGCCCCAGTCCAGGGTGTCCGTCAGGAGCGTGCCACCCATCCAGTGCATGTCGTCGGTGTAGCGGTCGTCGGTGGAGCAGGAGGTGATGATCGCCTTGAGCGCAGGTGGCCGGAGCGCGGCGACCTGGAGCGAGTTGAAGCCGCCCCATGAGTTGCCCAGCATGCCCACCGAGCCCGTGCACCACGGCTGGGCGGCCAGCCAGGCGATCGCTGCTTTGCCGTCCTCGAGCTCCTGGGCCAGGTACTCGTCGGTCATGAGCCCGTCGGACTCGCCCGAGCCGCGCAGGTCCAGGCGAACCGAGACATAGCCGTGGCCGGCGAAGTAGCGGTGGATCGGGCCCGAGCGCGGCGCCGTGAAATCGCGCTTGCGATACGGGATGTACTCCAGGATCGCCGGCACCGGATGGTGCGGCGACGCCTCCTCGGGCATCCAGATGCGCGCCGCCATCCGCTCGCCGGTACCCGGGACCGGGATCCAGACGTTCTCGAGCTCACGGACGCGATGGGGCAGATCGGTCACAACCCGCACGGACTGGCCTCCCTCTCGTGACGTGGCGCCGCGCCGGCGCACCGGCCGGGCCTTCAGTAGAGCGCGTCGGCGCCGGACGTGACGTAGCCCCCGAACTGCCCGACCGGCCTGGACGAGAGCATGAGCCCGATGTCACTCAGGCGCAGCCCGCGCCGGGTCGACCAGTCGACCGCCGCTCTGGCCGACCCGAAGTTGCGAATGTGGAGCACCTGTGCGCCGGCCTCCGCGGCGATGTCGGCCGCGAGATCCAGGGCCGGCACGAGGTCCTCCGGACGAGCCACCGCGATGGGCCCGATCGCCCCCGCGCTCGACACGTAGGCATAGCCGCGCGCCGAACCGTCGCGCTCCAGGATCCGGTGATGGAGCCCGGGCACGCCCGTCCAGAACTCGTGATCGGTCGGGCGCGCGAAGGCGACGGTCGCAAGGTCGAACGCGGCCAGGGTGGCCTGGTCGCGTTCGAGGTCAATCGGCCGGCCGGTCAGCGGCGGGGCATCCTGCCCGGGCACGGCGGTCCGTTCGCCGATCGGCCCATCGAAGCTGAGCGTGGAATCCTGGGGCAGCATCCCGAACCGCAGGTAGAGACCGTTGGACACCGGGTTCGACGCGGCGGTGAGCACCGTCAGCGCCGTCGACGGGCCCGTTCCCGCAAGGCAGCGGCGGATGAGCTCCGATCCGATCTTGCGGGACTGGTACTCGGGCAGGACGTGGAGCGCATCCAGGTACCACGCGTCGTCGCGAAGCGTGGCGTAGGCCGCGGCGACCATCCGGCCGCCAGCTTCAGCGACCCAGAACCGATCGCCGTCGTAGCGGACGCAGAAGTGACGGAACCGGATGATCCGCTCGGCCGGGAGCGCGGGGTGCGACTCGCGGCCCTGCCGCCGGTCGAGGGCGCCCTGCGCCTCCTGCACGATCTCGTACGTTCGCTCGGCGTCCTCGGTGCGGGCCCGCCGATACGTGATCTCGTCGTCCTGCGGGAAATCGGCCGTGGGACCAGCGGTGTGCAACGTCATTCTCCGGGCCGCGCCGACAGCGCCCCGATGAGCGTGTCGAGGTGCATGACGAACTCGAGCGTCACCTCGATCGCGTCGCCCTCGTTGGATTCGACCAGTGGATGCCACCAGCCGGCGGCCTCCTGGCCCGCGAGGTACCAGTCGCCCATCCGGATCGCCCAGTCGCGGTACTGCGTCTCGCCCGTGAGCTGCCACAACAGCGACGAACCCCACGATGACTTGCACACGGCCGGGTACGTGAACTGCGCGTCGGTGGCGCTCATGGAGAACGCCTGGTAGCGCCGGGCGAGATCCAGGTACTCGGCGCGGGGGTCCGCCAGGTACAGGCGGGACAGGAACGCGGCACAGATCCCGCCCCAGAACCAGTACTGCGACGCGTCCAGGCGGTTGTCCACCAGCATGGTCTCGGCGTTGAAGTCGGGGTCGGCCTCGGTGATGGGCGCCTGCCGTGTCCGTGACCAGGCCACGTACTGGCGCTCCAGCGGCGCCGGCTGGGCGTCCCAGAGGCGGCCAAGGAACGCCGCGATCCCACGTGCGGTTGCCAGGTCACCGACCGCGAGCGCCGCGAAGCCGACGCCCGCCCCGCCTCCCGTGACATCCAGGGCGTCGCTCGTCGCAAAGCCGGCCGCGTACCCGCCCCCGGGCAGCCGGTCCGTCGCGAACGTCCCCGACACGGGATCGCGCAGGGCCAGGATCCCGGGCCACAGCCCCAGCGACAGGTCGTACTGCATGGCGGCCTGTGCCCCGACGACGAGCGTCGCATCGCGGTAGGTGGACCACTCGTCGAAGACGCGGTACGGGCCGTCGATCCTGCCGTCGGACGTGACCAGGTTCCGGCGGATCCAGGCGCTGATCGCGGTCGCAGCCTCCGTCTCGCCCACGACCGTGAAGGTCCACGGCGCGCGGTAGTAGCTGAATCCCGTGGTCGGGTCGCCGATGGAGCCGTCTGGGTTGAGGCGGGCGAGGAGCCAGCGAACGCCGCGATCGCGGGCGTCGCGGTAGGCCGCGATGCGCTCCCGAACCTCGGCCGAGGGGGCCGGGGCGCTCGGCGCGGTCATGGCCGCGCTGCCAGCGCGCCGATCAGCGTATCCAGGTGCATCACGAACTCGAGGGTGACCTCGATCACGTCCGCCTCGGTCTCCTCGACGAGCGGATGCCATGACCCGTCGAGCAGCTGGGTGTCGACATACCAGTCGCCCATGCGGAGTGTCCAGTCACGGTAGACCTCATCGCCGGTGACCATCCAGAGCAGCGACGAGCCCCACGAGGACTTGCAGACGGCGGGGTACTTGAACTGGGCGTCCGTGGCCGCCATCGAGAAGGCCTGGTAGCTGCGCGCGAGGTCGAGGTACTCGGGGCGTGGGTCGGCGAGATACAGGCGGCACAGGAAACCCGCCGAGATGCCGCCGATCGTCCAGCGCTGCGGCCGATCCACCGCGTTGTCGACCACCATCCGCAGCTGGAACTCCGGGTCCGTGCGCAGGATCGGGCGCTGGCGCGCGCGGGACCAGAAGCAGTAGAAGGAGTCGGGCAGCTCGGTCTGCGCGTCGTAGATCAACCGGAGGAAGCCGGCGATCCGGCGGGCCGAGGCGACGTCACCGCAGGCGAGCGCCGCGAAGCCCACCCCGCAGGCATACGGGATATCACCGATGTCGCTCAGCGAGCCGTCTTCCAGGTGGTCATTGGCGACCGAGCCCGAGACCGGGTCCATGTCCGCCAGCACCGACGGCAGCAGCCCGCTGCCGAGGTCGTACGCCTCGATCATCTGGGCGCCGACGATGTGCGTCGCGTCGCGATACGCCCAGTCCGTGAGCACGCGGCGCAGCGGTCCGCCGATGGACGGGCGGCCGGCGGCGTCGGTGACCACGAGGTTGCGGCGGATGAAGCCGGCCACGCGGTGGGCCGCAACCACCTCCCCGGTCGCGCCGAACGTCCAGAGTGCCCGGTAATACTTCCAGCCCTCCGCCGCGTCGCCGAGCGAGCCGTCGGCGTTCAGGCGGGCGAGGAGCCAATCCGTGCCGCGCCGGCGGGCGGCGAGGTACGCGTCGAGTCGGTCCCCGACGATCGAGCGCTGCGCCTGCTGGACCACCATGTCCTGCCTCCCTCAGCCTGCGGTCGAGTGGTCGGCGCCCGGAGCCCCGATCCTCTTGGCGGCTACTGCTTCGTCAACCATCGAGAACACCGTGTGCTGCGGGCGGTAGCCCAGGATCCCGCGGGCCTTCACGCTCGACACGTACCACGACGCACGCACGTGCGGCCGCGGGATCACGACCACGCGCAGCCCGAGCGCCGCGCCGATGTGGCGGACCAGTTCGTCCTCGCCATACGGGGCGGCCGGCCCGATGTTGAATGTCTCGCCGATCGCCTCCGGGCGGGTCAGCGCCAGGTGGAGCCCCTGGGCGAGGTCCCGGGCGTCGGCGAGGTTCGTGGCCGGGACCTGGCCCTGCTCGTCGGCCAGGACGAACAGCTGCTCGGCCCCGTCGTCGTGGGCGCGCAGCGTTTCGAGCAGTTCGTCGTCGTCCGCCGATCGGTTGGCCAGCCCGGAGAGGAAGCGAATGCAGCCCTGGAGGAAGATCCGCCGCCCGAACACGCTGTCGGGCTCGATCAGCTCCCACGTGTCGGCCGTCGCGGTGGGCCGGATCACGACCGACGGCACGCCGTAGGTGCGCCGGAACTGGAGCGAGAGTTCCTCGGCGGAGACCTTGGTGGCACCGTAGATGGACCCGGGGATGCGCGGGTGCGTCTCGTCAACCGGCAGGAAGAGCGGCGGCGTGTGCCAGCCGGACCAGTAGACCGCGTCGCTGCTGGCGTACACGAATCGCTGGATTCGTGGCATCTGGGCGCGGGCGGCCATCAGCAGGTTGAACGTGCCGCCGATGTTGACCTCGTAGAACTGCCGGTCCGACGCGAGGCGCGACGTGAGCGCGCCGGCCAGTGCGGCGATCGCGTCCACCCCGTCCACAGCCGCCTCGACCGCGGCCACGTCCTCCAGGCGACCCGACACGATCTCCACGCCCGGTCCGTCGATGGCCTGGTTGTTGGGATCGCCCGGGAGCACGAACGCCCGGACCTCGTGGCCCTCGGTCACGAGCCTGCGCGTGAGGTGGGCGCCCATGCGACCCGCGGCGCCGGTGACGAGCACCCTCATTGGACGATCACGCAGCAACCTCAGGGGCGGGGTGCGATCCTTGATTCGGCCGACTGGTCGTCCGATGATAGCCGGGCACGGATCGCCGCCGTCTCACCCGCCGGCGGGCAGCGCACCCATTTCCCGTCCCTGTGCCCGCGCCCGGCGCGGGCTCACCCCGCGGTGGGTCGAAGGAGGTCGAGAGCCATGCAGGTCGCCGAGCCACCGGGCGCGTCTTCCACGACGACCGAGACGGTCAACCACATGATCGGCGGCGACGAGGTGCCGTCGAAGTCGGGGCGCACCTTCGGCTCGCTCAACCCCGCCACGGGGCGCGAGATCGCCCGGGTCGCGTTCGGTGAGGCAGAGGACGTGGATGCGGCCGTGCGCGCCGCCAGGGAGGCCTACGAGCGGCGGGTCTGGGCCGGGATGGCACCGGGTGGACGGGCGCGGATCATGCGCCGGATCGGCGACCTGATCCGCGAACGGGCCGACGTGATCGGCGCGGTCGAGTCGGCCGACACCGGCAAGCCCCTCGGCCAGGCAACCGCCGAGGTCACGCTCGCCGCGGACTTCTTCACCTATTTCGCCACGCACGCCGAACTGCCAGACGGGCGGACGCACCCGGCTGACGCGGGCTACTTCGTGTACTCGAAGCGCGAGCCGTACGGCGTGGTCGGCGCGATCTCGCCCTGGAACTACCCGTTCCTGCTGGCGTGCTGGAAGACCGCGCCCGCTCTCGCGGTCGGCAATAGCGTCGTGCTCAAGATGGCCGAGCAGTCACCGCTGTCAACGGCGCATCTCGGGCGCCTCGTGCTCGAGGCGGGCATGCCGGCCGGTGTCTTCAACGTGGTCCACGGCGACGGGCCCACGACGGGCGCCGCACTGGTGGCCCACCCGGATGTGCCGAAGCTGACCTTCACTGGCTCGACCGCGGTCGGCAAGGAGATCCTCCGCGTCAGCTCGCAGTGGATCAAGAGCGTCCACCTCGAGCTCGGCGGCAAGACCCCCAACATCATCTTCGACGACGCCGACCGGGAGCAGGCCATCGCCGGCTCGCTGTTCACGGCCTTCTACAACACGGGCCAGATCTGCACGTCCGGGACGCGGCTGCTGGTCCAGCGCGACGCGAAGGACTCGATCGTGGAGCAGTTCGTGGAGCGCGCCCGGAAGATCCGGGTGGGCGACCCGACCGCGCCGGGCACGCAGCTGGGGCCGTTGATCTCGCGCGAGCAGCTGGAACGCGTCACGGGCTACATCGAGGAGGGCCGGCGCGGCGGCGCCACGCTCGCCACCGGCGGCGGCCTCGTGGGTTCGGGCGCGGGCGGCTACTTCATCGAACCCACCGTGTTCACCGACGTGACCCCGGACATGCGGATTGCGAAGGAGGAGATCTTCGGGCCGGTCCTGTCGGTGATGACCTTCTCCAGCGAGGAGGAGGCGGTCCGGATCGCCAACGACGTGATGTACGGCCTGGCGGCGACCCTCTGGACGACCGATCTCGGACGCGCCTTCCGGATGGCCGACCGGCTCGAGGCCGGCATCATCTGGACGAACTGCCCCCACTACCTGCCCGTCAACGTCCCGTACGAGGGCCACAAGCTGAGCGGCCTCGGCGAGGACCTGGGCGTGGAGGCACAGAACACGTTCACCCACCTCAAGACGCACGCCATCAACTTCGGTGGCGGCAAGCTGGAATGGGCGTGAGCACGCCCGAGAACCGGGTCGCGCCGCCCGTCGTCCGGCGACGGCGCGGCGTTCCCTCGCGTGGCGCGGCGGTCGCCGCGACCGGCCCGGTCGCCGCCGGAGGCGGCGGGCCCGGGACCGATCCGATCGTGCGCTCGCTGTTCGCTCCCGCCCCGGGCTCGATCTATCTCGATACGGCCACCTACGGCCTGCCGCCGCGGCCCACGGTCGAAGTCATGGAACGTGCACTGCGCGCGTGGCAGTCGGGTCAGGCGAACTGGATCGAGGACTGGGATCGCCCCTCGGATCGCTGCCGGGCGGACTTCGCGTCGTTGATCGGCACCGCTGCATCGACGATCGCCTACATCCCGGCCGCATCGGTCGGCGCGGGCGTCGTGGCGACCTCGATTCGGGCTGGCGACGAGGTCGTCGTACCCATCGACGAGTTCACGTCCACGCTCTACCCGCTGCTGGTCGCCGCCGCGCGTGGCGCGGTCATCCGAGAGGTGCGCTTCGAAGACCTCGCTGATGCCATCCGGCCGGGCACCCGCCTCGTCGCGTTCTCACTGGTCCAGATGCAGACGGGCAAGACCGCCGACCTGGCTGCGATCTGCGCCCGGGCCAGGGAGAACGGCGCCGAGGTGTTCGTGGACGCGACGCAGGCCGTGCCATTCGTGCCGATCGCGGACCTCCTGCCCTCGATCGACTACCTGGTCTGCGCGGGCTACAAGCATCTGCTCTCGCCGCGCGGGACCGGGTACTTCTACGTCCGCTCCGATCGCTGGCTGGTGCTCGAGGCGACCAACGCGAACTGGCGGGCAGCGGACCAGCCGTTCGACCGGTACTTCGGCGGCCCGTTGTCGCTCGCGGCGTCGGCGGCCCGGTTTGACGTATCGCGGGCGTGGCACCCGTGGCTGGGCGCATCCGAATCGCTGCGGCTGCTCGCCTCGTGGAAGGACTCCGATCTGTTCCCAGCCGTACGCCGCCTGGCCGACCGCCTGGCCGACGGAGTCGGAATGCCTCGCCCGGGCTCCTCGCTGGTGTGCGTTCCGGCCGGCGACACGGCTCGCGCCCGAGAGGCCCTCACGAGGGCCGGGATCAAGGCGTCGGTTCGCGGTGACTCGGTCCGATTCGCGCCGCACGTCTACAACACGGAGGCCGACATCGACCGCGCAATCGAGGTGATGCAGCCCTTCCTGTAAGCGTCCGACCGCGAAGATGCGGCGCTGCCGGGTCCCGCCTGACCGGCGCCATCAGCCCTGCTCGGGCAACGCCTCGGTCTCGATGCCCTCGGCCGCTGCAACGGCGAGCAGATGTGCGTCGGAGCTGACAACCCGATCACCCGGCCGCGCCGACGCGACCAGGATCGTGTCGGCCAGGGAGACGGGGCGCGACGTCCGGTGGTAGTGGGCGGCCCGGAGCTCCGCCGCCCGCTGGGCTACCGCACGGTCGAGTGGGAGCGCAGTCAGCGGCCCGTCGAACAGGGGTTCAAGGACGTCCATGGAGCGACCGATCGGCATGCCGCGAACCCGCTGCGCGGCATCAAGCGCCTCCGCCAGGTTCGCGGTGGCCACGCCCGCGTTCCCGGCGCGCAACACGGCTCGGACCTGCGGCGCAGCCGGTCCGCCGACCAGGAAGGCCACCAGCGCGTAGGCGTCGAGCAGGTTCACTCGCCGCGGCGGCCCTCGGCCCGGCGTTCGTCCTCCCGGGCCCGTGCGCGCATGCCGGCGAGGTCGATCCGGCCGAACTCGGCGAGTGCGCCTTCGGCTGCCGCGATGGGGTCGGCGGGCGCCGGCCGCACCACCAGGCGGTCGCCGTTGTCCTCGATCACGACCATCGAGGTCCCCCAGCGATGCCGGATGGTCGCCGGGATCGAGATCTGGCCGCCTCTCGTGATCTTCATGCGCTTCTTCATGATCATGCATCATATCATGATCGCGGTTCGCTCCACGCCTGCGGGGCACGCCCCACGCCCCGGCACCCCACCGGATCGTGCCCTCGGTTCGCGAGCAGGCTGATCGCCGATCCGACGCCGCGACCGCCGCGGCCTTCCGGCCGGCCGGGTCCATCGCCCCGCCAATCACGCTCATGGCGCTTCGGCCGGCGCTTCGCCTTGCCCATCGCCTCAATGATGGGCCCATGCGGCCCCGGATCACGTTCACGGCGTGGAACACGGCCTCACCGGGCCGTCGGCGGCCCGATCGAGCCGCCGATCAGCGTCGGGAAACGCTCACGGCGTGACGGGCGCGCGGATCGGCGCCAGCGCCACAGACCGCCTGCCCCGACGGGCCTCTCGGGTGGCCCGTCGATCTACCCCGACTGGACCTCGTACCGCAGTTCCCGGAACTCGCCGTCAAGGAGCGCCCGCAGGGCGTCAACCTGGGCCTTCGTGCCCTCCAGGTACGGCGCCCGCACGCGGAGGGTGATCTCGGGCGCCACGCCGCACCGGGTGGCCATCTTCGCGAGCGATTGGGAAGCCGTCACCTCGCCCCACGTTCCGCCCCAGGCATCGAAGAAGCGTGCCTCGAGCAGCTTGCGGCGTGCCGCCTCATGGGCGTCGCCGCGGGCGCAGGCTGCGAAGAACTCCACCGCCCAGACCGGGTTGAGGTTCGCGGTGAAGCTGTAGATCCCTTTCGCGCCGAGCATCGCGCCCGGCATCGCCTGCCCGTCCACCACGAAGTGGTGCATCGACGGCGCGTCCGTCACGCAGCCGATGATCTCGCTCACCGATCCCCCGGTGTGTTTGCTGCCGACCAGCGTCGGGGCGTGGGGAAGGATCCGCGCGTAGTCGCTGCCGTGCAGAAAGCGGGCCTTTGCGATGTTGTAGTGAATCACGGCGATGTCCGGAAACCGCTCGGAGAGCGTCGCGAAGAAGCGCGTCAGCTCCATGTCGTTGAGCTCCGTCCAGAATGGCGGGGCGATCTGGACGGCACGGATGCCGCGATCGACCGCGTATTGAACGCGCTCCAGCACGCCCTTGGTGTGCAGCCACGTGCAACCGACCTGCGCCGGCAGACCGACCTCCTGCACCGAGGACGCGAAGGCGTCGACCATGACCTTGAAGTCGTCGAAGTCGAGCGCACTCAGTTCGCCGTCGGTGCCGGTGGTGTAGACCCCGGCCACGCCGGCGGCCCGGTAGCGGCGAACCATCTCGCGCAGCAGGCCCGCGTCGAGCGAGTCGTCCTCGCGCCATGGCAACGGGATCGCCGGCCACACGCCGTGGAGGTGCTGCGTCTTGAACTGCTCGGGCAGGGTGGTCACGGTCGCGCTCTCCGCTCACAAGGGCTGGTAGGGGTCAGAGCCAGATGATGGCGCCCGGAGGGCGCTCCGGCGCGGCGGCCGTGCGCTGACCAGTCCCGCGACCGGGGGGTGCGCGACGTCCTTCAACAAGATGGCCTAGCATGGCGGTGCTCCGTCTCGCCCGTACCGGCGAGGCCCGACAACGCAGCCCCTCCTGCGAGGTCCCTTGAGCCGTGATCCCATTCGCAACTCGCCGCTTCCTTCCGTTGCTCGCCGCCGCCGCGCTGCTCCTCGCCGTCGTGCCCGCGGCCTCCGCTGCCGATCCGATGGGCACTGCCCGGCGGACATGGACCGCGACCTACCCGACGAACGGCACCATCGGCCTCGTCTCGTACATGAGCGGGATGGGCCTGTTGCGCCTCGATGCCCGGAACCTCCCGGCGAACCGCACAGCGACGGTTGCGGTCTACGCCGGCTCCTGCACGAGCCTCCGCGGCCTGATCACCGCGGTGGAACGGCTCCGAACCGCCGCGGACGACAGCCTCAAGCGCGAGATCCGCGTCTCCACATACCGCATGAGCAAGGTCTGGTCCATCGCCTACAGCGGGCCGATCGGGATGCGGGTGACCGCGTCGTCCACGACCCGCTGCGCCAATCTGATCGCCCCGACGGCCACGCGGATCGTCATCTCGTCGCTGGGAATCGACCTGCCGGTGATCCGCCCGCCATCCACCTCGTCCTACCCGCTCTGCAACGTGGCCGAATACCTCCAGGCGCGCTATCAGCCCGGCGAGCCCGGCGGCGCATTCATCTACGCCCACGCACGGGTCGGGATGTTCCTGCCCCTCCTGACCGAATCGAAGAAGGCGAGCTACGGGCGGTTGCCGGGCGCCCTGGTGCGCGTCTACACGAGCGATTCCAAGGTCTACACCTATCGCGTGGTCGAGGTTCTGCGCCACCAGCTGACTGTGCCGCGGTCGACGACCACCGTCGGGCGGCTCTGGCTCCAGACGTCAGAAGGCCCGGCCGGGACGCGCCCCAAGCTTCTGGTGGTGGCGAGCCAGGTCAGCGTGGAAGCCGCCTCGTACGCCGCATCCCACCCGACGCCGCGCCCGGTGCGCTGCGGCTGACGCTTCCGGCGACCAGCGCGGTCCCCGATCTCGCGATCAGGCCGCCAGGTCGATCGCCACGCCGGCTGCCGTCGTCGTACCGTCGCGATCAACCCGCAGCGCAAGCACCTGCCGGCGGACGACGATCGCCAGCAGGCCGGCTGCCAGGATGATCAGGCCCGCCAGCGCGAAGGCCGCCCGCGCGCCGACCGCCTCGGCCACGATCCCGCCCGCGAGTCCGCCGAGTGGCATGAAGCCCCAGTAGAGCAGCGCGAACACGGAGGTCGTCCGGCCGCGAACGGCCGGCGGGCTCAGCGCCTGGATGAGCGCGAGGCTCGCGGCCGAGTAGATCACGAAGCCGCCGCCGACCAGGGCCATCGACGCGATCGACACCGCGACGAGCGGTGATAGCCCGAAGACCAGCATCCCGAGCGCGGAGATTGCGAGCCCGATGAAGATTGCCCGCCCATGGCCGGCACGGCGCATGACGGTCTCCGCAACGAACCCCGCCATGAGACCCCCGGCCCCGGCGAGGGCGAGCAGCGCGCCCAATCCCTCGCCGCCGATGGCGAGGTCGCGTGCGGCGACCGGCACCATGTAGTTGTACGAGAGCCCGAGCGCACCGGGAACGATGGAGAGCAGCAGGATCACGCCCAGGGTCGGGAAGCGGACGGCATAGGCGCCGGCGTCGATCAGGGGCCGGATCAGCGCCCGCTCCGCCGCGGCCTCGCGGGACACCGCCGGCGTATGGAGTCGCCAGACCGGGATCGCCGGGATCGCCTGGAGCACGCCAGCCACGATCACCGCCCACGGCGCAGGAAACGCTGCCACGAGGAGTCCGCCGATGAGGCCCCCGGCGATGCGGCCGACACTGATGCCCACGAAGTTGAGGGCGACCGCGCTCGATACCGCGCCCGGCGGCACCAGGTCGTTCACGATCGAGATATAGCCCGGCGCCCCAATCGTCATCCCGACCCCCTGCAGGACCGCGAAGAGGAGAATCGCCCAGAGCGGCAGATCGATCGCCAACGCCAGCAGCCCGAAGGCGATCACCACGACGCCTGTGAACACGAACGAGAGGACGACGAGCGGCTTCGCCCCGAAGCGATCCGTCAGCAGGCCGGCGTGGAGCGTGAACAGCATCCCCGGCAGGCCTGCCGCAAAGAACGCCAGTCCCACCGTCGCGGCCGAGTCGGTCAGCACCAGGACCAGCCAGCCGAACCCCGCGTTGAAGACGAACCAGGCAGAGTTGCCGACGAAATTGGCGAGAAAGAAGGTCCGGAACGCGGGATATGCGAGGGCGTTGGACCCGAACCGATCGAGCACCCGCTGCACTCCTCAGGACCAGGCTCGCCGTGGCGGCCTCTGGGGCGCCAGCGTAGACGGCGACCGGCCTCGATGCGAGGGGCGGCGCCGGAACGCTTCGAGCAATCGGGGCTTGCGTCCCAGCGTACCTTGACCATCCAGGCGAGCGGAGGTACCAGATGCCGGTCTACCTCATCGTGGCCAATCAGACCATCGCCAGCCCCACCCTGGCGGAGGCGGTCGCCGAGCGGGTCCGCCGCGGAAACGCCACGTTCCACGTCGTCGTGCCCGCAACGCCCGTCCCCCAGCGGCCTACCTCGGACGAGAGCGCCGCAGCGTCTGCTGCCGCTGAGCGACTCCAGGCGGTGATCCGCCGCCTCCACGATCTCGGGGCAGAGGCCAGCGGCGAGGTGGGGGCGAGCGATCCCGTTGCCGCGGCCACTGACGCGACGCGTGAGCGACACGTGGACGAGATCCTGCTCTCGACCCTGCCGCCTGGCCTCTCGCGCTGGATCGGGATGGACGTGCCCAGCCGCCTGCGCGCAGCGGCCCGCGTGCGCGTGACCGTGGTGACCGCCCCGCGCCAGGTGGGCGGATTCGGAACGTTGCCCACGCCGCCCAATCCCTCGCCGGGCCCGCGCGACGACGTGTGACTCAGCCCACCCGCGGCGGAGGCCGATCCGTGATCATGGCGAGGCACGGAACTTCAAGCCAGGATCGGATCCCGCATGGCCACCACCGCGGACGTCATCGTCGTCGGGGCCGGCGTCCAGGGCGCCAGCCTCGCGTTCCATCTGGCCCTGCGGGGCGCGCGGGTCGTCGTCCTGGAGCGGGGAACCGTGGCCGCGGGCGCGACCGGCCGATCGTCAGGCTTTGTGCGGATGCACTACGACCTCGAGAGCGAAGTCCGGCTCGCCGCGGTCTCGCACCCATACTTCCTCAACTGGCTGGGACACGTGGGTGCCGGCGACTGCGAGTTCGTCCGCACCGGCTTCGTCCAGATCGTCCCCGAAGCGCTGGAGCCCGCGCTGCGGGCGAACGTTGCGATGCAGCAGCGCGTGGGCGTCGACACTCGCCTGATCGCCCCCTCTGACCTCGAGGCACTGATGCCAGGCATCCGGGCCGACGACTTCACAGTGGCCGCGTACGAGCCGGCATCGGGCTACGCCGACCCCTCGGGCACGGCAGGCGGCTTCATAGCAGCAGCGCGGGCCCATGGCGCGCAGTTCGTCGGCGGTTGCTCCGTGCAGTCGGTCACCGTCGAGACCAATCGGGTGACCGGCGTGTCGACGAGCCGGGGCGAGTTCTCCGCGCCCGTCGTCGTCGATGCGGCGGGCGCATGGTCGGCGACGCTCGCGGCAACCGTGGGCGTCGAGGTTCCGCTGGAGCCGTGGCGCCACGAGACCGCGTATTTCGGCCTGCCCGACGGCCGCTCGGCCCGGTTCCCGATCGTGATCGATACGCCCAACGACGTGTACTTCCGGCCGGAGGGGCGGGACCTCATGCTCGTCGGCCTCGAGGTCGCGAGCGAGATCGGCGGCTCCCCCGACCGCCCCGAGCGAGCCATCGGGCAGTCCGTCGTTGAGCTGATGGCGTCGCGCGTCTGTGAGCGTGTGCCGTGGATGGCCGGCGGCACCTACCGCACGGGCCACGACGGCCAGGACGGCATCACCCCCGACGAGCGCCCCGTGCTGGGTCCGGCGGGGCCGGACGGGTTCTTCCTGGCCTGCGGCTTCTCGGGCACGGGCTTCAAGACCGCACCCGGCGTCGGGCTCGCCATGTCGGAATGGATCCTTGACGGGCGCCCCACGACGGTGGACATCACGCCCTATGGGCTGGAGCGCTTCGCCGAGGGCCGCCACCTGGTGGGCGAACACCCGTACGGCACGTTCTGGCGGTGAACGACGCCGCGCGGACTACTCGCGGGGCTGATCGCCGGTGATCGTGACGGGCCGGCCCAGCAGCAGATCGAGGCCCAGCCACGCCCAGCCGACCGCGAAGAAGAGGATCCCGATGAGCACCGACGGCTCGTAACCGCCCGTCGCGCCCTGACCGCCGAGCCCGCCCACGACCGAGAACACGAGCACCGCACCCGATCCGATCGCGACGAGGACGCTCGGCCAGCGCGGGCGGGCGCCGTGCCGGAACCCCTCCACTCCGAACACGATGCCACCGATCATGAGGAGCAGGAACGCCGAGCCGAGGAAGATCGCGGCGTGCAGTAGCGAGCTCAGGAGGAACAGGAGCGCCGCGACTCCCACCGTGAGGTCGCCGATCAGGTCGAACAGCCCCAGCGGCGCACGTGGCCGAAGCTCCAGGCCCACGACGCCGAGCGCGATCAGCACGACCGACAGGGCGACGGTGAACGACGAAGCCTCGGAGAGCGAGCAGCCCGCCGGACCGCAGGTCGCGGTCAGCGAGAGCGTGAAGTCGAGCAGCGAGATCGGCCACAGGATCCCGCCCAGGAGTCCTGCGAGCCCGAGCGCGCGGACCCGCGACCCGGGCGGCGGGTAGAAGCCGGCCCGTGGCTCGTCCGACGGCTCCCGGCCGCGCGAGCCGCGAATGCCGCCGAACCGGTTCAGACGGGCGCCGCCGTGGGCGTTTCGAACGCCGTGTGCGATGGCGCCAGGTCGGGGTCGATCGCCATGCGGCGGACGAAGGCCTCGTCCACCTCCACGCCGAGGCCAGGCCCGGCGGGGATGTCGAACCAGCCGTCGGCGCCCATCGTGAGCGGTGTCGCGAGCAGATCGGTCCGGAACGGGTTCTCCGTCTGGTCGAACTCGAGCAGGGGCCCGAAGGCCGCCGGCGAGCGGGTCGGGTCGGGGACGACGGCGAGCACCTGCAACGTGGCCGCCACCATGAGCGCGCCGCCCCACATGTGGGGGACGTACTCCACTCCGTAGAGCCGGGCAAGATCGGCCATGAAGTGGGATTCCCCGATGCCGCCGCACATCGCGACATCGGGCTGGACGATGTCGAACGAGCGCTTGAGCAGGTACTGGCGCAACTCGCCCCGCTGGGTGATTCCCTCGCCGCCGGCGAGCGGCAGGTCCAGCGCCTCGCGCATCCGGTCGTAGCCCGCATAGTCGCGCTGCGGGATCGGCTCCTCCCACCAGCGGAAGCCCAGGCGCGCGAGGCCGCGACCCATCTCGAGCGCGCGGGGCAGCGTGTAGGCGGCGTTGCCGTCGGCCATCAGGTCGAGGCCGGCGTAGTCGACCCGCAGGCGCTCGATCAGCGCCAGCTCGTGGCGGATCGGGTAGCGACCGAGGCGCATCTTGATCGCGGTGAACCCCGCGCCCGTCAGCTCGGCGAACTCGTCGGGCCAGGAGTCCTTCGGGTCGACGCCGTCCCAGTAGCCGCCGCTCGAGGCGTACGCCCGCACGCGCCGCCGCAGCGCACCGCCGTAGAACGTGTACGCGGGAACACCGAGCAGCTTGCCGCGCAGGTCGTCGAGCGCGATCGAGGTGACGCTGATCGCGAACTCGTTCGCCGTGGCATTGGTGGCGAGTGCGTGGATCTCACGCTCTCGAAGCGGGTCCCGCCCGATCAGCATCTCGCCCAGCTCGCGCATGACGGTGGGCAGCCCGGCCTGGACGTACGTCTCGCCCCAGCCGACGGCGCCGCTGCTGTCGCTGATCTTGACCAGGAGCGATTCGCGCTGGCGATAGTTCGCGATCGACGGACCGCGCCCGCGCGCCATCTGGCGCACCAGCACGAAGGTCTCGACGCGGTCGATGGTCATGGCCCGGGGACCCCTCCTCGCGCGCGCCCGTGCGTCCGGGGCGGCGCGCTCATGCTACGCGACGGCCGGGGCGGCACGCGGCACAGCGGCACGGCGGCGGCGTCTGACGGCTCCGTCGCCCGCGGCCGTGCGATCCCATCGTGACGTTCGCGCCTTCGGCATCGACACGGGACCCGACCGGCGCGGCGGGGCGCGCCTTCGGGGGCCATCCTGCGATGCCATCGCACCAGGCATGCGCACGGACGGATGCCGACCGGCCGACGAAGCCCGTGACCCCTGCGATGGACCTCGCCTGCCGATGGCATCGCAACCGAAGCGGCCATGCGCCCTCGCCACTCGCTGCCGCGGGCCGCCCGAGAGCCGTGATGGCCGGACGGCGGCCGTCGTGGCTGGCACCATGCGCTCGGCGGCTTCCGGCCGCGCCACCGCCGCGACGCGCTCCGCGCTGCCACCCATCCGCTGGAGGACCCGGTCCTTGACCCCTACCGCGCTCGTCTACGACCCGATGTTCCATCTTGGCTGGTCCTACGACGTCGAGGAGGCCATCCTCGCCGAGCAAGGCGTTCGGCTCGTCGTCCCGGAGTCGCGCGACGAGGCGCTCGCCGCGCTGCCGGAGGCGGACGTGGTGATCGTGGACGCGGGCCCGTTCGGGTACGAGCAGATGGTCCACCTCAAGCCCGGGGTCGCGGGTCTCGTCTGCTACTCCGTTGGCATGAACCAGGTCATCCTTGCGGACGCCGCCGAACGAGGGATCCCGGTGCGCAACCTGCCGAATTACGCCACCGAGGCCGTCTCCGACCACACGATCACCATGCTGGTCGCGGCCAACCGGCACGTGCGCGAGTTCGACCGCCTCTCGCGGGGGCCGGACTGGAACGCCCGGCGGCTCTGGAAGACGCTGGGCATCCGCTCGTTCGGGGGCCAGACGCTCGGGATCATCGGCGCGGGCCGGATCGGCAAGCGGGTCGCAGCGAAGGCGCGGGGCCTGGGCTACCGCACAATCGCCAACGATCCGTTCATCGAGACCACGGGCGACCCGGACCTGCCCCTGGTTTCGCTGCCGGAGCTGCTCTCGACCGCCGATGCCGTGGCGGTCTGTTGCAACCTCAACGAGACGAGCGCGAAGCTGCTCAACGCCGAGACCTTCGCCCTGATGAAGCCAGGACTGATCCTGGCCAACTGTGCGCGCGGCGGCATCATCGACGAGCATGCGTTGGCCGAGGCGATGCGCTCGGGAGTCGTCGCCAGCGCCGGCCTCGACGTCCGGGCGAAGGAGCCGCCGGATCCGAACGACGATCCGCTCTCGCACTTCCCGAGCCTCATCCAGACGCCGCACGTGGCCTGGATCTCCGAGGAGGCGTTCGACAACTACCACCGCGAGTGCGCTGAGGTGACACTCGACCTGCTTCGGACCGCCGGACGGATCGGGATCCTGCCTCAGGGCACCCGGTAGCGCTCCACCGCGTCGGCGTCGGGCTCCGCGCCGATCCCCGGCGCCGTCGGCACGTCAAGGTGCCCATCGACCAGCCGGATCGGGTCCGCGAACAGCTCCCGCGCGAGCGGTCCCTGCGACGTGTTGAACTCGAGGTACGCGGCGTGCGGCAGCCACGCGTCGAAGTGGAGCGACGTGGCCGTCAGGAGGTCCGTCAACCAGGCGTGCGGCACGACCTGGATCTCGCGCGCGGCCGCCATCGATGCGATCTGCCTGGCGACGGACAGCCCGCCGCAGCGCGACAGGTCGGGCTGGACGTAGCCGATGCCGGTGTCGAGCAGGCGCTCGAACCCCCAGACGGTGGCCTCCTGCTCGCCGGCGGCGATCGGGATCGGCGACTCGCGGCAGAGTGTGGTGTAGCCGCCGTAGTCCTCTGGATGGAGGCAGTCCTCGAGCCAGGTGATCCGGTACGGCTCGAGGCGCCGCGCAAGCTCGATCGTGGAGCGGACCGTGATCCCGGGCTTCATCCAGCCCGCGTCCACCATCAACTCCGCGTCGGGCCCGGCCGCGTCGCGCGCGGCCGCGACCAGTTCGACGTCCCGCCCGAGATCGTCACGGAAGATGCCCCAGCCGAACTTGATCGCCGTGAAGCCCTGGGCGAGATAGCCGCGCACAGCGGACTCCATCTGCACGGGCGTGTCGCGGAAGAGCGTGGAGGCGTAGGCACGCACCCGCTCCCGCCGGCGTCCGCCCAGCAGGAGCGACAGCGGCTGGCCGGTCGCCCTGCCGACGAGGTCGAAGCAGGCATTGACGATGCCGGACATCACCTGGATCGCGACGCCGCGGCGCCCGTAGTAGATGGACGCCAGGTACATGTCGTCCCACAGCGCGTCGACCTCGAACGGGTCTCGCCCGAGGACCACGTGCCGCAGGCCGCTGAATGCGAACTGGGCCGGCGCGTCCATGACCGCCCGGGCGATCGACGGCTGCGTCTCGACGTCCGCCCACCCGACGATGCCGTCGTCGGTCTCGAGGCGCACGAGGCAGACGTTCTCCACCCCGAACGACTCGCCGCCGTCCGAGCGGGCACCGTAGGCCTGCTCCTGGCGCAGGTGGATGACCTCGGCGCGAGCGATCTTCATCGTCGCCGTGACCGGGTCGTCCGTCAGCCTTCGACGATCGAGGGCGGCAGCACGAACGCGGCGTCCGGCGCCCAGCTCAGGACGACGCGATCGCCGACGACCAGGTCGGGGGCCAGCGTGTCATTCGCTTCCTGCGCCGCGATGAGGCCCAACGCGGTCTCGATGCGGTACGTCGTGAGCGAGCCCACGTAGTCGACCGCCGTCACGACGCCGCCGACCCGGCTGGCCCCGGGCGCACCGGTGTCCGCTCCGGCCGCTTGCGCCTCCGTGACCCGGATCCGCTCCGGCCGGATCGCCACCCGGATGGTCGATGCGGGCGCGGCCACGGCGCCTTCCAGCGCAACCGCGACGTGCTCACCATCTGCGAGGCGCATCACCGCCCGCCCGCCCGACACCTCGTCCACGCGCAGGTCGAACGCGTTGAGCGAGCCCACGAAGTCGGCCACGAACGCGTCGGCGGGGCGCCCGTAGATCTCGCGCGGCGTGCCCACCTGGAGCAGCCGGCCCTGGTTCATGATGCCGATCCGGTCCGACATCAGGAGGGCCTCCTCCTGATCGTGGGTGACGTACACGAACGTCGTCCCGAGCTGGTGCTGGATCGACTTGAGCTCGATCTGCATCTGCTTGCGCAGCTTCACATCGAGCGCCGACAGCGGCTCGTCCAGCAGCAGCACGGCCGGCCGGTTGACCAACGCGCGGGCCAGGGCCACCCGCTGCTGCTGGCCGCCGGAGAGCTGCCGCGCCCCGCGCCCCTCCAGCCCGTCCACCCGCACCACCCGCAGCATCTCCTGGACGCGCCGGCTGAGTTCGGGATCGCGCACTTTCTTGAGCCGCAGGCCGTACGCGACGTTCCCGAACACCGTCATGTGCGGGAACAGCTCGTAATGCTGGAACACCATGTTGACCGGGCGCTTGTTGGGCGGGGCGGAGGTGACGTCCGATCCGCGCAGCAGGATGCACCCGGAATCGGCCTCCTCGAAGCCCGCGAGCATCCGCAGCGACGTCGTCTTGCCGCAGCCGGACGGCCCCAGGAGCGAGAAGAACTCCCCTTCGCGGATCTCGAGGTTGAGGTCCTTCACAGCCTGGAACCGGCCGAAGAACTTGTTGACGCCCTCGAACTGGATCGCGGTCGCGCTGCTCGACGTCGTCATGCCGGGGTCATCTCCGCGCGGTGGTCGTGCGGGCGGCCAGGACCGCCAGCAGCGTGGTTGCGACCAGCAGGATCGTGGCAAGGGCGTTGAGGCCGGGGTCGATGACGCGCCGGATGCGCGAGTAGATCACCAGGGGCAGCGTGCCGTCGCTGCCGGTGTTGAAGAACGCGATGATGAACTCGTCGATCGAGACCGCGGCCGCCAGCAGCGCGGCGCCGAGCACCGCGGGCAGCACCAGCGGGAAGGTGATCGTCCAGAACGCCCGGGCGCGGCTGGCGCCGAGGTCGCGGGCCGCCTCCAGCAGCGAGAAGCGGAACCGCTCCAGCGCGGCCGTCATGGTCAGCAGCACGAACGGCAGCGCAAGCAGGACGTGGCCGGCGATCGCCATCGGCAGGCGCGGCGGCTTGATGCCCAGCCGGTTGAAATAGATCGCGATGCCGATCCCCAGCAGCAGGGCCGGGGTGGCGATCGGAATGAGCACGACCGTCTGGACCGCGCCCTTCCAACGTGGCGGCAGGCCCTGGATCCCGAGTGCTGCGAGAATGCCGATCGCGCCGCCGGCGATGCCCGTGATGAACGCCGCGATCGCCGAGCGGCCCAGCGCGGCCACGACCTCACGGTCGTCGAGCACCTTGTCGTACCAGCGCAGCGAGAAGCCGGGAATCGGGAACGAGAGGCTGGCGGTCGCGTTGAACGAGAAGAGCACGACGACGAACAGCGGGGCGAAGAGGAAGAGGATCAGCAGCACGAGGAAGGCGCGCGGTCCCACGTTCCGGACGCGCGGCCGACGGCGCGGCCGAGCGGCGCTCGCGACGTTCGCGGACGCGGCGGCCGCGGTCATCGGATGACCCGCCGCGCCACCAGCGCGACACCCGCCACGATGAGGACGACGAGGGCGATGAGCGTCGTCGCCATTGCGGCGGCCAGCGGCCAGTTGGACGTCTGGCCGATCTGGAACTGGATCTGGTTGCCGATGAACGGGCTCTCCACGCCGCCCAGGAGCGCCGGGATCGCGAAGTCGCCCGCTGCCGCGATGAAGCAGAACGCGAACGCGACGAGGACGCCGGGCAGCACCAGTGGCAGGATCACCCGTCGGGTGACCTGGAGCCGGCTGGAGCCGAGATCTCGCGCCGCCTCGATGACACCCGGGGACACGTTCTGCATGGCCGCATAGATCGGCAGGACCGCCAGCGGCACGAGGAAGTTGACCATCGATACGACCACCGCGAAGGGGCCGTTGAGGATCTCGCGGATGGGCTCCTCGATGACGCCGAGGGTCATGAGCGTGCCGTTGATCACACCCTCCACGCCCAGGATGGTGCGCCACGCGTAGATCCGGACGAGATAGCCCCCGAAGAGGGCGACCAGGATCAGGAAGTACAGGCTCCGGCTGCGGCCGGGGAACACGAACGTGATGATGTACGTGAACGGGTACGCGATCGCAATCGCGAGCACCGCGGAGAGGAGCGACAGCAGCACCGTCCGCGAGAAGAGGACCCGGAACGTCTCGCTGGTCACGACGTTCGCGTAGTTGTTGAACGACAGCGGCTCGACGAACTGGAAGTTGCGGAACGTCAGGAAGCTGATGTAGACGAGGACCAGGAGCGGGCCGACGTAGAACAACGCGAAGTAGGCGAGCGCGGGCGTCAGCTGCGCGATCGAAACCAGCAGCCGCCCGCGCTCGGCGCGGACGCCAGCGGTCAGCGGGCGGCCGGAACCCCCGGCCATCGCCCGTGACTCAGCCGTCAAGCGATCCCCCGGATTTCTCGTGCGTCCGGTCGCGCACCCGTGCGACCCCGCGCGTCAGGCCGTGATCTTGCCCCAGGCGTCCGCCCACTCGGCCCGCGTCGCGATGTTCGGGTCGTCAGTGGTTTCGGGCGCAAGGTAGTCGTCGAAGACGCCGTCCTGGGGCGACTCGACGTTGGCGTAGTCGTAGATGTTGCTCTCCTTCGGGATGAGCGCCACCGACTTCTTGTTGACGGCACCGGAGACCAGGGCGATCGCCACGTCGGCGTTGATCTGGGGCGAGATGATCGCGTCCGTGTAGGCGTAGGCCGCGTCGACGTCCTCGACGTTCTTCGGGATGCAGAACGAGTCCGACCAGCCGCCCTTGCCCTCCTTGAGGAAGCCGAAGTCCAGCGTGCCGCCCTTCTCCTTGGCGAAGTTGAGCATCGCCTCCCAGCCCAGGAGCGAGAGGTCCACCTCGCCGCGGACCAGGAGGTCCGTGGCGTCGGCGTAGGTCGCCGCAAAGGAGACCACCTGCTTGTCCACGAAATCGGCGGCGCGCTCGGCGACCTTGGCGAGTTCGTCCTTGGTCAGGAACGGGGCGTTGTTGTAGCCCAACATCCTGGCCGTGAGGAAGAAGATCCAGGCCGGGTCGTTCGACATCGTGAGCCGCTTGGCCCACTTGGGGTCGTAGAGGTCGGCGATCGACTTGGGGACCTCGCCCGCCGCCACCTTGGCCGGGTTGTAGACGACCGGTCCGTCGCCCCAGGCGATCGGCGCGCCCCACGGCTTGCCATCGGGGTTGAGGAACTTGGAGTTCTTGAGTCCGTCGAACATGTCGGCCCAGTTCGTCAGCCGGCTCGTGTCGAGCGGCTGGATGAGGCCGGCCGTCGCGTAGCGGTTCACGTACGGGTTGAACGAGATCGCGATGTCGAACTGCTGGCCGGCGGTCAGCGCGGCGAAGATCTCGTCGCCGGTGCCGATGTACTTGGAGTTGAGTGTGATGCCACGCTCGTCGCGCCAGGCCTTGGCCGACGCGATGTTGGCGGCGTCCTCACCGTCGAGGCCGATGAACTCGATCACCTTGCCGCTGATGTCGGCGCTGGGCGCCGCGGTGGGCGCGGCCGATGGCGCGGCGGTCGGCGCCGCGGTC
>Ga0194132_10004662_pt1 | contig 23128 bp, 24 predicted proteins | sample TA2KigOf80mmetaG_FD_148612 | JGI IMG/M metagenome (GOLD analysis project Ga0194132, IMG submission 148612) | Freshwater microbial communities from Lake Tanganyika, Tanzania - TA2015054 Kigoma Offshore 80m | ecosystem: Environmental > Aquatic > Freshwater > Lake | place: Tanzania: Lake... | reverse complement strand
CATCTCAGTTTCGCAGTACCCTGGAAACACCGTTCTTCACTCGGGAAACGCTCGATTTATTCGCGAAATTGACCCACACGACTTCCCGAAGACCCACAAATTTAAGTGACTGATCTTAAAAATTTTTTAGATTCGTTTCGAGCCTGGCAAGTACGGTCAAGTTTTTCATGAACAGATCCACGCGCGCGGCGAAAAAGAATTGTGTTGAACAACATGTCGCCCCGGTCTGCATGCTCATACGGCCCAATTCTCAACCTTCAGCCCCTTCACACGCTTGAATTCCTTTTCATTGTTGGTGACCAGCGTGGCATCGAGCGACAGCACATGCGCGGCGATGAGCATGTCATACGCACCGATTTTCTCGCCACGACGTTCCAGTGCTGTGCGCAATTGTCCGTAGGCGGTGCGCGCGGAATCTTCGAGCGGCAGCACTGGCAGTTCCGCGATCAACAGCCTTACGGCTTCACTGTAAGCCTTGCCTGGGGCGCGTAACGCACCGACCTCCAGTTCGAATGCGGTGATCACGGAAATCGCAACATTGCGCTCGCCGACACTCGACAAACGGCAATACACCGATTCAGGTCTTTTGCGGATCACATAGACGCAAATATTGGTGTCGAGCAGGTACATCAGCGTTTCGCTCTGCTCTTGCGCCGCCGTGCACTGCGTTTGGCCCCGTCGAGCCCATGCTCGTCCCACCAGGCCGCGTCGCGCTCCAGCGGCGGCTGTGGTGGGCGCTCAAATGTCGGATCCGTCGGCAACGCCTGCAATAGCGTGCGCAGCCGCTCACCGAGAGGACGCTTGTTTCGCGGCCGCAGCAATAATGCGCCATCGGGCTGCGGCTCGATCAACACCTCATCGACCTCAAATCGATAGGCCTTGGGCAAACGCACCGCCTGGCTGCGTCCGCTCATAAACACCTTGGCTGAAATCATGGCTAGCAACCCCGTTGAGATATATCAGTGCTATATACTGCCACGACTGCCGCAAGGTGACAATTCGAGGGCTGATGACAATTTCCCCAATAAATTATAAGTATTTGATTTTAAATAATTTATTTTGTTCGGTCGATCAACGTCTACAAGCCCGAACCAGGACAGCAGCCCGCAGCCTTATCGCCCGGCCAAGGCGCCTGCCCGCGCCGCTGCATGCTCTCCGGCGCGCCGCCCAAACACCGCACCACGCAACACCGAAGTGGCGCCCGGATATTTCCCGTAATACAAGCCTACGGTTTCCCCCGCTGCATACAGCCCCGGCATCACCTCGCCATCGCTGTTGATCACCTGCGCATTGACGTTGACCTTGAGCCCGCCGAAGGTGAACGTGTTCGACGAAATAATCGGGTAGGCGTGATACGGCGGCGTGTCCAGCGGCACGGCGTAGTTGGATTTGACGGGTGACAAACCGGCGGTGGCGACACCATCCAGCGCGCGCGGATTGAACACGCCCTCCTTCGGACAGGCGCGGTTATAGGCGTCAATGCTAGCTTCTGCCGCCTTGCGGTCAAAACCCAGCGTGCGCGCGAGCGTGGCGATGTTAGGTGCGGTGACTGGTGGTTGATCGGTGCGCACGCAGCGCTGCCAATGTTCGATGGCGTTGATTTTGTCGTCGAGTATGCAAAACGCGATGCCTTTGCTTTGTTCGGCGATGATGCGCGTGGTGTCTTCGTAGCTGGCGTCGATGGGGCCGGGCGCTTCGTCGGTGAATCGCAGCCCCTCGCGGTTCACCAATATGCCATAGGGATAGGCCATCACCAGCGGTTCGGTAGCGCTGGAACGCGGGTCGATAGGCTCGGCGTGGTATTCCGCGAAGTCACCCGCCGGTGCGGCGCCGATATTGAGCGCCATGGCGATGCCTTCGCCTTTGTCGTAGTAGCCGCCGCGCGCCACCGGGCGCAGGTAGCGGCCTTTGGCGCCGATATAGCGCACCACCATCTCATGATTGCCCTGAAACCCGCCGCAGGCGAGGATCACCGCGCGGCTTTCAAAGCGTTGCGTGCCAAGCGCTTTGCGGGTTGCACGCAAGCCGCATACCGCCCCCTCCTCGGTTTGCAGCAAACTTTGCGCGGTGGTTTCGTAAAAAAAATGCACGCCGATTTTTTCGGCGTGCGCGGTCATCACTTCGATCAAATGCAGCCCGCCGCCGGTGATAGCGATACGCGGCGAGGCGCGCGGGGTAAGGCCATAAAAGCCGATGCCGCCGAATTTGACGCCATGCGCCTTCAGCCACGCGATGGCGGGCGGCACGCCTTCCGCAAGGAATGAGATGAGTTCAGGGTCGGTAAACGGCAGCGCGCGCGCGAGCGGCGGCCAGTTGGCGTAATCGAGTACGGTGGAGGCGGCGAAGTCCGGATCAATGTGATAACCACAGTTGTCCAAAAACCGCTGCACGAAATCGTCTGACACCGCGTGTTCGTTTTCCATGCGTAGCGCGGCGGTGGTGTAGCGCGTGTTGCCGCCGCGTTCGTCGTAGGTGGAGCGTTCCAGCACCGCAACGCGTGCGCCGGTTTCGGCGGCGGCCACCGCGGCGCTCAGGCCGGCTACGCCGCAGCCGACTACGATGACGTCGAAGTTTTGGAGGTTATCGGGGGCGCTTGATGGCATGCGAGGTCCGTTTCCGGTTCATCCAACTTTCAGGTGGTGCTGACAATACCAACATCGTCATTCCCGCGCGTGCGGGTATCCCCCTCCCCTCGGGGAAGGTAGGTTGGGGGCCATTCTGCTAGGTGCTGCCGTGTTATGGGTTCCCGCCTTCGCGGGAACGACAGGGTTGGTATTGATGCGCCTACATAAACATAAAAGTCAGATGAACCTCAATTCGTAAGCGGGCCACCTACTTCACATATATTTCCCACCGCCGCACAAGATGCGATCACCCGTCACGTACGATGACTGCTCCGACGCCAGAAACACCGCCACGTTGGCAACTTCCTGCGGCTTGCCGGCGCGCTTTAACGGTATCGCCGCGAGTTCGGCTTCGCTGGGCGCGGTTTTGCCGCCATACCACTCCGGATTCGCGCGCACGTTCTCAATCGTCATCAGCGCGATGAGATTGGCGCGCACGTTGTAAGGCCCAAGTTCGAACGCCAGCGCCTTGATCAGCCCGAACAGTCCGTGCTTGGAGGCAATGACGTGCGCTCGCTGCGCCTGCGCGGTGACCGATGCCTGGCCGCCCAACGCGATGATGCTGCCGCTCTTGCGCTGCATCATCGAGGGCACCACCGCCTTGGCGAGATAAAACAGCGAATTGAGATTAACCGCCAACGTTTTTTCCCACTCTTCATAGCTGATTTGCCAAAAATCCTGGTGCGCGCGCCGGCCTGCACAGCTCATCAGCACGTCGATCTGGCCAAAGCGCTCAAGCCCCTGCCGCACCAGCCGCTCCACCTGCCGGTGATCGCTCAAATCGGCGATGATCGGCAGCACTTTGGCACCGAGGCTTTCGCATTCCTTAACGACCGCGTTCAGCGCCTCTTGTTTTTCCCGTGCGACGAGGATCAAGTCCGCGCCTTCCCTGGCGTAAGCTATCGAGATCGCCTTGCCGTTGTTACGCCCCGCCCCGGCGACCAGCGCGATTTTGCCCGTGAGTTGCCCCATGCGATTCTCCGGTTGTGCGTGCTTGAACTTAAGTTACCCGCCTATTGTAATGGCCTTGGCCACAATGGCGGCCGCGGGATTTTGATGCGGCTCGCGCATCGCCTCAGGCATCATTTAACCGCGCCGCGCCGCTCTCCACCACAAAGCTGCGCCGCGTGCGCATGGTCGCCTCGCGCACCGACACCTTGTCCAGCACTTGATAATCCGCCCGCCACTGCTTGGGCGTGACCACGTGCCGCACATAGCCGCGCTGGTTGTTGTAAAACTTGATGTGCGGGTCTTGCTGCATCAGCGCTCTGCGCCGTTTGCTGATGTCAAAGCCGTCGCCACCCGACGATATCGACGTGGCGGTGAAATCGACGCCGAGCGTGGCGGATTTTTCATCGTCGAAATTTTTCTTCAGCTCCCCGGCGCAGTTTTCGTGCACGTCACCGTCAACGACCACCAGATTGGCGAGCTTGCTCTGCTCCACCGCGCCAAACAACCGCTCGCGCGCGGCGACGGCGCCGTCCCACTTGTCCATGCTTAGGCTAAGTATGTTGGGATCGGCATCCCGATCTTGCCGCATCAGCGGTATCTGCTGCGCGAGCAGCGTCCAGCGCGCGGCAGGGGATTTGAAGCTCTCGTAAAGCCAGCGCTCTTGTGCCTCCCCCAGCATGGTGCGGTTCGGCTCCAGCGCCGGCTCGCAGCCAGCCATCACCCGCGCGCCGCAGACAATGCCGGTGCGATACTGCCGCGTATCAAGCACGTTTAGCGCGAGCAGATCACCCGCCATCAGCCGGCGGTAGGCTTGAATGTTCGGCCCCTTGGGCATTTGAGCGCGCCGCAGCGGCAAATGCTCGTACCAGGCTTGAAACGCCGCCGCGCGCCGCAACAAAAATTGCGCGCGCGGCGTGTTCTTTAACGTGTCCTCGCCCGCCCAATCATTGACCACCTCGTGATCGTCAAAGCTCATGATAAACGGCGCGGAGGCGTGCGCCGCCTGCAACTCCTCGTTCAACTGGTAGATCGCATAACGCTGCCGATAGTGCTCCAGGGTGACGCACTCGCCGGATTCACCCGGCATCAAACGCACTATCGGCCACGCCGTCATGGCGTCGGGGCGCAACGTCGCATACTCGTAAATGTAATCGCCGTAATGGAACACGAAGTCAAAGCGCTCCTCGGCGAGCTTGCGATAGGCGTTGAAATAGCCCGCCTCATAACGCTGACAGCCCGCCACGGCAAACTTCATTTGCGCGACTGCCGCACCGGCGCGCGGAAAGGTGCGCGTGCGGCCCACGCGGCTTTGCTGGCCGCCGACGGTGAAGCGATAAAAATAGTCGCGCGCCGGTTCCAGGCCTGCTATCTCCACATGCACCGAGTGGCCCAGTGCCGGCGCCGCAATGGCTTTGCCGTGCTGCACGATGTTGGTCATAGCTTCGTCGGTGGCCACCGCCCACGCGACTTCGACGGCTTTGTTGGGCATGCCGCCGCCGCGCTCCAAAGGCTTTGGTGCGATTTTGGTCCACAAAACAAAGCCGTCGGGCGCAGGATCCCCCGAGGCCACGCCCAGACTAAACGGATGCTCGCTAAACACCGGCTGCGCCCACAGCTCGCGCGTAAACCAGCCTCCGGTAGCCGTTAACAGCGCCGAGGCCCCAATGCCACGCAATAGTTTGCGGCGATTCAGGGTCACGAACTCATCAACATTAAAGCGCGTGCGCGAACTCGAAGTCATTGTCTGCCTTTAAAATTAATTAATAACATCAAATACTTACATTATACCGCCGCAGGCGCCGCGCGTGGATGCGCTTGGCGTATGGGCAGCTTTGCCAGCGCTGCCAGGCTCGCCAACACGATGTCGGCATACCGCATCCACTGATCGCTGCCGGTACTATCGATGACGATGCCGCCCAGATACGTGCCGAAAAATCCGCCGATTTGGGGTGACAGCAGCGTCATGCCGAACAAGGTCGCAAGCTAACGTGCGCGCGCGCACTATGGGCTCGACTCGGGCTTGATACCCGCTTCGCGGATCAGCTTGCCGTATTTCGCCGTTTCCGCGCGCATGATCGCCGCGGCCTCGGCGGGCGTGCCGCCGGTGATGGTGGAACCCATCGCGCTCCACCGCTCGCGAATATCCGGCTGTTGCAGCACCGCGTTCATGTCGCGATTCAAACGCTCGATGATTGGCACCGGCAATTTCGCCGGGCCGGCGATGGCTGACCAGGTGCTGTTCTCGTAACCCGGCAAACCCGCCTCGGCGACGGTCGGCAGATCGATTAACACCGCCACCCGCGCCGCACCCGTGGTCGCCAGCGCGCGCACGCGCTTGGCCTTGATGTGCGGTATGGTGGGTGCGGCACTGTTGAACATCAACTGGATCTGCCCGGCGATGAGATCGGTCATCGCGAACGCCACGCCCTTGTACGGCACGTGCGTGAATTTCACCTTGGCCATCGCGGAAAACAGCTCGGCGCTCATGTGGCCAAAACCGCCGGTGCCGGAGCCGCCGTAGTTCAATGCGCCCGGTTGGTTTTGCGCCAGCGCGATGAGCGCCTTTACCGAATGCGCCGGCACCGCGGGATGCACCACCAGCACCGCGGGCGTGGTGGCGAGGTGAATCAACGGCGTGAAATCGCGCTGCACGTCGAAGGGCAGCTTTAACAAATGCGGATTCACCGTCCAGTTGCCCACGGTGGCGATCAACAGCGTGTAACCGTCGGCCTGCGCGCGCGCCACCAGATCCATGCCGATGGCGCCGCTGCCGCCGGGACGGTTGTCGACCACGATGGACTGCCCCAGGCGCGGCGCCAGGTGCTCGTTCATCATGCGTATCTGGATGTCGGGCGTGCCGCCCGGCGGGAACGGCACGACGACACGGATGGGTTTGGTCGGATACATTTGCGCGTGCGCGGTTGCGGCGACGCCAATCAAAGCAATGCAGGCCAACACACACAACCGCGCCACCTTGCCGTTCCCGCGCAGACGGGAACCCATAACGCAGTAACCCTTGAGGCGCCCCATGGGTTCCCGCCTGCACGGGAACGACAGAATCGGTGTAGAAGGCATTGTGGCTACATCGAGCATTTGAGGAACGAAAATGCAGGCACCCGTTGAGGCGATCCATCCCACGATAGACCAACTCGTTCACCTCCGCAACCGCGCGCGCCAACGCACGTCGCGGTGCTAAAATTCAAATACTTGTTGAACACACGAAGGAACCCCATGCCCATCGGCAAACTCGATCACTATTCCGTGCGCACGCTCGATGTCGAGGCCTCGCGCAAGTTCTACACCGAGGTAATGGGCTTTACCGAAGGTTATCGCCCGCCGTTTAACTTCCCTGGCGTGTGGCTTTATAACGGCGGCCAATATCCCGACACCACCGGCGTGGTGCACATCGTCGGCGTCGATTTGAACAACCCTGAGGGCTTGAAGGAATACCTCGGTGATCGCGATCTGTCCACGCTTAACGGCACCGGCACCGTCGATCATATGGCGTTTCGCGCGGACAACCTGCGCGATATGCGCGAGCGCTTAAAACGCGCGAACATTGCCTACCGCGAGCGCACCGTGCCGTCGATGAATTTGCACCAAGTGTTTTTTGAAGACCCCAATCAGGTCACGATTGAATTGAATTACGTCGCGGCGGAAGTCGCGGCGGCGGCTTGATCTATCCCACTTAAACCCTTCACTGCAGAGGCGCGGAGGCGCAGAGATTACGCAGAGAACTTCAAAATCTTTTTTTTGGTTTTCTCTACGGCAGGTCTCTGCGCCTTAGCGGTGAGCAGTTGATTTTTCACAGTATCGGAGAACCACTATGAAAGTCGGATTCATCGGCATCGGCACCATGGGCGGTCACATGGCCTACAACCTGTGCAAGGCGGAGTATGAAGTCACGGTCAGCGATTTGAACCGCGATCTGTCCAAACGCCATATCGCTGTCGGCGCGCAGTGGGCCGACAACGTGCAGCAAATCGCGCAAGGTAACGAAGTCGTCATGACTTCGCTGCCCGGACCCAAGGAAGTGCAGGACGTGGCGCTCAAGGCCGACGGGCTGCTGGCGAACATGAAGCCGGGCACGGCGTGGTTTGACCTATCGACCAACTCCGTCACCGTAGTGCGCGCGCTGCACGCCAAGTTCAAGGAAAAAGGCATCCACATGCTCGATGCGCCAGTGTCCGGCGGGCCGCGCGGCGCGGAGTCGGGCAAGATGGCGTTGCTGGTGGGCGGCGACAAAGCGGTGTTCGAGAAATACCGCAAGGTGCTCGACGCCATCGGCGATCAGGTGTTCTACATCGGTAACAGCGGCGACGGCACGGTGGCGAAGCTGGTGCACAACGCCTCGGGCTACGCGGTGCAAGCGGCGATGGCTGAGTTGATCACCATGGGCGTCAAGGCTGGCGTCGATCCGGTCGCGCTGTGGGCGGCGCTGCGCCAGTGCGCGCTGGGCCGCGTACGCACGTTTGACCGCATGGGCAACCAGTTCATGCAACACAAATTCGAGCCGCCCGATTTTGCGCTGCGCTTGGCGCACAAGGACGTGACGCTCGCCACCGAGCTCGCGCGCGAAATCGGCGTGCCGATGAAAATCGCCAACATCACCCACGCCGAAATGACCGAAGCCTTAAACCGCGGCTGGGGCCACCTCGATTCGCGATCGTTTTTGATGCTGCAAAAAGAACGCGCCGGCGTGGAGATTAAAGTGCCGGCGGAGGCGATTAAGGCGGTGCTCGATCGGGATGGCTAAACACCACGGGTAGGCAACGGCGCGCGTCACTGTTTGGTCAACCCGGCGCTGCGCGCGACGTCGCCGTAGCGCTCGATATCCGCGCGCAGCAGCGCGCCCAGTTGTTCCGGCGTTCCCGGCCAGGGATTGACGCCCTGCGCCAGCAGGGACTTGCGCACATCGGGGCTGTCCAGTGCCTGCACCGCCGCGCGATTTAACCGCGTCACGATCTCGCGCGGCGTCGCTGCCGGTGCAAACAGGCCATACCACAGCGGCATGACAAACCCCGGCACGCCCGCCTCTTTCGCCGTGGGCACCTCGGGCAACTGCGGCACGCGTTGCTCGGTCAACACCACCAGTGCACGCACCCGCCCCGCGCGAATCTGTGGTATCGCGGTGGTTACCGGCATCACCACTTCATCGACCTCGCCGCCGATCATCGCCATCATCGCCTGGGTTACGCCCTTGTAGGGCACATGCACCATGTTGATTTTCTCCAGATGCTTGAGCAACTCATTGGCCAGATGATTGGTGGTGCCCGCGCCGCCGGAGCCGAAATTCAGTTTGCCCGGCGAGGCGCGCGCAAGATTAATGAACTCGCGCAACGTCCTGGCCGGCACCGAAGGATGCACCAGCAAAATGTTCGGCGTCGAGGAAAGCCGCGCCACCGGCGCAAGATCCTTCACCGGGTCGAAACCGAGGTTGGCGTAAATCGCCGGACTCACCGCGATACTCGCCGTCGCAATCAGAATGGTGTACCCATCCGGCGGCGCCTTCACCGTGAAACCGATGCCCAAATTACCGCCCGCACCCGCACGATTGTCCGCAATCACCTGCTCGCCCAAAAGCTCGGCCATTTTTTGCCCCAGCAGCCGTCCCACCACATCGCTGGCCGCGCCGGCGGGGAAGGGAACGACCAACCGGATCGGTTTGCCGGGGTACTGGGTTTGCGCCACCACGGGCGTGGAAAACGGCAAGCAGCTGAACGCCAGAACACTCGCAATACGGCCTAAACGCATCGACTTCTCCTCTTTCTGTTCCCGAACTTTACGGGGCGATTATGGTGCACGCCGTCCCATCCGACGATGCGAACGCATCAAGCCGCCGGTATCACCGGCAACAACACAAACGGCATTTTCCCAGCCTCAAAATGCAGCGTGTTCTGCCCGCCAAACAACGAAGCCGGCCGATCCAGCGTATGGGTAAACGGCCCCACGCCTTTCATCGGGTAGGGCGCGTGCGCAACACCAGCGTCGCTGCCATCGTACTCGTAATCCCGACCGCGTACGGTAAAGCCGATGCGGTAGCCCGGCGGCACCACAACTGAGGTGGGCCAGATTTCGATATCGAGCACCACCGGCACGCCGGGCGTCAACGGCTGAATTTCATCATGCGTGTGCCATGGACGATAGGGTTTACTCTCGACTGGATCGAGCTTGCGTTGCGAGGCGCGCAGCCAGCCCAGACCCACCGGTGTGCGCGGATCATTGGAACCAACGAACACCACCTCCTTGCCCGCCGGGTCGTAAACGCGCAGCGCCACGAACACATCGGCATCGGTCGTGTCGGCAGATAACCACAGCTTCGCCGCCACCGGCCCGGTGATTTCCAATGCATTCGTCATTGGCGCGGACATAAAGGTAAGCCCATCACTCGAAGTTTTGTAACTTATTGATTTTATTGAATTATTTTTATCCGAGCTCAAGCGCATGTCAGCGGGATGCAGGTAATACGGCGTCCATTGCGTGCGCGCGAGCGGCCATTCGTTTTCCGCGCGCAGCACGAATTTTTCGCCCGGCCAGCGTACATTCACCGACACCCGCGGTTGTTGTTCCCAACCACTTTTTTCGCCCTTCAAGAAATGCGCGAAAAATTTCCGTTGCAGCGTTTCGCCGTAGCGGCTGTAAAAATGCGTAAAGTGGGTGTCGCCGTGCACTTCGAGCCATTTGTCCTTCGCGCCCGCGCGCAAGTAGCCCTCGAAGTTGCCGCGCGGATGCAAACCCTGCCCGCCCCAGTTGGCGGCCGACAGCAGCGGCGTCTTGATTTTGGAAAAATCGACCATGCGCTCACGGTAGTAGTCGTCGATCAGCGGCCGGCGCAACGCTTCACCATCGACATCGGCGCGGTTTTTCTTCAGTTCTTCATCGGAAAAATTATCCGGCCCCGCGATCGGCTCGCCGGTGACCACGCTTTTTGCGCCGCGATCGCCCAGCCCATATTGCACCGTCAACACCTGGCGGTTAAACCACGAATTCAAAAAGTCGCTCAAGATGCCGCCGTGGCGCGCAAGCTCGCGATAATAATCCGACGAGCCTTCCCAAATGCACATCGCGGCGAGATGCGGCGGCTGCAGCGCGCCGACCTGCCACTGATTCATAGCGTAGTACGAAATGCCGTTGATGCCGACCTTGCCGTTACTCCAGGCTTGCGTGCCCGCCCATTCGATGCAGTGATAAAAATCCAACGCTTCGCGCGCCGACCAACAATCGATCGCGCCGGGCGAGCGCCCCGCGCCGCGTGAATCCACGCGCACCACTGCGTAACCATCCGGCACCCAGCGTTCCGGGTCGACGAGCTCCCAGTTTTGATATTTGTTGCTCGAATCCCGGAGCATGTCCGGCACTGCATTTTCCAGCCGCGACCACTGGCTTTTATAGCCCTCTTGAAACGACAAGCCCTTGGCGTAGGGGCCGTAGCTGATGATGACCGGGTGTTTGCCGGTTCCCGGCGGGCGGAACACATCGGCGCGCAGCACGATGCCATCGTCCATTGGGATCGGCGCATCCCAGTCGATTTGCATTAGGTCGCGGGTTTCGGATTTTGTTGATGTCATGTTTGGATCTGAGTTGGATGGAAGTCGATGACATGCTAACGCTGTCATTCCCGCGCAGGCGGGAACGAGACGAAAGCTGGTTGGGTTCTACCTCACCTAACGCGGATGACGCCTCACATCACCGGCGACTTAAACTCCCCGCCCAGCTTCACAATAGCCCACGGCGCCAACTGCACGTCGAGGTTGAAGTTGATGTGCGCGCTCGCCGCGTGAGCATCGCGAAACATGCGTTGCAGCGGCGCGTTGTCGTAAATGCCGTTGGCGCCCGCCATTTCCATCAGCGAATCGACGGCTTCATTGCACAGTTTCACCGCGGCGGCGCAGTTGCGCTTGTTGAGTGTTTTGGCTTCGAGGTCGAGTGTTTGGCCGGCCTTGATCATTTCATCGGCGCGTAAACAATCGCTGCGCAGCACCAAGCGCGCGGCATCCACCTTCGCCGCGGCGTGGCCGATGCGCAGTTGCACCGCCTGATAATCGCGCATGTTGGCGCCGGTGTAGGCGGTGCTGCGCGACTTGACCCACTCGATCGTCGCATCGACCATCGCCTGCGCGTTGCCGACGATGGCGCCGGCGATGCAGTGCCCGCCCAGCGACGAAGCCGGCACGCGAAAGGTGCGGTTGGTGTTGATGGAGAGCCCCGGAAACTCGTGTCCCGGCTTGGCGGCCCACATCGATTGCGTGCGATGCGTGGGCACGAACACGTTGTCGCAGCGTACCGAGCGGCTGCCGGTGCCGCGCATGCCGAGCGTTTGCCAATCGTCGATGATTTCGTATTGCGCGCGCGGCACCATGCAATACAAATAGTCGGCGATTTTGTCGCCCTCCGTCAACTGGCAGGCCAGCATGTTCCATTGCGCGACGTCCACACCGGAGCTAAACGACCAGCGCCCGCTTAAGCGAATGCCGCCCTTCACTGCCACGCCGCGCCCCTGAAAAAAAGCAATGCCCGAGGCGACCAGGCAATCGCGGTTCTCGCCCCACATCTCCTGCTGCGCTTCGACGGGAAACATGGCGACATTGCGATGATGCGAGCTCAAGTTCGCCACGTTCCAGCCCACCGAGCAATCGCCGCGCGCCAGCATTTCGGGGATGTCGTGGTAGGCGATGAAATCAAGCTCCATGCCGCCCCACGCCTTGGGCTGGTGATACCGAAAAAGGCCCGTGCGATGCAGCGCGGCCTCGACTTCGGGCACCATGCGCGTGGCGCGGTCGGACGCCGCCGCATGCTCGCGCAGAAAGGGAATCAAATCCTTCGCGCGCTGCAGAGCTTCGTCGTAGCCGACGTTGGAAAAGTCCGTGAAGTTTTCTCTGACGGTCACTGCCATGCGTCCTTTGGTTGGAACGCCTGAAAAGGGTGCGTTCGCTTTTGGTCTAACGCTGGGCGACCGAGGGTTTGATTGGTCTCGCCAAGCGCATTTAATCCGCCTGCCTGCAACACGCAATGCCCCCACCATTTTGCCGCACTTCGCCACCGCACCTTAATCGCCGAACGACAGCACGCCGCGCCGCTTGCCACCAGGCCTGGCATGATGTTATGCACGCCTAAATTTTATAACCTATTGATTTTATTTATTTTTTTATTTACGAGGTGCGGCAGCGAGATTGACGCCGTGTGCATCGCAACGTTAGATTCGCGGTTCTCAAAAAAACCGGGTCTACCGCAAGCAACGCCCACGTCACTTTGGAGGAACGCATGCGTCACACACTACGCGCCGCCACGCTCATCGCCGCCGGCTTGGCCGCACCCGCCCTCGCCGCCGCCGCGGATTACCCCGAAAAACCCGTGCGCTTTGTGGTGCCCTTCCCGCCCGGCGGTGGCACGGACGCGCTGGCGCGCATACTCGCCACCAAACTGACCGAGTATTGGAACCAACAAGTCATCATCGACAATCGCAGTGGCGTGCAGGGCAGCCTCGGCACCGCGGTGGCAGCGAAAGCCGCGGCGGACGGTTACACCATCGCTCTGGGCCACTCCGGCGCACTGGTGATCAACCCGCACATGTACGCCAACCCCGGCTACAACACGCTGAAGGATTTCGCGCCGGTCACGCGCGGCACCGAAATGCCCTACGTGCTGGTACTGCACCCGTCGGTACCGGCGAAAACCATGAAGGAACTCGCTGCGCTCGCCAAAGCGCATCCAGGCAGATTGACCTTTGCCTCGACCTCGGCCGGCCCGCAATTGATGGGCGAGTTGTTCAGGCACACCACCGGCACCGACATGGTGCACGTGCCGTATAAAGGCGCGGGGCCCGCGGTGGTCGATTTGCTCGGCGGCCATGTCGGCATCATGTTCACCGTGCCCACCTCGGTGGGGCCACACATCCGCAGCGGTAAACTGCGCGCGCTGTCAGTGTCGGGCGGCAAACGCGAAGAAAGCCTGCCCGACATACCCACCATGACCGAAGCGGGCTTTAAGGATTTCGGCGAAGCGCGCGAATGGTACGGCATCGTCGCACCCAGCGGCACCAGCGCCGAGGTGATTGGGCGGCTCAACACCGCGATGGTGCGCGCGTTAAAAGAGCCTGATGTGTTAAAGCGCCTGCAGCCGCTTGCGCAAGCGCCGGTGCCGAGCACGCCGGCGGAGTTCGGCGACTACATCCGCACGCAGTATGGGTTGTGGGGCAAAGTGGTAAAGGCAACGGGCGCCAAGGCGAACTGATCAAACTGAGCACGCGCCTTCACTCGGCACGTGGCATGGAGTTACCGAGATTCCCCGAATGCAACATCAGCGCGCCCAAGCCCAGCAAGCCACCACCGATAAAAAATACCGGGAATAAACCCGCCACGGAGCCAATCGCACCGAACACCACCGGCGCGATGACGCGGGTAATTTGATTCACCGCTTCGCGTATACCGACGACTTCGCCGCTGCGCCCCTTAGCGACGTTTTGGTAAGCGAGAATCAGCGTAATCGGCTGCCCCACGCAAAGCCCAAAACCGTAGGCGAAGGCGAGCACACCCAGCGCGATGGCGCTGTCGAAAAACGGGATCGCGACAAACGCCATCATCGCCAGCAAGAAAGAACGCCGCAAGATCACTTCGGGCCGGGTGCGCTGCACGAACCAGCGCAAGCAGATGCGCGAAATAAACGCCGCCGCCGGAAAACACGCCATGATCACGCCCACCACGGAAGCTGAAATCCCCAAGCCATGCGCGTAGACCGGCATGTAAAACTGGAACACGTCGATGGCGGCGAACACCAGGCTGCCCACCAACAGAATTTTGAGCAAGGCACGATCGTTCAGCAGTTCGCGCAAGCTACCGCCCGCGCCGTGGCTATCACCGCGCGTGGCAGGCAGCCACTGCTTGCCGACAACGAGCGCGATCACGGTGGACAACGACACCGCCGCAAACCACAGGCAAGCCGCGGCGTGGCCCGCGTAATCCACTGTAAAACCCGCGAGCAACGGCCCGGTAAAATTCGTCACCGAAAACATCAGCGACAGGTCGGCAAGATTTTTCGCGCGCTCATCGGGCTTGCTGATGAGCCCCACGGCGTTGATTTGTGCCACGTGATAAACACAATAAGCGATGCCCACCATCACCGCGGCGGCGAACAGCGCCGTGATGCTGTGCCAAAAGTAGGGAATGCTAAACCCTGCGATGCCGACCAGCGACGCGGCGAGCATCGGACGAAAACAGCCGGCGCGGTCGGCCCAGCGGCCGGCCCACCAGCCGGCGGCTGCCTGCATCAGCGAATAAACCGCGAGTATCATCCCCACCGTGAAGGCGCTCGCGCCGAGATGCAGCGCGTACAGCGCTAGCAACAGCCGGTAGCCGCGAAAGCCGGTTTGGCCGAGTAGCGTGAGCGCGTAGAGATAGTGGAGGGGTTGCATCGGCGAATACAGGCAAAGCGCCGATTTTGGCGTACGCCGAGCGGGAATGCTTCGGCCGCCATCGAAACATGGGCACGGGTCGATGCAATAATGTCGCAGCCTCGACGCTGAATGCAGGTCCAATCAATTTCGCTTAAGCACGTAGCCCATGCCCAACGACGCCAAGTTTGCCGAAATCGCGGCCCTGCTCGGCGAGACGACGCGCGCGACCATGTTGCACGCGCTGATGGATGGCCGCGCGTTGACCGCGTCCGAATTGGCGCGCGCGGCGCGCGTCACACCACAAACCGCGAGCAATCATCTCGCGCGCATGACCGCGGCGAATCTGGTGTGCGTGTCGCAGCAAGGCCGGCATCGCTATTACCGTCTCGCTTCACCCGCCGTGGCGCGCCTGATAGAAAACGTGATGCAGGTGGCGTTCGAACGGCACCCCGCTTCCATCTCATTCAACACCATTGCGACCGGCCCGCGCGATGCCGCGATGCGCCTGGCGCGCACCTGTTACGACCATCTCGCCGGGCGCCTCGGTGTCGCCATCACCGATGCGCTGGTGGAACACCACCATCTCGAACTCACCGCCGACGCGGGCTGGGTGACCGACAGCGGTGCGCAGCTGCTGCAACAGATCGGCATCGACTGGCCGAACCTTAGCGCCGATCGGCGCAACCAAAGTGGTCGCGTGTTATGCCGTCCTTGCCTGGATTGGAGCGAGCGCAGAGCGCATCTGGCCGGTGCACTCGGTAGCGCCTTGTGCGAACTTGCTTTTCAGAAAGACTGGATACGCCGCCGCACCGACACGCGCGCGGTGATGATCACCCCCAAAGGACGGCGCGATTTTCGCGCATGGTTCAAGGTGCGGCTGGACGACTGAATCCGGCGCGCGGTTGCGCCACCGACAATCTATAAAAAAACCAATTAAATCAAGTACTTACAAAATTTCCCGCGTCACCGCCCGCGAGTTGCCAAAACACGGCACGTAAGTGGAATGGGTGCCCGGCCCGCCGGCGACGATGAACCAGATATCGTTGGGCGTGCGCGCGATAGTCAATAACGTATCGGGCTTGATCTCACCATACTCGTCACCGCGCGAAGCTTGCGCACGCAATACTTCTTTCGCCGACAGGCGGCTTGCCGGCATTTGGGTAAGTTCCCACAAGCGCGCTTTGATGTCGGCTTTACTCAAACCGCCGGCTTGCAAAATTTCCGCGTGTTCGGGTGAAATCACCAACCATGGCTCGCCCGCGTGGCAATACTCGTTGCTCGCCGGATGCACCATGCACTCGGCGATGACGCGCAGTAACTCGTTCGCTTGCTTCGAATGCGTGTTCATGTTGAGCGTGCCTTCGGCGCCCACCACCGTGACGGTGCTGACGTCACGCGCAAAACCGCGCTCCACATGCAACGGCGCCCACGGCGATTGCGCTTCGTTCTCCGCGCAGCAGAACGTGTACTTGGCGGGCTGACCTTGGGTGGCGCGATCCATGTCGCCGGGTAGCGCGCCGCCGATGTTTTGCAGGATCAAGCGCATCGCGCGCCCTAGCGTGGCGTTGGCCCAATTGCCTTGACCCAGGCAGTTGTAGGTAGCGTTGACGCCGAGCTTTTCCACGATCGGCCCGTTCAACACCAGCCACACCGCGGCCGGATTGGTGGTGGCCTCGATGCCCTGAATATTGAACTGCGGCTCGGCCACCGCGCTGGTGGCGGCGATCAGCACCGGCAAATATGCCGGCTCGCAACCGGCCATCACCGCGTTGATCGCGATGCGCTCGACGGTGGCTTCACCAAAGCCCGGCGCGAGCACGGCGATAACCTCATCGCCTCGACGCTGCGTGTGTTGCAACATGCGCGCCACGCGCTCGGGTGTAGGCGGCACAATGGGTAGGCCATCGCTCCAGCGGCGTTCGCGGTAGAGCTTGTTGATGGCGTCGAGGTCGTCCAGGGCTTCGAAGGTGGCTGCGGGCATAGGGTTACTCCGAGGAAAAACCTTCACCGCAGAGACGCGGAGGCGCAGAGGTTACGCAGAGAAAAACAAAAAGATGTTCTCTGCGGTTCCTCTGCGCCTCTGCGCCTCTGCGGTGAGTAGTTGATCTGCTTACTTCGCGCCAGACTTGCTCACCAACTGCGCGATGTCATCCACCACCTTCGCCGCGATCTCACGCACTTCTTCGCGCTTGCGCAGCCCGAACGGATGCGGCATCACCGCGATGGGCAAATCCTGCCGGCCCAGGGCGGACGCCTGCGCGCGGCCCAGCGTTTTAAAGGCGGTCGAGCAAATGGTCAACGCAGCTTTGCCGCGCTTGGCCATTTCGACGCTGTCGTGGATACTCCACGACGTGCACGAGCCTCAGTCGCCTGAGCCGGTGATCACCAGATCGACATCGCGCGTGTATTCGTCGTACACCGCATGGGGCGCCGGCACCGAGGCGGCGCGTTTGCGCCGCTTGAGCACCTGTTGCACGCCGTATTTTTGCATCAACAGCTCGCCGATATCGTCAACCAGATGATTGAAGTTGGGTTTGGCGTTATCGATAAACCCCACCACCTTGCCGGCCAGCGATTCCAGCGTGGGCTTGGCGATTTCGACGTTACCGGGCGCCTTGGCGCGTGGCGCCGTGGGGTCGTAGAGGATAATGCTGACGCTCATGGGAAGCTCCCTGGCGATGTTCGCCCCCCTTGGGGGCCGGGTTGCAAACGACACCGGTGCAACGGTTTTGGCTTGCCTGCCCATTAACGGGCAGGCCAAAAAACTAAAACGTCGGGCTCTTGAACGCCCCGCCCAGCGCCACCAAACCATAACCCGGCAACTGCGTATCCATACTGAAGTTGATGTGCCCCGCCGCGGCATGGGCATCGCGAAAACGCCGCTGCAGCGGCGCGCTGTCGTAAATGCCGTTGGCGCCGGCCATTTCGTGCAGGATGTCAACCGCTTCGGTGGCCATTTTCACCGCCATGGTGGCATTGCGCCGATAGCGGTGTTTGGTGAGCGTGTCGAAGCTGCCGCCCTGGTTGACGATATCGTTCGCTTGCATGCAATCGTGGCGCAGCCAGATGCGCGCGGCGTCGATTTTGCCAGCGGCGAGCGCAATGCGGTATTGCACCGATTGAATGTCGCGCATTTTCGCGCCGGTATAAGCCGTGCTGCGTTGCTGCACGTGCTCGATCATTTCATCGAGCGCCCCTTGCGCGTTGCCCACCATGCAGCCGCCGATGCCGTAGCCGCCAAAAGCCGACAGCGGTATGCGATAAATCGGATTTTGGTGCACCTTCAACCCGGCAAACTCGTGGCCCGGCAGCGCCACCGCCATCGACTGCACGCGATGGCGGGGCACGAACACCTGGTCGCAACGCACGCTGCGGCTGCCGGTGCCGCGCATGCCCAGCGTTTGCCAGTCGTCGATGATTTCGTAATCGGCCCTGGGGATCATGCACATCACCCAGTCAACCGGTTTCTCGCCGTCGTAGACGATGCACGCCAGCATGTTCCACTCGCTCACATCCACCGCCGACGAAAAGCCCCACTTGCCGGACACCTCCAGCCCGCCGTCGACTTGCCGTGCGCGCCCCTGAAAATACGCGATACCCGAGGCGATGCCGATATCGGGATCCTCGCCCCAGATTTCTTCCTGGCATTGCATCGGCCACAGCGTGAGCAGGCGGTGATGGCCGGCCAGATTGGTGAACGTCCACGCGGCCGAAGCATCGCCCTGCGCCAGCAGGTCGTTGATATCGACCATCGATACATACGGCAACTCCATGCCGCCCCAATACTTGGGCTGCATGTAACGAAAGAGGCCCGTGTCGTGGATGGCGCTCTTGACCTCGATCGTCATCTGCGTGGCCTCCTCCATCGCCGCCGCACGATGCTTGAGAAAGGGAATCAGCGCGCGCGCGCGGCGACAGGCTTCTTCGTAATCGACATGCGCAAACGAAGGACGTTTGGCTTTGTTGGGCACCGCTTGCCCGTGATCTGAGTTTGAGTTGGCTGAGTCAGGCATATGTTTCGGGTTGGCAATTTTTATAAAACCATCAATTCCACGGCACGTCGGGCGCCTCGGCAAACACCCGCCGCAAACCCTGCGACCAGACCTGACCGATGGCCGCATAGTACGGATCGTTTTCGGCAAAGCGCCGCCGCATGGCGGTGCTCATGGAATCCTTTTCGTAAACCAGCAAATCGATCGGCGGCCCGACCGAAAGATTACTGCGCATGGTCGAATTAAATGATACCAGCAAACACTTGGCCACATCTTTTAACGACGTGGTGAAGTTCACCACGCGGTCGATAATGGGTTTGCCGTACTTGGTTTCGCCGATCTGAAAAAAATTGGTGTCTTGGCTGGACTCGATGAAATTGCCCTGCGGATAAATCAGAAACAAGCGTTGCGCCTTGCCCTTGATCTGACCACCCAGGATAAACGTGCAGCCCGGATCGATGTTTTGCTGCATCAGCGCCGGGCCATCGCGCTGCCCCACTTCGCGCATGGTGTCACCGATCAACGCGGCCACGTCGTAGAGGCTGCGCAGCCCCAGCAACCCGTTGGGATTGATCTCGCCGGCATCGTTGCGCATGCGCAGCTTGAGCAGGCTGATCACGCTCTACGTCGAGGCCAGATTGCCCGCGGACAGCATGACGATCACGCGATCATCCGGCGCCTCGATCACCGTCATTTTGCTGAAAATGCCCAGTTGATCCACGCCCGCGTTGGTGCGTGAATCGGATGCAAACACCAAGCCCCGCTCGGTCACCGCCTCTACACAATAAGTCATGCGCAATCGTCGAAATCGAAAACCCCAATCTTACCGCACCATCAAAGTGCGCTTTGGCGTGACGCCGCATCGTGCACCGGGGCGCGTGGGTTGATGTGGCGCAATTGAACCGCACAAAGGCACGCCATGCACCGATTTGAGGTGTAAGGTCCGTATTGGTGCAAAACGCGGCCCCGGTGCACGGATGCGCGCTTGAACCCAGGCGATCACGTTTAAAAAATATGTTTAAAATCAAATACTTATGGTAATATTCCCGTTGCACTACGAGGTGGCACGGCGTTTGCTCACGGGGTGGTTAGAGGCCGGCTATTGGTGAGATCGAGGGCTATGGTGGACAAACCGCGTTTTTTTGACGAGACGAACGATGCAACGGGCGGCGTGCGCGCGCACTATCGCGCGTACGCCGATTGGCTCAAGGATAAACCGCTCGATTTCATCAAGCAAAAGCAACGCGAAGCCGACACCTTGTTCACGCGCCTGGGTATCACCTTCGCGGTGTACGGCGAGGAGAGCGGCGTCGAGCGCTCGGTTCCCTTTGACATCATCCCGCGCATCCTCAGGCGCGAGGCGTGGGACATCATTTCTCGCGGTGCCTGCCAGCGCGTCAAGGCGCTCAACGCGTTTCTCCGGGATATTTACCACGATCAGGAGATCATCAAGGCGGGCATCATTCCCGAGCGCCAGGTGCTGGGCAACAAACTCTACCGCCACGAAATGCGCGGCTTCGATGTGCCGGGCGATGTCTACATCCACATCGCCGGCATCGACATCATCAAGACCGGGCTGGGCAAGTTTTACGTGCTCGAGGACAATCTGCGCACGCCGTCGGGCGTGTCCTACATGCTGGAGAACCGCCGCATGATGATGCGGCTGTTTCCGGAGTTGTTCTCGCGCATCGCGGTGGCGCCGGTGGATCACTACACCGATGTGCTGCTCGATAACCTGCGCGCGGTGGCGCCGGCGGGGGTGAGCAACCCGACGGTCGTGGTGCTCACACCGGGCTCTTACAACAGCGCCTACTTCGAGCATGCGTTTTTGGCGCAGCAAATGGGGGTCGAACTGGTGGAAGGCCAGGACCTGCTGGTGGTCAATAATACGGTGTACATGCGCACCACCAGGGGCCCCAAACGCGTGGACGTGATTTACCGCCGCGTGGATGATGATTTTCTCGACCCGCTGGCGTTCCGCCCCGATTCCATACTCGGCGCGCCGGGCTTGTTCGCTGCCTATAAAGCCGGCCGCGTCACGCTCGCCAATGCCATCGGCACCGGCGTGGCCGACGACAAATCGACCTACATCTACGTGCCGGAAATGATTCGTTTTTACCTCGGCGAGGAACCGATCATTGCCAACGTGCCGACCTACCGCCTCGACCGCCAGGATGATCTGGACTACGTGCTCGCCCACCTCGCCGAGCTGGTGGTGAAGGAAGTTCAAGGTTCGGGCGGTTACGGCATGCTGGTGGGGCCGGCCGCCGCGCGGCAGCAAATCGAGGATTTCCGCGCGCGCATACTGCAAAACCCCGCAAACTACATCGCGCAGCCGACGCTGGCATTGTCCACGTGCCCGACGTTCTGCGACGTGGGTATCGTCCCGCGCCATGTCGATCTGCGGCCCTACGTGCTCTCGGGCAAGACCGTCACCCTGGTGCCCGGCGGCTTAACCCGCGTGGCGCTGCGCGAAGGCTCGCTGGTGGTGAACTCTTCGCAAGGCGGCGGCACCAAGGATACGTGGATCGTGGAGGAATAATCATGTTATCCCGCGCCGCCAACAACCTTTACTGGATGTCGCGCCATATCGAACGCGCGGAAAACACCGCGCGGCTGCTCGATGTGACCTACCGCATGTCATTGCTGCCCTATCACATCCGCGAATCCGAACAGACCTGGGCGCAGCCGTGGGCGCTACCGCTGGTGATCAGCGGGCTGGCCAGCGGCTACTACGCGCGTCACCCCGGCCCGTTGTCCGCCGATAACGTGCTGCGCTTCATGGTGCTCGACGCCGCCAACCCCTAGAGCATTTACGCGAGCATCCTCGCGGCGCGTGAAAACGCGCGCACCGAGCGCGGCGCCATCACCGCCGAAATGTACGAAGACATCAACGCCACCTGGCTCGAAATGCGCAACCAGGACTACGCGCGCCTGCAAGCCCGCGGTATCAGCGCATTTTTCGACTGGATCAAAACGCGCTCGCATCAGTTTCGCGGCATCACCTTCGGCACCATGCTGCGCGACGAGGGTTACAGTTTCATCCGGCTGGGCACTTTTATCGAACGCGCCGACAATACCGCCCGCCTGCTCGACGTCAAATACCACACGCTGTTGCCGAGCGCGGCCGAAGTTGGCGGCGCGGTCGATTATTATCAGTGGAGCGCGTTGCTGCGCTCGCTCTCGGCCTTTGATTCCTATCGCAAGGTGTACCGCGATCTGATCACGCCCACCAAAGTGGCCGAGCTGCTGGTGCTGCGCGAGGACGTGCCGCGGTCGCTGCACGCCTGCATGAACGATATCTATGAAATTTTAAAGGTGCTGTGCGACGGCGACTCGCTCGAAGCCGAACGGCTCGCCGGCGAACTGCACGCGCAACTGCACTACGGGCGCACCGAACAAGTGATCAAAATGGGGTTACACGAGTATTTGATGGCGTTTTTGGATAAACTTTCCCTGCTCAACAACGAGATTAACCGGCATTTCCTGGTGCTGGTGTATACGCAGGATCAGGTGTTTGCATGATCAACCACGCGTCGACCCTATAACCATGACCTACTGTGTCGCCCTCATGCTCGATGCCGGCATGGTGTTCGCCTCGGATTCGCGCACCAACGCCGGCGTCGATCAAGTGGCGGTGTTTCGCAAAATGCACTTGATTGAACGCGAAGGCGAGCGCGTCATCGTCATTTTGAGCTCCGGCAATCTGTCGATCACGCAAAGCGCGATCAATTTGCTCGAACACAATAGCCGCGGACACGAATCCAATCGAACCGTGGCCAATGCCTCGTCGATGTTCGAAATCGCCGAACTCGTGGGCAACGCGCTGCGCGACGTGCAACGGCGCGACGGCCCCTATTTACAGCAAAGCAACATCGACACGCATGCCGCGTTTATCGTCGGCGGGCAAATCCGCGGCGAGCCGCAGCGGCTGTTCAATATTTACTCGGAAGCAGTAGTGTCCGGACGTTAATCGAATAAATTCAATTGGTTAGCGGACATGTCCGGAATTTCGTCGGCGACGATTTTGTTAAGTAGTTGATCTAATGGCATTTTCTCGAACATCGTGAGGCTCAAGATTTGTAGCATCTCATACAGGCTCGCCGACAGGTTAAGCCGCTTTTTGACGATCGCCACCAGCACGTAGACCGAGACCGCGATCCAGATTTGCG
>Ga0194132_10004661_pt1 | contig 23129 bp, 24 predicted proteins | sample TA2KigOf80mmetaG_FD_148612 | JGI IMG/M metagenome (GOLD analysis project Ga0194132, IMG submission 148612) | Freshwater microbial communities from Lake Tanganyika, Tanzania - TA2015054 Kigoma Offshore 80m | ecosystem: Environmental > Aquatic > Freshwater > Lake | place: Tanzania: Lake... | reverse complement strand
GCCGGGCCCGGACCGCGCTCCGGGCCCGCTACACCGGCTGGTCCCACCGACCGAGCTTCACCGTCGTCATCGAGGTCTTCTTCGTCGTCCTCGCCCTCGGGACCCTCGGCGAGTTCCTCGGCTTCGAGCTCACCGGGACCGGATTCCGCAAGCCCTCCGCGCGCATCGCCGTGGTGGCGGCCTCGGTCGCCGCGGTGCTGATCGTCATCGGCATCACCCAGCTCCGCCGCAACCGCCTGGCCGCGTTCCGCTGGTTCGACCGGGCCCTCCTGATCCGGATCCTGGTGGTCCAGGTGTTCCTGTTCCAGGAGCAGCAGTCCGCCGCCACCCTGGGCCTGTTCGTCGACCTGTTCGTGTGGGCGATGCTGCGCTCCGCCATCGTCATCGAGGAGCAACGGCTCGAGCTCGAGCTCGAGCTCGAGCTCGAGGGCGAGGTCGAACTCGAGGCCGAGGCCGACGCGGCAGGCGGGCCGCCGGCCGCTCCCGGGGCGGCCCCCACCGGCGACGCGCCCGCCGAGGCCACGGGGCCCGACGCCAGGTCCTAACCTGTCGCCCGGCCCGCCCCCGACCGGGTGCGGCCCCGATCCCGCCCGAGGAGCCCGTCATGCCCGAAGCCGTCATCGTCGCGACCGCCCGCAGCCCGATCGGTCGGGCCAACAAGGGCTCGCTCGTCGAGTGCCTCCCCACCGACCTCTCCGCCACGATCGTGTCCGCGCTCCTCGAGAAGGTCCCGGCCCTCGACCCCGCCCTCGTCGAAGACGTGCTGTGGGGCTGCGCGCAGCCGGCCGGCGAGTCGGGCTTCAACATGGCCCGCCTCGTGGGCATCCTCGCCGGCCTGCCCCAGGCCGGTGGCGTGACGGTGAACCGCTACTGCTCGTCGTCGCTGCAGACCATCCGCATGGCGGCCCACGCGATCCGCGCCGGTGAGGGCGACGTCTTCGTGGCCGGGGGCTCCGAGAACGTCAGCCGGTTCATGAAGGGCACCTCCGACGGCCAGCCCGGCACCCACAACCCGAAGTTCGAGGACGCCGAGGCCCGCACCGCCTCGCGCGCCACCGGTGAGGGCGGCGCGTGGACCCCGCCGGCCGGCCTGCCCGACGTCTACATCGCGATGGGCCAGACCGCCGAGAACGTCGCCGAGTCCGAGAACGTCAGCCGTCAGGAGCAGGACGAGTTCGCCGCGCTGTCGCAGCAGCGGGCGGTCGCCTCCCAGGGCAACGGCTTCTTCGAGCGGGAGATCACGCCGATCACCCTCGCTGACGGCACCGTGGTCACCAAGGACGACGGCCCCCGCGACGGCACCACCGTCGAGGGCCTCTCCGCGCTGAAGCCGGTGTTCAAGCCCGAGGGCACCGTCACCGCCGGCAACGCCTGCCCGCTCAACGACGGCGCCGCCGCCGTGGTGGTGATGAGCGACACCAAGGCCGAGGCGCTCGGCATCACCCCGCTCGCCCGCGTTGTCGCGAGCGCCGTGTCGGCCGTCGACCCCGAGATCATGGGCCTCGGCCCGGTGGAGGCGTGCCGGCGCGCACTGGCCCGGGCGAACATGACGATCGACGACATCGACCTGGTCGAGATCAACGAGGCGTTCGCCGCGCAGGTCGTCCCGTCGGCCAAGCAGCTGAACATCCCGTGGGAGAAGCTCAACGTCAACGGCGGCGCCATCGCGCTCGGCCACCCGTTCGGCATGACCGGCGCCCGGATCATGACCACGCTGCTCAACGGCATGGAGGACCGCGACGCCCGGTTCGGCCTCGAGAGCATGTGCATCGGTGGCGGTCAGGGCCTCGCCATGGTCGTCGAGCGCCTGAAGTGACCACGGCGGGCGCCGCGGCGACGACGGCCCGCGGCTGACGTGCGCTACGGCGTCACGATCTTCGCCACCGACCAGACCTGGCGCATCGACGAGGTCGCGGTCGCGGCGGAGGCGCGCGGGTTCACGTCGCTCTACATCCCCGAGCACACCCACATCCCGGTCAGCCGCACGACGCCGCCGCCCACCGGCGAGGCGGAGCTGGCCGAGGGGTACAAGCGCACCCTCGACCCGTTTATCGCGCTCGCCGCGGCCGGCGCGCGCACGTCGACGATCCGGCTCGGCACCGGCATCTCGCTGATCGGCCAGCGCGAGCCGATCGTGACCGCGAAGGCGATCGCGACGCTCGACTACCTGACCGGTGGGCGGGTCGACCTGGGGATCGGGTTCGGCTGGAACATCGACGAGATGGAGAACCACGGGATCGATCCCACCCGACGGCGCGAGCTGGTGCGCGAGACCGTGCTGGCGATGCGATCGCTGTGGACCGACGACGTCGCGTCGTTCGACGGCGACTTCGTGCAGGTCGCGCCGTCGTGGTCGTGGCCGAAGCCCGTGCAGGCCGGCGGGCCCCCGGTGCTGCTCGGGAGCGCGCCGGCACCCAAGGCCCTCGCGGCCGTCGCCGAGTACTGCGACGGGTGGATGCCGATCGGCGGCGCCGGGATCCGCGAGGCGCTCCCCGTGCTGCGCGAGCGGTGCGAGGAGATCGGGCGCGACCCGTCGACCGTGACGATCGTGCCGTTCGGCACGCTGTACGAACCCGGCAAGCTCGAGTACTACGAGTCGATCGGTGTCGACGAGGTGGTGCTGCGCATCCCGGCCGGCGGGCCCGACACCGTGCTCCCCGAGCTCGACCGCCTCGCCGCGGCCACCGGCGTCGGTGGCTGACCGCTCCCGACCGTTAGGGTGACGCCGTGGGATCGTCAGGCTCGAAGAAGAACCGCAAGGGCGGCAAGCGCCAGCACCTCGACAAGGTGGGCCAGCACACGCACCACGCGGCGGCCGCCGAGCAGCAGCGCGAGCGCTCGGCCGTCATGGACGTGATGGGCATGGGTGGCTCGGGCGGCGGCGGCCGGATGATCGTCGGGATCATCGGCGTCATCCTGCTCGTCGTGGCGATCTTCGCCCTGATCCTCTGGGTCGCCGAGATCTGATGCGTCCCTGAGCGACGCCGAGCGTCGGTCTGGGGACGCATGGTCCGACGATGCGTCCCTGAGCGACACCGCCGAGGAGGTCCCGTGGGCAACGTCGAAGTACGGCGCGAAGGTCCGTTCGCCTGGGTCTGGATGAACCGCCCGGAGCGACGCAACGCGCTGTCGCTCGAGCACCTCGGCGACCTGCTCGCCGCCTTCCGGGAGGTCGGGGAGTCCGACGCCCGGGGAATCGTCCTGGGCGGACGGGGGCCGGTGTTCTCGGCCGGGCACGACTTCGGTGACCTCGCCGACGCGGACGCCGCCACGGTGCGGACGATGCTCGAGACCTGCACCGAGCTGCTCCAGACCATGCAGGCGGTGCCTCAGCCGATTGTGGCCCGGGTGCACGGCCTCGCCACGGCCGCCGGCTTCCAGCTGGTGGCCACGGCCGACCTGGCGGTCGCCGCGGCGTCCGCCGGGTTCGCCGTGCCCGGCGGCAAGGGCGGTTGGTTCTGCCACACGCCGATGGTGGCCGTCGGTCGCAGCGTCGGCCGGAAGCGAGCGCTGGAGCTCGCCTTCACCGGCGACCCGATCGACGCCCGTACCGCCGCCGAGTGGGGCATCGTGAACCGGGTGGTCCCCGACGCGGACCTCGACGCGGCCACGCTCGACCTCCTGGAGCGGGCGACCCGGGGCAGCGCCCTGTCGAAGGCACTCGGGAAGCAGGCGTTCTACCGCCAGATCGGCCTCGACCAGCCGGACGCCTACCGGCTCGCCGTGGAGGCGATGGCCCGGTCCAGCCAGATCCCCGATGCGCGGGAGGGCATGCGGGCGTTCCTCGAGAAGCGCCCACCGCAGTTCGAGTGAACGTGGGCTTCCGCAGGACCTCGGTGTCGGTCCATGGACGCATGGTGGGACGGTGCGTCCCCAGACCGACGCGCAGCGTCGGCCAGGGACGCATCATCAGAGGCGTTCGAGGATCGTGACGTTGGCCTGACCGCCGCCCTCGCACATGGTCTGGAGGCCGTAGCGGCCGCCGGTGCGCTCGAGCTCGTTGAGCAGGGTGGTCATCAGCCGCACGCCGGTGGCGCCCAGCGGGTGGCCGAGCGCGATCGCCCCGCCGTTGACGTTGACCTTGCTCATGTCGGCGCCGGTCTCCTGCTGCCACGCCAGCACCACCGGGGCGAACGCCTCGTTGATCTCGACGAGATCGATGTCGTCGAGGGTGAGACCGGCCTTCTCGAGTGCGTAGGCCGTCGCCGGGATCGGTGCGGTGAGCATGAACACCGGGTCGTCGCCGCGCACGCTCAGGTGGTGGATGCGGGCGCGGGGCGTGACGCCGAGCTCGTGCACCGCCTTCTCCGACATCACCAGCATCGCGGCGGCGCCGTCGGAGATCTGCGACGCCATCGCCGCGGTGATCCGACCGCCCTCGACCAGCGTGGGCAGCGTGGCCATCTTCTCGAGGGTGGAGCCGCGCCGGGGGCCCTCGTCGGTGGTCACCTCGCCGAAGGGCACGATCTGCCCCTCGAAGCGGCCCTCGTCGATCGCGGTGATGGCCCGCTCGTGGCTCTGCAGCGCGAACCGCTCCATCGTCTCGCGGTCGATCCCCCACTTCTCGGCGATCAGCTCGGCGGCGCGGAACTGCGAGATCTCCTGGGTGCCGTAGCGGGCGACCCAGCCGTCGGATCCCGAGAACGGATCGGTGAAGCCGAACTGCTCGGCCACGGTCATCGCCGACGAGATCGGGATCATGCTCATGTTCTGCACGCCGCCGGCGATGACGACGTCCTGGGTGCCGCTCATCACGCCCTGCGCGGCGAAGTGCACCGCCTGCTGCGACGAGCCGCACTGGCGGTCGACGGTGGTGCCGGGGATCGCTTCGGGCAGCCCGGCCGCGAGCCAGCAGGTGCGGGCGATGTCGCCGGCCTGCGGGCCGATGGCGTCGAGGCAGCCGAACACGACGTCCTCCACCACCATCGGGTCGAGGTCGTTGCGCTCCACCAGCTCCTTCAGCACGAAGGCGCCGAGGTCGGCCGGGTGGACCTGGCTGAGCCCGCCCCCGCGCTTGCCCACCGCAGTGCGCAGGGTGTCGACGATGTAGGCCTCGGGCATGGCGGGTCCTTTCGGGATGGTCTGCGACCGCCGGGGAGGGCGCAGGGGCTACAGGATCGCGCGCGTGCGCCCGCTAGAGGATCGCACGTCCGACGCGGGCCCGGTGCCAGGCGGCGTCGCCCCAGCTCGCGGCCAGGGTCCAGGCCCGCTTCATGTACAGGTGCAGGTCGTACTCGAACGAGTAGCCCATGGCGCCGTGGCACTGGAGCGTGTGCTGGGCGGTGAGTGTGGCCGCGTCGGAGGCCAGCGCCTTGGCCATCGACACGTGCACCGACGCGTCGGGCTCCCCCTCGGCCAGCGACCACGCGGCCCGGTAGACGAGAGGGCGGGCGAAGTCGAGGGCGATGCGGGCGTCGGCGAGGTGGTGCTTCACGGCCTGGAAGCTGCCGATGGGAACGCCGAACTGCTCGCGCTCCTTCACGTAGTCGACGGTGAGGTCGAGCATCCGCCGGGTGAGGCCGACGAGCTGGGCTGCGGTCCCGAGGGCGCCCCGGTCGAACGCAGCGTCGAGCGCACCGGCGTCGCCGATTGCCGTGGCGACGTCCCACTCGACCCAGCCGAGCCGCCGGGATCCGTCGACGCTGGTCTCCGGGCGGATGATCAGCTCGTCGCGCGCGACCACGACGAGCACGTCGTCCTCCTCGGCGACGAGCAGGTCGGCCGAGCCCACGTAGGGCACGAAGGCGGCGCCCCCGAGCCCGGCGGTCACGAGCACCTCGCCGGCCGCGGCGCTCGCCGCGTCGGGCAGCGCGGGCACGGCCACCACGGCGTGCTCGACGAACGGCTCGGGCAGCGCGACGTAGCCGGTCTCCTCGGTGATGAGCACCAGATCGAGCACGGAGAAGCCCAGCCCGCCCTGGTCCTCGGGGGCCCCGGCGCCCAGCACGCCCATCTCCGCCAGCGCGCCCCACACGGGACCGCTGCGGCCGTCGACGTCGTCCCACGCGGCGCGCACGACGGCCGGCGGACACTCGTGGGCGAGCAGGTCGCGCACCGCGTCGCGGAACTCGAGCTGGTCCTCGGTGAAGGCGAAGCGCATCCGGGCTCCTCGACTACCGGCGCGGGAGGCCGAGGACCCGTTCGGCGATGACGTTGCGCTGGATCTCGTTGGTGCCCGCGTAGATCGGGCCGGACAGCGCGAACTGGTAGCCCTTCATCCACGGGTTGTCGCCCACCTCGGCCGCGGGCCCGAGGATCCCGAGGGCGGCCTCGTGGATGCGGACGTCGAGCTCCGACCAGAAGATCTTCGTCATGCTCGACTCGGAGCCGACGTTGTCGCCGTCGGTCATGCGGGTGACGGTGAGGAACGTCTGCCAGCGGTAGGCCTCGGCGTCTATCCAGGCGCGCACGACCTGGTCGCGCAGCGTCGGGTCGGTGGCGTCGACGCCGTCGGTGTCGCGGTACAGGTCGAGCAGCCGGTCGGCCGCGGCCATGAACCGGCCGGGGCTGCGCAACGTGAGCCCGCGCTCCACGCTGGTGGTCGCCATCGCGACGCCCCAACCCTGGTGCACCTCACCGAGCACGGCGTCGTCGGCCACGAACACGTCGTCGAGGAACACCTCGGCGAACCCCTCGTCGCCGTCGAGGCGGCCGAAGCCGCGCACGGTCACGCCCGGCGCGTCGAGCGGCACGAGGAAGTAGGTCAGCCCCCGGTGGCGCTCGGCCTCCGGGTCGCTGCGGAACAGGCCGAACAGGTGGGTGCAGAACGCGCCACGCGTGGTCCAGGTCTTCTGGCCCGAGAGGCGCCAGCCACCCGCGGCCTCGTCGCGCGCGGCCTTGCTCTGGATGCCGGCCAGGTCGCTGCCGGCGCCGGGCTCCGACCAGCCCTGGGCCCACAGGTCGTCGCCCCGGGCCATGCGCGGGAGGATGTGGTCCTTCTGCGCCTCGGTGCCGAAGTCGAAGACCGTGGGGGCGAGGAGGAAGATGCCGTTCTGGGTGACCCGCTGGGGGCCGCCCGCCCGGTAGTACTCCTCCTCGAAGATGAGCCACTCCATCGGGCTCGCACCGCGCCCGCCGTACTGCTCGGGCCACGACACCACCGCGAAGCGCGCGTCGAACAGCATCCGCTCCCACTCGAGGTGCAGGCCGAAGCCCTCGCGGGTGTCGCCCGACGGCAGGCCGCGGGGCACGTTCGCCTCGAGCCACGACCGGCACTCGGCCCGGAAGGCGCCCTCTTGCTCGGTGAACCGCAGGTCCATAGCGGCGCCGACGCTACCCGCTGCCCCTCCGGGCTCCCGGAGTCGGGTCTGGGAGTCGGGTCCGCCCGGCGAGCCGCCTGGGTAGGTTGGCCGGCGATGGCGGCGCGGCCCTTCTTCATCCACGTGTCCAAGTGCGCCGGCACCGCACTGATGTCCGAGATGGCGCGGGAGTACGGCGCCGACCGGGTCTTCCGGTTCGGCGGCGACATCCAGGAGCGCCTGGACGCCCTGCGATGCGCGGGCGACGAGGAGCGGGCCCGCATCCGCGCCTTCGGCGGCCACGTCGGCTTCGGCATCGAGCCGCTGGTCGGCGGTCCGCTGGCCGCGTTCACCCTGCTGCGCGACCCCGTCGCGCGGATCGCGTCCCACTACGCGTACGTGTTGCGCAACCGTAACCAGCCGATGCAGGCGAAGATGCTCGAGGGGGTGTCGTCGCTGGACGAGTACGTCGTCCGGTCGTCCGCAGCACCCGAGTTCAACAACGGCGCCGTGCAGTACCTGGGGGGCGACGCGCTGGCTCCGTTTCGCCCCGCCGACGAGGAGTACCTGACCGCGGCGCTCGCCCGAATGGCCGACGACCAGATCCTGGTCGGGCTCCAGGACCGCTACCCGGAGAGCCTGGCGCTGTTCGCGCGCCGGTTCGGCTGGCGACACGTGGGCGTCGCCCGGGCGAACACGGCACCCGGACGGTCGCCGGTCGCCGGGCTCGCCCCCGAGACGGTGCGGCTGATCGAGCGCCACAACGAGCTCGACCGCGCGCTGCTCGACGCCGCCCGGGTGCAGTTCGCCAACCGCGTGGCCGCCGCGGACGGACTGGCACGCGAGGTGCGCCGGATGCACTGGCGCAGTCGCGCACGTTCCTCCCGGGCGACCGTCCTCGGGGCGACCCGAGCCGTGAAGCGCCGGCTGCTCCGCTGAGCCGGCGCGACCCGGGCGACGCTCCGACAGACGCTCAGCCGGCAGGCGCGCGGGGCGCGAGCTCGACCGGCGTGGTCCACCGGCCGCGGGACCGGGCGGCCAGCGTGGCGAGGGTGGTGCGCTCGAGGATGGCGATGGTCGCGTCGCGGACCTCGGCCCAGGTCTCGTTGAGCGCGCAGCCCTCGAGCATGGTGCAGGGCTCGGGCTCGCTGCGGGTGGCACAGGCGATCGGTGCGAGCGGGCCCTGCAGGATCCGCACCACCCGCTCGAGCGAGATGTCCTCCGGCGCGTGGTTCAGCCGGTAGCCGCCGCTCGGGCCGCGCTCGGAGCGCACGATGCCGGCGCTGCGCAGCTGGGGCAGCACCTGCTCGAGGATCGAGACCGGGGTGTCGGTGCGGGCCGCGAGGTCGTGGATCTTCACCGGTCGCTCCCCGGCCTCCAGGGCCAGGGCCACCAGCGCCCGCGTGGCGTAGTCGGTGCGACGGGAGATCCACATATCTCGACTGTAACAGTCGACAATGCGGGGTATCGGCCGAGCGGGGCGGCGTCGCCACCCCGTCGACGAAAGCACCCAGAGCTCGTGGCCCACGCGGGGCCCGCCGGAAGCCCGAACGCGTAGGGTGCGGCCATGATCGAGAACCCCGAGACCCTGATCCTCGAGCGCGACGGCGCCGTGCTGTGGGTGCGCATGCACCGGCCCGAGGCCCGAAACGGCATCAACATCGCGATGCGCGCCGAGCTCGAGCAGACGTTCCTCGACGTCGACGACGACCCCGAGATCCGCTGCATGGTGCTCACGGGCGAGGACCGCACGTTCTGCACTGGTGGCGACCTCATGCCCCAGGGTGGAAACAAGAGTGCCGTCGACAAGCCGGCGTCGCAGATGGACTACCGCCGGGCGGTGCGCCCGTTCCAGCAGCTCACGAAGACCTACTGGGAGATGGCGACCCCGGTGGTGAGCGCCGTCAACGGCACCACCGCCGGCATGGGCTGGATGATGGCGCTGCTCGCCGACATGGTGGTGGCCGCCGAGGGCGCCCGCTGGACCCACGTGTTCGCCCGCCGCGGCATGGTCCCCCACGCCGGCGACCCGTTCTTCATGCCCCGGGTGCTGAGCTTCCACCGGCTCAACGAGGCGATGCTGCTGTCCGACACGATCACGTCGGAGACCCTCGCCGAGTGGGGCTGCATCAACCGGCTGGTGCCGGGTGACCAGGTCGACGCCGTCGCCGGCGAGCTGGCCGCCCGCATCGCCGCGGGCCCGACCCGCAGCCTGAGCATCTCGAAGCAGATGTACCGCCGGTCGCTCACCAACTCGATGGAGACCATGTTCTACGAGGAGGCCGACGCCACCGCGCTGGTCACCCAGACGACCGACCGCTACGAGGGCGTGAAGTCCCTCATGGAGAACCGCCCCCCCGAGTTCACCGGCAACTAGCCCCTGATGCGTCAGGACCAGGCGGTGACGAGGGCGTCGGTGGTGGTGAGGGTGGCGAGGAGGGCGATGGTGTTGTCGAGGACGGCGGCGACGTAGTCGGCGCCCACCCCGGCCACCGCGTCGCGGGGCACGATGACCTGGTAGCCGCGGTTCACGGCGTCCATCACCGTCGACAGGATCGCGACGTTGACCGACACGCCGGTGACCACCAGCGTGGTGACGCCCTCGTTGCGCAGGATCTGGTCGAGGCCCGTGTCCCAGAGCGCCGAGAGGCCCTGGTACCGGGGTGCGATCACGTCGCCCGGCTCGGCACCGAGGTCCGGGTGCAGGACCGCCGGCTCGAACGGCCCCGGCGCGCCGGAGCCCCGGCGCTTCGCCGTCGCCACGAACAGCCGGGCGTTGGTGTTGGACCCGAAGCAGTCGGGGCGGAAGACGGCCGTCGCGTGGCAGACGGTCACCCCGGCCGCCCGGGCCGCCCGGCACAGCGCGGCGACGTTGGGCACCATCGTGTGCGACGCCGCGGCGAGGTCGGGGAGGATCGAGTCCTCCCCCACCACGTCGGCCTGCACCTCGACGGTGACGATCGCGGTGTGGTCGGGAGCGGCGAGCGCGGCGAGGTCGGGCGGCATTTCGGGAGCGTAGCGAGCGTCCCCGACCTCCACGATGGGCGGCCCGGATCCAACAGTGCCGCTCAACGAGCGGAGCGCCCGGCGATCTGGTTCCGGGAGTAACTGTCACACCGGTGTGGTTCACTCACCTCGTGGCAGCAGCACTCGTAGGACTCGGGATCGCGATCGCAGGGATGGTCGGCGCCGCCGTGCTCGACCGACGCCGGCGCGAGGCCCCGCGGCTCTCCCCCGCCCGGGTGCCGGTCCGCAGGCCGGCGAGCCGACCCCGTCAGCCCAAGGCCGAGTAGACCGCGGCGGCCAGCGACGCGGCGCGCGGGTCGATCGCCGCGTCGAGGCGCATCTGGTTCATCACGTAGCCGAACCCCACGCCCGCGTCGGGGTCGGCGAACGCCATCGACCCCCCGGCGCCCGAGTGGCCGAACGCCCGGGACCCCACCCCGGGCGCGAGCGTCGCCGGGCCGGCGAAGCCGAGGCCGAAGGCGAGCGGCATCCCGAGCACCTCGTCGGTCCCCTCGGATCGCAGCACGGTGGCCCGGGCCACGGTGTCGTCGGCGAGCGCCCGGAACGCACCCGTCGGCGTCGGCACCTCGCCCACGCACGCGGCGTAGAGCCGGGCCAGCGACCGCGCGTCGCCGATGCCGTTCGACGACGGCATCTCGGTGGCGTGCAGCGCCCGGGTGTTCCACATGTCGTCGTAGCGGAACAGGCCCGACGGGCCGCTCATCACCCGGCCCATCATCGTCGACGGGTCGGCCATGAACGCGTCGACGAGCGACTGCACCTCTGGGTCGACCTCGGGGGGGTACAGCCGGGCGACCCGGGGCTCCAGGGCCTCGGGCAGGCCGATGTGGTAGTCCAGGCCCAGCGGGGCTCCCAGCTCGGAGCGGAACCACGACCCGAGCGACTCCCCGGTCACCCGCCGCACGATCTCGCCGGTGAGCCAGCCGTAGGTGCGGGCGTGGTACCCGTGGGCGGTACCGGGCTCCCACACCGGGGACTGGGCGGCCAGCGCCTCGACCACCGGCGCCACCGCCATGACCTCGTCGAGGGTGAAGGTGCCCTCCACGTAGGGCAGCCCGGCCCGGTGCGCGAGCACGTGTGCGACGGTCACCGCCTCCTTGCCGTTGGCGGCGAACTCGGGCCAGTACCGCTTCACCGGGGCTTCGGGGTCGAGGCGGCCCTGCTCGATCAGACGGTTGCAGACGACCGCGGTCACGCCCTTGGTCGTGGAGAACGTGAGGGTCAGCGTGTCGTCGAGCCATTCACGCCCCGCCTCGCGGTCGGCGAGGCCGCCCCACAGGTCGACCACCACCGCGCCGTCGACGTAGACCGCGCACGCGGCACCGACGTCGCCGTGCTCGGCGAAGTTGCGGGCGAACGCGTCGGCGACCGCGCCCCAGCCCTCGTCGGCGCCGCCGTGCACGCGGGCGTCGGCCATCGGCCGAATGCCCCTACGCGCCGGCGGAGCCGAGACGCGTCAGAACCGCCTCGGCCTCGCCCATGATCCGCTGCACCAGCTCGGCGACGGTCGGCAGCTCCTCGATCACGCCGACCACCTGACCGGTCGGCAGGATCCCGACCTCGACGTCGCCGTCGACGAGGGTGGCCTTGGTGAGCATCGGCGCGTTGGCGGCGAGCGCGACCTGGTGCCAGGCGAGACCCTGGTTGTCGTGCATCGCCTTGCCCTCGGTGAGGAGGTCCTTGGTCTTCGTGCCGGTGAGCTTCTGGAACCTCAGCGCGTTGAGCGCCGCGCGCGGGTAGGCCATGAGCCGTCCGGTGCGCTCGAGGTGGTCGACGAACTTGGTGCGGATCACCCGCTGCGGGTAGCCGTCGATGCGGGTGCTCACGACCGTGCCGGTGACGGGCGTCTTCAGGTACTCGGCCTTGACCGCGTCGGGCACCGTGCTCTCCTGCGTGAGCAGGAAGCGGGTGCCCATGGCGACGCCGGCCGCGCCGTAGGCGAGCGCGGCGACGAGACCCCGGCCGTCGAAGAACCCGCCGGCGCCGATCACCGGCACGTCGACCGTCTCGGTCACCTGCGGGAGCAGGAGGCTGGTGGGGACCGTGCCGGTATGACCACCACCTTCGCCGCCCTGGGCGATGAGGGCGTCGACGCCGATGTCGGCCACCTTCTCGGCGTGGCGCTTCGCCCCGATCGTGGGCATGACGACGAGGCCGGCGTCCTTCAGCTTCTGGATCAGCGGGGCCGACGGCGCCTGGGCGAAGCTCGCCACGCGCACGCCCTCGCGGATCATCACGTCGGCGCGGTCGAACGCGTCGGGCTGGTCGCCGCGCATGTTGACGCCGAAGGGGTTGTCGGTCCGCTCCTTGACCTCGCGGATCGCCGACTCGAACTGGTCGGCCGTCATGGTCGCGCCGGCGAGGATGCCGAGCGCGCCCGCATTGGCCGTTGCCGCCACGAGGCGCGGACCCGCCACCCAGCCCATGCCCGTCTGCACGATGGGGTACTTGACCCCGACCAGCTCGCAGAACGGGGTGCGCAACGCGGGATGGCTCATCGACCCCATGGTTCGCTCGCCCGGCGCGCGGTCCGCCGTGGACGCGCCCGCCGGCTCGCTCACTCGGGCACCTCGGCGCTGCGCAGGCCCTTGGGGTCGAGGACCTCGCGGATGATCCGCAGCTCCTCGTCGCTGGGCCGACGCGTGGTCGGCACGTCGGCGGGCACCACCAGCGGGAAGCCCGTGAGCTCCTGCACCTCCTCGACCGTCACGCCGGGGTGCAGCGAACGGATGCGCATCGCGTGGTCGGGCGTCTCGAAGTCGAACACACCCTTGTTGGAAACCACGTGGTGGATGTGGTGGTACTGCTGCATGGTCGGGCCGGCCTTCGCTGCACGGTCGTAGCCCACGCCCGAGGCGCAGTCGACCGACTCCACGAACACGCGCGCGTTGTGCACCGGGATCCAGTAGCTCGTGGGGTGGTTGACGGTGTTGCCCGGCGCGCCTCGCACGCCGAGCAGCTGGGCCTTGGGCTGGGCCCACGGGCCGATGCAGGCGATGTTCTGGTTGCCGTACCGGTCGATCTGGGTCGCGCCCATCATCACGTGGCGACGACCCGACCACACGATGTCGAAGAAGTTGCCGAACGGGATCCACGCCTCGACCACCTTCTCGGCGTCGGGCGGCGCGCCCACCGGGATGGGCGCGGCGAGCTGCGACGCGTCGCCGTCGCCGTACGCGAGGTCGGGCTCGAAGGTGAGCGCCGCGAGCCGCGCGCCGATGGTCGGGATGGTGCCGATCGGGCTCGCCAGCACCTCACCGCTGCCGCGCCACGCCTCGGCGCACGCGACCGCACAGATCTCGGCCAGGGTTGCGTCGCTCACTGCCCTACTCCGATCACTCGGCGGTAGTCCGCCTCGGGGATGTCGATGTACTTCGCCCGGAACTCGGCCCACGCTTCGGGGCTCTTGGCCGAGTCGGCGTACTCCTTCTGGATCTGCTCGTCGCGCTGGTAGTCGGGCACGCAGTGGGTGAAGTGGGCGCCGTGGGGCGCCTCCACCACGCCGTCGGTGAAGATCCGGCTGATGCGGATCGTCGACTCGGAGCCTTCCTTCAGGAAGTCGCCCGGCTCGACCACCTTCTCGCACGACACGAAGGTGCGGTCGGCCGCCATCGCGAACAGGTCGTCGAAGTACCAGTCGGCGCCGAGGTACTGCGCGTTGCCGCGGGCGTCGGCCCGGTTGGCGTGCAGCAGCGCGACGTCGAGCTTCACGGCCGGCATGGCCACGTAGTCGTCGGCGCTGTACGGCGAGGTGACGGTCGTGATGCCCGGGTTGTTGTCGAGCACCGCCGACCCCAGCCCGGCCCGGCACGGCAGGAAGTCGACCCGCATGGCGGCGGCCCGCAGACCCCACTGCAGCATGCCCTCGTCGAGCTCCATCGCCTCGATGGTGCCGTTCTGACGGGCGGCCCGGAAGTGCGGCTCGAGCGGGATCGAGTCGAGCGACACGAACCCGTACACGGCCTTCTTCAGCTGGCCGCTCGTGCAGAGCATCCCGACCTCGGGGCCGCCGTAGGCGACGATCGTGAGGTCCTTCAGGTCGCTCCGGAGGATCTCGCGCACGATCGACATCGGCTTGCGGCGCGAGCCCCAGCCCCCGATCCCGATCGTCATGCCGTCGCGCAGCTCGGCGACGACATCGGCTTCCGTCATCCGCTTGTCGGTCATCGTGGTCCTTCGTGCTTCGGCGTCACCAGGTCAACGCTGCGTTGACGTGGTGACGCCAAACGGGGAACAGGGACGGCTACTTGGTGGTGATCACGCAGGAGCCGTGGCCGAAGAGGCCCTGGTTGATCGACAGGCCCACGCGGGCGCCCTCGACCTGGCGGCCCTCGGCTTCGCCCCGCAGCTGCCAGGTGAGCTCGCAGACCTGGGCGATGGCCTGCGCGGGGATGGCCTCGCCGAACGAGGCGAGACCGCCGCTCGCGTTGACCGGGACCTTGCCGCCGAGCGTGGTGGCGCCCGAGTGCAGCAGCGCCTCGGCCTCGCCCTCGCCGCAGAGGCCGATGTTCTCGTACCAGTCGAGCTCGAGCGCGGTGGACAGGTCGTAGACCTCGGCCAGGTCGAGGTCGTCGGGACCCACGCCCGCCTCCTCGTACGCCGCCGCCGCGATCGAGTCGCGGAACGAGCGCTCGGGCAGCGCGGCGCCGATCGCCGAGTCGGTCGCGATGTCGGGCATGTCGAGGTAGGTGTTGGGGTACTGCGGCGTGACGGTGCTGATCGCCGCGATCTTGATCTGACGATCCCGGTCGGGACGGCTCGCCGCGAACTCCGCGCTCGCGAGCACCAGCGACGCAGCGCCGTCGCTCGTGGCGCAGATGTCGACGAGGCGCAGCGGGTCGGCGACGACGGGCGACTCGGCGATCTCGTCGTAGCCGAACTCCTTGCGGTAGCGCGCGTAGGGGTTGCCCACCCCGTGGCGGCTGTTCTTCACCTTCACCGTGGCGAAGTCCTTGGCCGTCGCGCCGTACTGCTCCATCCGTCGCCGCGCGTAGAGCGCGAAGTAGGTGGGGTTGGTGGCGCCGAGGATGCGGAACCGCAGCCAGTCGGGGTCTTCCGGGCGCTCACCGGGTAGCGGGCCGAAGAAGCCCTTCGGCGCGGTGTCGGCCCCCACCACGAGGGCGACGTCGCAGCGGCCGGCCTGGATCTGGGCCCGGGCCTGGTCGATGGCGACCGCACCCGACGCACACGCCGCGTAGCCCGACGACACCCGCACGCCGCGCCAGCCGAGCGCCTGGGCGAACGTCGATCCGGAGACGTAGCCCGGGTAGCCGTTGCGCATGGTGTTGCCGGCGGCGAGGAAGCCCACGTCGTCCCAGCCCAGGCCGGCGTCGGCCAGCGCGGCCCGGGCCGCGACCACGCCGTACTCCACGAAGTTCTTGCCCCACTTGCCCCACGGGTGCATGCCCGCGCCGAGGATCACCACATCGCTCACGACGCCACCTCCACGGGCCGCCACTTCCACACGGTGTGCACGGCGTCCTCGCTCTCGTAGAGCGGCTCCACCACGAGCTCCATCTCCTGGCCCGCCGCCAGCGTCGACATGTCGACGCCCTGCGCGACCTGGCCGAGCACGATCATCTGCTCCACCCCGAGCTCGACCGCGGCCACGCCGTAGGGCACGAACGGGTCACCGGCCGGGTACGGCGGCGGGGGCGCGTACCGGTTGTCGGTGAACGACCACAGCGTGCCCCGGGTCGACAGCTCGACGTCGTCGAGGTCGGGGGCGCCGCAGGCCGGGTTGCGACAGAACGAGTACTGCTTCGGGAAGAAGTAGGCGCCGCAGCGGCCGCAACGACCGCCGAGCAGCTTCGGGCCGCCCTCCTCGGTGAAGTACCCCTCGATGACGGGCACGCGCGCCTTCCCGCTCACGATGCACTCCCTTCGCCGCCGAGCAGCTCGCCCCCGCGCAGGTTGGCGTCACGCTTCTCCACGAACGCCTCGCGCAGCTCGTCGGAGTCGCCCCAGAGGTTGAGCTCGTAGGTGAAGCCCTGCTCGTAGCGGTAGCTCTTCTTCACGTCGACCGGGTCGATCCCGTTGATCGACTCCTTGGCCCGGCGGATCACCAGCGGGCTCTTCCCCGCGATGACCTGGCCGATCTCGCGCGCCGCGTCCATCAGCTCGGCCCGCGGCACCACCTTCTCGACGGTCCCCCACTCGTGCAGCTGCTGCGAGGTGATCATCGAGGAGGTGAAGTACATCGCCCGCATCTTGTGGATGGGGACGAGCCGGGCGAGGTGGGTGGCCACGCCGAGGGCGCCCCGGTCGACCTCGGGGAGCCCGAAGGTGGCGTCGTCGGACGCCACGATGATGTCGGCGTTGCCGGCGATGCCCACGCCGCCGCCGAGGCAGTAGCCGTGGACGGCGGCGATCACCGGGACCTCGCAGTCGTAGACGGCGGCGAAGGTCTCCCAGCAGCCCCGGTTGACCCCGATGAGCGAGGCGTTGGTGGGGTCGGCCGCGAGCTCCTTGATGTCGACGCCCGCCTGGTAGCCCTTGATCTCGGGGTTGGCGGCGACGATCAGGGCCCGGACCTCGGGGTCGCGACCCAGGGAGCGGATCGCGTCGGCGAGCTGGTACCAGCCGGCGACGGGCAAGGCATTGACCGGAGGGTTGTCGATGACGACCTCGGCCACATGGTCTCGGATCTCGGTTCGGATCACGGAGCGGAGCGTAGCGAACGTCCCGTTCCGCACCGGCACGAGGCCCGCACCGGCGTCCGCCCCAGTGAGCGGAGCGACCCGGAGAGGCGGAGCGTAGCGAACGTCCAGTACCGCCTAGCCTTCCGGGCCGTGAGCGAACCCACTCCTCCCCTCGACTCCGCCCTCGACTTCGCCGGGAAGGTCGTCATCGTCACCGGCGGGGCCCGGGGCATCGGCCGCGGGATCAGCGAGCGGTTCCTCGAGGCGGGCGCCGCCGTCGTGATCTGCGGGCGCACCGAGCCCGACGACCCGCCCACGGCCGACGGCCGCACCGCGGTCTTCGTGGCGGCCGACGTGCGCGACCCCGACGACGTCGACACGGTGGTCTCCGAGACCGTCGCCCGCTTCGGTCGGGTCGACGTGCTGGTCAACAACGCCGGGGGCAGCCCGCCCGCCGACAGCGCCACCGCGTCGCCCAAGTTCTCGACGTCGATCATCACGCTCAACCTCATCGCCCCGCTGGTGTTCGCCCAGCGGGCCAACGCGGTGATGCAGGAGCAGGCCGAGGGCGGGGTGATCATCAACATCTCGAGCGTGAGCGGCATCCGGCCGACGCCGGGCACCGCGGCGTACGGCGCGGCGAAGGCCGGCCTGCTCAACCTCACCCAGACCCTCGCGGTCGACTACGCCCCGAAGGTGCGGGTGGTCGCGGTGACGGTGGGCTACGTGCGCACCGAGCAGGCGCACCTCTTCTACGGCGACGAGGACGGCATCGAGGCGGTGGGCCGCACGATCCCGATCGGCCGCATGGCCGAGACGTCCGACATCGCCGACGTGTGCGTGTTCCTCGCGTCGCCCCTCGCCCGCTACGTGAGCGGCACCAGCGTGCTCGCCCACGGCGGCGGCGAAAACCCCGCCTACCTCGAGGGCTCCACCGGCGACATCAAGGGCTGACGGGTTCGGACGTCTCCCATCGCCCGGGCGACGGAAGCCGTCCGACCGCTCAGGGGTGCGAGGGCAGGTCGAGGATCGTCGCGAGGGTCTCGCGGACCTGGGTCAAGGCGACCGGTCCGACGTTGCCGCGCACGCGGCCGATCCGACCGGTCGACACCGCCCGCACGTGCTGACACTGCGCCGCCGAGGAGGCATCGAGGCCGTTGCGCCGATCGGGTTCGATCGTCACCTCGGAGCCGAAGCCGCGGACGGTCGTGGTCAGCGGGACGATCTGCACCACCGACGGCCCGGCGTCGAGGATCCGCTGCGCCGTGACCAAGACCGCGGGGTGACGGAAGCCCGCCTCGCGGCCCTCCGGCGTTCCGAGATCCAGGTCGACGACGTCACCCGAGGTCGGCATCGAGCCACGCGGACTCGTCGGGGCGCAGGGGCGTGACGAGGTCCGCCCCGATCCGGTCCTGACGCAGCGCCCGCACGGCCAGCGTCACCGTGTTCCCGACCGTGGTGTGCAGCTCGGCGGCGAGACGCTTGAGCTCCTCGTGGGTCGCGACGTCGATCCGCACGCTCGTGCTCTGCATGCAGATCAGCATACAGCGTCCCCTTCCGGCGGCGAGCGGGCGCCGACCGGCTAGGGGTGCTGGCTGGAGACGCTGACGATCTCGCCGGTCATGTAGGTGGCGTAGTCGCTCGCGAGGAAGACGATCACGTTGGCCACCTCCCACGGCTCGGCGGGGCGGCCGAACGCCTCACGACGGGAGAGCTCCTCGAGGAGCTCGTCGGTGGTGACCTTGGCGAGGAACGGGTGCATCGCGAGCGACGGCGACACCGCGTTGATGCGGATGTTGTGGGGCGCGGCCTCGATGGCCGCGCAGCGGGTGAGCGCCATCACGCCCGCCTTGGCGGCGGCGTAGTGGGCCTGGCCCTCCTGCGCCCGCCACCCGACGACCGACGCGTTGTTGACGATCACCCCCGACTCCTGGGGGATCATCCGTGTCAGCGCGGCGCGGGTGCAGCGGAACGTGCCGGTGAGCGTGACGTCGAGCACCGACGACCACTGCTGGTCGGTCATCTCGACCACGTTGGCCGTGCCACCCAGACCCGCGTTGTTCACCAGCACGTCGATGCGCCCGTGCTCTGCGGCCACGGCGTCGAACAGGCCCTGCACGGCGTCCTCGTTCGTCACGTCGCACACGACCGCGAGCGGCGCGGTGCCCGAGAGCTCGGCCAGCCGCTCGGCCGACTCGCCGAGACGCCGCTCGTGGTGGTCGCTCAGCACGACCGTGGCGCCCTCCTCGGCGGCCCGCTGCGCAGTGGCGAAGCCGATGCCGGTGCCCGCCGACGCGGTGACGACGACGACCTTCCCGGCGAGGAGCCCGTGGCCGGACGACGGGTACGGCGGCGGAGTGCGCATGGGCGGCCTCAGACCTTCGGCTCGGGCGGCAGGCCGAGGGCCCGCTCGCCGATGATGTTGCGCTGCACCTGGTTGGACCCGCCGTAGATCGTGTCGGACCGGGTGAACAGGAAGGTGCGCTGGGCGAAGCTCAGCTCGTAGGGCGGTGCGTCGCAGATCAGGCCCTCCGGTCCGAGCACGTCGACCGCGAGCTCGCCGATCGCCCGGTGCAGCGAGGCCCAGTAGAGCTTGTGCACCGACGTGAGCGGCGTGAAGTCACCCCGCTCGAGCGACGGCATGGAGCGCAACGCGTTGAAGCGCATCACCTGGAGCGCCATCCAGGTGTCGGCGATGCGTTGGCGAACGACGGGGTCGTCGGTCACGCCCCGGCGCGTCGCCGCCGCCATGATCTCGCGCAGCTCGTTGGCGAACGTGAGCTGCTGACCGAGGGTGGACGCGCCCCGCTCGAACGCGAGCGTGCCCATCGCGACCTTCCAGCCGCCGTTCACGTCGCCCACGACGTTGCCCGCCGCGGTGCGGGCGCCGCTGAAGAACACCTCGTTGAACTCGGAGGTGCCGGTGACCTGCTCGATGGGGCGGATCTCGATCCCGGGCTGGTCCATCGGCACCAGCAGGTACGAGATCCCTCGGTGCTTGGGCACGATGTCGCGGTCGGTGCGGGCCAGCACGAAGCACCAGTCGGACCAGTGCGCGAGCGAGGTCCAGACCTTCTGGCCTTCGAGGACCCACTCGTCGCCGTCGAGGGTGGCCCGGGTCTGCACGTTGGCGAGGTCGGAGCCGGCGTTGGGCTCCGAGTAGCCCTGGCACCACACCTCCGTGCCGGCGAGGATCGGCGGGAGGAACCGCTGCTTCTGGTCCTCGTCGCCGAAGTGGATGACGGTGGGTCCGAGCAGGCCCTCGCCGATGTGGCCGACCCGCCCGGGGCCGCCGGCGCGGGCGTACTCCTCGTAGAAGATGACCTGCTGGGTGAGCGACAGGCCCCGCCCGCCGTACTCGACCGGCCACGAGATGCCGATCCAGCCGGCGCGGCCGAGCTCCTGCTCCCATTCGAGACGCTCGTCGAACAGCGAGTGCTCGTCGCCCGGCCCACCCCGGCCGCGGATCGGGGCGTACTTCCCTTCGAGGGTGCTGGTGAGCCACGTGCGGGCTTCGGCCCGGAAGGCTTCGTCCTCGGCGCTGAAGCGCAGGTCCATCGCGAAGTTCCTGATCGGCGGCGGCGCGCAACCTACCAGCGGCCCCGGCGGCCCCATCAGCCCGGCCCACCCCGGCCCGGCCCCCCGGCCCGGCCCCGTCCCCACGGCCCCGTCCCCACGGCCCCGTCCCCGGGGCCCAGGCACGCGCCCCGGCTTCCCGGCCCTCCGGACCACCGTGCGAGACTGCCGATGGTGAGCACCCGGACCGACGTGTGCATCGTGGGCGGCGGCCTCGCCGGCCTGGCGTGTGCCCGCCTGCTCGCGCGCCAGGGCCTCGGCGTGACGCTGCTCGAGGCGACCGACGACGTGGGGGGCCGGGTCCGCACCGACGCCGTCGACGGGTTCCTGCTCGACCGCGGCTACCAGGTCGTGCTCACCCAGCTCCCCGAGCTCCACCACCAGCTCGACATCGCCGCGCTCGACCTCCAGTGCTACGAGCCGGGCGCGGTGGTGCGGGTCCACGGCCGGTTCCACCGCATCGACGACCCGCGCCGCCACCCCGCCCGCGCGCTCGCGACCGCCACCGCGCCGATCGGCACCGTCGCCGACGACCTCCGCCTCCTCGGCCTCGTGGTCGACCTCATGCGCACCAACCCGCGTGAGCTGCTGCGCCGACCCGACACGAGCACGCTCGAGGCACTCCGGTCCCGGGGCTTCTCCGAGCAGATGATCCAGCGCTTCTGGCGCCCCCTGTTCGCCGGCATCCAGCTCGACCCCGACCTCGAGGTGTCGAGCCGCCGCTTCGAGCTGATCCTGGCGATGCTGGCCGAGGGCGCCGCCGCCCACCCGGCCGCCGGCGTGCAGGCGATCCCCCGCCTGCTCGCCGCCGCCATCCCGGCGGGCGTGATCGAGTGCAACGCGCCGGTCGCCCGGATCGACGGGACCACGGCGCACCTGGCCGACGGTCGTGCCGTCGAGGCCCGGGCGCTGGTCGTGGCGACCGAGGGCCCGGCCGCGGCCCGACTGCTCGGCATCGCCGATCCCGGCTCGCGGGCCGAGTCGTGCGTGTACTTCGCCGCCGACGAGGCCCCGCTCCCGCACCGGATGATCGTGCTCAACGGGTCGCGCACGGGGCCGATCAACAACCTGGCCGTGGTGAGCAACGTGGCGCCGAGCTACGCGCCGGCGGGACGGGCGTTGGTGGCCGCGGTCACCCCCGGCCCCCTCGTCGGTGAGACGGCCGAGCTGGAGGCGGCCACCCGCCGACAGCTCCGCGGCTGGTTCGGTCGCGTCGTCGACGGGTGGGACCATCTCCGCACCTACCGCATCGCCCACGCCCACCCCGACCAGCGTCCGGGGTTCTCCCCGAAGCGCCGGGTCCGGCTCGGTGACGGCGTGTATGTGTGCGGCGACCACCGCGACACGGCCTCGACCCAGGGTGCGCTCTACTCCGGCCGGCGGACCGCGTCGGCGGTGTGGTCCGACCTGCAGGGCCGCCGCCCCGTCGACGTGGCCTGAGCCCGCTCACCGCAGGAGGTCGGCCAGGGCCCGCCGCAGCGCGGGGCAGTCGTCGGGGGCGGGGCGGTCGCTCCACGCGGGCTCGAGCGACGGAACGAGGCTCGGCACCTGCCACGGCGACGCGAGCGCCTGCACGCCCCGCTCGGCCGCACCCCAGCCCGTCTCCGTGTCGACGGGCTGCCCCCGGAGGGTGCGGGCGATCAGCCGTGCCGTCACCCCGTCGCCGAGCAGGCCGCCGTGGAACGCGGGGCGCACCACGAACGGGATCCGCACGCGTGCGGGCAGCGGCGCCGCCAGACCGGTGTCGACCGGCAGGACGGCGAGCGCTCGCACCCCGGGGGCCCGGCACCGCAGCAGCCCCTGGAGCAACGGCGCCTGCTCGACGATCGAGCGGAACAGCGGCGTGTCGGACCGCACGGTGACCGGGCCGAGCCGCTCCACCACGGCACCGACCGCGTCGAGCAGGCCGCCCGCCGCGACTCCCCACCCCACCCGACCCGGCGCCGGGTACGACACCCGGCCGGGCGAGACCAGCGGGCTCAGCACGACGATCGCGTCGACGGGGGCGTCGGGGGTGCCGAGGAGGTAGGTCAGGGCGACGAGCGCGCCTTCGCTCTCGGCCACGATGCCCACCGGCTCCCCGGTGGTCCGGGCGAGGGCGGCGACCTGCTCCCGCATGCGCACGGCCAGCGTGTCGATCCGGGCGTGGGTGGCCGACCGGCCGTAGGGGCGACCGCGACCCTGCCCGTCGCTGCCCGAGTAGGAGAAGCGCCGGATGCGGAAGTCGCCCGCGACCCATTGCCGCTCCAGGCCGTCCCATCGGGAGTTGAACCCCTTGACCACCAGGATTGGCGGCCCGTCGCTCGCGGCGAAGGGCGTCGCCCGGGGCGTCGGCACCCGGTCGTCCTCCACCGCGACGGCGACCGCGAAGCCGGCCGCGGCGCCACCGACCACGACCGCGAGGATCCCGGCCAGCGCGACGACGGCGAACGGCCGGCGGGGGACCACGACGGTGCGCGCCGTCGCGTCGACGACCCGGTGCCAGCACCAGGCGTTCACGACGCCGGCGGCGACGGCGATGGGCCAGCGCACCCACGCCGGACCGGCGGCGACCACCGCGCCCAGCCCGGTCACCGCCACCACCGCGACCACGACCGCGCCGACCGCCCGGCCCCGGGGGCGGATCCGCCACCAGTCGGGCCGCACC
>Ga0194132_10004660_pt1 | contig 23132 bp, 17 predicted proteins | sample TA2KigOf80mmetaG_FD_148612 | JGI IMG/M metagenome (GOLD analysis project Ga0194132, IMG submission 148612) | Freshwater microbial communities from Lake Tanganyika, Tanzania - TA2015054 Kigoma Offshore 80m | ecosystem: Environmental > Aquatic > Freshwater > Lake | place: Tanzania: Lake... | reverse complement strand
CTGGAGCAGCAGCAACGCCTCCGCCTGCAGCGCCTCCGGCGGCTGGTCCGGCTCCCGACCCACCGCCGGCTCCCTCGCCGTCGGACCGCTCAACGTATCCACCGCGTTCGCTCTCAGTTGCAGCGGCGCCGGTGGGTCTGTTACCCGGGCTACCAGCGTCGTCCTGACCGGCGACGCGCTTAACGCCGCGCCAGTCCGTCCGAAGGTGGCTGTACCACTGGCGCCATTCGACCAGGCGGCACCGACGCTCGGCGTAGCCGGTCCATACAGCGATCCGGACGGAGACGAGTTCGCGGGTTCCGATTGGGAAATCGCGCGGGACAGCGCCTTCAATCTGGTGTTGCTTCGCCGCAGCCTTCCGGACACCAATTCTGTCAGTCTTGCTCCCGGCATCATGGACGCAGGGCGGCGCTATTTCGCCCGCACGCGGCATCGCGACGCTCGCGGCGCATTGTCGGACTGGTCTGCGATCGCCACCATCGACATGGCGCAAGTGCTGGCCGGAGACGGCGACGGCGATGGTGTGCAGGACAGTTCCGAAGCACCTGGCGGCAGCGACAGCAACAAAAACGGTACGCCCGATGCTGCGGAAGGCATCTGCGATCTGCTGACAACCGGGGGCGACCTCCTGGGCCTGCAGTCCACCCTTGGCAGCCTGCAATGCTTCGGGGTGATAGCTACCGGCGAAGCGCCAGACCTGCCCTCGAGCGCCCTGGCGATGCCCTACGGGCTCGTCAGCTTCCGCGTCTCAGGGCTCCGCGTAGATGAAGCGATGCCGGCAACCGTCACGCTTCAGGTCCATGTGCCTGATCGACTGACCGCCACCACCAGCTGGTACAAGCTCGATCCGTCGACAGGACGGCTGTTCGAATTCGAGCCCCGCGTCAGTTTCGCGGGCAACACCGCGCTGATCGAGTTCGAGGATGGCGGCCCCGGCGACTACGACGGCGTCGTCAACGGCACGATCATCGGCCCGGGCGGACTGGTGACCGTGGCCGGTGCCGCGGGCGGTCAAGGTGGCAACGACGACCCGCATCGGCGCAGCACCAGCAGCATGGATCCGGTCGGGCTGATCGCCATGCTGGCATTGGCCGTGGCTCGCAGGCACGCCGGCCACCGGGTCAATCGCCATCAAGCAAGCTGAGTATCTCGTCGCGCCGCACCGCCAGCAGCCGCGCGTCGCCCCGGGCCTCGACGTTCAGGCGGATGACGGGCTCCGTATTGGACAACCTCAGGTTGAATCGCCAGTCGGCGAACTCGAGCCCAAGTCCGTCGGTGAGGTCCTCGCGGCGGGCTTCGCTCGCATAGCGTTCACGTACACGGCCGATGGCGCCTGCTGGATCAGTCACGCGCCGGTTGATCTCACCGCTCACGGGAAACCGCTCGATGCGCTCGGACACCAGCGATGAGAGCGGCCGGCCACTGCGACAGAGGAGTTGCGCCACCAGCAGCCAGGGAATCATGCCGCTGTCGCAGTAGGCGAAATCGCGAAAGTAGTGATGCGCGCTCATCTCACCGCCGTAGACCGCATCCTCGGCGCGCATGCGTTCCTTGATGAAAGCATGACCCGTCTTGCTTTGAATAGCCGTTCCACCTGCGGCCGCAACGATTTCCTGTGTATTCCAGATCAGGCGTGGATCGTGGATGACACGACCACCGGGTTGCCGCGCCAGCATGGCCTCTGCCAGCAGGCCCACGACGTAATAGCCCTCGATGAATTCGCCGCGCTCGTCGAAGAAGAAACAGCGGTCGAAATCTCCGTCCCAGGCGACACCCAGGTCGGCGCTGGCCGCGATCACTGCGGCCCGGGTCGCGGCCCGGTTTTCCGGCAACAGCGGGTTGGGTACGCCATGTGGAAACCGTCCATCCGGCTCGTGGTGGACCTTCACGAACCGGAACGGCAATTCGGGCTCGAGCTTGTCGATCACGGGCCCCGCGCTGCCATTGCCGGCATTGACGACGATCGTGAGCGGCGCAAGGACCGAGCGGTCGACATAGGTGAGCAGATGCTTCACGTAGTCCCCCCGATTGTCGACGCGCGCCGGGAGGGACGTGCCGGAGCGAAGGTCGGCAGGATCGTCCATGGCTTCGGCGAGACTTCGAACCAGATCGAGGCCGGAATCGCCGCTGACCGGCTGGGCGCCGGCGCGCACGAACTTCATTCCATTCCAGTCCGCCGGGTTGTGGCTCGCGGTCACCATGATGCCCGCTCCGGCTTTGAGGCTTCCGGTTGCGAAATAGATTTCCTCGGTACCGCAGGGACCGATATGGATCGCCCTCGATCCTTCCGCGCTGAGCCCGGCGATCACGGCATCGAGGAGCGCCGGCCCCGACAATCTGATGTCGTGACCGACGACCACGGTCTCCGGTCGCAACCATTGCGCGAACGCCCGGCCGATACGGAAGGCGATCGACTCATTGAGTTCATCCGGCAGGCGCCCCCGGACGTCGTACGCCTTGAAGCAGGTCAGTGGGCGACGCATGAGATTCGCCTGCGGCCTCAGTCCGTGCGCCCCTGGCGACCATAGCGATCCTCGAAACGGACGATATCGTCCTCCCCGAGGTAATCACCTATCTGGACTTCGACGATCTCGAGCAGCTCCGTGCTGGGGTTTTCGATGCGGTGGCGGGCACCGAGCGGGATGTAAGTGTGAGCGCCCCGGCCAAGATCGAAAACCTTGTCGTCACAGGTGATGCGCGCGCGTCCGGCCACGACTATCCAGTGCTCCGCACGCTGACGATGCATTTGCAGCGAAAGGACAGCGCCCGGCAGGACACAAAGCCGCTTGACCTGGAATCCTGTACGGGCGACCAGGCTGTCGAAACTTCCCCATGGCCGTTGCACTTCGCGAGCGGCGCGCGCCTCGCTTCGGCCCGCACGATTCAAGTCATCCACGAGCCGTCGCACGTCCTGCGATCGTTCACGTGGGGCGACCATCACGACGTCCGCGGTTTCCACGACAACGCAGTCCTGAAGCCCTATGGCCGCGACAAGCCGGCTTTCCGACCTGATCAGCGAACCGTTGCAGTCGATTGCCATTACATCGCCCTTGATGGCGTTGCCAGCTGCATCCCGGAGCGAGGCCTCGTGCAATGCCGCCCAGGAACCGATGTCGCTCCACGCGGCATCGAGCGGGGCTACCGCGGCCCTTACTGTCTTCTCCATGACCGCATAGTCTATGGACTGGGCGCGGCAGGCGGCGAACGCTGGCTCATCCAGTGTCACTGTGTCGCCGTCCCTGCTGCCTTCAGCAACCGCCCTCCGACAGGCAGACAGGATGTCCGGTGCATGCTCGCCGAGCTCGGCGAGGACCGTGCCCGCACGGAACAGAAACATGCCGCTGTTCCAGTAGTGGCGACCGGAAGCGAGATACATTTCCGCCGTTGCCCGGTCTGGCTTTTCGACGAACTGCTCGACCCGCTGCACGCCCTTGCCCGGTGAGGAGCGGATGTAACCGTAGCCCGTCTCCGGACGGTCCGGGGTAACGCCAAAGGTCACCAGTTCGCCGTTGCTCGCAGCCGGGAGAGCCTCGTGCAATGTACGGCTGAATGCCTCGACATCGCCGATCGCGTGGTCCGCGGGCAGCACCAGCATGAGGGTATCGGGCCCGGAGCGCTCCGCAACCAGCAGCGCCGCCACTGCGATGGCCGGTGCCGTGTTGCGTCCTGTCGGCTCGAGCACGAGTTGACTGCCGGGGAATACGGCGTCGGCCTGCGAGCGAACCTGGAAGCGCTGCGAGAGGTTGCAGACGATTGCCGCAGGCCCCGCATCCGGCCACACGGCTCTGGCGCGCAACAAGGTCTCCTGCAGCAGTGAATGCTGCCCCAGCAATGGCAGCATCGGCTTCGGCGTCTGTTCCCGGGACAAGGGCCAGAGGCGCGTTCCCGCCCCGCCGCAGAGAATCACGGGCACCAGCATCACCCCAGTCCCGGGTGTGGCCACCGGTCAGTTTCCGCCCGCATGCCGGCCGATCCCGAAGTAGTCCAGGCCAGCCCGGCGCACGGTTGCCGGATCGTAGATATTGCGGCCATCGAAAATAGCGCGGCGGGAAAGACTGTCACGGATACGATCAAAGTCCGGACTTCTGAATTCCTGCCACTCCGTCACGACGGCCAGCACGTCAGCGCCTTCGAGCGCCTCGTACGCCGACCGGCAGTACACGAGATCCGGGCGCTCGCCGTAGATCCGCCGGGTCTCCGCTATGCCCTTAGGATCGTACGCACGGATCCGCGCACCCGCTGCCCAGGCCTCCTCCATGAGCACGCGGCTCGATGCCTCGCGCATGTCGTCGGTGTTCGGCTTGAACGACAGGCCCCAGAGCGCAACGGTGCTGCCGCGCACGTTGCCGAGAAAGTTTGCGATCTTGGCGAAAAGCACGCGCTTCTGCCGATCGTTGACATGCTCCACCGCGGCAACGAGTTCCATGTCCACGCCATGATCCCGCCCGGAACGCACGAGCGCGCTGACATCCTTGGGAAAGCAGGAGCCGCCGTACCCGCAACCTGGATAGATGAACTCGAAACCGATGCGAGGATCCGAACCGATGCCGACCCTCACCTGCTCGATGTCCGCGCCGCAGCCCTCAGCCAGTCGCGACAATTCGTTCATGAAACTGATTTTCGTGGCAAGCATCGCGTTGGCTGCGTACTTTGTCAGCTCCGCGGAGCGGACATCCATGACGACCAGCTTGTCGTGATTGCGGCGGAATGGCTCGTACAGGCCCCGCAGCATCTCCGTGGCGCGGGAACTGCCGGAACCGACAACGATTCGGTCCGGCTTCATGAAATCACCGACCGCGACCCCTTCCTTGAGAAACTCGGGATTGGAAACCACGTCGAATTCGGGGGCCTCGCTGCGCCCGGCCAGTACCGTCGTGACCGCAGCCCGCACCTTGTCGGCAGTTCCGACAGGAACAGTCGACTTCGTGACGACCACCTTGTAGGAATTCATGGCCGATGCGATCGACCTTGCCACCGCCAGGACATGACTCAGATCCGCAGAGCCATCTGCGTCCTTGGGCGTGCCGACTGCTATGAACTGGAAGGCGCCGTGGTGGACACCGGTGTTGATGTCTGTCGTGAAACTGAGGCGGCCCGCAGCGGCGTTGCGCTGGATCATCTCTTCGAGCCCGGGCTCGTAGATCGGTATCTGCCCGCGGCGAAGAAGGTCGATTTTCGCTGCATCGATGTCGACGCAGACGACGTGATTACCTACTTCGGCAAGGCAGGCGCCGGTGACCAGGCCGACGTACCCGGTTCCATGGACAGTAACGCGCATCGTCTTCTGTTTCTTATGTGAACCGTGGTGGCCACGGCGTCTGCTAGGGTAGTCGCTCCGTCAGGCAAAGGGAAAGAGACAGGTCACGCCCCGGATCGCCCGGCATCACCCCGCAGCCTCACGATGACTTCCGCGGCGGCCGGCACTCCGACTCCACTGGCGGGATTCTTCAGTGCAACCTGCATGGTGCCGGCCAGCGTCTTTCCCAGTTCCACACCCCATTGGTCGAAGGGATTGATTCCCAGTATCACGCTCTGCACGAACACCTTGTGCTCATAGAGCGCGACCAGCGCGCCCAGGGAACGCGGGTCGAGACGCTCCATCAGGATCACAGTGCTGGGATGATTGCCGGGATGCGTCTTCTGCGCGGCAAGCGCCTTGGCGCCTGTCTTGTCCGGCGAGGCAGCCAGCACTTCCCGCTCGCTGCGACCACGGGCAAGCGCCTCCGCCTGCGCCAGCATGTTGGCAAGTCCGGCGAGATGTCGATCAGGCTGCTCGGCCCGTTCGGATCTGGCCGGCGCGATGAAGTCAGCGCTGAACCTTGCTGTCCCCTGGTGGAGCAACTGGAAAAAGGCGTGCTGGCCGTTGGAGCCCGGTTCACCCCAGATGACGGTTCCCGTCGGCCATGCGCTGGGCGTACCGTCGCGCAAAACGCCCTTGCCGTTGCTCTCCATCTCCAGCTGCTGCAGATACGCCGGAAATCGCTGCAGTCGCGCACTGTAGGGCAAGACCGCATGGCTCTGCACACCCAGCACATTCTGGTTCCAGACTGCAATGAGGCCCAACAGCACGGGCAGGTTACGCGTGTGGCCGGCGGTCGCGAAGTGCCGATCCAGTTCATGCGCTCCGGACAGCAACTCGAGGAATCGTTGACGCCCGATCGCAGTTGCAACCGCGAGGCCTACCGCAGACCAGAGCGAATAGCGGCCTCCGACCCAGTCCCATATTCTGAAGCGAAGAGCTGGCGCTATGCCGAATTCGTCCATGGCCGGATCGTTGACCGACACGGCAGCGAAATGGCTTGAAACCGCGTTCTCGCCGAGTCGCGCGACAAGCCATTCGCGTGCCGCGTCAGCGTTGAGTCGGGTTTCCTGCGTCGTGAAGCTCTTGGAGCACACGATGAAGAAGGTGGTTTCGGGATCGACCCATGCGGTCAGGTCCGCGAGCTGGGTGCCGTCGATGTTTGACACGAAGTGGAACCGGATATTTCCGGCGGAGTACGGACGCAGCGCATCGATCGCCATGACCAGGCCGAGATCGGACCCGCCGATCCCGATGTTCACGACGTCCGTAATGCGGCCACCCGCCGAACCGCGGATGCGGCCATCGCGTATTCCTTCCGCTACCCCGAGGAATCGCTCCAGTTCTGCATTGACGAGCGGCATGACGTCCGTGCCACCGGCGTACATCGGCTCGCGGCCGGTATTCCTCAGCGCCATGTGCAGCGCCGGCCGCCGCTCCGTCGTATTGACGGCGGCACCGGCGAACAGATGTGAGATCCATGCGCCCAGGTCGCGCTCTTCGGCCAGCTGCATCAGGGCGGCCAACACGCTGTCGTCAACTCGCTGCCGCGAGAAATCCAGATGCAGCCCCGCGGCGGAGTGAACCATGGCCCTGCTGCGATCTGCACGCGCGAGGAGTTCGCGCAGTGCGGGCGTGCGGTTGGCCAGGTCGCACAATCGCGCCCACGCGCTGCATCGCTGCAGCCCCCCTGCCCGGGCTTCCAGCTCGCTCAGCGCCAGCAGCGGAGCAGCCGTGCTCATGAATGGCGCGGGTGTCTGATTCCGTAGTACCCGAGGTACCACTCGACGAAACGGACAACGCCGGTTTCCACTGGCGTGGAAGGGCGATACCCGACATCGGCAATCAGACCGTCAACGTCGGCGAAGGTATCCGGCACATCCCCTGGCTGCATCGGCAGCAGGTTCTTCTCTGCCTTGATGCCGAGGTAGTCTTCGAGGACTTCGATATAGCGCATCAGCTCGACGGGCTGGCTGTTGCCTATGTTGTACAGGCGAAACGGCGCGGAACTGCGGGCAGGGTCGGGGTTATTCGAGTCCCAAGCAGCATCTGCCGCGGGCACGCGGTCCATGGACCGCACGACCCCCTGGGCAATATCCTCCACATAGGTGAAATCGCGGCGGTGGCGGCCGAAGTTATAGACATCGATCGGCTTGCCATCGAGCATGTTGCGCGTGAACTGGAACAGCGCCATGTCGGGCCGACCGTAAGGCCCATACACGGTAAAAAAGCGCAGGCCGGTTGTAGGCAGGCCATGCAGCATCGAGTAACTGTGGGCCATCATCTCGGTGGCTTTCTTCGTCGCTGCGTAGAGCGATATCGGATGATCGGCTGCCCGATGCGGCGAGAAAGGCATGTTCGTATTTGCGCCGTAGACCGAGCTTGTCGATGCATACACGACATGCCCGACCCTGCCAGCCCGACAACCTTCGAGAAGATGGAAAGTACCCACCAGATTGCTGTCGATGTAGGCATGCGGATTCACGAGTGAATACCGCACGCCGGCCTGGGCTGCGAGGTGCACGACTCGATCGAAGCGATGCTCTCGGAACAGCGCCTCCATGCCCGAGCGATCCGCGAGGTCGAGGCGCACGAAGCTGAAGCGCCCCATCTGCCTGAGCAGTTCGAGGCGGCTCAGCTTGAGGCTGACGTCGTAGTACTCGTTGAGATTATCCAGCCCGACGACTTCGTCACCACGATCCAGCAGGAGGCGGGACACGAACATGCCGATGAATCCCGCCGCACCTGTGACCAGAATCTTCACGGGTACAGGCCGATATCAGAGTCGGGCATCGACCTGCGCGGCAGGCAGCATGCTCTTGATGTCATAAAGGACGGCGCCCGGCTTGCCGAGTGCGCGAATCGACGAGGCACCCATCTCCCTGAACTGGTGGTGCGCGACAGCCAGGACTAGGCCATCGTAAGTGCCTGGCACCGGAGGCTGGGCCAGCAGGTCCAGACCGTACTCCTCGTGCACGGCATGGGCATCAGCCCAGGGATCGTAGATGTCCACCGCTGCCCCATAACCCTTCAGTTCCTGGATGAGGTCGACGACCCGCGTATTGCGGACGTCCGGGCAGTTCTCCTTGAAGGTGAATCCAAGCACGAGGATGCGCGAGGCCGGGAGGCTCGTACCCTTGCGGATCATCAGCCTGACCACTTCCGAGGCCACGTACAGTCCCATGTTGTCGTTGATCCGCCGGCCGGCAAGGATCATTTCGGGGTGATAGCCGATCTGCTGCGACTTGTGTGTCAGGTAGTAAGGGTCCACACCAATGCAGTGACCGCCGACGAGCCCGGGACGAAACGGCAGGAAGTTCCATTTAGTCCCCGCGGCCTCGAGCACCTCCAGTGTATCCAGACCCATGCGGTTGAATATCAGCGCCAACTCGTTGATCAGGGCGATATTCACGTCACGCTGGGTGTTCTCGATCACCTTCGCTGCCTCGGCCACCCGGATGCTCGATGCCGGATAGGTGCCCGCCCGGATGATGCTGCCGTACAGGCTGTCGACGAAACGCGCGGCCTCGGGAGTCGATCCTGAGGTGATCTTGCGGATCGTCGTAAGCCTGTGTTCCTTGTCGCCGGGGTTTATCCGTTCAGGGCTGTAGCCAAGGAAGAAGTCCCTGTTCGCTTTCAGTCCTGACACCTGCTCGAGTACCGGAGCGCAGTCTTCTTCCGTTGCGCCCGGATAAACGGTGGACTCGTAGACGACGATATCGCCTTTCTTGAGAACCTTGCCGACCGTCCGGCTCGCGCTGATCAGCGCGCCCAGATCGGGGCGTTTCGCTTTGTCGATCGGCGTCGGGACCGTGACGATGAAAACCTGACGGTCGCGCAACTTGTCGATGTCAGTCGTGTAACTCAGGTGCCGTGCGGCAGCGAGTTCCTCGTCACTGGACTCGAGCGTGCAGTCATGACCGGACTGCAGTTCAGCCACGCGCGCCTTGTTGATATCGAAGCCCACGGTGTCGTAGTGACGCCCGAATTCCACTGCCAGGGGCAAACCGACGTAGCCCAGGCCAACGATCGCGATACGCGTTTCTTTGAGCCTGTCTGGGTGCAGCATGATTATTCGATGATTGGTTTTGATGCGCAGGACCCGCCAGGCGACCCCGGGGATGAGCCCGGTGCAGCCAGAGAGCGTGACGGAACGCTATTCTGCGGTCGAGCCGCTATGCGTGCCAGCATTGGCATCACAGTCCGAACCGCTATTTCCGGCTGGCGTCGCAATGGATATGTAAAGGGCCTCAGGCGACACCTGCTGTTCGCCACAAGGCCTTGTCCTTGCAGTGCTGGTCCAGCAGATCGAGGATCCGCTCGTGGTCCGCCAATTCTTCGTCGCTCGCACGAATGACGGACAGACTGATGCCGGTCCTGTCGAAGAAAACCGGGTTGTTGTCCTGCCCCCCGCTACCTGCCGATGTCCCCACCCCGTCGAGGGACAGTGTTGCCTGACCGCCGGTCATCACCAGGTAGACATCCGCGAGCAGCTGGGCATCGAGCAGCGCGCCGTGAAGATCACGACCCGAGTTATCGACGCCATAACGCTTGCACAGGGCATCGAGCCCGTTGCGTTGACCCGGATGCATACGCCGCGCGAGCGCCAGGGTATCGACGATGCCGCAGCCGGATTTCAGGATCGCCCCATCGAAGCCAGCACGCTGGAATTCATTCGCAAGAAACCCGAGATCGAATTCCGCGTTGTGTATCAGCAACTCTGCGCCACCCAGGAACTCGACGAGGGCGGGCGCGATCTCGACGAACCTGGGCTTCGCTGCCAGCGCTTCGCGTGACAGGCCGTGGACCTGCTCGGCTGCAGCATCGATGTCACGCTCGGGATTGACGAGCTGGTGGAAAGTACGGCCCGTGCGCCTGCGATTGACGATTTCCACGCAACCGATTTCGATGACCCGATGGCCGTCTTCGACCTGCAGTCCCGTTGTTTCGGTATCCAGCACGACTTGTCGCATCGTTACTCCTGGTGGCCGGATGCAGCCCCCTGCTCGATCTCCGCGCCCAGTATTTCGTCCAACCCGCGATTGGCCAGGGCGTCGGCCCGCTCGTTCTCGGCGTGGCCTGCGTGGCCGCGAACCCAGACCCATGAAATCTCGTGGAGAACGGCAAGCTCGTCGAGCCGCTGCCAGAGATCGGAATTCTTGACCGGTTTGCGATCGGCGGTGCGCCAGCCGCGCTTCTTCCACCCGGGCAGCCACTCGCTGATCCCGCGCTGCAAGTACTCGGAATCCGTGTAGACCGAGACCACGCAGCGGCGGCGCAGCGACTCCAGTGCGCGGATCGCAGCAGTCATCTCCATGCGGTTGTTGGTCGTCCCGGTCTCGCCACCCCAGATCTCCTTTTCTACGGTTCCCCTGCGGAGAATGGCGCCCCAACCGCCCGGCCCAGGGTTTCCGCGGCAGGCGCCGTCCGTGAATATCTCCACTTCGGTCACGCTGCGCTCCGGGGGGTCGGATTCACCAGGCGCCCCAGCACCCGCGTCTGACGGCGCCAGGGCAGTCTGATCGGCGTCACCGCATGGGTCTGGCGCTTGGCGACAACCACGTAACAGGCTGCAAGCGGGCGGATATGCCGCGCGATCCTGGCGAGTGCGGTCGGGGCTAGTGCGCCGCGGGGCGGCGATTCAGCGGGGCGCCGGTCGCGGCGGCTAATGGCCTCGACGCCGCGCACGCAAGGGGTAGCGTAATAGTAAAAAGCCGAGTGATGAACCCGGAAGTCCAGCAAGCGGAGCCAGTCGGACAGTCGGCCATCGGAAATCAGCCGCAGCGCTCCGGGCGGGAACCCCTGCCTCCCTATCCGGTGCATGAGCCCCCAGAGGCCCCAGGGATTGAATCCAAGGACGACAAGTTGCCCGTCCGATCGCATAACCCGATCGACTTCGCGAAGGACGGCATAAGGGTCTTCCGCCAACTCGAGTGTGTGCGGCATCAGGACGGCGTCGATCGACTCTGCCACCAGCGGCAGGGTCTCCGGATCGCACACGACGTCGACACCCGGCCCGTGGTGGGGGGACAGGACCGTCGCACGGCGCGTTCGCGCCAGGCGGCGAAACAAACCGGGCCCCCCCCAGCTGCCGACCTGGATGAACTGGTCACCGAACGTGCTTTCGAGAGTACGACGAACCTGGCGCACCTCCTCCCGCAGGAGATTGCGACCTGTCGCAGTATTCAGCCAATCCGTCCCGGACGACATACGCTGCCCGTGCAACCCGCGATCACCACCCACTGTGCATGATACAGCCCCTGCCCCAGACCCGGCACTGACGCGGTATGTGACGCAGGCCCCACGCCGACCTACAATTCCGGCATTTGGCGGGTACGGAAACACCGATGGGATTCATGCAAGGCAAACGGGCGCTGGTTGTCGGCGTGGCGAGCGACCGCTCGATCGCGTCCGGCATCGCTGAAGCCATGGCCCGAGAAGGCGCCGAGCTGGCGTTGACGTACCAGAACGACAAGCTCAGGGACAGGGTTCAGGAAATTGCGGCACGCACGGGTTCGCAGATCGTATTGCCTCTGGACGTCGCCGAAGACGCCCAGATCGACGCTGTCATGCAGGCGATCGGCTCGCGCTGGTCTTCGATCGACGTCATCGTTCACTCAGTAGCCTTTGCGCCGCGGGAGCAACTGAGCGGCAGTTACGTCGACACGGTAACGCGCGAGGGTTTCAAGCTCTCCCAGGATATCTCCAGCTACAGCTTCGTGGCGCTTGCGAAGGCAGCTCGTCCGATGCTGCGACCGGGCAGCGCACTCCTGACCATCAGCTACCTGGCGGCGGTTCGTACGCTGCCGAACTACAACGTGATGGGTCCTGCGAAAGCCAGCCTCGAAGCCAACGTGCGCTTCATGGCTTCGGACCTTGGTCCCGACGGCATACGCGTCAACTGCATCTCGGCCGGCCCGATCAAGACGCTGGCGGCGGCCGGTATCGGCGGCATGCGCACGATGCTGCACTACATGGAAAAGACGGCCCCCCTGCGCCGGGGCGTGACCATCGAGGAAGTCGGAAACGCCGCGGCTTTCCTTTGCTCGGATCTCGCTGCTGGTATCACGGGCGAGACCCTCTACGTCGATGGCGGGTACCACGTCATCGGCATGAGTCCGGACTAGGCCGTTGGCTTCGCCTCGGACGTAACGCCCTCGTCCCCATCGAGTCGGGCGACGACTACCGCGCACACGGCATTGCCCAGCACGTTGACCGCGGTACGCGCCATGTCGAGCAGGCGATCGAATACGAGCACGACGCCCAGCGCCTCGGGCGGCAATTCCAGCGCCGACAATATGATGGTCAGGCTGACCAGCGACGCTGACGGCACGCCGGGCAGGCTGGCCGAGGTGACGACCGCGAGAGCAAGCACGCCCAGGCTTGCGGCGATTCCCAGGTCGACACCGTAGACCTGCGCGAGAAAAACTGCAGCCATCGCCTGGTAGAGGGCCGTACCGTTCAAGCTCAGCGATGACCCGGCTGGCAGCACGAGACTCGTGATCCGCGAAGGCACGCCAAGCCGCTCCTCCATGCATTTCATCGCAACCGGCAGCGTCGTAGCCGAAGAAGCCGTGGCGAAGCCGGTGACCACTGCTGGCATGACCGCCCGGTAGACAGTGCCGGGGGAACCCCGGCCGGCGAACGCCAGGACGACAGGGAGAAGAATTGCGGCATGGATGAGGAGTGCCGCAACTACGAGCCCGGCGAAGCCCAGAGCGGGTCCGGAAACGCCCCAGTCGGTCCGGGCGACGGCGCTGGCAACCAGTCCGAAGATGCCGATAGGCGCGAACGCCATCACCCATCCGGTCATCTTGAGCATGATCTGCAGGACGCCCTGCCAGAAAAGCCTCAGGACGCGAGCAGCCTCGGAGTCTGTCCGCGCCAGAAAAAACCCGAAAAGGATCGAGAAAAACGTCAACCCGATCATGTCGTCTGCCGCGGCAGCGCCGATCACGTTCGCCGGGACCAGGCTCAACAAGGAATCGAGCATGTCAGCCACGCTGCTGTCGGCAACCTCCTCCGGGAGATCCGCCGTCAGCGCGCTCAGCGGCACACGCAGGTACGCCGGGTCGCCATCGACCAGGCCGGGCTTTGCAATCACAACTGCCGTCACACCGAGCAGCGCCGCGATCGCGGTCGTCGACAGATAGAGCAGCACGGTGCGGCCGCCCAGCTGGCCCAGCTTGCCCGGCGAGGAGAACCCCGCCATGGCGATGATGATCGACGCGCACACAAGGGGCACGGCGAGCATTTTCAGCGCCCCGATCAGCAGCGCTCCGAAAAAATCGACCCAAAGTAGGCCGCTGGCAGGATCGGCCCCGCGTGACCACAGCCCGAAGGCCACGCCGAGGGATGCCGCCAGCAGCACCTGCCAATTGAAGCGAACGCCGAACATTGGATGGCGTCGCAACGTCGTCGGGTTACTCCGAATCCTGCTGCTCGAACAGGTTCGGAGCGATGACTACGCTGGCCGCGTCGCGCAACTCGGCCGCCAGGGCAGTGACTTCGCCGACGGCGGACTGGCGCGAAAGGGCTGCTTTCCGAGCATCCCTTTGCTCACGCGGTATGTCCTCGGGATTCCCGGGCACGACCTCCTCCAGCCGGTACGCGGCGAACCTGCCATCCGGCAGCGACAGACCGGCATGAACCGGAATGCCGCTCGCGGGTCGTTGGGCGCGGAAGATCGCAGCGAGCAGTTCTGGCGGCCCCTCCTGCGCGCCACGGCCGAGGAGCTGTGTGGGAACCACCAGCGTCGCACCGGCCTCGGCCGCAAGCGTCTGAAAATCACCCCCGGCCCTGGCGCGTTCGAGCAGACCTGCGCCTTGCTCGGCGGCGACTCGGGCGGCCCGCTCCTGTCGATAGGCTGCTTCAACGTCCAGGCGCACTTCGTCGAAAGGCCGCACCCGAACCGGACGGTGCTCGCTGACGCGCAGGATGACCGCATGGCCATCGCCCGCTTCCAGTACAGCGCTGTTCTCTCCATCCTCGATCGCTGCAGCACTGAAGGCGGCATCGATGACGGCGCGATTGCCGATAAACGGGCCGGCACCGCCTCGAGTGAACCCGGGCACGCGCTGGACCGGGCGGCCCGCTGCCGCTGCAACCGGCTCCAGGCTGCCGGGATTCTCGAGCGCGGCGTCGTCCATTTTCTCAGTGACAGCGAAAAAGCGGTCCTGCGACCCGCGATTGCGAGCTTCCTGCTCGAGTTCACCGCGCACTTCGTCGAAGCCCTGCACGGCACCTGAGCGCAGCTCCTGCAATTCAATCAGGTGGTAGCCGAATTCGGTCTGCACGGGCTCGGAGACCTGGTTGAGAGCCAGTGAAAACAGGGCTGTCTCGAAGGGCTCAGGGAACGTACCAGAACCGACCCACCCCAGATCACCGCCTGACTGGGCCGATCCCGGGTCGTCCGAGAATCCTGCCGCCAGCGATTCGAACGACTCGCCCTTGCCGAGACGTGCGCGGACGTCGCCAGCACGCGCCAGGGCAGCAGCCGCATCCCTGTCCGCGTCGATCGCTATCAGGATATGCCGCGCCCGACGCTGCTCTGCCCGGCTGAATCGCTCGGGATTGGCGTCGTAGACCTCCCGCAGCTCCTGCTCGGTCGGCCCGGTGGCACTCTCGAATTCGGAGAGCTTAACCTCGACGTACTCCAGCGCCACGGACTCGCGCGATTCGAATTGCGCCGGATGTTCGTCGTAAAAGACCCTCAATGCCGCCTCATCGACCGGTACGGCTGCGCGCAGCTGCGCCGGATCAATGAGCGCGAAAGCCGCCCGCCGCCGCTCACCTTCCAGCATCACGAAACGGCGGTACTCGGCCGGGGTCAGGAATGAGCTCTCGACAAGCCCGTTCTGCCACTGATCGATCGCCAGCGCCGTCCGCTGCTCTTCCTGGAATGCGTCCAGCGATACGCCCGCGCCTGCAAGGGCTGCTTTATAGCCATCATCAGAAAACTTCCCACCCACCTGAAAGGCCGGCATCGACCGGATGTGCTCAGCCAGCCTGGCATCGCTGACACGGTACCCCTCGTCGTTGACGTACCGGGCAACAACCATCCTCCGGACGAGTCCCTCGAGGGCGTCGCGCTCGATCTTCAGTCGCTCCTCGTCGCTCAACTGGGTCCGCTGGAGTTGCTCCTGTTCGAGGAGCGCTTCCTGGGCGCTCTCCCTGAATTCGGCAAGTGACAGCTCATCGCCGTCGACGCGTGCAGCGAAATTGCCGATTCCGGTGAAGCTATCGGTATCGACGAGCGTGATAGTCAGTGCCACGGCGATCGTGGCAATGATGATGACGGCAAATACGCCAGTGAATCGCTCGCGAATGGTCTGAAGCATGATCTCTCCCAATCCTGCCGCTGATGCCTGCTCGACAGCGGGGTGCGGCTCCGAACCTGGACCGGGCGCATTCTAGCGGCCCAGAAAGCAAACGGGCGCCGCATTGAACCAGGCGCCCGTTTGCTCGACGAGTATGGCGGAGTGGACGGGACTCGAACCCGCGACCCCCGGCGTGACAGGCCGGTATTCTAACCAGCTGAACTACCACTCCACGATCTGGTGGGTGCTGAGGGTCTCGAACCCCCGACCTTCGCCTTGTAAGGGCGACGCTCTTCCAGCTGAGCTAAGCACCCGTGTCGGGCGGAAGAGCACCGACCGTTTGCCGCTGCCGGACTGTATCGCCGTGTCACTGCCGGCGAACCGCTCACCGCTCCGTAGCAACCCTTTCCGGAATTATCATCCCAAAAAAAGGCGCGTCAGTTTACGGCATCCTTCAAAGCCTTGCCAGCGCGAAAACCCGGAACTCGGCTGGGCCCGATTGCAATGGCTTCGCCGGTGCGCGGATTGCGTCCGGTGCGGGCAGCTCTGTTCTTTACGATGAAGTTGCCGAAACCGACCAGCGACACCTGCCGTCCTTCTTTCAGTGCGCTCGTGATGACAGCGATGAAGGACTCCACAGCGCGAGTCGCATCGGTTTTCGAAAGTCCCGAATCAGCAGACACCGCGTCGATGACGTCAGCCTTGTTCATTTCACAACCCCCCTAATGAGAAAGATGGCTACCTGCGACCCCCTGACAACGGGCCTTCCGGTATCCAGTGGAGCGCCAGCAGCAAAAATCCTGGCATGGCTACGCGATGCCAGGCGGCGGAATCCGGCGCAGTTATATCAAGCGCAAAAAACAGCTGCAACAAACACGGGCGTCAATGCGCCCGTACTTCGCCCTTGCCAACCTCGGGTTTGGTTGCGCTCTCGCCGGCAGCAGGCGCCTGCTCCACCACCTTCGGCACCGGCATGCGCTGGAGGGCATGCTGGAGCACTTCGTCCATCCAGCGCACGGGCAGGATGCGGAGCTTGTCCTTGATGTTCTTTGGAATCTCCGCGAGGTCCTTTTCGTTGTCGTGCGGAATCAAGGCTGTCGTGATACCGCCACGATGGGCCGCAAGCAATTTTTCCTTGAGGCCGCCAATCGGCAGAACCTCGCCACGCAACGTGATCTCCCCGGTCATCGCAACGTCAGCGCGGACCGGTATGCCGGAGAGCGCGGACACCAGTGCCGTGCACATGCCGACGCCGGCGCTCGGGCCATCCTTCGGCGTAGCGCCTTCGGGTACGTGGATATGGAGATCGAAGCGCTGATGAAAGTCCTCATCGATACCCAGTACCGCAGCACGGCTGCGCACGACGGTTGTTGCCGCCTGGATGGACTCCTGCATGACGTCCCCGAGCTGCCCGGTGTGAATCAGCTTGCCCTTGCCCGGGACAACTGCTGCCTCGATGGTGAGCAACTCGCCGCCCACCTCCGTCCACGCTAGCCCGGTCACCTGGCCGACCTGGTCGCTCTCCTCCGCACGCCCGTAACGGAACTTGCGCACACCGAGATACCTCTGCAGCGCCTTCGGAGCCACCTGGGTCTGGCCTTCGCGCGGCTTGAGCAGCAGGCTCTTGACCACTTTTCGGCAGACCTTTGCGATTTCACGCTCGAGACCACGAACACCTGACTCGCGGGTGTAGTAGCGGATCATGTCGCGGATCGACGCATCCGCAACCGCCAGCTCTTCCGCCTTCAGTCCGTTCGACTTCAGCTGTTTGGGGATGAGGTAGTTGCGGGCGATATTGAGCTTCTCATCCTCCGTATAACCGGGAATGCGTATGACTTCCATGCGATCCAGCAACGGCGGCGGGATGTTCAACGTATTGGCCGTACAGACGAACATGACATCCGACAGGTCGAAATCGACCTCGAGGTAATGGTCGTTGAATGTAATGTTCTGCTCGGGATCCAGAACCTCGAGCAAGGCCGATGAAGGATCCCCGCGAAAGTCGGTAGACATCTTGTCGACTTCATCGAGCAGGAAGAGCGGATTGCGGACGCCGGTCTTGGCCAGGTTCTGGATGATCTTGCCCGGCATAGATCCGATGTAGGTTCGCCGGTGACCACGAATTTCGGCTTCGTCCCGCACACCGCCGAGCGACATGCGGATGAACTTGCGATTCGTCGCCCTGGCTATACTCTGCCCAAGCGAAGTCTTGCCGACCCCCGGAGGGCCCACGAGGCAGAGAATCGGTCCTTTGGTCTTCTTGACACGCTGCTGGACGGCGAGGTACTCGAGAATGCGCTCCTTGACCTTATCGAGACCGTAGTGATCCGTTTCCAGAACCGACTCGGCGCTGCGCAGGTCACGACTGATCTTCGTGCGACTGCGCCACGGGGAGCGAACAAGCCAGTCGATGTAGTTTCGCACGACTGTCGCCTCGGCTGACATCGGCGACATCATCTTCAGCTTGTTCAGCTCGGCGTTAGCCTTGTCACGCGCCTCCTGCGTCATTCCGGCCTTGGCGATTTTCTGCTCCAGCTCGGCGACTTCGTTCGGCGCATCATCCATGTCGCCGAGTTCCTTCTGAATCGCCTTCATCTGCTCGTTCAGGTAGTACTCGCGCTGGCTCTTCTCCATCTGCTGCTTGACGCGGCCGCGAATCCTCTTTTCGATCTGCAGCATGTCGATCTCGGTGTCGATCAGCCCGAGTACAAGCTCCAGCCGCTCGCGCACGGCAGTGATCTCCAGGACCTTCTGCTTTATCTCCAGACGCAAGGACATGTGTGCCGCGACGGTATCCGCAAGCCTGCCTGGCTGCTCGATTCCCATCAGCGACGTGAGGATTTCCGGCGGAACCTTCTTGTTGAGCTTGATGTAATTCTCGAACTGCGAAACGATGGAGCGGCGCAGCACGTCGAGTTCCTTCGCCTCGATGCCACCGTCCTCTGCGACAAGCTCGATGTCAGCCGAGAAGTGATCGCCGGAATAGCACTCGAGCAAGCGGGCGCGCGACCCGCCTTCCACCAGCACCTTGACGGTCCCATCCGGCAGCTTCAAAAGCTGCAGAATCGTGGCGAGCGTACCTACCGCATAGATGTCCCCCAACCCCGGATCGTCGACATCCGCCTGCTTCTGGGCGACCAGCAGGATCTGCTTGTCTGCGTTCATGGCAACGTCCAGCGCCAGGATCGACTTCTGCCGACCGACAAACAGGGGGATCACCATGTGGGGATAGACGACCACGTCCCTCAGGGGCAGGATCGGCACTCCCTTGCGCAGCACTGGCTGGGCTTCCGACATCGCGCTCTCCATCCGACTGCGGACTGCGACAACTTTCAATCGCCATGACCGCCTGTCCGCAGGCAGTCATGGCACGTATCAGGACCGGCCGGACCCCGTGCGCAGCCGCTCATCCTCGACCGGCTTGCGCGAGCTGGACGTCTCGTCCGACTCATAAATCACATACGGGCGCGTCTCGCCCAGTATCACCGCTTCATCGACGACAACCTTGCGGGCATTGCTCGTCGAGGGCAGGTCATACATGGTGTCGAGCAATACGCTTTCAAGTATCGTCCGCAGGCCGCGGGCACCGGTCTTGCGCTGCATGGCCCGTTGCGCCACGGCTCGCAGGGCGTCCTCGCGGAATTCGAGGTCGCAGCCCTCCATCTCGAAGAGCTTGCGGTACTGCTTCGTGAGCGCGTTTTTCGGGTCGACGAGGATGCTGACGAGCGCCTTCTCGTCCAGTTCCTCCAGCGTTGCGACGATCGGCAGCCTGCCGACGAACTCCGGTATGAGCCCGAACCTGATCAGATCTTCCGGCTCGACGTCCGACAACAACGTGCCGATGTTCGGCTCCTCGGCAGTACTCCTGATTTCCGCCACGAAACCGATGCCGCCCTTCCGCGACCGGCGTTGGATAATCTTCTCCAGACCGGCGAACGCGCCTCCAACGACGAACAGTATGTTGGTGGTGTCGACCTGCAGGAACTCCTGCTGCGGGTGCTTGCGACCGCCCTGTGGCGGAACCGATGCGATGGTGCCCTCGATGAGCTTCAGCAGCGCCTGCTGCACGCCTTCGCCGGAAACGTCGCGCGTGATGGAGGGGTTGTCCGACTTGCGCGAGATCTTGTCTATCTCATCGATATAGACGATACCGGTCTGCGCCTTCTCTACGTCGTAGTCGCACTTCTGCAGCAGCTTCTGGATGATGTTCTCGACATCTTCACCGACGTATCCGGCCTCGGTCAGGGTCGTTGCGTCGGCAATCGTGAACGGTACGTTCAGAAGCCGCGCCAGGGTCTCGGCAAGCAGGGTCTTTCCGCAACCGGTCGGGCCAATGAGCAGGATGTTGCTCTTCGAAATCTCCACATCTTTGCGGCTGGCATCGTTCGAGCGATTTTCCAGGCGCTTGTAGTGGTTGTAGACCGCAACGGAAAGAACCTTCTTCGCACGCTCCTGGCCGATGACGTACTCGTCGAGAACAGACTTGATCTCGTGTGGCTTGGGAAGTTTGGTGCCGCGCTGCTCGGTGCGATCCTCTAGTTCCTCACGGATGATGTCGTTGCAGAGCTCGACACATTCATCACAGATGAAGACCGAAGGGCCTGCAATCAGCTTGCGGACCTCGTGCTGGCTCTTGCCGCAGAACGAGCAGTAGAGCAGCTTGCCGTCGTCGTTGCGTCCACGTGTCTCGTTAGACATTTCGCCCTCGAATACCGTACCAACGCTGTAAACGCGGCCGGACTGTCAATCTTCCCGCCGTATATAGCATGCGCCAGCAGCGCGGCGCAAAGCACCAGATTCCCGGTTTTGCGCTGCGCCGCTCAGGCCGTGCTGCCCGTCACAGGTTGGCCGCTGCCGCGACGCGCCAGCACCGTGTCGATAAGGCCATAGTCCGCCGCTTCCTGTCCGCTCATGAAGTAATCGCGATCAGTATCCCTTTCGATCCTATCGAGCGGCTGACCCGTGTGCTTGACCAGGATGTCGTTCAATCGTGACCGGGTTTGCAGAATTTCCTTCGCATAGCGGTCGAAATCGGATGCCTGGCCCTGGAAGCCACCCAGGGGCTGGTGGATCATGATGCGCGAATGCGGCAGGCAGTAGCGCTTGCCCTTGGCACCGCCGGCGAGCAGCACAGCTCCCATGCTGGCAGCCTGGCCCACGCAGATCGTGCTCACTTCGGGCTTGATGAACTGCATCGTGTCATAGATCGAGAGTCCGGCGCTGACGGATCCACCCGGGGAATTTATGTAGAGATTGATGTCCTTGTCCGGGTTCTCGGACTCCAGGAAAAGCAACTGCGCCACGACGAGGTTGGCCGTGTGGTCCTCGACGGGCCCCACGATGAATACGACCCGCTCCTTCAGCAGCCGGGAGTAGATGTCGTACGCCCGCTCGCCCCGCGCCGTCTGCTCCACCACCATCGGAACGAGATTGAGTGCCTGTGGTTCCATGCTCGCGACTTCCTCGATGTTCATCGTTGACCGACCCTGAGGGAGACTCCCGTCAGGTACCCATGAGTTCCGTGAAGCTCACCGGCTTCTCGGTGACTTTCGCCTGCCCAATGAGCCACAACATCGCCTGTTCCTCGATGACGGAGTTCTCGATCTGCACCATGAGGTCAGGATTCTGCAGGTAGAGGCGCCGCACTTCATCGGGCTTCTCGTAGCGGGCGCACAGCTCATCCAGCCGGCCGTCGACGCGCGACTGATCAAGGCGGATGTCCCGTTCCTTCACGACAGCGCCGACGATCAGGCCGAGCCGGACCCGGCGTCGGGCCACATCGTCATAGGCACCGAGGGCCGGCGCGTCCTTGACGTCGCTGATGCCCAGATTGCGCATGCCTTCCGCCTGCAGGGCAGCGGCTTCCCGCGCAACCATGACCGCCGGAAGGTCTATGGGGTTCGCTTCCAGCAGCCGCTCGAGCACCTGGCGGCGCAGTTCGCTCTGCACCTTGGCCGCCACTTCGCGCTCCAGATTCTCGCGCACGAGCCGCCGGAACTCGCTCTCCTCTCCGCTGGCAACGCCGAAGCCCTGGATGAATTCCGCGCTGATTTCAGGAAGTGCCAGGGTGGCAACCTCATGTACCTTTACGTCGAAGGCGACCGTTTTTCCGCGCAGGGGGGTTTCCGGGTAGTCATCGGGAAATCGCACGGGGAAAGACGCCGATGCGCCCGCGCGGTGGCCGATCAGGCCGGCCTCGAAATCCGGGAGCATGCGGCCCTCGCCGATCACGACGGCATAGCCCTCGGCCTTGCCCGCGTCGATCGTCGCCCCGTCCAGTCGACCGTCGAAATCGATGGTCACGCGATCACCGCTAGCCGATACCTTGTCCGCCGCCTGCCAGGTTCCACGCTGCCGGCGCAGACGGTCGATCGTCTGCCCGACCTCGGTGTCGCCGATTACCGGAGCCGGCTTGTCGATGGCGAGCCCTGCCAGTCCCTCGACGCGGAACTCCGGATAGACCTCGAAAATGGCCGTGTAGGCGAAATCCTGGCCAACCGCCGCAGGCTCGGTCTCGATGCGGGGGCTGCCGGCCGGGCGGAGGTTCTGGCTGGTGACCGCCTCCGAATAGCTCGACTGCACGAGTTCCTGCAGTACGTCCTGGCGAATCTGTTGCCCGAACTGCTGCCGGACCACATGGGAAGGCACCTTGCCAGGCCGAAATCCCTTGAGCTTCAGGGACTTGCCCGCCGCCTTCAAGCGGGCTTCCACTGCCTGCTCGATGCGCCCGGACGGCAATTTGATACGCATGCGGCGCTCAAGGCCGGCGCCGGATTCCAAAACTACCTGCACGTCAGACAAGCCCCTTACCTCGGAAAAAGCTATTTGGACCGGAGCCCGCTCGCTGGTGCGAAAGGAGAGACTCGAACTCTCACGGGTTACCCCACAGGAATCTAAATCCTGCGCGTCTACCAGTTCCGCCACTTTCGCGCACTGATGCGCCCCGTGTGGCGCCTCGCCATTATAGCCGCCCCGGCGGCAGGTCCGGGGCGGGTCCTGGTGGATCAGGGAGGATGGTGGGCCGTGTAGGAATCGAACCTACAACCAACGGATTAAGAGTCCGCGCCTGAGCGGCCTGCAGCAGTCACTTCCGCCCTCTAGCTCAAGCACTTAGGTACGGCAGCGATATCTGCGTTTATCCAGAATTCGGGCTCTTGTTCTGCCGTTAGCGTGTCTGAATTTGCGTAGCGCTATTCATCGTTTCAGGTCCGATTTGCGCAAACCGCCGCGCCGTGGGAGTACCGGTCCTGGCTGAGGAATCGAAGTCGACCGCTGCTCGACTACGCCGGCGAGACAGCAGAAAACTGCCTGGTCGCCTCCGGCGGAAAGCTCCGGCAATAACAGCGGCAGGCCGCGAGCGGCGGTTTCGCTGGGCGCGAGGGCGCGGCGCCAAAAAAAGAAACCCCGCACGAGGCGGGGTCTCTGTTGCTGAGTGACTGCCCGCGCTATGCGGTCAGAGAATCTATTCGCTGGCGTGGCAGCTGAGCGAGGTGGCTCGCCTGCGGATGGCTCCG
>Ga0194132_10004659_pt1 | contig 23135 bp, 21 predicted proteins | sample TA2KigOf80mmetaG_FD_148612 | JGI IMG/M metagenome (GOLD analysis project Ga0194132, IMG submission 148612) | Freshwater microbial communities from Lake Tanganyika, Tanzania - TA2015054 Kigoma Offshore 80m | ecosystem: Environmental > Aquatic > Freshwater > Lake | place: Tanzania: Lake... | reverse complement strand
TGACGTCCTTTTCGGATGGCTCTGGACAGCCGTCTACGGAAATCAACGCCGAGAGCGGTACTGGCAGCACGCCTTATGCGAGTGCCCAAATATCCAAAGCTTCCCAGCTATTGTCCACACGGCCTAACACGTTTGACTCCGCCGTGATTCAGGCCGGCCATGTCGTTCAGATCAGCGGCCGCCTCACCGACGATGTCAACCTGTCCGATTACAGTATCTCCGGCACCGGAGCGCCGGCGCTGCTGAATGCGGACAGCAACGGAAACTACACCTATTCCACGACCAACGCTACGCTCGGTCAGCTTTTCACGCAAGGCACGAACTCGCAGAACGTGTCGACGAACACGTCCAATTTCTTCTTGTCCAAGCAACCCCCGACGCTGACGCTGTCCGTCAGCTATGGGACCGGCGCCTCCGTGACGCTCTCGGGCACGCTCGATGATATCGACAAATCGGGCCGCATCGTCACCTTCTCGGGCGTCGCCACCGGCATGACCACTACTAACGCCACCGGCCACTTTAGCTGGACGACAACCCCGACCGGCGTGGGTGAGATTCATGCCAATGGAACGGACCTCTGGGGGCAGGCGGCCAACACCGCCACCGTCACGGTCACTTCCAATGTTCCCACCATCGTCAACTTCGAAGCAGTGCACGGAAGCGGCAACACCTGGATCTTCCGCGGCCGAGTCATCGACGATCAGCCCGAAGGGCTCACGGTTCGCTTTGGCGGCCTGATGTCTCTGGTGGGTGTGACGGCCACAACCGATGCGGATGGCTACTTCTCCATTACGCACGACATCACCGCCGGCGAAACGAGCGGCACTGCTAGCGCGATCGTCACGGATTGGTGGGGGCAGGATTCCGAAACTGTCTACGACGCTCTTACTTAACAACGACGGCAATGAATCAATATTCGAGACATCTTTTTCAGGAGACTTCCATGTTTCGTTCCAGCAATATCTTCTCGGCTCTGATGGATCGCGTTCAAGTCGGCGATAAGACGGCGCAATTAGAGTTGCGCCAGAAGCTCGAGCCGGAGATGGTCTTCATCGTTCGGCATGTGATTGAGAAAGGCGTCGGGCATTCGCCGATGGATCGGCGCATCTTGGCGGAGGCGCGTCGGTTGGGCGTTCATGCCGGCATGATCGCGACGACGGACGGCGAGGCGTTGATTCGGCAGATTGCCGAGTGCGTCAGCGGTCTGTTCATCGCCGGCCTGCAGCGCAAAGCCGCTGCGCCGCGCTATGCCGCCGATACGATTCGCGCTTGAGGCAGAACGGAACCGCCCCGTCGTACGCCGTGGGACGGTGCCGAAGATTCCGCGCGCTTTCGGTCGTCGGGGTTCCGCGTCGTCCCAGTTACTAGTTCCCGCACGCTCCGGGATGCATCCATGACTCTGTATCTGATCGTTATTCGAGATGCGTTGCCCCGACCTCGCTTGTCGGTCAACGCTTCCTTTGACGCGCCGACACTCGTCCGGGGTGCCTCGGCGTGGTTGTGTTTCTTTTTTTGCGAGGGATTTTCCCATGTTGCGTTCACCCGATACCGAATCGACGAAACAAGTCGACGTGGCGTCGCCCGAAGCTGCGTGCGTCGGGCGCGAGCTCCACCCGTCCACGGGCCTTGCTCTGCAAGCGGAAATCGGGCGGATTTTGTCGGAATCGGTGGAGCTACAAGGAACGTTGCAAGCTTGCGCTGCCGCGCTCGTGCGCAACACCCACGTGGCCCTGGCCCGCATCTGGATCGTGCAAAGCGGCGTGCTGAAGTTACAAGCCAGCGCCGGGCTGCTCATCCACGACGATGACATTCGAGCCATTGTCCCGGTGGGTCAATTCAGCATCAGCCACATCGCGCGAACACGCACTCCGGTGCTGACCAATTCGCTTTTGGAACATCCGCACATCCACGAGAAGGAATGGGCGCGCCGTGAGGGCATGGTCGCCTTCGCTGGTTTCCCGCTGCTCTCCGATGACCATCTCGTCGGCGCCATTGCGATCTTTGACGACAAACCGATCACGAACAAGACGAGCGACGCCATCAGCGCGATCGCGGCCGAGCTGGCGCTGGCCATCCGGTCCTATAGTCTCGAGCCGGGCTGTGCGCCGGGCAACGGAGCGTCCGCTGCGGTGCCGGGTTTCGAGCACGCGATTGTGTTCACTTCGCCCGACGACATGGTTCGCTTCTGGAGCAGTGGGGCGGAGAGACTGTTCGGGTACGCCGCGGCCGAGATGGTCGGCCAACCGCTCGACCGTGTCGTGCCCATCGAGCATCGCGAGGAGCACCGCGAGATGATGCGCCGCGCTCACGCCGGTCAATCGGCCACGCGCAGCGAAGCGATTCGGCTCCACAAGTCCGGCAGAACCCTCGACACGCGCATCACCACCAGCCCCTGGCGCGACGCGTTCGGCGCCGTCATCGGCGGCGTCACCATCGTCCACGATCTCACCGAGTTCAAACGCCTGCAGCGCGAATACCTCTTGTCGCAAAAAATGGAGGTCTTCGGACGACTCGCTGGCGGCGTCGCTCACGATTTCAACAACCTGCTCACCGTCATTCTTGGTTACAGCGAAATCGCCATTCGCCGCATGCCCGGCCACGACCCCCTGCGCGAACTGCTCTGCGAAATTCACAAAGCCGGCGAGAAGGCGAGCTCGTTGACCCGGCAACTTCTGGCGTTTAGCCGCAACAAGGCGGTCGAGCCCAAAATTCTCGATCTCAACGCCGTCGTCAGCGATACCGAGAAGATGTTGCGCCGCTTGATCGGCGAGGACATCCTGATGACGACGATCTTCGCCACCAAGCTCAAGCCGATCAAAGTTGATCCAGGCCAAATGCAGCAAGTGATCCTCAACTTGGCCGTCAACGCGCGCGACGCCATGCCGCAGGGAGGCCGACTCACCATCGAGACGAGCAATGCAGTGCTCGATGAAGCCTATGCCCGCCGCCATCCGACGGTCGTGCCCGGCAACTATGTCCTGTTGGCGATTACCGACACCGGCGTCGGCATGTCCCCGGCCGTCCAGACTCACATTTTCGAGCCGCTCTTCACCACCAAAGGCCCCGGAAAAGGCACGGGCCTCGGCCTGGCCACTGTCCACACCATCGTCACGCAACACGGCGGGCACATTGATGTCGAAAGCCAACTCGGCCGCGGCACCTCCTTCAAAATCTATCTCCCCCAAGCCGACGCCGCCTGCTCGCGCCAGGCGTCCGACGTCAACCTGCGAACCATCCCGCGCGGCAAAGAGACCATCCTCCTCGTGGAGGACGAAGACTCCGTCCGCGCCCTCGCTCGCCAGGTCCTTGAACTCAACGGCTACACCGTTCTCGAGGCGATCAATGGCGACGAAGCGATCAGCCTCGCCTCGCAGCATGGCGGACCAATTCATCTCTTGCTCAGCGACGTCGTCCTGCCCAACCGCGGCGGCCGAGCCCTCGCCGATCATATGCTCTGCATGATCCCCAATCTCTGCATCCTCTTCCTCTCCGGCTACACCTCCGACGCGGTCGCCCGTCACGGCATCGCCGACACCGAGTTCGCGTTCCTGCAAAAACCCTTCGGCGCCGCCGCTCTTGCTCAAAAGGTCCGCGAAGTACTCGACCACCCGCCCAAAGCCGCATAATCACTGAGAAGCCCAGGGGGGAACAACGTGAACCCCTGGGATAAAGCCCAGAGGATGCCCAATGAAAGCGACCCTATCTCTACCCCCCAAAATGGGACGCCGCGCGGCGTGAGCAGCGTCTAGGCGACATTATTCTCAAGCGTTTCCGCCAGCCTGCGGGAAACCAGGAAACGATCCTGGCGGCATTTCAGGAAGAAGGCTGGTCTGCCTAAATCGACGATCCACTTCCCGGCTCCGACGACGTTGACCGCGTCGACTGCCTGCACGACGCCGTCAAGCGTTTGAACCAGCACTCCCCGCGCTTGCTCGAATTCCGCTGCAACGGCCTGGGAAACGGCATCATCTGGTCTTTTCGAAAACCGCCGAAAAAACGCAAGCGCCCCAGGTGCGCCCGACGAGCGGCCTAGAAGCGCCCCTTGATCTTGCGAGTTCTTGTCGTAATGTCCTTGGTGTGGAAAGAGGCCCGTCGTTCGATGTTGCAATTCGGTTTGCCACAAAGCGTTGTGGTCGAGGTGGACTGTGAAAACTACCTCTTGGCTGATGCGCATTCCGGGCAGTTTGCTTTTAGTCGCCGCCGCGTTGAAAGGGGCTGAACAGGGGACGCAGGTATTTTTACGTGCCTCGAAATTAGGTGCGTCCCCGTTTCCAAACCCTGAAAGGGCATGACAATCATGGCGCAATGGTTTGTTCCGCAATTACAGGGCATTTGATTTGCGGCTATCCTTTCCCACGGCGGCGCTGCGCTTGCCCTGGGTTGTATTGGTACGGCCTTTCAGGCCGGTCTGAGTGTCAAAACGCGAAAACGCCTACTCCTCCCCCTCGTTGGCGCGCGATAGTTCCTTCAGGTAATCGAGCGCCTCGTCGACCGTGCCGACGATCGCGCCGGGCACACGGCCTTGCGTGTCCAGTTCGCGCAGCAGCATCAAGTCCTCGAAATGCTCGGACGACTCGAGATGCCGGCGCATGCGGGCGCCGAGCGTGCCGGACTTGTAGGCCAGGGCGTCCATGTGGCGCTCGATCAGGAAGGCCGTCCGTTCGGTGATGAAGCCTTCGAGCATCGACAAGGCGGCGCCGACGTGATCGTCCGGGTCGATCCCCTTGCCGATATCGTGCAACAGGGCGGCCAACATGAACTCCTCGTCATAAGGCCGAGCGTCGCGGGCCAATTCGAAGACTTGCAGGAGGTGATAGAGCACATCGCCTTCGGGATGGTGTTTCGCATGTTGCTGTATGTTTTCGAGCGGCAACAGCAGACGGCGAAACAAGGCGTAGGCGTCGATGGACTCCTCCGGTCGCTCACGCTCCCGGCTCTGAAGGGTGTCGAGATCGACGTCGGGGTATTCGCGGGCGAGCATCTCTTCCAGTTCGCCGATAGATGCGCGTTCGATCGCTTTGCCGGTGATGGAGCTTTTGAAGACGTAGTGGGCCTTGTCCTCGTCGTAGACGGTCAGCTCGAAGTTGAAGCGATCGAAGACATGGATGTGCGTGAAGACGCGCGACTCGTTGAACTTGACGATCGCTTTGCGCTCGACGTCGAACTGATAGCCTTCGTTTTCGAGGATGTCCGTCACCAAGCCGGCGCTGTTGGTGAAGACGTGGATGTCGATATCGGAGCCCTTGCGGATATGCCCGGTCATGACGCTGCCGATGAGGCGCGGTTTGAACGGTCGCAAGAGCCGCATCATGGCGAGGGCGGCGAGGCGCATGTCGCGCAGGTGAGCGGTGCGTGATTCACCTTCATGGAGCCGGGCGTAGAGTTGGATTTGATCGCGGATTTCCGCATTGGAGGGGAGATCGGACGGTTTGACGGTCCCGCGGCACAGGCGTTTGGCCGCCTTGCGTTTCGCGGTGAAGTACTCGGTCTCGACGCGCTCGTACATGAGTCGAGCCGCTTCCAGGGCGATTGCTTGCCGAAGCTTGAGATCAGCCATTTCCTTTCGTGCGCCGATATTATCAAGCCCCATCAATGCGGCGCGGGGGCATGGATTCACTGTACCACGCGGAATCGCGACGTCAACACCGATCCCGGTTTAGCGCTCGCCGGGCGCCGGGCGGCGATTGCATCGTTGCCCATGCGCTCTATGGCGCGAACATCGTGCGGCCATGCGTGTCAATCTAACGCCGAATAGTGGATTCCGCTAGCATGACAGGGGATCGCCTGCCCGCCGGCCTCTACGAGGCCGGGCTAAACCGAGGACGGACTATGCCGAAGGAAACGTTTCACGGTCCGCTCGAGCAGGTGGACGCGTGTTGTTACCGCATTCCGAAGTCCTACAAGCCGGGCATGCGTGTCGATGGCTTGATCTTCGCGAATGAGACGCTGCTGGCCCAACTCAAGCTCGATCAGGCCCCGGAGCAGGTTGCTAACGTCGCGTTTCTACCGGGCATTCAGCACGCCAGCCTGGCCATGCCCGACATTCACTGGGGCTACGGCTTCTGCATCGGCGGCGTGTGCGCGACCGATCCCGACGAAGGCGGCGTCATCTCGCCCGGCGGCGTTGGCTACGACATCAACTGCGGTGTCCGCCTGTGCCGAACCAACCTCTCCTATCGCGAGGTCAAGCCGCACATCAAGCAGCTCGTCGATCAGCTCTTCCGCGACGTGCCGACGGGAGTCGGTAAATCGGGCCGCTTCACGTTCAAGGGCAAGGACCTGACGCGCCTCTTGAATGAAGGCGCGAGCTACTTGATCTCGCGCGATCTGGCGACGCAGTCGGACATCGATCATACCGAAGCCAAGGGCTTCCTCGAAGGGGCCGATCCCGCCGCGGTCAGCGATCATGCCAAGCTGCGCGGCGCCGAACAGTGCGGCACGCTCGGCTCGGGCAACCACTTCCTCGAAGTGCAGGTCGTCGACGCCATCTTCGACGAGGAGGCCGCATCCGCGTTCGGCCTGGAGAAGGACATGATCTGCGTCATGATCCATTCCGGTTCGCGCGGCCTGGGCTACCAGGTCTGCGACGACGCTCTGCATTTGCTGCGCAAGGCCCCGGAGAAGTACGGCATCGAGCTGCCCGATCGCCAGCTCGCTTGCGCTCCAGTCAACAGTTCGGAAGGTCAGCAGTACATCGCAGCCATGCGGGCGGCGGCGAACTTTGCCTGGTGCAATCGTCAGCTACTCATGTGGCAGGCTCGCGAAGTGTTCGCGCGCATCTTCGGCCGAACCTGGCAGGAGTTGCAGATGAACCTCGTTTACGATGTGTGCCACAACATCGCCAAGCTCGAGGAACACACCGTCAATGGCGTCAAGAAGAAGGTGTGGGTGCATCGCAAGGGAGCGACGCGGGCGTTTCCGCCGGGCCATCCGGAGGTACCGCCGATCTACCGCAAGGTTGGTCAGCCGGTCATCATCCCGGGCGACATGGGTCGCGCGAGCTGGGTGCTGGTCGGTCAGCCGGGGAGCATGGAGCGGACGTTCGGCACGACGTGTCACGGCGCGGGCCGGGCGATGAGCCGAACCGCGGCGCTGAAGCATGCTGTGGGTCGACGCATCGACAAGGAGCTGTTGTCCCAGGGCGTGGTTGCGCGGGCCCAGAGCCACAAGGGGCTCGCGGAGGAGCAGCCGAAGGCGTACAAGAACGTCGATGATGTCGTCGATGTCGTGCATCAAGCGGGCTTGTCGAAGAAGGTCGCACGGATGCGTCCGATCGGCGTGATCAAGGGATGACCATCGAAGCCCAGGGGTGAGCGCGGCGAACCCCTGGGATGCTGCCATCGGATGTTGGATACTGATCTCGCGCGGCGCGGCGCGAGCGCTAAACGAAGAGGAACAACCGGCACATTCGGTGAAACCCGACATTTCTGCGGCAAATCCGTTGAGGCGCCATTGCCCTGAACCCTCCGCAACGAAATTCATCGGTTAAACTTCCCCATGGGAGGCCGATGGAAGGCTTCCGGAAGGAACGAACCCACCTGCACAGGAAAGCACACGCTATGAAAGCGCTCCTCCTTCGCGGCGCGGGCCTGTTGGCCGTGCTGCTCGTCTGTCTGCCGATTTCCGCACGAGAATGGGTGACGCCGGTGACCAAGATGCCGTACCCGGTGGCGCCGAGCCCGGCGAGCGGCGGCTTCTATTACGTGGACGCCTGGGGTCGATTGACTGGGCCTCATTATTATCTCGTGCCGCCGCATGGCCCGTTCAATGGCTTTCTGCCGGGGCCGATCGGGCAAGCCATCATGTCGGGCAACTTGCCGCACACCTTGCTGATGTCGAAGCAGGGCATGCACCTGGGCGATATGCCGCTGTTGGGCGGGAAAAAGCACGGTCATACGCCGGCGCATCATTCCGAGGGTCCGCCGCATCCTGGCGCGGGGATGCCGATGGCGCACGGCCCGATGCCGTATCCGATGCCGATGCCATACCCGATGCCCGCCCCGATGGCCTACCCTGGGATGCCGATGCCGACGTACGCGATGGTGCCCGCCTATGGCAACCCGATGGCGAGACAGGGCATGCAGATGCCGTACATGAATCTGCCGACGACGCCGTACGCGCAGCAGCCGGCGTATCATCAGCCGGCGCCGCCGCCGATGATGATGGTTCCGATGCCGATGCCGTACGGCATGATGCCGGGCCCTCGCCCGATGCCTGGAGCGGGGCCGCAGGCGAGCGGCGGCTATGATCCGCGGACGGGCGTTTGGCCGGCGCAGGGCGTGGCGCCGGGGCCGGGCGGCGCGCCATTCATGCCGATTCCGGGATTCGCGCCGCCGACATCGCCGCCGATGGGCACGATGCCTCCGATGCCTGCGCCGCCGATGCCCGGCATGGCGCCGATGCAGACGTTTCCAGCGTTTTCGCCGTTTTCGCCGGTGAATCAGTTCGATCCGTTCAATCGTTTGCAGGGTCCGGCGCCGCCGCAGATGGATTGGACGCCGATGCAACTGCCGAGAATGGAGACGTACGGTCCGCCACCGACGCGACCGGGAGGCAATATGTTTCCGACGCACCCGTTCACGCGCAGCCCGCGCGACTTCTTCATGTGGGGCGACAGTATGGATGAGGACCGCGCCCGCGCCAACCGCCCGCTGCCGGTGCCGTGATTCTGTTTATCGTTTAGCGCGCGCGCGGCGCCACGCGGGCGCTAAACGAAAATCACGACCGGCCAACGGAGGCTTCCACGGCCTGAATGTTCCGAATCAATTCCGCCGGCAGCGGCGCCTTCTTTCCGCTTGCATAGTGAAACGCCACGACGAGTCCGTCGCCGAGTGTCGCGATATCGCCGAGTGCTTCGCTGACGATACGATGCTCGATAGTGAAGCGGTCGTCCTTCATCTCCAAGAGCCGAGTGCCGATGTGAATGGTGTCGGGATAGGTCAGCGCCCGCCGAAATCGCGCTTGCGTCGACGCGAGGATCGGCCCGATCCCGGTCGCCTTCTCGATCTCGAACCACCCTGCCCTGCGAACGTACTCCAGTCGGCCATTTTCGAAGTAGCGGAAGTACGCGACATTGTTGACGTGCTGATACGAGTCCATCTCGCCCCAGAGCACCGTCTGCGTGACGATGACGGGGAATGTCTGGAACAGTTCATCCTTTGCGCTCACAGCCGGGCCTTCCTTTCAAAGGACGAGCCGGGAGCGGAAGCGACGGTTCACGTGAATCCGTCGCTTCCGCTTCCGGCTCGTAGAGAATGCGGCTTCTGCAGCGATGCGCGACTTCGTCTTAGTTCGCGACCTTGCCGTTGAAGCCTTTCTGACGCAGGGCGTTGAGGACGGCGGCCGGTTCGAGGGCGGAGCCTTCGACCACGATGGTGCGTTGTGGGCCGGAGCCTTCGATCGTGACCGTCGAGCCCTTGAAGAGCGCCTTGATGGCGTTGTGGCAGGCGCCGCAGCAAGCATGCACATTCTTCACGGTGACTTTGTCCGCCTTGTCGCCCTTGGCGGCCGGCGCGTCGACCTTCATCTCCTTGCCGTCGTTGAAAGCTTTGCCGAAGAACCCGCCGTCGATCAAGGCCTTGATGCCGGCCTTGGCGGCTTTCTCGTCGGCAGCCGTAAACGTAGCGGTTTTCGCCTTCGAATCGGCATTGGCGTTGGACACGCCGTCGACACCGCTCAAGATCTTCTTCACGGCGTTAACGCATTGCGGACAGCAAATGTGCGGTCCCTTCAACTCGACGTCGCTCGCCGCCGCGGAACCGGCAACAAGCAGCACGGCAGCTATCCCAGCAAGAGCGTGACGCATGACCAATCTCCTCGGGCGAGGTGGAATGATTTAGGTTCTCATAGATTAGCACTTCTAATGTCGTTCGCAATAGGCAGCCATGGAAATCTGCATCCATCAATGACTCAAATCTTGGTCTACGAATCGACCTGCGCCGGCGATCTGGGCAATGATGCGCCTGCGTCACTCCGGCGCGAAGGCGAAGCGATGCTGTCGGCCGTGCTTGCCGACTTTCAACTCATCTCCGGCGTAAACGCAAAAAAGGTGTCAGGACCCTTTTCACTAGAAAAGGGTCCTGACACCTTTTTTGCGTTGGTGATCGCGCCAGAGTTTGACGATTTGTTGCGCAGGCGAAGCCAAGAGGTGCTTGACGCCGGCGGTTGCCTGTTGGGATCGCTTCCGCAAGCCATCGCCCAGACGGGTGACAAACTCGCGCTTGCGCGACATTGGCACAACCGGAGTGTTCGCCATCCAGTGACGGCGGCGCGTTTCGAGGATGTTCCGCCGGCGTGCGTGCTGAAGCCCCGCTTCGGCGCCGGGTCGCAGGCAACCTTTCTGATCCGTGATCATGCCGAAAAGGAGAAACTAGTAGATCGCGCCAGCACCGAGTGGCCAAGCGGCGAGTTCATTGTGCAGCACTACGTCGCCGGCAAAGCAGCCAGCGTCGCATTGCTGATCGGGCCTACGCAAACTACTCCGCTTGTTCCTGCGTGGCAGTTGCTGTCGTCCGATGGCCGATTCCGCTATCAGGGCGGTTCGCTGCCGATTCCGGCTCCGCTCGCCGAACGAGCGACTCGCCTCGCACTGGATGCGGTCGCGGGCATCCAAGGGCTGCAGGGCTACGTCGGCGTCGATCTCGTTCTCGGCGACGACGGCGTTGACCATGCGATTGAAATCAATCCTCGGCTGACGACGTCGTATCTCGGCCTGCGCCGACTCTGCCAACAGAACCTCGCGGAACTGATCCTTCGCTGCGTTCAGGGTGAGATCGTTCCCCCGCCAAAATGGCATGCGGGTGAGGTGGCGTTCTCGGTGTAGCGATTTTTCGCGGATTTGCCTTGCATCCTTCACGCGGAATGGGAAAATAGGACGATGTAGGACCATACGAGGGGGGATGTTATGAAGAACATCGGTTGCGACTCATTTCGAGGCATGGATCGTCGGCAATTCCTGCGCATCGGCGGGGCCACTTTGTGCGGCCTGAGCATGCTCGATATCTTGGCCGGTGGAGCCCAAGCGAACTCGCCAGCCCGTGCGCGACCGAAACAAATGATCTGCGTCTGGATGGCTGGCGGACCGCCGCACACCGACATGTTCGACATGAAGCCCGATTCACCGGTCGACTATCGTGGCGAATTTCGGCCCATCCGTTCCAACCTGCCTGGGCTCGACGTTTGTGAACTGATGCCTCGCTTGGCCCAGCAAGCCGATAAATACACGATCATCCGGTCGGTGACGACAATGAACCGGCCCGGCGATCACGCCCGAGCGCCGATGTATTGGCTCACCGGCAACCCGCGCCTGCCCAGCGGCACGCCTCAGTACCCGATGTACGGCAGCGTCGTGAGCCGGCTACGCCCTGGTCCGGACGATCTTCCGACGTTCGCGGTTCTCGGTAAGATCGATCACCACATAGGCAATGCCATCGCGCCGAGTTTTCTTGGACCCGCGTACAACCCGTTCATCTTCGACCCGACGCAGAGCCGCGATGATGTCGCACGCATGTTGACGCCGCAAATCGAGATACCGGCTTTCCAACGTGACGCCGATTTGCTGCGCGCTGTCGACAATCGTCTGCGCACACAGGATGTCCTCGACCCGGTGATCGCTGGACTCGATCGCAATCAGCAAACGGCATTCGACCTGTTGCGTTCGCCGCGCTTGCGTGAAGCACTCGATCTGTCGCGTGAACCGCAACGCAACATCGATCGTTACACCGGCGGTGAGCTGGCCCGCACCCGCTATCCGGCAGGCAGCACGCGGCATTTCCTCTTGGCCCGCCGGCTCATCGAAGCAGGCGTGCCCAACGTGCACTTCAGCTTCGGCTACTGGGATTGGCACGGCGAGAACTTCATCGCGGGCCGGCAACAAATTCCGATGTTCGACGTCGCCCTGTCCGCGCTTTTGGAGGATCTCGATCAACGCGGGCTGCTCGACACGACCATCGTGCTGGCGCTCGGCGAGATGGGCCGCAAACCACAATGTGGCACCGCACAAGGCGCGGGCCGCGATCACTGGGATTACGCCCAGTTTGTGCTGGCGGCTGGCGGCGGGTTCCGCAAAGGCTGCGTCGTCGGCGCCACCGATCGCAAGGGCGAGCAGGTCGTCGACAAGTTCTACAAAGTCGAAAGCTTCGGCGCCACGCTCTATCACCTGCTCGGCATCGACCCGCACACCGTTGTCAACACGCTGAACAACCGCCCCATCCGTCTCATCAACGAAGACGCCCCGATCATCCGCGAGGCGATTTGCTAGCCGGACGCGCCAGCGACGGATGACTTTTTTCGCCGCTGGCGTGTTCGACCGTCGCTTGCGCGTCCGGCTAACGACCATGCGCTACGTCGTCTCTTCCATCGTGTGCTTTGCACTCTCCGCTCTGCCGGCGTCGGCCATCACTTATCGGCACTACCAACATCGCGAGATCGTCGTCGAGGCCGACCTGGTCGTTGTGGCCAAGATCCTCTCGATCATCGATCCGCCCGATGCCAAGAAGGACGACGAACGGCCCGGCTACTCCTTGGCCCGCGTTCGCATCGAGCGCGTCTTCAAGGGGGACGTGAAAGAGGGCCGAGAAATATTCTTCTCCTTCTGGAGCCAGGCCGGCACTGGAAAGTACGAGGACAAGTGGCGTCACCCGGACGCATACAAGCTCGGCGACACGTTGATGCTGGCGCTGCGCAAGAGCAACGAGCGAAGGACCGACGGCTACCGCGCGCCCCAGGAAATCGCCAGAGCTCTGTGGTACAACTGGTCGCCACGCTACATCTACGGCAAGCAGATCGAGGGGGACGAGTTTCGCAAAGTCGCGGAACTCTGGCTCGACCCGGAAAAGCACCTCGGCGATCCCAAGAGGGTCGCTGACGCCGCCTTTTTCTTGGGCCATCAGAAGCGCTTGCCGGAGAAGACACTCCTTGCGTTGCTCCAGAGCGGCGACCTGGCCAAGCAACATGCGGGTTGCCTTGCCGCCGGCGTCATGAAAACGAGCGCTGCCGTGCCCGGCCTGGTCGGGATCATCGAGAAACTCGTGGGCATCACCGCCAAGTGGAACGCGGCCTACGAAGACGAGCGGAAGAAGCTGGAACAGGCCGCGAATCTCTACGAGCAAGCGCGCACCGCCCTCTACCATACGCCATTCGATGGCGACAAGGACGGCCCCGCGCTGTAGCGGCTGGTGCGCTGCGGCGGCATGAGCGACTACGTCGTTCCCCGGCTGCTCCTCGCCGGCAAGGCGCGCTGGCACGTCGCTCGGGGCTTGCGCGCCGATGATCCGCGGGCGGCCATCCCCGAATCGCTGACGGTCCTGCGCGCCCTCGACCCACGCGCCGCTTATGAGCCGATCAAGCATTACGCCGAACGCAGCGAAGGCTCGCTGCACGTGGCCCATCTTCTGCGCGGCTACCAGACGCTCTGGGCCCAGCGATTTGCCCTTCGCCATGCCGACAAACTCACCAGCGGCCACGGCATCACGGAAGAGTATTCCATCGTCCAAAGCGCTTTCGGGTTTACCCATGGCTCGGTGGACTCAAAGGCCCAGGGTTGGGAAGCCATGTATCAGGGGCTGCGCAAGAACGCCGAGACGCAACTTACGCTCACCGACAAGCTCGGTCCCAACTTTTCCGAATTGCGTAAGCGTCTCGATATGGCCGAGAAGTGGATCGTGCATCGCGTGGGCCAAAGCAAACCGGTCGTATTGAGCAAGGAGAAACGCGCCGAATTGGTGAATCTCGTGGTTCGCCACGCGGACGCCAAGGCAAGGGGGCTCGACGCCAAGGCGGAGGCGGCCTGGTGCGTCGATCTGCACAACCCGTCGTACAGCCATTCGCCGATCGGCCAACTCTGGGTCGCCGACGACGGAACCTTCGGCTTCGGCTGGCTCCCTGACCGGGCCTGGGGCAGGTCGGAATCTATCTGCATCTGTCTCGCGAACCTGGCGCCGCGCTAGGTCTTCTATGGATTGAGATTTCTCTGTGGACTGTGGTTTCGAGACGCCGCAGTCCAAAGGATCATTGCTGCGCGGAAGTCGGCAGGTCGCAGTGCGATTGACACGGAGCGAGCGGTACCGGCGTCCTCTCTATCCGTTCCATCTGGTGATCTGTGGTTCTTGATCGCAGTAGGAAATCCTTGGTTCATGTGGCGATGCTCGGGAATCCAATGAAATGAGTTGGATTCCTGAAAGCAGGCCAGTGCCTCCCATTTTTTGCGTCTTCTGTGCTTTTTCGCGGCCCTTACTCGGTTCGAACGATTGTTCGCCTTGAGCGATCGATCCCGGATGTGCTAAAACGGTCGTGCCAACCTCGCTTCAAACAAGGATGTTGCATGGCGAATTCAACCGAAGCACAACATCAGGATGGTTGGAGTCCGGCCTGGCTCGTTGCGATTCTGGCGGCTTTCTTCGCCGTAGTCTTCGTGCAATACATCGTCAAGCTTCGCCACTCCGAGCATGGCATGCGTTCGGCCTTCTTGCGCTGGAAGCCGCAGCTCGAAGAACTCGACCGCGGCGTCAACATCTGGGACAAGCACGCCTATCCGAACCCGCCGATCATGGCGATTCTCTTGAAGCCGTTCTACATGCTTCCACCGATGCTCGGGGCATCGCTCTGGTTCGCGTGCAAGGCCGTCATGGCCCTGGCGTCGATCGTCATCATCTTGTCTCTCTTTAACTCCACCGGCGAATATCGCTTTCCGTTCTGGGGCCAGGCGATTGCCGTACTGCTGACATTGCGCCCCATCGAAGGCGACTTGGTGCATGGCAACGTCAACCTGCTGATTTTGTTCCTGATCACGGCAATGACTTGGGCGATCTGCCGACAACAGGACGGACTCGGCGGCGCGCTACTCGGCCTGGGCATCGCCTGCAAGCTGACGCCGGCGCTCTTCCTGGCGTACTTCCTGTGGAAACGTGCGTGGATCGTGCTGGCTTCGTGCGTGGTCAGCATCGCCGTCTTCAGTCTTGTCGTTCCCGGTATTGTCTTCGGTTGGCAGGAGAATCTGCAATTCCTGCAAGGCTGGCATCGGCAAATGGTCGAGCCGTACGCCGCGGGCGTGGTGACGAGCGAGCATAAGAATCAATCGCTGCCGGGCCTTTTGCATCGCACGCTGAGCGAAGCCCCATCGTTCTCCGACTTCGAAGGGGACGAAAAAATCGTTCTCGAACAGCACAACCTCGTGTCGTGGGACCGGCAGGTTGTGCACGCAATTATCGTCGGCTGCATGGCGACCTTCGCGTTGCTGGTGATGCTTTTCTGTCAATCGCCGATGGAGACGAGGCCTCGTCTTGCGCTGCTTGCGGAGTTCAGTATCGTCGTGCTGGGGATGCTGCTGTTCTGCGAGCGCACTTGGAAGCACCATTGTGTGACGCTGCTCTTGCCCTTTAGCGTGCTTGCGTATCACGCATCGACACCGGTGCTATCGGCCGGACTTCGCTGGTATCTTGGAACGACTCTGCTCACGTCAGCGCTGCTCATGCTGGCGACGAGCACCGGAGTCATCGATCAGCATGTCGAGGCTTCGGAACGGTTCGGCAAGCTCGCCCAGGTCTACGGCGCCTATGTCTGGGTCTTCTTACTCTTGACAGCGAGCCTATTCGTCATCCTGCGGCAAAGCGCGACAGAAGAGCCGCGCACGCAGTAAGGCGAGGGGCCCGAGGTAACATACCTGCCGTAGCGTGGACTGAAGTCCACGCTACATACTTTTCGATCTGCGCGCGGGTAGATCATGTCCTTCCGCTCGCCTAAGCGGCCGAGGCCAACCGCTTACATTGTGCGCGGCTCTCGGGCGGCCTTTCATTTTTCGCCAGCGCCAATACGATGCACTTCACGCGGCGCCAAGGAGTCTCCATGTCAACGGATGCAGCAACCCCCGGTTCCGACATTTGGCCTAATTTGACCATTGCCGAGCGGCGCATTCTCGGCGTCATGGTCGAAAAAGCCAAGACGACGCCGGACGTTTATCCGATGAGCGTCAATGCCCTTGTCACGGGCTCGAACCAGAAGAGCAATCGCGACCCACTCCTCAACTTGAGCGAGGAGAACGTCGAGACCACGCTGCAATCGCTGCATGCCAAGTCGCTGGTCACACGCATTCAGGGCGGGCGCGTCGAACGCTGGCGGCATAATCTCTACGACCGGTGGAACGTCAACAAAGTCGAGTTGGCCATCGTCGCGGAATTGCTTCTGCGCGGCCCACAAACCGAAGGCGAGCTCAGGCAACGGGCCAGCCGCATGGAGCCGATCGACGATCTCGACATCCTGCGCGCCGCCATGCAACCGCTTGCAATGCGCCGGCTCATCGTGTTCCTCGGTCCGGAAGGCCGGCGCGGCACGCTCATCACGCACGGGTTCCACGCGGCCAAGGAACTCGAGTTACTCAGGTCGCAAACCCCGGCCGACGGCGCGGACGACGCTATCCGTTCGCCGGCGCCGACAAGCGTTGACGATGGAGTGATTGCCAGGCTAGCCGGCGAACTCCAGGAAGCGAAGCAAGAGATCGCCGACTTGCGCTCCCAGATGCAACAGATTCAAGAGGCGCTGCAATATACTAAGCAGCAGCTACAGACACTCAAGGATTCGCTGGGCGGATGATCGATCTTCGTTTTGCGTTCACGTGGCGTCACGCAAACGCGAAACGAATTCTTCGGGATCATGGACCGACTCAACAAATACCTGGCGCACGCCGGGCTGGGATCGCGTCGGTACTGCGAAGAACTGATTCTCGCGGGCCGCGTCAGCATCGATGGGCATACCATCAAGGACCTCGCCACGCGCGTCGGGCCCGAGCAAGACGTCAAGGTCGACGGTGAGCCGATTCGAGCGGAGAAATTCGTCTACTGGCTCGTCAACAAGCCGCGCGGCTACCTCTGCACGAATCACGATCCCGCTGGTCGCCCGCTTGCCATTGATCTAGTTCCTCAGATCAGCCAGCGCGTCTACACGGTCGGCCGGCTCGACGAAGATAGCGAAGGGCTCTTGCTGCTAACCAACGACGGCGACCTGGCCCATCGCTTGATGCATCCGCGTTTCGGCGTTGAGAAGGCGTACCTCGTACTCGTTGCTGGCAATCCGGCGCCCGACGATCTCAAGCAGCTCCTGCAAGGCGTCTATCTTGCCGAAGGCCACGTGAAAGCACGCCAGGTGAAACGCCTACGTCGCCAGGGGGATAGCACCTGGCTGCGCGTCGTGCTCGCTGAAGGAAAAAACCGCGAGATTCGTCGCATGCTCGCCAAGCTCGAGCACAAGGTGCTGCGTTTGAAGCGCATCGAGATCGGCCCACTCGAGATCGGCAGCCTCGGCCCCGGAAAATCACGCCCTTTGACGTTGGCCGAAATCAAGCGATTGAAACGGCTTGCCGAGAGAACCAATGGGCCGGACGAGGACCTCGGAGCCTGAGCTCCAGCGAAGGGCCACGCCAACCCTTCGCTGGCGCTCAGGCGCGGACACGGCACGGAATCATGACCTTCCAACAACACTACGCTCCGGTCACGGCCAGCTTCAAAATGGCGGCCAGCACGTACCTCGTGCGGCTGCATGCTCCTGCGCTGGCCGAGGCGATCCGGCCGGGGCAGTTCGTCATGTTGCGTTTGCCGAACCGCACCGATCCCTTGCTCGCTCGGCCGTTCGCGCTGTACGACACGTTCATCGACGCGAAGACCGGTCGGCCGACGGGGATCGATATCGTGTATCTCGTGGTCGGCAAGATGACGGCGCTGATGGCGGAATTGACGGTCGGCGATGCGGTCGAGATTTGGGGACCGCTCGGCAACGGGTTTCCGGAGCCGGTCGGCCGCGAGCTTGTCGGTCTGGTCGCCGGCGGCATCGGGCAGACGCCGTTCTTGGCGCACATTCGCGAGCTATTGGGCACGCGCGGTTACGGCGGCCAACCGCCCCGCCGGCGCGTCCAGCGCGTGTCGCTCTACTACGGCGTTCGCACGGCCGCGTATGCTGCTGGCGTGGACGACTTCAAGGCCGCCGGCGCCGACGTCCATCTGGCGTCCAACGACGGTACAATCGGTCATCCCGGCTTCATTACCGATCTCTTGGCTCAGCACGACGCGCCGCAGCATCTTTTCGGCTGCGGCCCCGAGCCGATGCTGCACGCCCTGGCGAAACAGGCGGGGCAACGCGGCATTCCGTGCCATCTCTCGCTGGAAACCCCGATGGCCTGCGGCGTCGGCATCTGTTTTAGCTGCGTGACCCCGGTCAAAACCGACGACGGCTGGGACTACAAACGCGTCTGCGTCGACGGGCCGGTGTTTGATGCGGCGTGCTTGCAGTGGGAGAAGTGAGAAACCCCGGTGTTCGGGTGTACCCTCACCCCGTGGCTTCTACGGGTGTCAGACAATCCTAAGCGGCGAGTGAAATGCCCGAATCTGTTGGGCGCGCTGCGTGAAGCCTTCTGCTTCGACCATACGTCCCTGGCGCTCCAGGATCATCGCGATGATCTCCAAGCTCTCCGCGACCAGCGGGTGCTCGGGAGCCAGGTAGTCCTCGCGCAGCTTGAGCGCTCGCCGCGAGAAATCCTCGGCTTCCTGCCATTTGTCCTGCTGGGCGAGAATGCTGGCCAACAGATTGAAAAAGAGCGCCAGCGCCGGTTGATCGGCTTCGACGAGCTTCTCGATCAACGCCAACGCCCGGCGGGCCATGTCTTCGGCGTCCTCGAATCGCTTCTGCTGCTGGCGGATGCGGGCGAACTGGTACAGCGCATAGGCGACCTGGTAAGCGTCCGGCGGGGTTTGCTTTTGAATCCGGTCGAACGCTTCCTGGGCCAGCGACTCCGCCTCGTTGAGCTTCCCTTGCTCGGCACACACCTGCGACAAGTTGAAAGAGATCGCCAATCCCTCCGGCGTCGCTTGCTCGTCCAGGCGCGCGATTAGCTCGAATCCCCGGCGTAAATAGTCCTCCGCCTTGGCTTGCCGGCTCTGCTCGGCGTACATGCGTCCGACGAGGTGCAAGCAGGCAATAAGATCGCCCGGATCGTCGCGATACTTCGCATCGCGCACCTGAGCGACATGCAGGAGTAGCGGCTCAGCCTCGCCGTAGCGAGCAATCTCGATGTAGATTTCGCCCAACAAATGCGCGGCGACCAAGTAGTCCGCACATTCATTGCCCCAGACGGTTTCGCACAGCGCGACCGCCTGCTTGCCGAAGTCCTCCGCGTCTGTGTAGTTGCCGAGCCGGCGCATGACCTGACTCAGGTCTTGAAAAAGAATGACGCGGCGAGGATCGTCGGGGTCCAGGTAGACGGCCATTTCCAGGGCATCACGCAGCAGGGCCTCGGCCTCGGCAAATCGCCCCTCGCGCATGGCCCGAAAGCCGGCGGCGACCTGCGACATCAGATTGAAATCGCGATAGTTGAGAACGACGAGAGGAATGATGACGATCGACGCCGCCAGCGCCATCCACCAGAACGCGAACACCGCCCCGACGATGAGGAACGGGATCGTGAGCAGCACGACGACCGGCGCGAGCAGGCCGCGGTGGAGCTGAAAGCAGTTGTGCCAATAGCCGAAGTTCATGGCGGTGATCAGGTATGAGATTGGAACGAACGCGATATAGTGAATTGTAGGGGATTACGTAGAGATGGCATTGAGTTGGAAGCCCCGGGAGGGTACTCCCGATCCCCGGGTTCGGAGTACCTCACCCCGGGGCTTCCTCGAAAAAAAATAAGGAACCATCATGTTGGTCGTAATGAGCACGCAGGCGACGCCGGACGAGATCGATCACGTTCTCGCCGCGATTCGGGCCATGAACTTGACCCCGCACCCGATGCCCGGAGCGACGCGGACGGCGATAGGCATCACGGGCAACATCGGCGCCGTCGACCCGCGCACGCTCGAAGTCCTGCCCGGCGTCTCGGAGCTCTTGCGCGTCACCAAACCGTTCAAGCTCGCCAGTCGCGAGATGCGCCCAGCCGATACCTACGTGAAATTCGCTCAGACCACGATCGGTCCCGGTACGCTGACGATGATCGCGGGGCCCTGCTCCGTCGAGACCGAGACGATGATCCTGCGCACCGCCGAGTTCATGATGGAGAATGGCGTTCGCCTCATGCGCGCCGGAGCGTTCAAACCGCGCACGAGCCCTTATTCGTTCCAAGGCATGGGGCTGGAAGGTTTGAAGATACTGGAGAAGGCTCGGCAGAAGACCGGTATCGGCATCGTCACCGAACTCATGGACACCGACAACGCCGACGCCGTCGAAGCCTCCGCCGACATCATCCAGATCGGCACGCGCAATATGCAGAATTTCAGCCTGCTTAAACGCGTCGGCAAGATGAGAAAACCAGTGCTGCTCAAGCGCGGTATGTCGGCGACGCTCGAAGAGTGGCTCATGGCCGCCGAGTACGTGATGGCCGGCGGGAATTACAACGTCATCCTCTGCGAGCGAGGCATCCGCTCGTTCTCCGATCATAGCCGCAACACGCTGGACTTGTCGGTGATACCGCCGGCCAAGAAGTTATCGCATCTGCCGATCATGGTTGACCCAAGCCACGGCGTGGGCAAGCGCGAGTTTGTCCCCGCGATGGCGCTGGCGGCGCTGGCGGCCGGCGCGGACGGCCTGCTCATCGAAGTCCACCCCGACCCCGATCACGCCGCCTCCGACGGCGCCCAGACGCTCGATTTCGCGGCGTTCAAGAAGTTGCTGGAGAATCTCCGCCGCCTCGCCGAACCGCTGGGGAAAACGGTGAACTGATCGCGGTGAACGGAATCAAGGTGTGACGCGCGGATATCGGCCGCTGGTCAGATAAGCGGGTTGACGAGTTGGATGCCATCGATAACCGCCGATGAACCGATGTCTTCGGTGTACAGCGTCGTGACGCCGGCGTCCTTGCAGGCGCCGAGGATCAGGCTGTCCCAGTAGGAAGGGCTATAGCGTTTGGCGAGATCAAGTGCATGATCGAGCACGACCAAGGACGGAACAGAAAGTGGAAAGAGATTTCGAAAAAACTGAACGTGTTCGTCAAACTCCATGTCCGTGAGCTCGCCTCGATTTTTCCATTGCCGAAGCTGGTTCACGGTCTCGGCGAGCACCTGCCAAAAAAGAACCGTTGAGCCGGACGCCACGAGTTGGTCGATCAAGGCTTGCGCTTTTGCTTGCTTGGCAGGCTCGTTGTCGTCCGCGGAGTACAACAGGATATTCGTATCAACGGCGTTCATGGAGTTGATCACGCGTCATGCGCTTGGAGTGGGGCCGGGTCTTATTCCAAAAGGCTTGCACCTTCGCCAGTTTTTCGGCGGTCTTTTCGTCGGGATGAAGCGATTCAACGATCAGGCGCACATGGGCGTGTTCCGGCAAATCCAGTGGTTGCGCGGGTTTGAGAACGCGGTCTTCAAAAGTCGCCAGGATGGTTTGCGCCATGATAGCCTCCGTGATCATTGTAGCACCCGACCCCGGAGCCGTGGGTAATCCGACCCCGGAGCCGGCGGAATTTCCGACGTGTCGACGTTACGCATGCGATAAGGCGCCCGACTACGGACTTACTGCCCCCGAGGGCACGCGGTGACCGCCGCGACGTTACATCGGGAAATACCAGACAACGTTCTTGGTCTCGTCCTCGGTAAGGCACTGGGCAGCCATCAGCACCTGTTCGATGGCCTGGCCGATCGGCATGGCGTCGCTGACCAGAAAAACGCCGGGCATCGGCAAACCGGCCGCCACTCGCTCGTAGGCAAACGACGGCATGGTCTTGCGATCGTGCGTGAGCAACACGAGGTGGTGATTGGCTGCCCAATCCAGGATGGCTGAATCGCGCGCTGCCGCGAGGCCGACATCGCGAACGTGCGTGAATTACAAAGACGCGTCGCGGCGTGTCAAGCCATCGACGATGTCTTCGTTGAAGTTCTGATCGACAAGAAAGGCGATCACGAGACGAGTCCTTTCGCGCGGGCGCGAGCCAGCAGATCCTCCTTACCGACGCTGCCGGTCATGCCTGCCGCGTCCAGCTTGGCGCGCACCGCATCGGCCTCCTCGTCGCAACGGCGCAGGTATTCGTCGAAGGGAGCCGGGTTTGTCAGATACCGGCCAATGACGGCGTACACCTCGGCCAAATGCAGCGATCGATAGGACCGCACAATGGCCTCCGGGCTTTGGCCCGCTTTGAAGGCGCGCAGCACCAACTCCAACAGGACCCGGCCGGCGCCAACGCGCAAAACCCCAGGCGGATCCTCCCACACCGGAACGGTCAGGACTAGCGGCTCAAAATCGAGGGTCGTCATCGGTTGCATACTCCCTTGGAATCACCCGTCCGACTCATTGTACCCGATAGCAGAGACGATGCCGCAGGCAGGTCATCTTTCGCGATTGCGTTAGCGCAGGGTCAGGCACTGGTGCGGCCCCGTGGCCGTGGGTCGTTACTCCGACTCCGGAGATGCACGGAACGTCCAACTTGGTGCGCGAAACTCTCTGCTCGTGTAAGTTGGGAGCGAACCAGCTTGCGTAGAGCGTCCGGGGTCGGATTACTGTCGCCCGACACTCCCTTTTGCCGTTAATACCGACCAGGGCCACGGTCACGTGGCTTGTCTAACGGTTAGATCCGATCGCTTTTCAACGCGTTGCATGCGCGGCACAAAAGCTGCACATTGTTTACGGTGTTTGCTCCACCCTTTGCATGCGGAATGATGTGGTCAAACTCCAGATACTGTTGAGATTCGCAGCGCACGCATTTTCCGCCATCTCTGAACCAGACTTCACGCTTTACCGAATCAGGAATATGCCGTGTCTTGCTCGATGAAAATGATTCGCTTGCCAAGTATTTGTGTTTTCGGACGACTCCGACGAGGACTGCCTCAAGGATTGCTGCATCTTCGATCAGATACGTGCCTGCTCCCTTTGACCCGCTTGACGCGAGTACAACGGCATTTGTAAATGCTTGTATGTCCACGATTTTTGAAGGCGTGAACTCGAAGCTCTTGTTTGGCGACGTGAAGATAATCCGCTCGCTTGTAACGATGAGTTCGCCACGAGCATTCTTAGATTTCGTGGACGTTTGCCAGACAAATACACAAGCACCAATCCAATGACATAGCTCGCCGGATTCCAAGAATCGGCTTGTTTGGATCGATGGAAGCCGGCCATTACGGAGAGCTGCCAATCGCTTCGTGTCGGCTAGCTGTGCTTGATAATCCGACACATCGACA
>Ga0194132_10004657_pt1 | contig 23145 bp, 23 predicted proteins | sample TA2KigOf80mmetaG_FD_148612 | JGI IMG/M metagenome (GOLD analysis project Ga0194132, IMG submission 148612) | Freshwater microbial communities from Lake Tanganyika, Tanzania - TA2015054 Kigoma Offshore 80m | ecosystem: Environmental > Aquatic > Freshwater > Lake | place: Tanzania: Lake... | reverse complement strand
GTCGAGCGCCGGCGAGGACAGCGGGACGCGATGTTCCCGGCCCGCCTTGATCCGATGCGCCGGCACCGTCCACATCTTCTCGGCGAAGTCGATTTCGGCCCACCTCGCGCCGGTCACCTCGCCCGTTCGGGCCGCCGTGTAGATCGTGAATTGCAGCGCCAGCGCCGCCACGCCCTCTTGGTCCCGCAGCGTGGCCATAAACGCTCCCGCCTCGGCGTAGGGCAGCGCCGGGTGATGCGCGATGCTGCGTACTCGGGATCGCGGCGGAAGTAGCTGCGCAAGGTGCCCCTTCCAGCGCGCGGCGTTCTCGCCCGTCCGATAGCCGCGCGCGGTGGCCCAATCGAGAACGGCTTCGATGCGCCCGCGCAGCCGGCTCGCCGTCTCGGGCTTCGCCGTCCAGATCGGCTCAAGCACCTTCATCACCATGCCGACATCGACGGCGGCAACGGGCAGATCGCCGAACACGGGATAGGCGTAGGTGGTAAGCGTGGAGATCCACTGCTCCCCGTGCTTGACGCTGCGCCAGCCGGCCTTGTGGGCCGCGATGTAGGCCTCGGCCGCGCTCTTGAAGGCGACGCCCTTGGCCTGGGCAAGATTGTCGGCCTCACCGGCGCGCTTGCGGGCCTCGATGGGGTCGATGCCCTCGGCCCGTAGCCTGCGGCACTCGGCGGCCTTCTGGCGGGCTCGGGCGAGGGAGACGGCGCCGATACCTCCGAGCCCCATGGTGCGCGCCTTGCCGTTCAGCATGAAACGGAACAGCCATCCCTTCGACCCGCTCGGCTCGACCCGCAACCAGAGCCCGGCCCCGTCGCCGTACATGCCCGGATCGACGATCCGCGACACCCGCAACGCCGTCAGCTTGTTTGCCTTCGCCATGATCCGCCGCACTCCGTGTTCACAAGTTTGCCCACAAACAATTTGTGGATACTGCCGGACGCCGGCGAACGCGTCAAGACGGGCCATGTATCGATGACCGCAGAAATCCTAGGGGAATCGGACGATGGCGGACGGCCGCGAATGGCAGTCAAGCGGATACTCCGTCCGCCAGAAGTTCTCAGGGAAGCGGTTCTCGCACACGAAGAACCCTGTGTCGGGAAGCGCCGCGCACGTGGCGAAAGACAGCACGAACTCCACCGGCACGGTCGAACCATCGGGCAGAGTCGCACGGCGCCCAAAGTGCAGCGGCGCGTACCCGTCGAGGCCCGCCGCGGCGAACGCCCGGCCAGCACCGGTCGCGTCCTCGGCTGCGAGCGCGATCATCGAGAGGCCCGCGCCGTGGCGCGCGAGGAACGCGGCGTTGTGGGCGCCGAAGCTGAAGACGGGAGGATCGGCATCGGGCTCATGCGGTCGGACACCTTGCGGTCGGTCCACCTCGAGCAATTCGATGAAGCTGCGCGTGGCGAACTGCACCAGCCGGTTGGCGGTCCCCATGAAAGCAGGATGCTGCGCACGCGGCGTCAGCGTGAAGCCGAGTGCCTCATAGCGCGCGGCGGCGGCCGCCAGATCGGGCACCGCGAGGACGAGGTGGTCGATGCTGCGACCGCTGCTCAGGGCAGGCCCGGAGCGTTGCTTCCGGCCGCGCCGCTGGTTCGGGCGCCGATGCGCCGTGGCCGGTCGGTCAGGTCTCGGACTCGCCGCCCGCGGGGACGACCTCGGCGTCGGTCACGGGCAATCCCTTGTCGCGCCGCGCCTTGGCGGCCTTCTCGGCGCGCGCGGCCGCCTTCTTCGCGTTCCGCGCCGCCTTCTTGCGATCCCGCTCCACCCGCTCCTGGCGGTAGTTCGGACGTCGCGCCATCGCAGCTACTCCTCTTCGTGCCGCCCCGCGCCGTCGGGGCCACGCGCAGCAGGCCGGCGCTCGGGCGCCGCGGCAACGAATCGCCGCCGCACCCTCGCGCAGCGCGGGGCCGTCTCAACTCGTGGGCACCGCCGCGGGAGCCGGCGCGCCTGCGCCAGCTCCCCGGGGTTCGGCGCGCCGCCTAGGCGGCGCTCAGATTGACGGCAGATGTCCTGCCCTGCTGGCCACGCTCCAGCTCGAAGTTGACGCGTTGGCCCTCACGTAGCGAGCCAAGACCCGAGCGCTCAACCGCCGAAATATGGACGAACACGTCCTTCGAGCCGTCGTCCGGCTGAATGAAGCCATAGCCCTTCGTCGCGTTGAACCATTTCACAGTGCCGACAGCCATCGTTTCGTTCTCCAGATCGAGGTGGTCCCCATGAGCCACGACAGGTGAAAGCACGTGGTTCAACATATGCGAGGAAACGCATGCTCCCTCGGGGGCAGTGACAGGACAATCGGGCTACGGCGCCCGTTGCGCAACCAAAATCTACGCCGGCGTCGCGCGACCGACCGGGGCCCCGCTCAGCGTCGGACCGGTGGCGCCACGCAGCCAGCCAGCCGCTCGGCCGCCTGACGGGCGATGGGGTTCAGTCCGGCGCCGCCGGCCGCGACATGTGCGAGCAGCTCGGCCCGCATGCGCGGGTCCCAGAACTTGAGCAGGTGGTCCTCGGTCCCCGCCACCGCTTCCGCCTCCGGCCGGGAGCGGAAGAAGGTGGCGATCTGGTTGGCCATGTAGGCCAGCCGCTCAGGCGTCATGCGCCAACGACCACGCGCACGCCATGCGCATAGGCGTTGAAACGGTCGCCGCGGGCGAAGGCGAGGAGCGTCAGCCCGCACCCTTGGGCGAGCTCGATCGCCAGCGAGGTCGGGGCCGAGATCGAGGCAATCAGCGGGAAGCCGAGCGTGGCGGTCTTTTGCACCATCTCCATGCTGCACCGGCTGGTGACGACGACGAAGCCGTCCGCCGGGTTCGAGTGCGCGCGAGCGACCGCGCCGATCAGCTTGTCGAGCGCGTTGTGCCGCCCGACGTCCTCGCGCACCGCTAAGACCGCACCGCCCCGGTCGACAAAGGCCGCCGCGTGGATGGCCCCGGTCACCTGGTTGAGCGACTGCCGGTCGGGCAGTGACCGGATCGCCGCGCCAATCGCCGAGGCGGTGATCGGGCGACCCCGCGGCACCGCGGGCAGCGGTCGCAGCGCCTGCTCGATCGCCGTCACGCCGCACAAGCCACAACCCGTGCGCCCAGCAAGGTTGCGCTCGCGGCCAGCCATTTCCTTGGCCCGTGCGGCCGGAATACGGATCGACACCTTGAGGCCGCGATCGAGAGGTGACACGACAACGTCCTCGATCTCATCGACGCCCGCGACGATCCGCTCGCTGAGGCTGAAGCCGATCGCGAACTCCTCCAGATCGGCGGGGGTCGCCATCATCACGACGTGGCTGACGCAGTTGTAGAAGAGCGCCACCGGCGTTTCGACTGCGACGATTTCGGCCACCGGACCCGCCTTGCCGCCCCGCACCTGAGTCACCTCGGGAAACGTGACGGTCGCCGGCGGCGGTGCTCGCCGCCGCGCCGGGAGGCGACGGGCTTTGATGGTGACGGCCATCGCTACTCGGCCGCCACCGCGACGCGACGGGTAGACTCGCGCAGCACCTCGGACTCCTCCTGCCACTGCGACCAGCGGTTGGTCGGGCGGACCTCGACGGCCGTCACCTTGTATTCCGGGCAATTGGTGGCCCAGTCGGAGTACTCGGTCGTGACCACATTGGCCCCGGTTATCGGATGGTGGAAGGTGGTGTAGACCACGCCGGGCTGGACCCGCTCGGTCACTTGCGCCCGCAGCGTGGTCTCGCCGACCCGGCTCATAAGAGCGACGCGATCGCCGTCGCGGATGCCCCGGTTCTCGGCATCGTGCGGGTGGATCTCCAGCAGGTCCTCGCTGTGCCAGACGTTATTCTCGGTGCGCCGGGTCTGCGCGCCAACGTTGTACTGGGTGAGGATCCGGCCGGTGGTCAGCAAGAGCGGGAAGCGCGGCCCGGTGCGCTCGTCGGTCGGCACGTACTCGGTAACGACGAACCTGCCCTTGCCGCGCACGAACTTGCCGATGTGCATGACCGGCGTGCCCGTGGGCGCCGCCGCGTTGCACGGCCATTGGATGCTGCCAACGCGGTCGAGCGCCGCGTAGCTCACGCCGGCGAAGGTCGGGGTCAGGCGCGCGATCTCGTCCATGATCTCGGAGGGGTGCTTGTAGTTCATCGGATAGCCGAGGGCATTCGAGAGCGCCATCGTCACTTCCCAGTCGGCCAGCCCGGCCAATGGCGCGACCGCCTTGCGCACCGGACTGATGCGCCGCTCGGCATTGGTGAAGGTGCCGTCCTTCTCGAGGAAGGAAGAACCGGGCAAGAACACGTGGGCGAAAGCGGCGGTTTCGTTCAAGAACAGGTCCTGCACGACGACGCATTCCATCGCCCGCATCGCCGCCTCGACGTGATGCGTATTGGGATCGGATTGAACGATGTCCTCGCCCTGGATGTAGATACCCTTGAAACTGCCATCGAGCGCGGCATCGAACATGTTGGGGATACGCAACCCGGGCTCGGCCTCTAGCGCCACGTCCCATGCCGCCTCGAACAGCGCGCGCGCCGCCTCGTCCGAAATGTGGCGGTAGCCGGAGAGCTCGTGCGGGAACGAGCCCATGTCGCACGAGCCCTGGACATTGTTCTGGCCGCGCAGCGGGTTGACGCCGACACCGGACCGGCCGAGGTTGCCGGTCGCCATCGCGAGGTTGGCCATGCCCATAACCATGGTCGAGCCCTGGCTGTGCTCGGTCACGCCGAGGCCGTAGTAGATCGCGGCGTTGCCGCCGGTGGCATAAAGCCGCGCGGCGGCCCTGATCTCCGCGGCCGGCACGCCGGTAATGCCGGCGACGTGCTCAGGCGCGTTCTCGGGCCGGCTGACGAATGCGCACCAGGTGGCGAAATCATCCGCTTCGCAGCGCTCGGCGACGAAATCCCGTGCGATCAGGTCCTCGGCCACCACCACGTGCGCCAGTGCGTTGATCAGAGCGACGTTTGTTCCCGGCAGGAGCGCGAGGTGGTGCGCCGCCTCGATGTGCGGCATGCGTACCAGGTCGATTCGCCGCGGATCGGCGACGATGAGCTTCGCGCCTTCGCGCACGCGGCGCTTGAGGCGGGAGGCGAAGACGGGATGACCCTCGGTCGGATTGGCGCCGATCACCACGATGACGTCGGCGTCGAGCACCGAATCGAAGTCCTGGGTGCCGGCCGAGGTGCCGAACGCCGTCTTGAGGCCGTAGCCGGTAGGCGAGTGGCAGACCCGGGCGCAGGTGTCGACGTTGTTGTTGCCGAACGCGGCGCGGATCAGCTTCTGGACCAGGAAGGTCTCCTCGTTCGTGCAGCGCGAGCTGGTGATGCCGCCGACCGCGCCGCGGCCGTACTTTTGCTGGATGCGGCGGAACTCGGCCGCCGTGTGGCCGATCGCTTCCTCCCAACTCACCTCGCGCCAGGGCTCCTCGATCGTGGCCCGGATCATCGGCTTGGTGATGCGGTCCTTGTGGGTCGCGTAGCCCCAGGCGAAACGCCCCTTGACGCAGGAGTGGCCGTGGTTGGCCTTGCCGTCCATATAGGGCGTCATCCGCACCACGCGGTCGCCCTGGAGCTCGGCTTCGAACGAACAGCCGACGCCGCAGTAGCCGCAGGTCGTGACAACGCTGCGCTGCGCCTGGCCGTTGGCGATGACCGACTTCTCCATCAGGGTGGCGGTCGGGCAGACCTGGACGCAGGCGCCGCACGAGACGCACTCGGAATCGAAGAAGTGCTCGTCCATGCCGGGCGAGACGTGCGAGCCGAACCCGCGCTCGCCGATGGTCAAGGCAAAGGTGCCCTGCACCTCCTCGCACGCCCGCACGCAGCGCGAGCAGACGATGCACTTGGTCGGATCGAAGGTGAAGTAGGGGTTCGACTCGTCCTTCTTGGCACCGAAGTGATTGGCGCCCTCGTAGCCGTAGCGCACCTCGCGCAGGCCGACCACGCCAGCCATGTCCTGCAGCTCGCAATCGCCATTGGCCGAACAGGTCAGGCAGTCGAGCGGATGATCGGAGATGTAGAGCTCCATGACGCCGCGGCGCAACCGCGAGAGCCGCTCGGTCTGGGTATGCACGGTCATGCCCGGTTCGACCGGGGTGGTGCACGAGGCCGGGGTGCCCTTGCGGCCGTCGATCTCGACCAGACACAGCCGGCAGGAACCGAACGGCTCCAGCGTCTCGGTGGCACAGAGCTTCGGGATCTTGATTCCGGCGACCACCGCGGCGCGCATGATCGAAGTGCCGGCGGGCACCGTTATGCCGTGGCCGTCGATCAGCACCGACACCTGCTGCTCGCTCAGGCGCGGCGGCGTGCCGCGGTCATTCGCCAGCACTCGGGACATGTCAGCCTCTCGCGCTCATTGTGCCGCTACGGGACGGCGCAGCGGCTCAAAATCCTCGGGGAAATGCTCGATCGCGCTCAACACCGGGAGAGGTGTGAGACCGCCGAGCGCGCACAGCGAGCCATCGCGCATGACCTCGCAGAGGTCGCGCACCAGAGCGATCTGCGCCGCCGGACGGTCGCCCCGAATGACCCGGTCGATCGCCTCCACGCCGCGCTGGGCACCGATGCGGCAGGGTGTGCACTTGCCGCACGACTCGAGGGCGCAGAACGCGAAAGCGAAGCGCGCCTGGCGCGCCAGATTGACGGTGTCGTCGAACACCACGACGCCGGCGTGGCCGATCATGCCGCCGCGCTCGGCAAAGGCTTCGTAATCGAAGGGAACATCAAACAGGTGCCTCGGCCAATAGGCACCGAGCGGACCGCCGACCTGGACGCAGCGCACCGGCCGGCCGCTCTGGGTGCCGCCGCCGAACTCCTCGACGATCTCGCCGAGCGTCAGGCCGAAGGCGCGCTCGATGATGCCACCGCGCTTGACGTTGCCGGCAAGCTGGATCGGCATCGTCCCACGCGAGCGGCCCGAGCCGAACTCGCGGTAGAACGCCGCGCCCCGGTCGAGGATGATGGGGACGCTCGCAAGCGAGATCACGTTGTTGATCACGGTCGGCCGGGCGAACAGCCCGCTGATTGCCGGCAGCGGTGGCTTGTAGCGGATCTGCCCGCGGCGGCCTTCGAGGCTCTCCAGGAGCGAGGTTTCCTCGCCACAGATGTAGGCGCCGGCGCCGAGCCGGGCCTCGAGCTCGAAAGTGCGACCGCTGCCGAGCACGTCCGCGCCGAGCAGCCCACGCGCTCGGGCGACGCCGATCGCCCGTCTCATCCGCCGGAACGCGTGCGGGTACTCCGAGCGGATGTAGACGAAGCCCTTCGTGGCCCCGACCGCGAGCCCGGCGATCACCATGCCCTCGATCAGGATGAACGGATCGCCCTCCATGATCATCCGGTCGGCGTAGGTGCCACTGTCGCCCTCATCGGCGTTGCACACGATGTACTTCTGGGCCGATTCGGCCTGCAGGGCGGTGCGCCACTTGATGCCGGTCGGGAAGCCGGCCCCACCGCGCCCGCGCAAGCCCGAGTCGATGACCGCGCCCACGATCACCGCCGGTTCCAGCTCGAGCGCACGGCGCAAGCCCCGCAGCCCACCATGCGCGAGGTAATCGTCGAACGAGTAGGCGTCGATGATACCGCAGCGCGCGAACGTCAGGCGCTGCTGATTGGCCAGGTAGGGGATCGCCTCGACCACGCCCTGGCGCAACGGGTGGGCGGCGCCGGACAGAAAATCGGCGGCGAACAGGCTCGGAACGTCGGCGGCGTGCACGGGCCCGTAACCGACACGGCCGCGCGGGGTCTCGACCTCAACCAGCGGCTCCAGCCAGAACAGCCCGCGCGAGCCGTTGCGCACCATCGTCACGTCAAGCCCGCGCGCCGTCGCTTCAGCCGCTACCGCCACGGCCACGTCATAGGCACCGACCGAGAGCGCCGCCGAATCGCAGGGCACGAAGACCCGGGTCATCGCCCCGCCCCGCGGACCAACGCCAAGAGCCGCGCTCCGTCCATGCGGCCATGGAGCTTGCCATCGACCAGCGCGGCGGGCGACAGCGCGCAGTTGCCGAGACAGTAGACGGGCTCGAGCGTCACACGGTTGTCCGGAGTCGTCCCACCCAATGCAACGCCGAGCTCTTCCTCGACCTCGGCAACGACGCGCTCGCAGCCCATCGCCTGACAGGCCTCGGCGCAGCAGACCTTGATCACATGGCGGCCGGCGGGAGCGCGACGGAAGTCGTGGTAGAAGCTCACCACCCCATGCACTTCGGCGCGGGTGAGGTTGAGCACATCGGCGATCAGGGGAACGGCCCGCTCGTCGATGAACCCAAAGCGGTCGTTAACGGCGTGCAGAATCGGCAGGAGCGGCCCATCCAGATCCTTCAACTCTTGGGCGATCATGACTACAGCGGCCGCGTCCCAGGGAGCGGCGGCCCCGTTCGTGGTGCTGCGCATGGCCGATCGTGCCCGATTCCGCACCCGTTGCTATCATACACTGCGTCGCCGTCGCGGGCGAACCAAGCGAGTTTTCCTGAACGCGTGATCGAGTAATCCGATCATACTGCGCCCTGACGGACCAGCGGCGCCAGCTGCCCCGTGATATCGGCCTCTAGCGCCACCGCCTCCAGTGCCCTGATCAGAGGCGACACCGGGGCCCGGTCGCTCACCACCAGCCCGACGACGTGCTTCTGCACCGGCTCGACGAGGGGCAGCGCCCGCATGCCGGGCGGGGTGCCGAACACCCATAGGAAGTTGTGCGGGAACACGCTCGACCAGGCGCCCGTCCGGATGTGGGAGCAGAGCGTCATCACCGAGTTGGTTTCGACCAGAACGCGCGGGGTCTGGCCGACGGCGCCGAAAATCCCGTCGATGATGCGGCGGTTCTGCATGTCGGGGGTCAGGAGGCACAGCGGCGCCGTCGCGGCCTCGGCCCAGGTGACCCCGTCATGATCGGCGAAGGGTCCTTCGGCCGGGGTGAGCAGGATGTAGCGCTCCTCATAGAGCGGGATCTCGCGTACCCCGTGCAGCGGCTCGTTGTCGAGATAGGTGACCCCGGCATCGAGCGCGAAGTCGTCGAGCGCGCGCTGAATCTCCTTCGATGAGCGCGAGAGCACACGCAGCCGTACGCCCGCATGCCGGTGGTTGAACGGTGTCGTAAGCAAGGCGATCGTCGGCAAGGCCGCCGGAACGACGCCGAGCCGGAGGTCTCCCGCCAGCCCCTGGCGCAACAGATCGAGCTCCTGGTGCAGGCTGCGCTGCTCAGCGAGGATGCGGCGGGCCCAGACCAGCAGCGCGCGGCCCTCGGCCGTGACCTCGCGGAAGCGCTTGTCACGCTCGATCAGCGGCGCGCCGACCTCCTCTTCGAGCTGGCGGACGGCCGCCGACAGGGTGGACTGTGTGACGTGACAGAGCTCCGCCGCGCGACGGAAGTGGCGCTCTTCCGCCAGCGTGACGAAATAATGGAGATGGCGGAGCTGCATGTTCCGTGAGCGAACGCCCCTGCGCACGGGAGGCGCCAAATGGTGCGGGCTCACTCAAATGTAGAGTGGCGGACTGGCCATGGCCAGCGCGCCCAGCGTCGCGCGGAGGCCGCGGCCGCGGACCGGAGCGCCGCTACCAGACCCGGCTGACCTCCTCCGTCCGGCCGCGGATCAACTCCAGGCCGCGCCGGTCGCGGATCGTGATGTAGCCGTGGTCGAGCGTCACCAAGCCGCGTGCCTGCCATGAGGAGAGCTGCTTGTTGATGCTTTCGCGCGAGATCCCGAGCAGGTTGCCGAGGTCGCGCTGTGACAGGCAGAGCCCGATCCGCACCCCCCTCTGGCGTCGGCACGCCGTGCGTATCGGCCAGCCGGCGCAGGTGCTTGGCGAGCCGTGCCGGCAGATCGAGGAGCACCGCGTCTTCGAAAAGATCGGTCACCCACCGGATGCGCTCGCACAGCACCACCATCAGGCGGACACAGAGCTCGGTGCAGCGCTCGAGGAAGGGCACGAAGTCGCGGCGCGCGATGATGACGAGCTCGGTGTCCTCCATGGCGGTCGCGTCGGCCGTCCGGGCGCGACCATCGATCAATGCGATCTCGCCGAAGACGTCACCGGGCGAGAGGATATTGAACGTCGTCTCCTTGCCGCGGTCGGACAACGTGCTGATCTTGATGGGCCCGTACACGATGCCGACGAGGCTGTCGCCAGGGTCACCCTTGCGGAACACGATCTCCCCGGCGCGGTAACGCCGCCGGCGCGCAAACGCGAGCAGCTGGTCGAGTTCCTCGGGTGTCATGCGGCCGAGCAAGAAGTGCCCGTTGAACAACGCCCGCCACTCTGCCTTGATGTCCGCTGCAACGCCCACGTGTCATCCAGCGCGGTTGATCGAGCCGCTGCCGCAACCCAGCAGAAGTGTCGCACCCCGGGCGGCCCGGTGTCACGCGTGGCTCCCTCACCTGGCTCGACCTCGTCGCGCCGCTTGAGAGGGGCCGGGTTCCACGCTCTAATGGCACAACAAGAACGCGGCGATGCAGGGAGGTCGAGATGACGGCGCGCCGGACGCACGAGGACGAGGTCGCGGCTGTCACCTTCGAGCACGACGATGAGAGCGTCGTCGTCATCGTCGGCTCGGGTGCCGGCGGCGGCACGCTCGCCAACGAGCTGGCACAGAAGGGCGTCAACGTCGTCCTCATCGAGGCCGGGCCGCGTTTCCAGATGACCGAATTCGTCAATGACGAGTACGGCGCTTACGATCTGTTCACTTGGAAGGACAAGCGGATTGCCACCGGCACATCGCCGGTGGCCGAGAAGTTCCGCGAGGCGCCAACCTGGATCGTCAAGGCGGTGGGCGGCACCAGCGTCCACTGGGCCGGTCAGGCCGTCCGCTTCCAGCCGCACGAGTTCCGTGCCCGCTCGACCTATGGCGACATCCCCGGTGCGAGCCTGATCGACTGGCCGCTGAGCTACGAGGAGATGGCGCCTTACTACGACCGGGCGGAGTACAAGCTCGGCGTTTCCGGCACCCACGGCACGCCCGAGATGCCGCACAGCAATCTCTACAGAGTGTTCGCCCACTCGGCGCGACGGGCGGGCTACAAGCAGGTCTCGCAGTGCCCCGTGGCGGTGCTGACCGTGCCGCGCGATGGCCGCAACGCCTGCGATCAGATCGGCTTCTGCATGCAGGGCTGCAAGTCGGGCGCCAAATGGTCATCGCTCTACGCTGAGATTCCGGCCGGCGAGGCGACCGGGCGGCTCGAGGTGCGGGCCGAGTGCATGGCGCTGCAGATCCGGCACGACGACCGCGGCCGGGTGACGGGCGTGCTCTACGTTGACAAGGCCGGCCGCCGGCACCTCCAGAAGGCCCGCGTCGTCTGCGTCGCCGGCAACTCGATCGAGACGCCGAGGCTCCTCTTGAACTCGGCCTCGGCCAAGTACCCCGACGGCCTCGCCAACTCCTCGGGACACGTCGGCCGCAACTATCTGCGCAACATGTTCGCCTTCGCCTACGGCATCTTCGACAGGCCCGTGACCATGCATCGCGGCTACGTCGCGCCGGGGCTCGTGCGCGATGAGGCCGGCCACGATCCTAAACGCGGCTTCGCCGGCGGCATCTACTTCACCGCGGTCGGGCTCGGCCTGCCCTACCACGCCGCGTTCCTCGATCCCGGCGCCTGGGGCCGCGAGTTCGCGTCGGCGATCGAAGGCTATGCCAACACCTGCGGTGTCGTGGTCTTGGGCGAGGACCTCCCGGTGCCGTCGAGCTCGGTCACGCTGCACCCGAGCGAAAAGGACGGCTACGGCCTACCCATCCCGGTCCTCAACCTCGACGTCCACGCCAACGAGTTCCCGATGCGGAATTATGGTCTCAAGAAGGCGGCCGAGCTCCTCGAGGCGGGCGGCGCCAAGCGCGTGATCGAGTGTCCGCCCATGCCCTCGACCCACAACCTCGGAACCTGCCGGATGAGCGCCGAGCCCGCGGACGGGGTGTGCAACAGGTGGGGCCAGACCCATGACATCCCCAACCTGTTCATCTCGGACGGCAGCCAGTTCAGCTCAAACAACGCCGGCAATCCGACGCTGACGATCGCCACGCTCGCGGTCCGCCAGGCCGCCTACCTGGCCGATCAGCTGCGCACCAACTCGCTCTAGGGGGCAGGGCATGACCGCGCGCTTTGACGATGAGGTCGCATCGGTAACCTTCGACCGCGATGACGACTCGGTGGTCGTCGTCATCGGCTCGGGCGCCGGCGGCGGCACGCTCGCCAACGAGCTGGCGCAGAAGGGCATCGATGTCGTCTTGCTCGAAGCCGGGCCGCGGCTGAAGATGACGGACTTCGTGAACGATGAGTTCGGCGCGCTCGAGCAGCTCTCGTGGCTCGACCCGCGCACGTGCTCGGGCAACGCCGGGTTCGTGCGCAACGCGCCAGACTTCCCGACCTGGATCTGCAAGACCGTCGGCGGCTCGACGGTGCATTGGGTCGGCAACTCCATCCGTCTCATGGAGCGCGAGTTCAAGCCGCGCACCACCTATGGTGCGATTCCCGGCGCCAACCTCATCGACTGGCCGATCACGCTCGAGGAGATGCTGCCCTACTACCGGAAGGCCGAGGACAAGATGGGCGTGACGGGGCGCAACGGCGTGCCCCACCTGCCCAAGAGCAACAACTCGAAGGTCTTCTTCCTGGGGGCCAAGCGTGTCGGCTACAAGAGAGTCTCGACCAGCTACCTGGCGATAAACCCGGTGCCACGCGATGGGCGCAACGCGTGCGACCAGATCGGTTTCTGCATGCAGGGCTGCAAGTCGGGCGCCAAGTGGTCGACGCTCTACACCGAGATCCCGAAGGCCGAGGCGACCGGGCACTGCGAGGTCCGTGCCAACGCGATGGCGTTGCAGATCGAGCACGACGAGCGGGGCCGGGTGACCGGCGTTCTCTATGCCGACAAGGCGGGCAGGCAGCACCTCCAGAAGGCCCGCGCGGTGTGCTGCGCCGGCAACTCGCTCGAGACGCCGCGCATCCTGTTCAACTCGGCCAGCGCCAAGTTCCCCCAAGGACTCGCCAATTCGTCGGGTCAGCTCGGCAAGAACTACATGCGCAACTGCCACGGCATGGTGTTCGGCGAGTTCGACCGACCGATCCACATGTACCGCGGCCCGGTCGGCGCCGGCCTGATCGAGGACCTGGGCGAGAACGATCCCGAGAACCGCGGCTTCGTCGGCGGCATATGGATGGGCCTGGTGTCGGTCGGCGTGCCCTACTTCGCGAACATGCTGGCACCCAAGGACTGGGGTCGCGCGAAGACGAGCCAGCTCGAAGGCTACGATCACATGGCCGGAGTGTGGTTCTGCGGCGATGATCTGCCGCAGGAGCGCAACCACGTCCGGCTCAACACCGAGGTCAAGGACCAGTTCGGCCTGCCCGTTGCCCACGTTCACCTCGAAATGCACGAGAACGAGTACAAGATGGAGAACTTCGGTCTGCGCAAGTGCGAGGAGCTGTTGACCGCGGCAGGCGCCAAGCGCACCGTGAGCGAGCCTCAGCCGGGTTCCGCGCACAACATCGGCACCTGCCGGATGAGCGCCAGCGCGCGGGACGGGGTGGTCAACCGGTGGGGCCAGAGCCACGATATTCCGAACCTGTTCGTTTCGGATGGCAGCCAGTTCACGCACATCAACACCGGCAACCCGACGCTGACGATCGTGACGCTGGCCATCCGGCAGGCGGACTACATCGCAGAGAGAATGAGAGGAAACGAGCTATGAAACGCGTGTTCGACCACCTTTCCCTCGCTGTGAAGGACGTCAACAAGTCCAAGGCGTTCTACGACAAGACATTGAAGCCGCTGGGCCTGAGCTGCGTGATGCAGTTCCCCGGTGCCGTTGGCTATGGCCCCTCTATCCAGGCGCCGGTATTCTGGATCCAGAGGCCGAGTGGCCGCGCCGCGCCCAAGGGTACGGCGGGGGCGCACTTGGCATTTCATTGCGGCAGTCGGACGAAAGTCGATGCCTTCTATAGCGCCGCGATCAAGGCCGGCGCCAAGGACAACGGCAAGCCCGGCGTGCGGAAGGACTACCATCCCAACTACTACGGGGCATTCGTGATCGACAGTGACGGCAACCGGCTCGAAGCGGTCTGCCACCGCCCGCCGAAGGCCAAGGCGAAGGCCGCCAAGCGCAGATAGCGCGGCAGCCGGCGATGACCGGGAGAGTGCCGGGACGCGACGAAGATGTCGCGGCCGTCACCTTCGACCACGACGATGGGGACGCCGTCGTGGTCATCGGCTCGGGTGCCGGGGGCGGCACGCTCGCGAACGAGCTGGCGCAGAAGGGGATCGACGTGGTCGTGCTCGAGGCGGGGCCGCGCTATCGCCTCGCCGACTTCGTCAACGACGAGTACCTCGCCGACGAGATGTTCGTTTGGCGCGACCCGCGCACCTCCTCGGGGAACGCGCGCTTCGTCAAGGACTTCGCCGAGGCACCGACGTGGCTGTGCAAGACCGTCGGCGGGTCGACCGTCCACTGGGTGTCCAACTCGTTCCGCTTCATGGAGCGGGAGTTCAAGCCGCGCACGACCTATGGCGCGATTCCAGGCGCCAACTTGCTCGACTGGCCGATCACGCTCGCCGACCTGCTGCCCTACTACGAACGCGCCGAGTCGAAGATGGGGGTGACCGGGCGGGGCGATGTCCCCTACCTGCCCGAGACCAACAACTTCAAGGTGTTCGCGCTCGGCGCGCGGCGGCTCGGCTACAAGCGCGTGACCACCAGCCACCTCGCCATCAACTCGGTGCCGCGCGACGGCCGCAACGCCTGTGACCAGATCGGCTTCTGCATGCAGGGCTGCAAGTCGGGCGCCAAGTGGTCGACGCTCTACACCGAGATCCCGAAGGCCGAGGCGACCGGGCACTGCGAGGTCCGTGCCAACGCGATGGCGTTGCAGATCGAGCACGACGAGCGGGGCCGGGTGACCGGCGTGCTCTATGCCGATCAGGCGGGCAGACAGCACGTCCAGAAGGCCCGCGCGGTGTGCGTAGCGGGCAATGCGCCCGAGACCACCCGCATCTTGCTCAACTCGGCGAGCGGGCGCTTCCCCCACGGGCTCGCCAACTCCTCGGGCCAGCTCGGCAAGAACTACATGCGCAGCGTGCTCGGCCTGGTCTACGGCGTCTTCCCGAAGCCGGTGAACATGTACCGCGGCCCCGTGGGCGCCGGCCTGATCGAGGACCTGTCGGACAACGATCCGGGCAAGCGGGGCTTCGTCGGCGGCATCTGGCTCGGTCTGAATGCCCTCGGCCTGCCGTTCCTCGCCGGCATCCTCAAGCCCAAGGCGTGGGGGCGGGAGTACGCGCACGACCTCGAAGCCTATGCCCACATGTCGGGCCTGTGGTTCTGCGGCGATGACCTGCCGCAGGAGCGCTGTGCCATCTCGCTCGACAAGGAGGTGAAGGATCGGCACGGCCTACCGGTTGCACACCTCCACATTGATCTCCACCAGAACGAGATCGCCATGGAGAACTGGGGCTTCGTCAAATCGGCGGAGCTCTACGAGGCGGCGGGCGCGACCAAGGTGCTCGAGGAGCCGCCGGTTGCCTGCGCCCACAATCTCGGCACTTGCCGCATGAGCGCCAGCGCGCGGGACGGCGTGGTCAACAAGTGGGGGCAAACGCACGACATCCCGAACCTGTTCATCGCCGATGGCAGCGTGTTCACTTCGAACAACACCGGCAACCCGACGCTCACCATCGTGGCGCTCGCGATCCGCCAGGCCGACTATCTCGCCCAACGTCTGCGCGCCAACGACCTGTGAGCCGCGCGCTCGCTCTGCGGGTCAGGCGGTCAAGGCGAGCTCGAGGGTGGGGGCGAGTGTCGGCGGCGCGAACCCGAAGCACCGGCTTTCTTCATCCATCTCGAGGCTCGTATAGCGCGGGATCGCCGCGAGACCCGCCGGCGGCGCTGTCAGGGTGCGTGGACAGAGAAGATCGCGGCGGGCGTGGCCGGCGTCGGCGAGGGCGAGCGCAAGCGTCTCGTAGCTCACGCCCTCCGCCCCCAAGGCGTGATAGAGCCCGCTCGCGCGGGTCGCGATCAGCCGCTCGATCACATCGAGCACGAAGCCGACGGCGACCGGCGCGACGGTGAGGTCGCGCACAGGCGCGACCGGCCGCCCGGCGGCGAGGTCACCGAGCCAGCCCTGCAACGGCACCGTGGCGCGATCGATCACTTTGGTCAAGCGCAGCACGCAGCCCTGCGCCCCGAGCGCCAGGGTGCCCTTCTCACCTAGAGCTTTTTGCCGGCCGTACTCAGAGATGGGGCAGCGCGCGTCGTAGCGGCAACGTCGGGGCAGACGGCCGTCGAACACCTGGTTGCTCGACAGGAACAACACGTAGGCGCCGCGCTCGGCGGCCATGCGGGCGAGCGCAAGCGTGCCATCGACGTTGACGCGCCCACTCGCCGAGGGCGCCGCCGCGCAACCCGCGAGCGTGCTGACCGCAGCCGCGATCATCACCGTCGCTGCGGCCAGAAGCGACCGCCAGGTCGCCGGTGGTGCCGCAAGATCGAGCGCCATGACATCCGGTGCTGCATCGGCCACGCTGCGGCGACTGGTGTACACCACCCTCGCACCGCTCCGCCGGGCGCGGCGCACGAGCGCCCGCCCGATCAGGCCCTCGCCGCCGGCCACCAGAACATCACAGCGCACTGCCGGGGGCTACTCGAAGAAGATGAAGCCGTAGTCGCCCCCGTAGCCGGCCTGGCGGAACAGCCACTCCCATTCGGCCGGGGTATGGAACGCGCGACAGGTGAGCTGCCGGTAGAGGAGGTTCACCTTCTCGCGTTCGCCGCGATAGGACTCGACCATGACATAGGCAGGGCCGCGCGCAACCCGGCTGATCTCCCGTAACGCGGCATCGAGATCGTAGTTGTAGAGATTGTGCAGCGTGCCGAGCGACACGACGAAATCGAAGCTTCGGTCGGGAAACGGCAGCGCCCGCGCGTCGCCGACCTGAAGGAAGGGGCGGATCTCCCCCTTCGCGTGGGTGATGGCGTAGGCCGAGATATCGACGCCGGCCACGACCAGGCCCGGCACGGCGCGCGAACTCATAGAGCAGGAAGCCCTTGCCGCAGCCGATGTCGAGAACGCGCGCCCCGGCCGCCAGGCCATAGTGCCGCGCGATCGCCTCGGCCACCGGGGCCCAGCGGCCGTCGTAGCGATAACCGCCGTAGCCGAAGCGCCGCGCGCCATCCCAGTAGTCGGCATCGAACCGGGTGGCGACCTCGGCACAGGCAGCCTTGTCGTCGGCAACCACGCGCTCCAGGTAGTCGCGCGCGGTCGTCCCGTGGAGCGCTTGCACGAAATCGATGCGCGCCATCACCAGGCGAGGCTGAGCGGACCACGGGCCGCGAACCGCTCGACCAGGAACAGGTCTTCGAGGCGGGCGAAGTCGCCCTCGGTGCGCACCGCGAGGCCCTCGAGCGCGCCGTGCAGGCTCACCTCGGCTTCGCTGAGCCTGCGGTAGATCGCCGCGCGCCGGCCCGGCCGCGCCGGTAGCATGAACATGCTGTAGCAGATGATGCCTTCGAGCCCGCCGAGCTCGGCTAGCACCGTTTCGAGTACCATGTAGCACCCGGGCATCGCGCACTCGACCGCGCTCAACTTGTAGAGCAGCCCGTGGCGCTGGGCGTAGTCGCGGATCACCAGGTTCTGGACGTGTTGCGGCGTGGTCGGCGCCCCCGGCCTTGAGGTCGTTGAGAAGGCCCTGCAGCACCCGCATCTCATGGATGATGGCCGTGTTCTCGCCACCGCCCGCCGCCGGTGTGAGGCGCGCCAGCTCCTCCCGCGCGGCCGCGACATCATTGAAGGCTTCCGCGGCCAGCCGGCGGGCCTCGTGCGCCGCCCGGATGAGTGTCGATTGGGCTAGGCTGCGTGCCGCCACCTCGTGGGCGAGCGCGAGCGCGAGGAAGCAGCACGCTCCGAGCGCGTAGTCGAGAATCGGGGTGATCGCCCGGTCGCTGTACGGCAGCCCGAACGCAATCGCCGCGGCGCCGTGCGCGTACGCAGCGAAAATCACGAAATGGGTGATCGGGCTCATCGCGCCGCGCCACAGTGGCGACCCGCGGTTAACAAACGGTTTGACGCTCAGCGACCCGCGATCGGCCCGGCGCCCACCGCCGCCGCCACCGTGGCGAAGCCATCGGCCCGCAACCGCGCGGCCAGGCCCGCCTTGACTTTCCCGATCAGCGCCGGCCCCTGGTAGACCAGCGCGGTATAGAGCTGCACAAGCGCGGCGCCGGCCCGAATCTTGGCGTATGCATCATCGCCCGAAGCGATTCCGCCGACGCCGATCAGCGGCACCCGCCCACCGAGCAGGCGATACATAGCGCCGAGCAGCGCCGTTGAAGGCGCGAAGAGCGGACGCCCGCTCAAGCCCCCCGCTTCATCACGGAAGCGGCTCAGCAACCCGGCACGATGGCCGATCGTGGTGTTGCTCACGATGATGCCTGATACGTCGTGCTCCACGGCCACCGCCGCAATCGCCTCGCACTCGGCCGGTTCGAGATCGGGGGCGATCTTGATCAACAAGGGTGGCCCGCTCCGCGGCAGGCCAGTGCAGCGCCCGGCCACCGCATCGAGCAGCTCGCCGAGCGCCGCGCGAGACTGCAGGGCGCGCAGCCCCGGCGTGTTCGGGGAGGAGAGGTTGAGCACGACGTAGTGCGCGAATGCGGCCACCGCCCTGAAACCCGTCACGTAGTCGGCGATGGCATCGGCACTATCGCGGTTCCTGCCGATGTTGACGCCGACGATGCCGTCATGCGGGCGCTCCAGCAGCCGCTCGCACAAGCCGGCGAGCCCGCCGCTGTTGAAGCCCAGCCGGTTGATGATGGCGCCATCCTCGGTGAGGCGGAACACGCGTGGCCTCGGATTGCCTGGTTGCGGACGCGGCGTGACGGTGCCGACCTCGACGAAACCGAATCCCAGCCGCAGCATGGCGTCGGGGACCTCCGCGTCCTTGTCGAAGCCGGCGGCGAGACCGAGCGGGTTTGGGAACGCGATCCCCCATAGATCGGTGCGGAGTATCGGGTCGTCGGCGGTCCGCTCGTAGCCGCCAAGGCCATGGCGCAGCGCCCATAGGGTAAGGCGGTGGGCGCGCTCGGCTTCGAGCCGATGGAGGAACGGCCGGGCCGGCGCGAACAGCATCAGGCGCGGGCGCGGCGCGGCGCCCCGATACGGGTCAGCACGATGACGTTGCCGAGCAGCACGATCGGCACCCCGATCATCGCCAGGCCGGTCCAGCGGTAGCCCTCGAACAGGGTCGAGAGCAACAGGGCGACCAGCGGAAACAGCACCATCGCGTAGGCGGCGCGATCGGCGCCGATGCGCCCGAGCAGCGTGAGGTAGGTATAGAACCCGAGCACGCTGGCGAACAGCGAAAGGTAGAGAAGCCCGCTGAGGTAACGCACGGTCCACTCGAACGTGACGGGCTCGCCGCCGAGCACGACGATGGTGCTCGAGAGCAACGCGCCATAGAGGAGCCCGAAGGCGTTGCTCTGGGCCACTGGCACACCGGCGCGCTGCTGGCGGGCCGACACCATGTTGCCGAGCGAGGCGAGCAGGGTCGCGAGCAGCGACCACGCCAGCCCGGTCAGGCCGGCGTTGTCGAAATCGAGGTCGCGCACATCATGCCAGAACACCAGCGCCATGCCGCAGAGGCCGACCGCGGCCCCGACCACCGCGCGGCGCCGGATCGGCTGGCCCAGCACGAGCGCCCCAAGGACGATGTTGAAGCCGACGATGGTCGAGAACGTGACCGCGGCGAGGCCCGAGGGGATGTAACCGATCGCGACGTAGAACGCGTGATAGTTGAGCGAGAACAACAGCGCGCCGAGGAGCGCCATGGCGCCATGCGCGCGCAGGCCGAAGCGCATCGGCATGCCGCGGAGCAAACACCAGCCGAGCGCCAGCGCCGCCGCCAAGAGCATGCGATAGGCGACCGACACCTCGGGCGAGACCGTACCGAGCTGGAACGTGATCGCGAGCCACGACGAGCCCCACACCGCCACCGTCAGCGCATAGAGCGAGAGGTTGCTCACGGCGCCGGCGAGCCGCTGCTAGAACAGCGTTCCCTGGACGGCCGGCAGGAGCACCCTCGGATCATCGTTGTCATGCTTGTTGACGCGCGGGCCCACCTCGTACCACTCGAACCGATCCTCCGGATAGGGCCGCAGGAGAGCGGCCACCGCCGAGGCCGGCGCGGCCGGGTCGAGCCAGGCCGCGTGGTCGGCCGGATCGAGGATCACCGGCATGCGGTCGTGCAGCCACGCCAGCCCCGGAGATGACGCCGTCGTGAGGATGGAGAAGGATCGCACCGTGTCGCCGCCGCCGGGCTGCCGCCACCGCTCCCACAGTCCGGCGAAGGCGAACAGCGCGAACCCCTTCAGGCCGATGCGGAACGGTCGCCGCGCCTTGTCGGACTTGAGCCACTCGTAAAACCCGTCCGCTGGCACCAGGCAGCGGTGCTGCGCGAAGGCGCCGCGGAATGCCGGCACGGTCGCAGCGGTCTCGGCCCGCGCATTGATGTGGCGGGCGCCGAGCTTGATGTCCTTCGCCCACGACGGGACCAGGCCCCAGCGCATGAGCCGGAGCTCGCGCCGCGCCCCACCGTGGGCGAGGCGCACCACCGGCGCGTCCTGGGTCGGCGCGATGTTGTAGCGCGCTTGCAGGTTCGGCCGCTCGTCGAGGTCGAAGAGGCGCCGCACGACTTCGGTCGGTAGCGTCAGCATGTAGCGTCCGCACATGGCCGCCGCATCTTAGCGGGCGCGCGCGGGGGGTGCGATGGGGGTGTCGGCGCATTGGCGCGCCGGGCCGCGCGGTGTACGCTCAGTCGATGAGCACTGAACGATCGATCTGCTATTTCGACGGCGAGTGGCGCGAAGGCAACCCGCCGATCATGGGCCCGATGGACCACGCGTTTTGGCTCTCGTCGATGGTGTTCGACGGCGCCCGCGCTTTCGCCCGCCTCGCGCCCGACCTCGACCAGCACTGCGAGCGGCTAATCACCTCGGCCACCGCGATGGGCCTGAAGCCGGTGGTTACGGCGCGCGAGATCATGGACATCTGCGTCGAGACCGTGCGCCGCTTCCCGGCGGAGGCCGAGCTCTACATCCGGCCCATGTTCTACGCCACCGAGGGATTCGTGCTGCCCGACCCGGAATCGACCCGCTTCCTTCTGTGCGTTCATGAGAAGCCGCTGCCGGCGCCGCAGGGGTTCAGCGCCTGTCTTTCCACGCGCCGCCGTCCGGCGCGCGAGGCGGCGCCGACCGACACCAAAGCCGCGTGCCTCTATCCCAACGTCGGGCGCGCTCTCCGCGAGGCGCAGCAGCGCGGCTTCCACAGCGCGGTCATTCTCGATGCCAGCGGCAATGTCGCCGAGTTCGCCACCTCCAACCTGTGGCTGGTGAAGAACGGGATCGCGATCACGCCGGTGCCCAACGGGACATTCCTCGCCGGTATTACGCGCGGCAGGGTGCTCGATCTCCTCACGCGCGATGGCATCGAGGTCGTCGAGCGCACGGTGACGATGGACGATCTGTTCGCGGCCGATGAGATGTTCTCGACGGGCAACTACGGCAAGGTCCTGCCGGTGAGCCGGCTCGAGGACCGTGACTTCCAACCAGGCCCCGTGTACGCCCGGGCGCGCGAGCTCTACTTCACCTACGCCAAGGGCTTCAGCGTCTCGTAACCGGCCAGCATGCGGGAGAGCGAAATCGGGCAGGCGGTGGCCGGCGATGTGCCAGGCGTGCCGGCATCGCTGGAGCAGAGCGGGTTACCCACCGCGGGACCCGACCGTGCCGCGCCCATCATGATCGTGCGCGCCGGGCATGGCGTCGTCGGAAGCGCGGCGCTAGAGCCCTATGGCGATGCGGCGCCCCTGGCCGCGGTCACCGCCAGCGCCCCGGCACGGCACGGCGGCCTGGGCCAGCGCCTTCGGCTCGGGGGCTGAGCCCGGCGCTCCTTCCCCTGGTTCGGTAGCTCGCATGTCTCCTCAGGCCGCGGCCTGGCCAGCCACGCGACTGGCGCTGTTCTACGCCGCGTTCTTCCTGATGGTCGGGGTCCACACGCCGTTCTGGCCGCTGTGGCTCGAAGCAAAGGGCCTCGGCCCCGTCGAGATCGGTGTCATGATCGCCGCTCCGACCTGGGTCAAGACGCTCGCCAACCCGTTGTTCGCGCACCTCGCCGACCGCACTGGCGCGCGCCGCCCGATCATGCTGGCGCTGGCTGCGGCATCGGTGGGCGGCTATGTCCTGTTCGCGCTCGCAGACGGTTTCTGGCCGTTGCTCGTCGTCGCCGCACTGGCCGGTGCGACGCTCTCGCCGCTCGTACCGCTAGCCGAGAACCTGACCCTGCTCGTCGCCTACGCGCGTGGCCTCGACTATGGGCGGATCCGCCTGTGGGGCTCGCTCGCCTTCATCGTCGCTTCGGTGGGTGCCGGCTGGCTACTTGGCGAGCACGGCGCCGACCTCGTACTGTGGCTCATCATCGCCGCGCTCGGCTTGACATTCGCGGCGTGCCTTGGTCTACCACGCCACTTGCCGGCCGAGGGCAAGGGGGCGTCGATTCCCTGGCACCGGGTGCTCAGCCCGGCCTTCGTGCTGTTCCTTGTGGCCGCATCGCTGGTGCAGACGAGCCATGCTGCGCTCTATGGTTTCGCCAGCCTGCACTGGCAAGCGGCGGGTCACACGCAGGGTACCGTGGGCTGGCTGTGGGCCGAGAGCGTGCTTGCCGAGATCGCGCTGTTCGCGGTCGGCGGTGTCATCCTGCGGCGGGTGAGTCCGGCGACCCTGCTCGCCATCGGCGGCCTGGTGGGAGCGCTGCGCTGGACGCTGACGGCAACCACCACCGCGCTGCCGGCGCTGATCCTGCTGCAGCCGCTGCACGCACTGAGTTTCGGCGCCGCACACCTCGGCGCGATGCACTACATCGCGCGCAGCGTCCCGGCGCGGCTCTCGGCCACGGCCCAGAGCCTCTATAGCGCCGTGGTGATGGGCCTCGCGTACGGCGTGGCGATGCCGGCGGCAGGCGCCGCCTACGAAGCGCTCGGCGCCAATGCCTTCCACATCATGGCCGCGATGGCGCTCGCCGGCGCGCTCGGGGCGATGCTGATCGATCGCTTGCACGCTGCCGCCGCCGCATGAGGCGCGGCGCCGCTCAGATCACGGGGGCCCCGACGGGACCTTCGCCCCAGGTGTCGGAGAGCGTAAAGCCCGCCGGAAACGGATCGCTCGGGTCGTG
>Ga0194132_10004654_pt1 | contig 23154 bp, 27 predicted proteins | sample TA2KigOf80mmetaG_FD_148612 | JGI IMG/M metagenome (GOLD analysis project Ga0194132, IMG submission 148612) | Freshwater microbial communities from Lake Tanganyika, Tanzania - TA2015054 Kigoma Offshore 80m | ecosystem: Environmental > Aquatic > Freshwater > Lake | place: Tanzania: Lake... | reverse complement strand
GCGCCCTCGGCCGCTCCGAAACCAGCCTGATCCTCGGCATCGGCGACGAGGCCCCGACCGACTACGCACTTCAGCCGGGTCTGGCGGTGCTGGCGTCCCTGCTCACTGTTGCCTATGTCGCGGCGCTCACCTTCACCGGCATCGGCTTCCTCTGGGCAACCATTGCCTATATCGGGGTGCTGGGCTGGGCCATGTCCGAGCGCACGCGCCGCCACACTCTCATTGCCGCGATCATCGCCGTCCTGATGGGTTCCGGCATCACCATCCTGTTCACCAAAATCTTCATTCTCGATCTGCCGTGAGCGCACCCCTCCGATGAGCCTGGCAGAGGCCTTCCTATACCTGGCGACGCCGACGTCGTTCCTGATCGTCTTCGGCGGCGTCCTGCTCGGTATCGCCGTCGGCGTCATGCCCGGCATCACGGCCGGCATGCTGCTCGCGCTCGTCCTGCCCTTCACCTACTACATGACCAGCATCAACGCGGTCATCCTGCTGATCGCCATGTTCATCGGCGGCGTCAGCGGCGGGCTGGTGACCGCGACCCTGATGCGCATCCCCGGCGAGCCCAACGCCGTGATGACTTGCCTCGACGGCTACCCGATGGCCAAGGCCGGCCGGCCCGGCCGGGCGCTCGGCCTCGGCAACGCGGCCTCGATCGTCGGTGGCTCGATTTCCTGGCTTGCCCTCGTGCTGCTGGCGCCGCCGCTGGCCAAGATCGCCGTCGTGCTCGGGCCCTGGGAGAATTTCGCCCTGGTGATCATGGCACTGGTGCTGATCTCCTCGCTCTCCGGCGGTTCTTTCATCAAGGGACTGATGGCCGGCCTGTTCGGCATGCTGGTCTCGATGCCCGGCATCGACGAGACCTCCGGCATGCTGCGGCTCAATTTCGGCTTCCATGAGCTTGACGGCGGGTTCGACGCCCTGCCGGTCATCATCGGCGTCTTCGCGCTCAGCCAGATCATCGCCGACACGATGCATATCGGCCAGCAGAACATCGAGCATGTGCGCGCCAACATGCGGGGCATCCTGATCTCGCTGCGCGACTACGTGACACATGGCTGGAACATGCTGCGCTCGTCGGTTATCGGCGTGTGGATCGGCATCCTGCCCGGCGTCGGCGCGGCTATCGCCTCGATCATCGCCTACACCACGGCCAAGAACCTGTCGAAGACTCCCGAGCAGTTCGGCAAAGGCAGCGAGGAGGCCATCGTCGCAGCCGAAAGCGCCAACAACGCCACCACGGGCGGCACGCTGATTCCGCTGCTCACGCTCGGCATTCCCGGCGGGCTCGCCGATTCCATCCTGCTCGGCGCCCTCGTTATTCATAATCTGCAGCCGGGTCCGCTGCTCTACATCAACAACCCCGGCGTGGTGAATGCCATCATGGCGACGCATCTGGTCGCCCACCTCGTGATGTTCCTGTTCATGACCATCGGAGTGATCCTCTTTGCCCGGCTGGCCCTTCTGCACCGGGCATGGATCTTCCCCACCGTCCTGGTGTTCTGCGTCATCGGCGCCTATGCGCTCAACAACCGCCCCTTTGACGTCTGGGTCATGCTGGCCTTCGGCGCCATCGGCTTCGGACTCGAATACGCCAAGGCACCGCTGGCCCCATTCGTCATCGGCCTTGTACTGGCACCACTGGCGGAGAAAGAGCTCCGCTCCGGCTTGATGTCGTCGGGCGGCACGCTGATGCCGCTGGTTCAGCGGCCGATCTCGCTTGCCTTCCTCGTCGTTGCGGTCCTGATGTTCATCTGGCCCTTGTGGCGCGAATGGCGGCGCCGCGCTAAGGCTGGCGCCGCCATCCCTTGATCCGGGTCAGTTCGACTGCGCCGGCTTGACCTGGGCGGCCACCGCCTTGATGCCGACCATCCGTTGATCGAGCACTGCCTTGAGTCGCCCGCCCGGGATGTAGGCTGGGTCGATCCCCTGCTCGTCGTAGCGCTTCTTGAAGTCCCCATCGCGCATCGCCGCTTCAATGGCCTTGGCCATCACGTCAAGACGCGCCGGCGGCGTGCCCTTGGGTGCGAGCCAGAGGATCGCCTCGGAGAATGTGAAATTGTATCCGGCTTCCTTCGCCGTGGGCACGTTGGGGACAACGGGGTGGCGAGCGTCGGCGAAGAGAGTGATCGGCCGGATACCCTGCGGTTCGTAGTTGACGAACTCGGGCACCGAGAACAGCGAGAATTCCGTGTGGCTACCGAGCACCGAACGCAGGCGCACCGCGCCCCCGCCGGCCTGGACCCAACGGAACTCCACGCCAGCCTCGCGCCCGAACATCAGCGGCACGAAATGCGGCAGCAACCCGATATTGGTAGCCGCAGAGACCTGGCCCGGCCGCGCTTTCGCCTCGGCCACGAGATCCTTGAGCGACATGATCTTCGAGTCCGACTTGACGGCCAGGCCGATCTCGATCGCGCCGACCTGGGCGACGAGATCGAAGGCCGTGTGGTCGTAGTCGGTGACACCCATCGCCGCGGCCGTGAGCAAGCCCATGTGCCAGATGCCCAGCGTGTGGCCGTCTGGTTCCGCCTCCTTGATCATGCGCGTGCCGACGGTGCCGCCGGCTGCCCCATTGTTGACGATCACCAGCGGCTGCGGCAGCAGCTTCTTCTGGTCGATGGTCATCTGGAAGAGCCGCGCCACCAGATCGGTCGATCCGCCGGCCACGACCGGCACGATGATGCGGATCGGCTTCTCGGGGTAGGCCGCGGCCGGCTGCGGTGCCAACAGGAGCGTTGCCGCCGCCAGCCCCAGGATGCCTCGAATAAACAAACGTCGCATAACTCTATCTCCGTCCTTGAGGCACTACTTCTTGGTTGCCATCTTGGCGATCGGCTCGATCTCCTTCCAGGTGTCAGCCAGGCTCTTGTCGAGTTCGGGCCCGGCCAGGAAGACCGGGGCAAACAGGCGATCAGCCAGCTCCTTCTGAACATAGGGCGTCTGCTGCGCCTTGCGTAACGCATCGGCGAAGGCGTTGACGATTGGCTGCGGTGTTGCCTTAGGAGCGAACCACCAGTTGGCTACGCAGAATTCGATGTTGTAGCCCTGCTCCTTGAGCGTCGGGATATCGGGAAGGCCGGGATGACGCACAGGCCCCGTGTAACCAAGGGGCTTGAGTTGTCCTCCGCCGCGGAAGTTGACGAACTCGGCGCTCGACAGAACACCAGCCTGCGTATGGCCGCCGATCAGGGCGCGGAAATTCTCGGCCCCTCCCCCGATCTGGACATAGCGGAAGGATGCGCCGGGCGTGGTCTGCTGAATCTGCAAGGCGGCCAGATGATTGATAGCCGCGATGTTGACGCCGAACTGAATCGTATCGGGCGCACGTTTGGCCGCCTCAAGCAGTTCCTTGAGCGAGTTGTAGGGCGAATCGTTGCGGACAACGGGTGTCAGGCAGAAGTCGCCGGTAGTCGCAACCCCCTTGAAGTCGCGGAAGCCGAAATCCATCACGCCGCTCGCCTCGCCGCCCATCAGGGCGATGTGGATGAGCAGGAAGTTGTGGCCGTCGGGAGCGGCATCCTTGATCTGCCGCGAACCAACGGAGTAATGGCCGGTGACGTTGAAGACGTTGATCGGCTGGGGCAGCAGCTTGTTTTCGTCGATCGCCCGGGCGAAGACGCGCCCCATCTGATCGGACGTACCGCCCGCGGCAAAGGGCACCACCACGCGGATCGGCTTCTCCGGCCAAGCGGCCAGAGCCGGCGCGGCGAGCAGAAAAGTCGTAGCAGCCAATGCGGCGATGCGAGCGATCATCGTTTTCTCCCTAGTCTTAATCATGCCGCGCCCCCAGGTTCGTCGGCTTATCCTGCGACGGTAGGTCATTTTTTGGCCGTGCGCTACCTCCGGAACGCTCGGATTCAGGCCGGTCTTTCGGTCAATCCAGCCAGCTGGCGGCCGGCATTCCTGGGCGCCAGCCCTCACACGCAAGTCAAGCCATGTGCCAAGCGCGCTGGGCGGAAAAGGTGAACGGCCGGCCTAGCCGCTCGCTCATGCCTGCCTTATGGCGCTGTCACCTCGCCGATCACATCCAGCTTCGCGTCGCTCAGGTAACCGTAGCGGTTGATCCAGACCCGGCCGCCGGATGCCTGCCATGCCACGCTCAGCCGGCGGCGGAAATCTTCCACCGGTCCGTAGCTGTGCGCCAGGGCATTGACCGGCGTACCCCCCGCCTCCGCCCGCGCCTGGACGATCTTGCGCTGCTGGGCTTCGAGGCCGACCGGATGCGGCTCGTCGGGTTCCGGGTAATGCCACGCGCCCATCGTGTCCGGCGGCGCGCCGTCGACGAGATCGAGGAGCCGGGCCAGGGTGCGGGCGGCCGTATCCTCGGCGCCGTGCACCGCCTCGGCGGCGAAGCGCAGCATCATCGGCCAGTGCATGGTGTAGAGCTTCACCGACAGGCTCGCCGAGTAGGGCGCGGCGCGCGCATAGTCGAACCCCGAGAGGCGCGACCACGGCGGCGGAAAGGCGTTGGGCATGAGCTCCTTGGCCGCAGCGCCGGCGTCATCGAGGGCAGCGCGATAGCAGCCCAGCAGCTGCTCGACCAGATGCGCCTTCAGGAGCCCGAGCTCGCGCATCACGCGAGTCTGGAGCAGCCCGGGCAGCAATCCGGCATCGCCGCCCCGCAGCTTCTGGTACAGGCCCTGCGCCTCCCATTGCAGAGTCTCGGCATCGATGCCGAGCTTGCCCGCCTCTTCCCGGGCGTGGCTCGAGAAATCGAGAAACCAGTCGTCGAGCGTGTAAGGCGGATACTCGGGCCAGTCGACACGAAACCCGTCGACCTGCGGATAGGCTGTCGCCAGATCAGCCAGAAGCGCCGCGCCATAGTCGAGAATATGCGGGTTGGCGAGGCTGCCGTTCTTGTCGACCCGGCGCTTGGGGACCTCGCCGTTGGGCAGGCGCGGCGCGTCGTCGTCCTGCGGGCCGCCGAACTGCACGCGATAGCCCGGGGGGATCGCCGCCTGGACCTGAAGGTAGACCTTGAGGCCGCGGCGCTTGGCCGCCTCGACGAACTGGCCAACCAGCGGCCCTTGCGAGCGCGTCAGGGCGGTAGGCTCCGAGGGCTGATAACGCAGACCATCGTAGCGCCGGCGTTCGGGCGCGAAACTGGGTGCCGTCCGCACGAAGAGCTCGCGCTTACCCCACAGCGGACGATCCAGCAGCCGCACGCCGCCCGCCCCGGCATCGATCGGCGGCTCGCGGCCACCCTCGCCTTCGGCCGCCGGCTCCATGACATAAGGTGAGGTCGCGACCGCGGTGGCGCGGGTCCGGCGCTCGATGTTGTCGAGCAGCCCGTCGACGGTCTCTGTCTGGATAAACTCCGGCATCACGGTGATGCCGACGAAGTGCTCGACCATGCCTAGCGCTCGCGTACCTTGTCGACCATGTCGATCAGGCGCGCCACATCGACGATCACCAGCTCCCCGTCGCGCTTCTCGACCACCTTCTCCCGGGTCAGGTGACCGAACTCGCGAGTCACTTCTTCGCGATTCGTGCTTACCCGGGCGGCGATGTCGGCGTGCTTGGGCGGCGGGTTGAGGATCGCCCGGTTGTCGGTGATACCGCGCTCGCGGGCCATGCGTACGAGTTCGGCCTAAATGCGGTTGCGCACGCCGAGCGTGCTGTATTCCACCACCCGCTCGGTTAGATTGCGAATCAGGCCGACGAGGCCGTTGAGCACGTTGTCCACGACCGCTGGATAGCTGCGCAATACCTTGCGGAACTGGTCGCGGGAGAGCGAGGCGAGCCAGGTGTCCTCGAGAGCCACGACGCTGGCCGAGCGGCTGCGCCCGTCGACGGCCGACAATTCGCCGAAGCTCGCGCCGGCGCCCAGGTCTCGGAAGGTCACCTCGCGGCCGTTGATGGCATAGATGGTGATGCGCACCCGGCCGCGCGCCACGAAATAGACATCGTTGCTGACGCCGTCCTGCTCGACGACCTGCTGGTCCTTCTCGTAGCCGCGCCAGCGGCACAGCGCCGCCACTGCTTCCAGGTCCGGCTTGGCCAGATCCTTGAGCATCTCGACCCGACCCAGCGCGGCCAGACGGTTGGCGGGATTCACGATGGCTCCCTAACGCCTTAACCGGGGCAGTCTGCCGCAAACCGAGGCCTTCCGCTACCGCACAGCCGAAGGTGAGGTTTCACACAGCGTCCGCCCCCCGCCCGTGAAGAAATGGCCGAAACGCCCCCAGCGGAGGCCTTTCATGACCCGATCCCTTGTCCAGCAGAGCATCCTTGCCCACCTGCAGCGCCTGCGGCGCGACCGCGGCGGCAGCTACTCTGTGATGACAGCGCTAGCGCTTCCCGTGCTGGTCGGCTTCACCGGCTTGGGTACGGAGGCGGGACTGTGGTTCTACACCCACCAGGCCATGCAGGGCGCCGCCGACGGCGCCGCCTTCAGTTGGGCGACCGCGCCCGCCTCTCGCTGCGGGCTACCCCGCACCCGGCGGCGAGATTGAGCTGCGCGAGGGCCCCTCGTCCGACGAGGGTGTGCTCTACATGCGCAATCCGTCGGTGATGAAGGGCTACCACAACCTCCCCGAACAGACAGCGAAGGTACTAAAGGACGGCTGGTACCGCTCCGGCGACAATTTCCGCCGCGACAAGGACGGGTTCTTCTACTTCCTCGGCCGGGCGGACGACATGTTCGTCTGCGGCGGCGAGAATATCTGGCCCGGCGAAGTCGAAAAGATGCTGGAGCGCCTGGACGGCGTGCATCAGGCCTTCGTCGTGCCGGTGCCCGACGAGCTCAAGCATCAGCTGCCTTTCGCTTTCATCGTCCTTAAGCCTGGTGCCACGCTGGACGAAGAGGCGGTGAAGGAGTTCGCGCTGAAGAACGGGCCAGCCTATGCCCATCCCCGCTTCGTCGAATTCGTGCTGGAGCTGACCCTGGCCGCGACCAACAAGGTCGACCGCCGCGGCCTTACCCAACGCGCCGAAAAGATCGCAACCCAGCGTCGTGCGGCTCAGGTGACGTAACGCGCCTCGATCGGCAAGTGCACTCCTGGCTCATAGCCGCTCAGGCCCCGGGCCAGAGGCGGATGGTGCCGGTCAGGAAAATGGTCAGCCTACGATCAGGCGCCGCTGAAGCGCCCGCCACCTACACACGCATGGCCTACGGATCGTAGAGCGGGTCACAGCCGGGATGCAAATCGCGCCAGCTGTGTTCCGTGGATCCCCAAAAACAGACACGCGCCCCGGCTCCTGGCCGGCGCGCGTGCTGCTGTCTCGAAACTCCCCCCGAAAAGGGGCGGTCACACCGACTCTTTGAGCTCCTTGGACGGGCGGAAGCGGACCTTCTTGCTCGCCTTGATCTTGATCGGCTCGCCGGTTGCCGGGTTGCGGCCCATACGCGCAGCGCGCTTGGCAACGACGAAGATGCCGAGACCAGGGATGCGGATCTTCTCGCCCTTCTTGAGATTCCGCGTCAGCGCCTCGACGAACCCCTCCAGGAGTTCAAGAACCTGCTTCTTCGGCAGCTCCTGCTTCTCGGCGATGCCGGCGGAAATGTGCTTCAGTGTAACGACGGGCATAGGTTCCCTCTTATGGTTGATAACCCCCGATTCGGGCGCGGCGCGGCGCCCGCTAATTCCTCGCTCGCGGGCGGGCCGCTGTCAATCGCGGTGCAAGCATTTACCGCGAAAAAAGTGGGTCAGACGAGGATCGCCCCGATGCCTTCCGCGCCGCCGGAATCCCGCCTATCCTCGGGTCGTGTCGTCCCCCACCTTCCGCGTCGCCAGCTACAACATCCATTCCTGCATCGGGAACGACCGGCTGTGCCGCGAGAAACGTATCCTGCGCGTCATCCGCGAGATGCATGCCGATGTCATCGGCCTGCAGGAAGTCGGCAGCAGCTCGCTGGTCGACGAGATGGAGCAGTTCACCTTCTTCGAGAAGCACCTCGGGATGAGCGCGGTCTCAGCCAGCAACCTGCGCTGGGGCTGCTTCGAGTTCGGCAACGCCCTGTTCACCCGCGGTGAGATCCTGAGCTCCCGCGTTGTCGACCTGACCATTCGTCCATTCGAGACACGGAGCGCCATCGACTGCCGGATCCGGCTGCGCGGCGCCGACATCCGTGTCATCGCGACCCATCTCGGCCTGTTTCCTCACGAGCGCCGGCGGCAGGTGGCGAAGCTGCAGGCTCTGCTGGCTGAAGGCCCGGTCGAGCCAGTCGTCATGCTGGGCGACTTCAATATATTCGGACTCGAACGGCGGCTGCTCCGCCGCAGCGGTGCGCCGACACAGTTGCCGCGGCTGCGGACCTACCCGTCAAGGCGACCGCTGATGTCGCTCGACCGGATATGGACCATTCCCAACCCGCACCTGCAGCACGTTCAAGTCCACCGGACACCTCTATCCCGGTCTGCCTCCGATCATCTGCCGATCGTGGCCGATGTGCTTCTCAGGTCAGACCAGGCGGTCCGGCCATCGTCCCACGCCACCGGCCGAACCACAGCGCCGTGGGCAGAAAGCCCCTTGATCGGCGGCGCGCTGCGACGCACCATCGCCTCTCGGCATCCGTAAGTACGAAGCCGGGGAGACGCATGGCGACGTTCACCGCGCAATCCGACAGCGCAATTCCCACGCGCACCGAACTCTTCGCCCGCGCCGAGGCCCTAGTACCAGTGCTGGCCGAGCGCGCCGCGAAATGCGAAGAGCTGCGCCGGGTTCCCGACGAGACTCTCGCCGATTTCCACTCGACCGGCCTGTTCCGCATGCTGCAGCCCAGGCGCTTCGGCGGCAGCGAGCTGGACTACGGCGACATCGTCGAACTGGGTGCCGTTACGGCCCGCGGCTGCGGCTCATCCGGTTGGGTGTTCGGCAACCTCGCGGTACACCACTGGATGCTCGCCATTTGGCCGGCCGAGGCCCAGCACGAGGTCTGGGATGAAGACCCCGACGCGCTGATCGGCTCGGCATTCGCTTTCCCCTGCGGCCGTGCCACCAAGGTCGATGGTGGCTACCGCGTGCGCGGGCGCTGGCCATTCTCCAGCGGCATTGACCCGTCCACCTGGGTCATGGTCGGCGCCATGGTCGATCCGCCTGAGGGCCAGACGGCGCCCGAAGCGCGAATGTTCCTGGTGCCGATGAAGGACTACAAGGTCATCGACAACTGGTTCGTCGCCGGCCTGCGCGGCACGGGCAGCAAGGACGTGGCCATCGACGACATGTTCGTGCCCGCCCACCGCACGCTGGCGGTGAACGAGGCCAAGGGTGGCCCCAATCCAGGGACCATGCTCAACCCGAACCCCAACTTCCAGCTGCCGCTGATCGCGACCTTCGCCTACACGCTGACCGGTGTGGCGCTGGGCATTGCCCAGGGCGCTATCAATACATTCTGCGAAGGCACTCGGCAGAAGGTGGCCAAGTACAACAATCTGCGCGTCGCCGAGCTGACCACCGTGCAGCTCCGCGTCGCCGAGGCAGCAGCGTCGGTCGATGCCGGCATGCTGCTGATGCTGCGCAACTGCGCCGAAGCGCTGCGCACTGCGGCGGCAGGCGAGACGCCGACCCTCGAGCAGCGGACCCGCTACCGGCGTGATGGCGCCTTCGCCGGGAGGCTGGCGGCCAAGGCCGTCGACCTGATCTTCGAATGCTCAGGCGGCGCTGGCCTCTTTGACTCGCATCCCATCCAGCGCTCGTTCCGCGACGTCCACGCCTGCACGTCGCATATCGCGCTGAACTTCGACGTCGCCGGTACGACCTACGGCAAGGTTATGCTCGGCCTGCCCTGTGACAACCCGTTGCTCTGAGGCCCGTGGCGGTCCTCGCGATCCCTTACGGCACGGCCGGACACCAGCCGGGCGGGCCCGCCGTCACCATCGACACCGACGCGCGTGATCCGCTGCGCCTCAACGACGGGCCTTACAGCTACGATGACGGCATACAAGGGCCCGGCGCCAGCGCGGCTGAGCGCCTCGCCTTCCTGCGCGATCACCTGACCGAACTGTGCGACATGTGGGCGAAGCGCCCGCGCCAGTTCGTTGACCTCTATTTCCGCTTCATCACCAGGATCATGGAGCGCGACCGCGCCAGAATCGAAGACAAGGTCGGCCGCCTCGGCGGACTTTTTACGCCCGGCGATTTCGCCTTCAGCGCCCTGCGACCGCTGCCGCGCGCCCATCTCCAGGACATTCGTGTCGATTTCGCCTTCTGGACCGGCAGCGCCCTCGTCGCCATCGATATCACCAGCGATGATTCCCGCAGCGCCACCTGGGAGAAGCGCCGCACGGCGCTCATCGCAGCCGACGTTCAGACCATCGAGATCCCGGGCTCCATGATCGCGCGTGATGACCCGGCAATTCTTGAAAGTCTGCTGCCCCGGGACTTCGCCGGGTTCTGGCAAGACGAGACCCTGCCCTCCAGCCCGTTCAAGGCCTTGGGCCTCGGCGATGGGCTGACTGGCACGCCGGATTTTTGACTACATCGCAAAGGCGACGGCGAGCGACAGGATCAGCGCCACCGCGAAGTCGATATTGACGATGCGGTTCAGGCGCGGATCGCGGAAACAGCGCGTCAGCGCCGCCCCCAGCAGCAGCCAGACGACGTTGACGATCACCAGGATCGGCGCCAGAGCCGCGAGCTTGAGGGCGACCTCGAGCATCGGATCGCTGGGGCTGAGCGCGAACCCCGAATGAAGCGCCGCCACGGCGGCGAAGGTTTTGGGATTGCCGGCGCCAACGAAGTATCCTGAACCTAGTGACGGAGCCTGGGCTTCTGCGTTTGTCTCCGTCAATGGCGGTGCCGTGGCGATCTTCCAGGCGAGATACAGCATGTAAAGAGCGCCGGCGACCGTTGCGACAGGCGCCACTCCCGGCAGCGCCAGGACCAGGCCGGCGAGACCCGTCGCCGTCAGCAGCATGACGGTGAGGACGCCGGTAATGATACCCGTGGCCAGCCAGAGGCTGCGGCGCAGGCCGAACGCCGCTCCGGCTGCCGCCAGCACCGTGTTGGCGGGGCCAGGGCTGCCGGCCAGCGCGAAGGCGGCCAGCACGAAGCCGGAAAGGTCGCTCGGAATAGTCATCGTCAGCACGTCGCCAAGCTTACTGCCAGGGACGTCAGGCTATTCCATTCATGTAGACAAACCCTAGATCGTCATCTCCAGGATGTAGAGCCCGCCGCTGAAGCGGTCCTGGCAATAAACGATGCCTTTCTCGTCGACATAGACGTCGTTGATCTGGATCGGCTTGCCCTTGGAGCCCTTCGGCGCGCCGGAGACGTAGTAGGCGATCTCCTTGGGCTGGAACGGGTCGCTGATGTCATGCACCCGCACGCCGCCGCTGAAATAGGTGCCGAAGACCCTGGTGCTCGAGCGGTAGGACGGCCCCGGCCGGTTCTCGTGCAGGTTATGCGAGCCGTAGCGCCCGCCTTTGGGCGCGAAGTTCTCGACCGGCGGCAGCGGCAGGGTGGCGATTGGCACGAGGTTGTCCTCCTTGCGCATGTCGACCACCCAGGTGAGCTTCGGCCAGTCCTTGCCGTTGTCGTTGACGCACTCATCGCTGACGATCAGCAGGTCGCGATCGAACAGCGGCATGGCCGTGTGGCTGAAGCCGTTATGCGGCGGGTGCGGGTTCCAGGCGCTGACTACCTTCGGGTGGCTCTTATCCGAGATGTCGAGGATAAAGACGCCGCCGTCGATATAGCCGAGATAGGCGCGGTCTGGGCGCTCCGGATAGACGTTGGTGTTGTGCACCCGGATGCCAGAGTCGAACTTGGGATGACGCTTGGGCGGCGCCACATTGTCGCCCTTGCGCGTGCCCGGCAGCCACCAGCGGCCCACTTCCGTCGGCTTCGCCGGGTCACGTACATCGACGATGCGGTAGATCTGGTCGTCCTTGGGATTGGTCGGCTCGAAGTCCGGTGCACCCGCCGAGAAATGCACAAACTCGCCGTCGACGAACCAGACCTGATGCGCGCCGCGCGAGTGCGGGCCGGAGCAGTCGAACATGGAGATCGACTTCGGCTTCTCGGGCGTGGAGATGTCAAAGAGCTCAAACCCGGCCGGCTTCAACCCAACCTGCGAGGTCTGGTAGGCCACGGCCATGATGTCGCCGCAGACCTCCAGAGAGTTGGAGCGCACCTGGCGGTGCGGCAGCTCGGTCTGCAGGATCATCTTGGGCTTGCGCGGATCGCTCACGTCGACGGCGGTGAAGTTCACCGGCGCGGATTCATGCGCCATCCACATGATCCGCCGCCCGTCCTTCGCCACCTGGAGGGACATGCCCTCGCCCATGTTGCCGTTGCTGCCGCACGGCTCATGGGCCAGCAGCTTCATGTTCAACGCCTCATCCGCCATCGTCGTCCCCTGTTGTGCTTGCGTTACACCGTCGATACAGCCTGCGTTTCCTGGTGCCAGACCAGGAGACGCCGGCGAATAGCTTCCACGCTCTTGATCACCAGCCAGCCGGCGGCGGCGATCTCCACGATGCCGGCGAAGACGCCGGGTGAATCGGCATAGCGCGAGGCGCGGATCATCGAGGCGCCAAGCCCATCGCCGCCCATGATGATCTCGGTGACGATGGCCACGATCAACGCCGTGGGCAAGGCCACCTGTAGGCCGGTGAGGATCTGCGGCAAGGCGGCCGGCAAGATAATCTCGCGCAGGATGTCTCTCTCCTTCGCCCCCAGGCTGCGAGCCGACCAGATCATGTGCTTGTCGACCCCTTGCGTGCCTGCGACGGTGGCGGCGATCACCGGAAAAATCGCGTTAAAGACGATCATCGAGACCTTGGACAGGTCGTAGACCCCGAACCAGAGCATAAACACCGGCAGGAAGGCCACCTTGGGCATGGGAAAACCGATGGAGACGATAGGATCGAAGAGCCAGTGGATGGAGGGGATGCGGGCGATCAGGATACCGAGTGCCACGCCTGCGGCCGCGGCGATGGCAAATCCGAGTACGGCACGATAGAGGGTCACCGACAGGTCGAGGAACAGCAGGCCGGAGACGGCGTCCTCGACCACACGCGCCAGCACAGAAGATAGCGTCGGCAGGAGGAACGCTGTGAACAGGCCGCTACGAGCCAGCAGCTCCCAGCCGATCAGCACGACGATAATCGAGCCGCTCTGGATGACGCCCCAGAGCGCGGCGCCGAACCAGTCGCTGACGCGTGCGGCTACTCGCGCCATGCCAAGCTCCGCTTCATCAGCATGAGATAAAGCCGGTCGGCGACAAAGCCCAGGCCCGCTACGGTCAGCACCACGGCGAACATGCTAGCGTAGACGCCGCCATCGCCGAGCCAGCCGATCAGGTAACCGAGCCCCTCACGGGCGATGACCAGCTCGGAACTCACCAGCAGAACGAAAGAGAGCGCCAATGCGGTACGGATGCCGGCGAGGATTTCGGGCATGGCCGCCGGCAGGATGATCTCGCGCAGTACCTGTCCGCGTGTAGCGCCGAGGCTGCGCGCCGACCAGATCAGCACCGGCTCGACGCCGCGCGCCCCGTTGAAAGCGCTGATGGTTACCGGCAGCATGCAGCCGAGAAAGATGAGCACAATCTTCGAGGCGTGACCGAGGCCGAGCCAGAGGATCATGATCGGGATCAGCGCCGATTTGGGCATCGGGTAGAAGAGCTGGACGATCGGGTTGAAGATCAGCCGCACGGGCTTCACCCAGGCCATCAGCACGCCAAGCGTCGTGCCCACAATGATGGCCAGGCCAAGGCCGGCGAATCCGCGCATCAGCGAGGCCGCGGCGTGATAGAGCAGCTCGCCGCCCTGCATCAGCGAGAGCCAGGCGGCCACCACGGCACTGAAGGTCGGCAGCGCCCATTTGGAGATGATGCCCGTCTGGGTCCCCGCCTCCCAGATCACGAAGATCAGGAGGAGCGGCGTGTAGCGCCACAAGGTAGCGGTCATGCGGCACCGCCCTGCGCGGCGATGGCCTCGCCGCGCACCAGGTTCCAGACATGGTCGACGCGCTCGACGAATTCCGGCGACTTGAACAGCGCCGGCCCGCTCACGGAGAAGCGAGTATCGACGATCTCCTTGATCCGGCCGGGCCGCGCTGACATCACGGCGACACGCTCGGCCAGGTACACGGCTTCCTGCACGTCATGGGTGACGAAGACCACGGTCTTGCGCCGCCGCTGCCAGATCGACAGCAGTTCCTCCTGCATCAGGATGCGGGTCTGGGCATCGAGCGCGCCGAAGGGCTCGTCCATCAGCAGGATGGCTGGATCGATAGCCAGCGTGCGGGCGAGAGCGGCGCGCTGCTTCATGCCGCCGGAGAGCTGGGCGGGATACGCATCCTCGAAGCCGCTGAGCTTGACCAGGTCGATGAATTCCTGCGCCCGCCTGGTTTGCTCGTCCCGCGGCAGGCCCTGCTTGGCGAGGCCGTAGGTGACGTTCTCGCGCACCGTCTTCCAGGGAAATAGGGCGAAGTGCTGGAAGACGATGCCGCGGTCCGGGCCGGGCTCGCTCACCCGCTTGCCGCCGACCTCGATGAGGCCCTCGCCGATCGGCAGAAATCCGCCGATGAGATAGAGCAGCGTGCTCTTGCCGCAGCCCGAGGGCCCAAGCAAGGCGAGGAATTCGCGCTCGCGCACCTCAAGCGAGACATGATCGAGGGCCAGCACCGGCTTGCCGCGAGCCGGCAGGTAGCGGTGACTTACCCCCTCGACGCGGATGGCTGCGGCGCCGCTGCCTCCGTCCGACGTCACCCGTGCCCCGTCTCAGCGATCAAGGCGCTTCTTCGCCTCCTCGATCAGCGACAGGTCGACGTAGCGCGGCGCCACCTTCATCCCTTCCTTGAGGATGCCGAGCTGCACGGCGTTGTCGATGTCGGTCTGGATGGCGTCGATCAGCGGCCGTGCGTCTGGCGAGCGGAAGTAGTCCTTCTGGGTGAAGGCGTATTCCAGACTCTCGCGCGGCGCCTTGAGCGCGTTGGCCGCGATGTCGACAGCCTGCTTGTGATTCTTGGGATCGAGGTACCAGCGCATGGCGCGCATGTGGTCCTCGAAATAGTCAACCAGCGCCGCGCGGTTCTTGGCGATGAAGTCGGCGCGCATCGCCCAGAACACGGTCTGCGACGGCCCCACCGCGTCGGCCGTGGTGAACAACGGCACGTAGTTGCCGCTCTCGATGAAGCCGCGGGCGAATTGCGGCTGCAGGTTGATCATGTCGACCTTGTTGTCGGCCAGCATGGCCGGCATGTTGGCGAAATTGGCCTCAACCGTGGTGAAGTCGCGGTCCTGCAGGCCGTGGCGGCGCAGGAAGACGCGCATCGCTGCGTCGCTGGCCGAGCCGATGGCGTTGCTGGCCAGGCGCTTACCCTTAAGGTCGGCCACAGTCTTGATCGGCCCGTCCTTGCGGATAACGAAGGGCGCGGTGAAGTAACCTGGCGTGCCGTCCTGGATGACGTCGGCGACCACGCGCATGTCGAGCTTGGCGTTGTTGACCGCGGCGACCATGGCTGTCGCCCCGAAGGCGGCGATGTCGAGCTCGCCCGCGGCCACCGCCTGAATCTGCGGCGTCGAGCCCTGGAAGCGGATCGGGTCGGCGATGTAGCTCTTGCCGAAATGCCCGAGAATCTCTTTGTTCTGGTAGAGCAGCGGCGCCATGTGGCCCGGCGCCTGCGCCCAGCCGATGCGCAACTTGACCGGCTGCTGTGCCAACGCGGGCACCGCCACGAGCGCGACGGCAAAGCCCAGCAACAATGCGGTAGTTTTCCTCATTGTCGTCCTCCCTGGGTGCGTGCCTTTACGGCATCAACTTATCGATCTATCAATTAATCAGTGTACTGAGACTTCTCCGCATGCGCAACCGGACCCGCCTGCCCGTTCTGGTGCTGACCGGCTTCCTCGGCAGCGGCAAGACGACGCTGCTCAACCGTCTGCTGCGCGGGCCCGCACTCAGCGACGCGGCGGTTATCGTCAACGAGTTCGGCGAGATCGGCATCGACCATCTGCTGGTCGAGCAGGCGTTCGAGGACGCGGTGCTGCTGAAGAGCGGCTGCATCTGCTGCACGGTGCGCGGCGACCTGGTCGACACTTTCCAGGCCCTGCTCGAGCGCCGCGACAAGGGGGAGATCCCGCCCTTCAGCCGCGTGGTCATAGAGACCACTGGCCTGGCCGAGCCCGGGCCGGTGATGCGCACCATCATGGCCGACAAGGCCGTGGCCGAGCGCTTCCGCCTCGACGGCGTGGTGACCACGGTCGACGCGGTCAACGGCCTGGGCCAGCTCGACGCCCATCCCGAGTCAGTGCAGCAGGCGGCACTGGCCGACCGGCTGGTGCTCACCAAGACCGATCTCTCCGGCGATATCGAGCCACTGATCGCGCGGCTGAGGCTGCTTAATCCGGCGGCACCTCTGATCCGCGCCGTGCAGGGCAATGTCGATCCGGCCCTGATCCTCGACGTCGGGCTCTGGGACCCGGTGAAGCGCGAAGCCGATATCCAGCGCTGGCTGCCGGCCGATTCCTACGACGATCACGATCACCATCACCACGACGTCAATCGCCACGGCGATATCCGCGCCTTCTGCATCACCCGTGACACGCCTATCCCCTGGCCTGAGTTCCGCCGCTGGCTCGATGCGCTGGCGAGTCTGCGCGGGCCGGACCTGCTGCGCCTGAAGGGCGTGGTCAACGTGGCGGGCGAGGCTCAGCCGGTCGTGCTGCATGGCGTGCAGCATGTCTTCCACCCGCCGGCGAAGCTGCCGCGCTGGCCGGCGAGCGACAGCCGTCAGACCCGCCTCGTCTTCATCGTGCGCGGCATCGAGAAGGAGGCGGTGGAGCGCTCGCTCGATGCCGCCCTCGCCGGCTAGCTGTCGAAAATCGCCACCGCCCGCGTCCAGCCGGCCGAAGCGCCGCGGATCTTCACCGGGAAACAGGCGATGGTGAAGCCGTCGGCCGGCAAGGCCTCGAGATTGTGCAGCTTCTCGAGATGGCAGTAGCCGATGTCCCGCCCCGCCTTGTGGCCTTCCCAGATCAGCCCGGCATCGCCGGTCTCGGCGAACTTACCCTTGGTGTGGACGAAGGGCGCGTCCCAGCTCCAGCTGTCGGTGCCGGTCAGGCGCACGCCGCGCTCCAGCAGATAGAGGGTCGCCTCGCGGCCCATGCCGCAGCCCCGCGACACATAGTTGGGCTGGCCGTAGGCTTTGCCGGCAGCGGTGTTGACCACCACGATCTCCAGCGGCTTCAAGGTATGGCCGATACGCTTGAGTTCGGCCTCGACGTCTTGGGGCTGCACCACATAGCCGTCGTCGAAATGGCGGAAGTCGAGGCGCACGCCAGGCTGGAAGCACCATTCCAGCGGCACCTCATCGATGGCGATCGCCCGCTTGCCCTTGTCCATGGTCGAATGGAAATGATAAGGCGCGTCGAGATGGGTGCCGTTATGCGTCATCAGGCGGATCCACTCGATGGCCCAGCCCTCACCCTCCGGCAGGTCGCTTTCCTTGAGGCCAGGGAAGAAGGCCACCACGTCCTTGGCCGTGTCCCGGTGGGTCAGGTACTCGATGCGCGGCTCGTAGCCGGGCGGATCGGACTTGATGTCGTTCTCCAGGTGCATCGACAGGTCGACAAAGCGGCGCGCCATGAAGCAGATCCTCCCACTCCCCAACCGTACAATCCTTAGTCTAATGGGGCACGAGGCGGGTTGCCCGCCTGTTTCTTTATCGCTAGCTTACTCGGCGATTAGCGAGAAGACGAAGCAGGGAGCAGCGCTCGAATGGCAGCACCACGCAAGAAAGTCATCATCACCTGCGCGGTGACCGGCGCCATCCACACGCCGACCATGACGCCCTACCTGCCGATCACGCCCAACGAGATCGCCGAGGGGGCGATCGGCGCCTACGAGGCCGGTGCCTCGATCATCCATCTGCATGCGCGCGACCCCAAGGACGGGCGGCCGACACCCGACCCCAAGGTCTTCATGGAGTTCCTGCCGCGCATCAAGCAGTCAACCAATGCGGTGATCAACATCACCACCGGCGGCGGCCACAACATGACGGTGCAGCAGCGCCTCGAGGCGCCATTAGCCGCCAAGCCCGAGATGTGCTCCTGCAACATGGGCTCGATGAATTTCGGCCTCTTCCACATCGCCCCCAAGTATCAGAACCAGTGGAAGCACGAATGGGAGCCGCAATACCTTGAGATGACGCGGGACTTCATCTTCCGCAACACCTTCAAGGACATCGAGTTCATGATGCGCGAGCTCGGCGAAAAGCACGGCACGCGCTTCGAGTTCGAGTGCTACGACATCGGCCATCTCTACACGCTGGCCCATTTCCTCGAGCGCAAGATCGTCAAGCCGCCGCTCTTCGTGCAGTCGATCTTCGGCATCCTCGGCGGTATTGGCGCCGACCCGGAGAACCTCGACCATATGAAACGCATCGCCGACAAGCTCTTCGGCGATCAGTATCAGTGGTCGGTGCTTGCCGCCGGCCGCCATCAGATGGCCTTCACCACCATGGCCGGCATCTACGGCGGCCATGTGCGCGTCGGCCTCGAGGATTCGATCTACGTGGGCAAGGGCCAGCTGGCCAAGTCGAACGCCGAGCAGGTCAGCAAGATCCGCTCGATCCTCGAGGGGCTGGGCCACGAGATCGCTACCGCCGACGAGGCGCGGCAAATGCTCGACCTCAAGGGTGCGGACAACGTCGGGTTCTGAAGATCAGAGGGGGAACGGCGGCATGAACGCGACTCTGGCTTACCCTCTCCGCGCGAAGCGGGGAGAGGGAGGGGCCCGTCGCGTCAGCGACGGGAAGGTGAGGTGTCTTGCAACACAGACCCACCTCACCCGGCTCGCTTCCGCTCACCACCCTCCCCCTATGGCGCCCGCGAAGCGCGGCGCCTTGACGGGCGGAGAGGGTTAGATGGACGTGACCTTCAATCTGCTGATCAACGCCATCGTGGCGGGGATCCTGCTCGGCGGCTTCTACGCCGCCGTCTCCATCGGCATTTCGGTCGCCTTCGGCATGCTCGACATCGTCAACATCGCGCATCCGGCCTTCATCATCCTCGGCTCCTACATCGCCTACATCGTCAACGTGAATCTCGGTGTCGACCCCATCGTCACCGTCGTCGTGCTCTCGCCGGCCTTCTTCGCGCTCGGTGTGGCGATGTACCGCTGGTATTACGTGGCCTTCGAGCGCCGCGGCCGCGAATCGCTCTCCGGCCTCGCCTTCTTCTTCGGCATTCTGTTCATCGGCGAGGTGGCGCTCCTCCTGGTCTTCGGCGTCGACTACCGCACAGTCAACACGCCCTATATCGGCCCGAGCTTCGCCATAACCAGCAACATCTCCATCTCCATGCGCCTGTTCGTGCCCTTCCTGGTCTCGGTCGCCATGGTCCTGGCGATCCAGCTCTACATGACCAAGACCTTCGCCGGGCGCTGCATCCTCGCCGTATCGCAGAACCAGACGGCGCTGCAGCTCATGGGCGCCAATCCGCAGCACATCAAGGCCATCGCCTTCGGCCTATCGATCGTCACGGCCGCGGTGGCCGGCGCCTTCCTGATCGTCATCCAGCCGGTCGAGCCCTCGATCGGCCGCGAGTATATCGGCCGGGTCTTTGCCGTCTGCGTGCTCGGCGGCATGGGCTCGATCCCCGGCACGCTGCTGGCGGCGATCATCCTCGGCGTCGCCGAGAGCTTCACCGCCACCTTCTACGGCCCCTCCTGGGCACCGGCGGTGTCGTTCGGCATCCTGCTTCTCACGCTGGCCGTCCGGCCGGCGGGATTGCTGGGGCGCTAGATGGCCCCTCTCCGCTTCTTCGGCGTCGCCCTGGGGACGGCGGTCGCAGTCTTTGCCGCAGGCGCCTTCGTCCACAACGAGTACCTCTATCTCGCCGCCTACACCGTGGCGCAGTACATCGTCCTGGCCACCGCCTGGAACATTCTCGGCGGCTATACCGGCTACGTGAATTTCGGCGCCGCCGGCTTCTTCGCCACCGGCGCCTATACCAGCGTGTTTCTGCACAAGACGGTGGCACTGCCGCTCTTCCTCATGATCCCCATCGCCGGCCTGATCTGCGCCGTGCTCGGCCTGGCCATGGGTTACCTCACGCTACGCCTGCGCGGCGTGTTCTTCGCCATCGCCACTCTGGCCATGGCCATCGTGCTGCACACCCTGGTGGTCAACTGGTCCTTCGTCGGCGGCGCGCGCGGCGCCTACATCATCCGGCCGCGCGAGGTCATGCTCTTCGCCGGCTACTCCCAATACCTCTTCGCCACCATGCTGGCGCTGGCCGCCATCGCCGTTTCGGTGGCGCGCTGGGTCGAGCATAGCCGCCTGGGCCGCGGCCTCGCCGCCATCCGCGACGACGAGACGGCCGCCGAATGCTCGGGCGTGCCGACGCTCCGGCTGAAACTGGTGGCCACCTCGCTCTCGGGCCTGCTCATGGGCTTCGCCGGCGCGCCCTTCCCCTACTACGTCGGCTACGTCGACCCGGCCGGCGCCTTCAACCTCGCCTACGGTGTCAACTCGATCGCCATGCCGCTGATCGGCGGCATGAGCAGCTGGGTCGGGCCGCTGATCGGTGCCGTGCTGCTGGGCACGCTGCAGCAGGTGCTGACCGTGACCATCTCCTCGGCGGTCAATCTGCTGCTGGTCGGCGTGCTGCTGGTCACCTTCGTCACCGTGGCGCCGAACGGCATCGTCGGCCTCTTCGACAAGCTGCGCAGGAAGAGGGGCGGCCGCGATGGCTGAACCGATCCTCTCCGCCACCGGCATCGTCAAGACCTTCGGCGGTTTCACCGCCCTCGACCAGGTCGATTTCAGCGTCGAGCGCGGCGAGCGCGTCGGCTTGCTCGGGCCCAACGGCTCGGGCAAGTCGACCCTGGTCAATTGCATCACCGGCACGCTGCGCAACGACGCCGGCCAGGTGATCTTCGCCGACGAGCGCATCGACCGCCTGTCCACCCATCAGCGTATCCGCCGCGGCATGGCCCGCACCTTCCAGATCCCGCGGCCCTTCCACAGCATGACGGTGCGCGAGAACATCGAGATCGCCCTGCTCTACGCCGCCGGCCCGGCCGATAGCGAGCCCCGGCGCACCACGCACGACGCCAATGCCGACGACGCCATGCGCATCGTCGAGGAGGTCGGCCTGCACAAGAAGGCCGACGAGCGCTCCGGCTCGCTCACCCAGGTCGATCTGCGCAAACTCGAGCTGGCCCGCGCCATGGCAGCGCACCCGCGCCTGCTGATCGCCGACGAGGCGATGGCCGGACTCTCCACCGGCGAGGTCGACGAGATCCTCGCCTTGCTGCTGCGCCTCAATCAGGCGGGCGTGTCGATCGTCATGATCGAGCATATCATGTACGCGGTGATGAAGTTCGCCCAGCGTATCGCCGTGCTGGTGGCCGGCCGCAAGATCGCCGACGGCGACCCGCAAAGCGTCATCGCCAACCCCGACGTGCAGAAGGCGTATCTCGGTGAGTAGCCTTTCGGTCCGCAACGTCACCGCCGGCTACGGCAATGTGCAGGTGCTGCACGACGTGTCGATCAATGTCGGCGACGGTGAGACGGTCGTGCTGCTGGGCACCAACGGCAACGGCAAGAGCACTCTGATCAAGTCGATCGTCGGGCTGGTGAAGCCCGAGCACGGCGCCATCCGCGTCGAGATCGACGGCATGACCCACGATCTCGGCGGCAAGCAGCCGGCGGAGATCGTCGATCTCGGCATCGCCATCGTGCCGGAGGGCCGCCAGCTCTTCCCCAAGCTGACGGTGGACGAGAATTTGATGATGGGCGCCTACCGGCCCAAGGCGCGCAGCGAGATCGGCAAGAACCTGGCGCTGTGCTTCGAGACCTTCCCGGTCCTCGCCCAGCGCCGCCGGCAGCTTGCCGGCTCGATGAGTGGCGGCGAGCAGCAGATGCTGGCGCTGGCCCGCGCCCTGATGGCCTCGCCCAAGCTGCTGCTGATCGACGAGCCGTCGGTCGGCCTGGCGCCGATCATGGTCAACCGGGTGATCGAGACCATCCGCCAGTTCAAGGAGAAGCACCGGCTGACCATCCTGATGGCCGAGCAGAACTTCACCCAGGCGGTGAAGATCGCCGACCGCGGCTACGTCATCGTGCACGGCCAGATCGCCCATGCCGGCACCGCCGCCGAGCTCAACGACAGCGACTTGATCAGGCGATTCTATCTCGGTATGTGACGCGCGGAAGGCCTCCACACGCCGGCACCGCCCGCTAACGGCCTGACAAGATGGCGCGATCGCCGCTTCGGGCGCGCCTTCCGTATTCCGTCGCTATTGCCGCCGATCGGGCCTATGCTGGATCTACCCGAGCATTGCCGGCACAGCCGCTTGCCGTGCTTCCTCATCCTCCGTCCTGCAAGGTCTCATGGACACGGCCACCGTCGAGCGTCCGCACTCCGTCATCTGGCTCGACCGCATGCGGGCCCGCATCTTCATCCAGAGCCCGGGCAAGCAGCAGCGCCTGGTGGTCGAGCCCGGCCACAAGGGCGGCGCCACGTCCCGGGTGCCCACCCGCCACACCGGCGGCGACAACCGCTACTTCGACGCCATCGTGCTGGCCATCCCGCCCGCAGGCGACATCCTGATTCTCGGGCCGGATGGCGTGAAGACGGAGCTGTGCGAATACCTGAAGGCCAATGCCGCCCCGGTCGCCGAACGCGTCCGCGCCGTCCAGAATTCCACGGCCGGCTCGGAAGGCCAGATGCTGGCCCGGGCCCGCGCCTTCTTCCTCAGCGGCGGCGCCGCGCGCGCGGCCGACGGCATCGCCCCCTACAGCGGCCGCTGAACAGCCTACCCGCCAAAGGAACTCGAAGCATGCGCCCTCACAAGTTCGAGGTCGGCGCCGTCGTCGACTACCACGCGCCTTACACCCAGCTGAGCCGCAGCAGCGACCGCTTCGTCGTGCAGCGGCACCTGCCGCCCGACGGCCAGGGCAATCTGTACCGGCTGGAGAGCCGCCTCGACGGACGCCAGCGCGTGGCGCACGAGGCCGAGCTGACGCCGGTCGAGGCCCTGGCGGCTCAGTAGCCTTCGCGCTCCAGCCGCTTGCGCAGGCTCTTGCGCATCCGCCGGATGGATTCCTGCCTCTCCCACGCGATACGCACCGAGGGCTTCTCGTAGGAGCGGCGGCGGCGCATCTCGCGGAACACGCCCTCGCGCTGCATCTTCTTCTTGAGCACGCCCAGCGCGCTGCCCACGTCGTTGTCACGGACGAAGACTTTCATCG
>Ga0194132_10004652_pt1 | contig 23157 bp, 19 predicted proteins | sample TA2KigOf80mmetaG_FD_148612 | JGI IMG/M metagenome (GOLD analysis project Ga0194132, IMG submission 148612) | Freshwater microbial communities from Lake Tanganyika, Tanzania - TA2015054 Kigoma Offshore 80m | ecosystem: Environmental > Aquatic > Freshwater > Lake | place: Tanzania: Lake... | reverse complement strand
TTCTCCTTCTCCTTCTCCTTCTCCTTCTCCTTCTCGTGCGCGTGCTCGTGCGAGACGAGTTTGATCCAGCGATTGTCCTCGATCAAAGGCGCGCGCCGCAATATTATAGTTAGAACCATGACCCGCCGATCATTCCTCAAATCCGCCAGCGCTTCGACTGTCGCACTCTCCGGCCTCGCCGCCGCGGGCGCCAAGAACCGCCCCAACATCGTGGTGATCCTCTCCGACGATCTCGGCTACGGCGATGTCGCCTGCTACAACCCGAAGTCGAAGATTCCGACGCCCGAACTCGACCGCCTGGCGAAAGAGGGTTTACGTTTCGTCGACGCCCACACGCCCTGCGGCGTCTGCTCGCCGACGCGCTACGGACTGCTCACCGGCCGGTATCCGTGGCGCGGCGATTTGAAGTCGCAGGTGCTTTGGCCCTACGATCGGCCGCTCATCGAAGACGGCCGCCTCACGCTTCCCGCGATGCTGCGCACGCAGGGCTACACGACCGCCGCGATCGGCAAGTGGCATCTCGGTTGGGACTGGCAGACGACCGATGGTTCGAAGCTCAATTCGCAAGTGAAGCTCGGCGATCCACAACGCGAGATCCGGAACGAATTCGCCAAGAAGGTCCTGTGGGATAAGCCCGCCGGCGGCGGTCCGATTACGAAAGGCTTCGACTACTACTTCGGCGTCGACCTGCCGAACTTCCCGCCGTACACGTTTATCGAGAACGACCGCCTCACGGCCGCGCCCACCGAGCAAAAGCCCGACAAGATGTTCGGCTGGCCCGGAGTGATGAAACCCGGCTGGCGTCTGGAGGGGGTACTGCCCGAACTCACGCGCCGCGCGGTCAAATACGTCGAGGAAAAAGCGAAGGCCGACAAGCCGTTCTTCCTCTACTTCGCCATGAGCTCGCCACACACACCCATTGCGCCCGACGATGAGTTCAAGGGCAAAACGGGCATCGGCGATTATGGCGATTTCGTCCATCAAACCGACTGGTCGGTCGGCCGCGTCCTGGACGCCATCCGCGCTTCCGGCAAGGCCGACAACACCATCGTGGTTTTCACTTCCGACAACGGTCCGGAGAACCTAACCTACCCGGTGTTGAAGGAGAAAGACCACGCCAGCCAAGGCCCGTTGCGCGGCGCCAAGCGCATGCTTTGGGAAGGCGGACATCGCGTTCCTTACATCGTCTGGGGGCCGGGCCGCGTGCCCGCCGGAAAGACCGAGAGCGAAATCGTCTGCCACACCGATATCATGGCCACCGTGGCTTCGATCACCGGATACAAACTCCCCAATAACGCCGGCGAAGACTCCTACGACATCAGCGCCGCATGGTTCGGTAAGAATCGATCCAGGCCGATCCGCGAAGGCACCGTGCACCACAGCATGAACAATGAGTACGCCCTCCGCCAGGGAGAGTGGGTGTACATTGACTCCAACGGCACACACGGGCCCGCCGAGCCCGAATGGTGGCGCGAACGCCACGGAATTAAGAAGCACAACGAGCCTGGCGAACTGTTTCATTTGAAAGAAGATCTTCTGGAACAGAAGAACCTGTACGCGGCCTATCCGGACAAGGTGAAGCAGATGAAGACGCTGCTGGAAAAGTACAAGACCGATACGCGCAGTGTTCCACCCAGGAAGTAGCCTAATCAAGACAGCCCAAACGGTCGATGTAAGAATAGGAATTTAGACGGCACCCGTGCGTTTGAAAATCCAATTCGTGTTCGCCGCGGTCTTGTGCGCGCAGACTTCGCCGATCCAGTCGCTCCGCCGGTCCGTCTCGGCGGACCACTCGGCCAATCCCGCCGCCTCGTTTGAATGCACCGTCACGGTCGGCACAGGATACCTTCGAAACGGACTCAACGAGTTCTACTGCCAGGACGAACAGGCCGGTATTTCGATCATCACGGAAGGCCGGCCGCATATCGACACCGGCGAGCGGGTCTCCATTATCGGCCGCGCGTATCATGCCGAAGACGACGATGAGCCCCAAGTGCTGGCGGCGTCGGTCACGCCGATCGCTCGTCCCGGCCCGCCCGCGGCGCGAGAGGTCACTTTGGCCGAAGCCGTTTCCGGAGATTATGGCGGTTCGCTCATCTCGGTTGCCGGGCAAGTGCACCTCGTCGCCCCACCGAATCCGGAGCGGGCGACAATTTTCCTGCGCGATCTCGATGGCAACGAGATGCGCGCCTATCTCCGCAGTTCATCGGAGCCTCTCGGACTCAAACCCGGCGACTGGGCGACGGTCACCGGCATCAGCCTCCCGCGTGAAGAGCGCCGCTATCAAATCCGTATGCGCTCGGCAGCCGATGTGCGCAAACTCCCCGGCTCACTGGTGCCTTGGACCAAGCTGCTCTGGGCGGCGTCGCTTGTCCTTGTCGTCGTCGGCGGACTGCTTTACTGGGCCGTCAGCCTGAAGACCAAAGTTCGCAGTCAGACGCGCGAGGCCCTCCGGCTCCGCGACCGCGCCGAGGAGGCTTCACGGCTCAAATCGGAGTTCCTGGCCAACATGAGCCACGAAATCCGCACGCCGCTCCATGGCGTTCTGGGCATGCAGCGCCTTGCGCTCGATAGTTCAAGCCTTACCGCCGAGGACCGCCGGCATCTGGAAATGGCGCAGGAATCCGCCCAGTCCCTGCTCGGCCTGCTGAACGACATTCTCGACTTCTCGAAAATCGAGGCCAACAAACTGGAACTGGCAAGCGTCGTCTACGATCCGCGGCACCTTGTCGAATCGGTCTGCTCGCTGTTTGTGCCCGCCGCCGAAGAAAAAGGACTCCGTCTCGATTGGGAAGCCGGCGAATCGGTGCCCGGCTGGGTCTGCGGCGACGACGTTCGCGTGCGCCAGATCCTCATGAATCTCGTTTCCAACGCGGTCAAGTTCACGACGCAAGGCGGGGTGCGCGTCGATCTCGGCGGCGGCAAGCCCGGCGAGATTGTGTTTTCAATCGCCGATACCGGACCCGGCGTTCCCGCCGAAGCGCGCGAACGGATTTTCGAACCCTTCCGCCAGGCGGATGGTTCGACCTCGCGTAAACACGGCGGATCGGGCCTTGGGCTTGCCATCAGCGCCCGCTTGGCCTCGATGATGGGAGGCCGGCTTTGGCTCGATACATCGACCGAGGCTGGAAGCTGTTTCCGGTTTTGCGTGCAGGCGCCCAAGGCAGACAAGCCTGTCACCGAAGTATCGAAACCCGTTCGGCCGGCGAGTCCGCTTTCCATCCTGGTCGTCGAGGACAACCGTGTCAACCAGAAGTTGATTCTCAAACTTCTTGAGCGAGCCGGGCACCTCACCGCGCTCGCCAACAACGGCAAGGAAGCTCTTGCACTCATCGAAACATCGCACTTCGATCTCGCACTCATGGACGTGCAGATGCCCGAGATGGATGGCGTCGAAACCACCTTCCGCATTCGCCATCGCGAGAATCTTTCCGGTGCGCAGCGCATGCCGATCATCGGTCTCACCGCGCACGCGATGAAAGGCGACCGCGAACGGTTCCTTTCCGCCGGCATGGACGACTATCTTTCTAAACCCGTAGCCGTTGAAGATCTGTACGCCGCGCTCTCCCGCGCCGTAACCGCTCCCGTTACGGAATAAAGTTCTTGAGGAAACGTCCGCTCTGCACGAGCGAAGCCTTGCGCAAATCAAGCGAACCTTCAAACGCGCGGTCTTCCACTTCGATGCACACGCCGCCCTTGTAACCGGTTTCGGTGAGCACGCTGAAGAACTTGCCCCACTCGACATCGCCCAACCCAGGCAGCTTCGGCGTATGCCACAGATTCGGGAACGCGAACACGCCATGTTCATTGAGCCGGTCGCGATCGAGGCGCGCGTCCTTGGCGTGCATGTGAAACAGCTTCGGCCCGAACTCGCGCATGGCCTTCAGATAGTCCATGTGCTGCAGGATGAAATGCGACGGATCGAAGTTCAATCCAAACGAGTCGGACGGGATGTCGTTGAAGGCGCGCCGCCACACGGCCGGCGAGACCATCAGATTCTTGCCGCCCGGCCACTCGTCTTTGGTGAACGACATCGGGCAGTTCTCGATACCGATTTTGATACCGTTCTTTTCGGCGAAGGCGATCAGTGGCCGCCAAGTCTTGAGGAATCGCGCCCAGTTGTCGTCAAGCGACTGCGTGTAGTCGCGGCCGACGAAGGTGTTGACCACGCTGACGCCGAGCAACTTTGCCGCTTTGATGACTTCTTTCAGATGCTCGCAGTAGATCCGAGCTTCATCCTTATTCGGGGCGAGGGGATTCGGGTAGTAACCCAGTCCGCTGATCGACACTCCATACTTTGCCGTCAACTCCAGCACTTTCGCCGCGTCGGCTTTTGTGAATCCGGTGACGTCGATATGCGTGATACCCGCGTATCTACGCTCGGCCTTGCCTTTGGGCCAGCACATGACCTCGACGCACGAAAAACCGTTCTGCGCCGCGAACGCGAGCACTTCTTCCAAGTTGAGGTCAGGCAGAATCGCGCTGACAAATCCGAGTGTGAGCATAGGCCAGTTACTCACTATAAAATACATCCGGCTGTTATGGTGAACTTCCCGCCGGGAAGCGCTATCGCGGCGCTCAAGTGAATCGGCCGTCGCCGCCGGTTCCGCAGCCGCCCGCGGCGAAACAGGAGAGCTGCCGCCGTGCGTCGGTGGCATTACACTTCGGGCACACAGCCGGCGCTTCCGCCTCCGACATCCTTCGCAACTTCTCAAATCGCGCGCCGCACTGTTGGCAGGCATACTCATACATCGGCATACTCATAGTATGAAGCTTCGTATCCAATCCGGCAGCATCCGGTTGCGTCTCAAACAAGCCGAGGTCCGAGCGCTGTCGGAGGGCGGGGAAGTCCGAGAAGAATGTCCGACGCTTCCGACGGCTCTGACTTACGCCCTGCGCCCATCGGCTGGCGAGAACCTCGCGGCGTCAAACGAAAACGGCCGCCTCACCGTGCACATTCCGTCGGCGTGGCTCACGGGTTGGGAGACCGATTCGCGTGTTGGTTTCGAGTCGAACGAAGGAGGATTGCATCTTCTCGTCGAGAAGGACTGGAAGTGCACCAACCCCGCCGATCCGAAGGACAACGAAGATTGCTTCGAAAATCCCGATCCGCAATGCACATAATAGAAGGGTGAACCGCCGAGACTTCCTAGCCGCCTCCACCGCAGCCGCATTGCCGGCCGCGATGCCGATCCCGATTATCGACACGCACATTCATCTCTTCGATCCGCGCCGGCCCCAGGGTGTGCCGTGGCCGCCCAAAGAGAACACCCTGATCTACAAGCCGGCGCTGCCAGATCGGTACCGGGCGCTCACCAAGTCGCTCGGTATTGTCGGCGCGATCGAGGTTGAGTGCAGTCCGTGGCTGGAAGACAATCAGTGGGTGCTAGACTTTGCGGCCAAGGACACGATCATCGTCGGCACGATCGGCAATCTTGAGCCCGGCAAGCCGGACTTCGGCAAGCAACTCGACCGCTTCGCCTCCAATCCGCTCTTCCGCGGCATTCGCTACGGCTATCTCTGGGACCGAAATATCCGTGAGCAACTGCGCGTGCCGGCGTTCGTCGAAGACCTGAAGACGATGGGCAATCGCGGCCTCACGCTCGACTCCGCCAACCCGACGATCGATCTGCTCGAAGACCTCGCCGACATCACCGATCGCGCGCCGCTATTGAAGATCGTCGTGGATCATCTTCCGAAGATCGTCGTGCCAGGCGACGCCCCGAGCAAGGCCCGCTACGCAGCCGCCATCAAACGTCTCGCCGCGCGGCCGAATGTTTACGTCAAGGTCTCGGCCGTGTTGTCGAAGATAAACGGCTCGATCCCATACACCCTCGCGCCGTACAAGAACAAACTCGACGCGTTGTATGCCGCCTTCGGTCCCGACAAGCTGATCTATGGCAGCGACTGGCCCAACAGCGACCCGCTCGGCAATTACGCGCAGGTGCTTGGCGTCGTCCGCGAGTACTTCGAGGGCAAAGGCAAAGACGTCGCCGAGAAGTACTTCTGGCGCAACTCGGTCAACGCCTACGGGTGGATCAAACGCGAGAAATCCCAGCCCGGCACGTAACACTTTCCCCGATCAGGTATTCTGAGAGGTATGAACGTGAAGCTAATTACCTTAGTTGCTGTTTCGCTCTCAACCCTTTTGGCCGCCGATGGAGGCACATTCCTCCGCATCCGTTCCTCACCTCGAGGCGCCGGTGTGTTCGTCGACGGCAAGTACGTCGGACCGGCGGGCCGTTTCTCGGTCCCCGAGAAGTATGCCATCGAGCCCGGATCTCACGAGATCACGCTCAAGGACCCGCGCTACGAAGACACAACGATCAAGGTCGATGCGAAAGCCGGTAAGACCACCAAGGTTGGTGCGAAGCTGAAGAAGAAGGAACCGCCCAAGGGCCCGTTCGGCCGCCTGCGTTTGCGCGGCGGTGAAGCGGAGTCGTTCTGGTCGGTCGCCGCCGGTGATATCGGCGCGGTTTATCTGAACGGCATGTTCGTCGGCCACGTCGATGAGTTGAACGACGTCGGCGGCGGCTTGCTCGTCCCCGCCGGAACCTATGAGTTGAAGGTGCAATCGCAGCTCTACGGCGAATTCACCAAGTCGGTGACGATCGAGGCCAACAAGGTCAACCGCATCGTTTACGGCAAGCGCGAGCAGTAGTCGTCCACTTCCTCTCGCGACGGCGCTGGAGTCTGCGCGCCGAGTTTCGTTACTGAGAGTGCCGCCGCGGCGTTTGCAAATCGCAATGCCGCGGAGATCTCTTTTTCCTCGGCCAACGCCACGGCAAGAGCCGCGTTGAATGTATCGCCCGCCGCGGTTGTGTCGACCACGTCCACGGCAAAACCCGGCACGTGCATGCCCGCGTGTGAACAACCGCGCGCGCCAAGTTTGAGTACGACGCCCCGCGCGCCCATCGCCAGCAGAGCCTCTTCGGCGTCCGACTCTCCCGTCAGCATCGCCGCTTCCGTTTCATTCGGCGTCAGAAGGTCGACTTGTTCGAGTAGTTCGCGCGGCAGCGGTTGTGCCGGCGCCGGATCGAGAATCGTCAATGCGCCTTCTTCCCGCGCGATTCGCAATCCATACGCGACGGCGTCGAGTGGTGTCTCCAGTTGAAACAGTGCACACGCCGCGCGGCGGAACAGAGGCCGTAGCGGTTCGAGGAATGCGCGGTCGACGGCGAGGTTCGCGCCCGGCGCCACGAGGATCGAATTCTGTCCCGCTTCATCGAGCCAGATCATCGCTACGCCCGTCGCTGCTTGCTGCGTTGCGGTGACAAACGCGGTGTCGACGCCCGCGGCCGCCAGCGAAGCACGCAATCCATCGGCGAATGCGTCGTAACCCACTCGTCCGCACATATGTACGCGGCCGTCGCGCAGCAACCGCGCCGCGGCGTTCGCCTGATTGGCGCCCTTGCCGCCGGGCAACATGCGGAAGTCGCCGCCCAGCACCGTCTCACCGGGAGCCGGAATACGCGGCGCGCGCGCGACAAAGTCCATGTTCAGACTTCCGACGACGACGATGTTCCGGCGATTCGACACTACGCCTTGTAGTGTAGCCGCAACCGTCGCAGTTCGGCTTTGAGTTTTTCCGTTACCGCCTCCGCTTCCGGACTGCCGTACAGATTGTTCAACTCATTCGGATCCGTCTGCAAGTCGAACAACTCCCACTGATCTTTCTCGGAGTAGTAGTGAATCAACTTGTGCGTCGCCGTTCGCACGCCGAAGTGCGGGCCAATTCGATGCGGCGTGAAGAACTGGAACGACGGATCGGATCGCGCGTCCAGTCCCTTGCCCGCCAATTGCCACGAGTTTTCGTAATAGGCGTAGAACACCGACTCGCGCCAATCGCCCGGCGGCTTGCCTTCCAAAATCGGACGCAAGCTGCGGCCCTGCATCGTCGCCGGGACTTGCACGCCGGCGTAGTCGAGAATCGTCGGCGCGATATCGATGTTCATCGCGAATTGCGCCGCCACACGCGCCCCGCCGCCGGGAGGCCGGACAATCAGCGGCACGCGCAGTGACGGTTCGTACATGAAACGCTTGTCGTACCAGCCGTGATCGCCCACAAAGAAACCGTTGTCGGAGGTGTAGAAGATCAGAGTGTTGTCCAGCTGCTTCGTTTCTTCGAGGTGCTTCAGGACACGGCCCAGGTTGTCGTCGACGGCCGCGATCGCGCCGTAGTAATCCTTGACGAAGCGCTGATACAGCCACTTCTTCTTTGCCTTCGCGTCGAGCCCCGCGGGCAGGTCCTTGTAGTCGCCGGAGATCGAAACATCGAAGCGCATGTCCTCGGCTTCGGCGGCGACGGCGCGCGTTTTGTACTCATCGTTGAACGTCGCCGGTTCGGGGATCTCGACGTTTTCATACAACTTCGCGAAACGCGGCGGCGGCAGAAACGGTCGGTGTGGCGCTTTGTGCTGATAGACCAGGCACCACGGTTTCTCCGACGGCTGCTTCAAGAAGTCGAGCGCGAAGTCGGTCGTGATGTCGGTTGCATAACCGCTGTACTTCTCCTTCGCGCCACCTTCGATGAACGTCGGATTGAAGTATTCGCCCTGGCCCGGCAACACGCGCCATGTGTCGAAGCCTTCGGGATCGTGCGACAAGTGCCACTTGCCGACAATGCCGGTGCGATACCCCGCGGCCTGCAGCGCCTGCGGATACGTCGTCAGCTTGCGGTCGAAATTTTCGACCTGGCCCTTCATCTCCGAATTGCCCTTGATGCCGTGAATGTGCGAATAGCAGCCCGCCAGCACCGTCGCCCGCGACGGCGCGCACAGCGAGTTCGTGACGAAGGCGTTGATGAACCGCACGCCCGCGGCCGCGAGACGATCGATGTTCGGTGTCTTCACCAAACTGTTGCCGTAGCAGCCAACGTGCCTCGAGGCGTGGTCGTCGGTCATTACAAACAGGATGTTCGGGCGTGCCGGCTTTCGCGCACACGACGCGGCCAGAAGGCTCGAAAGAAAGGCTCTTCGACGCATATTCACATTAGGCAGCATATCCTAACGCGTGATCAAAACGGCGCCTCGTTTCCGCACTGTACTTCACTCGGAGGCTCAATATGAAAAAGTGGATATTCTGTGCTGTGATTACGATCGCCGCGATAGACGGCGCCGTAATCGTCCAAGCGGTTGGACCCGCCAACACCTACGGAACACTCAATGGCGGCGACTCTCCCATCGCTCTCGCCATCGGCTTCACCCTGAACCAAACGTACTCCAACGTCGCCATCACCGCGGCGCTTTACTCAGCTACCGGCAATGAGTCGCTCACCGCCTATGTCACCAACGCCATCGGTATCGGCACAACCGCCGCCAACAACATCGCTTCGCCGATTGGCTTTTCTCTCGGCCCGCCCTCTGACCCGCCCGCCGATTTGAATCTCTTCTCTGGCTTGACGCTCTCACCGGGCACGTACTACTTCATCGTCAAGGCCGAGAATGTTGACCCGCAAGGATCGGCCGAATGGGCCGGCAACAACGCTTTGCCCGCAGTTCTTGGCCAAGGCGTGTCCGGTTTGACGTACTATCTCGACTTCTTCCCCTCCACCTTTGGGCCCGCTGGAGGATTCTCAAAGGCCTCCGTCACAGGCGCGCCGATCTTTTCCATCACCGGAGACGCCGCCGGCGGCGACGTACCCGAGCCCTCGACGATTACTCTCGTCGCGGCGGCGATCCTCGGACTCAGCCGAAAATTTCTCGCAGCCGCCTCGCGGCGAGTTTCTCATCGCCCGCGTCGTTCATCATAAACGTAAACTCCAAGCCTTGGCCGTTTGGATTGCGCAGTACCGCGATGCGCGGCTCGCCGTCCATCAACTCCTTCACGACTTGCGCCCCGCTGCGTCCGCGTTTGGCTTCATTCCACGAAACCAGCACGCGATGCACGCGTCGAGTTCGATCGAACGGCGCCTTCGCGGTTTGGAGCCCGATCTTCTCGCAAGCCGTCATCAAGTACGCGGCTTGCTTTTCGCACTCCCGATCCATCGCCGCGAAGTCGATCGTCGCGTAGCGCTCGATCGCGTGCAGGAGCCCGATCATTTCTTCCTTGTTGACCTTCATCGATCGCCCGTTGGAATCGGAATGCGGCGACGAGTTCAGCCACGCGGCGTCGATCAAATTCTTCCGCCCCGCCAGCACGCCCGAACTCTGCGGTCCGCGAATATGTTTGCCTCCGGAGAACGCAATCAAATCGATGCCCGTGGCGGCGAGCTTCGGAACACTCCCCCACGGCGGCAGCATGTTCGCCGCGTCGATCAACACCGGCACGCCTGCTTTCTTCGCGACCGGCAACATCGATTCGAGCGAGATCGGCGTCTCGATTTTCCAGTCGCCGCGCTGCCCGCCGAGAAAGTAGATCATCGCCGTCTTTGCCGTCAGCGCGTTGGCGAACTGCTCGGGCGTTTCCACTTCGACAATCCGCACACCCGCCGATCGCACCGCGTGATCGTACCCGTTGCGATGCACCTTCTGAATCACGACCTCGGACTTCATTCCGGTTATATCCGGCAGGCGCCGAATCTTGGCGGAGTCCGATCCCGCCACGCACGCATACGTGCCGAGCGCGATCGCGCCCGCGCAGCCCGTTGTAACCACCGCAGCCTCGGTTCCGCACAACTTCGCGATGCGCAAGCCGACGGCGTCCTTCACCTCTTCCAGCACGGCGAAATCACGCGCGGCCTCGGCCATCACTGCCTGAATCTCCGGCAGCATCTTCGACGCGCCCACCGTCGTTACCGGCCCCTGGAAATTGATCACCGGGCGCAAGCCCAGCGCGGCATACGGGCTCGGCGGCGATTTCCGGGCCGCAGCCAGCGGCATCCCGGCCGCAAGCTGAAAAAGCGTTCTGCGTTTCGGCATGATCGCTAGTAGATCACAAAAAACCAGCGGGCGGCGTCATCGGATCACACGTGCTTTCGAATCGAGTGGACGCCTTCCATGTGCTCCAAGAGCCGACGCGCTATCGACGCGTGTTCAGGACGTGCACGATTGTACTCACGCGGCTGCCAACAACGCCGCCCCGTTTCTGCCACGGTTCGATAATGCACCTCCTGGTCTGAACCATTCTCGCGAATGCGGTTCGTTGTCAGTATCCGCCCCGATTGTGCTCCTGATCGCGCGCGCTGTCAATAGCTATTTCGAGTTGTACAGATCACGTTCTTCGAGCGGGCTTGCAGCCGCGCGGCCCATGGTCTTGGTGAAGTCCTTCCACCACTGCAAATGCGGCAGCGCGCGCGCATGCCGAGATAGATCACTATCAACTCGGGATACTTGCTTAAATCAACTGCCTGTCGCGAATGGGTCAGCATGCTCACTCCTCGAACTCTTTGCGAAAGACACGCAGCAGCGCTTCGCTCCGCGTCGCCACGACAGCCTCTTCGATACGCCGCCGCGTCTCGTCATGATACCGATTCGGCGCCAGCGCTTCGATCACCCCCGTCGCTTCGATCATGCCGATCAAGTACGTCAGCGCCGCTTCGTTGCGCGACGCCCCCATCGCCAGCAACACCGCCTTTCGCATGCGCCGCTCCGCACAGCCTTCGTAACAACCCTTCAACGACGCGAAGGACGCATCGTCGCGCGAGCCGCCCAGCGCCGCCGCCGCTTCCATGCGCACGTCTTCATCGCCTTCCCACAACCGCGCCGCGACAAAGTCGAGCGCGCGTAGCGAAATCAGCGAATCGAAACACGCGCCGATCACCCGAGGGTCGTCGTCGCCCCCAAAGACTTTCAATCGCAACACCGGTTCGCCTTCGGGCGCATTCAACATGCCGATCGCCCGCGCTGTCTCCAACCGAACGCCGGCCTCGGTATCCATCAGCCTTTCGGCAAGCAGATTCAATACCGCGATCGGAGGCATCCGCGTGCACGTCGCCAGCGCGATGGCGCTCGTCGCGCGCAGTGCCACGGCCACATCGATCAAGCCTCCGTACGATCCCTCCATCTGCACATGGCGCAACCCGCGCTTCCATAGATCGCTATCGGAAACTTCCAGCGCCAGCATCGCCTTCGCCAGCGCATTTTTCGCCCAACACTGCCCATCGCCCTCGCCGAACCAGCGCGAGAACGCCGCGCACAGATCCGGAACCAGCCCATGCAACCCTCGCAGTTCAACCACTGCCGCGGCCTTACTTACCACGAGGTTGTTTTTATCGCCCAGCGCCTTGCGCAGCGCCGGTACCGCTTCTTCCTGCGAAAGCTCCCGCAACCCGCGCACCCAGTCCAATTTCTGTTCGATCTTGCCAGCCACCTCTCTAGCTTATGGCCCACAAATGGTTGGTGTATACTGTCGGCATCTATGAGGTCTACATTCACCCAGTTCGCTACGCTCTTCTTCGCGGCAGGGCTTGCCTCCTACGGTCAAAACCTGTTCGGAACGTTGACGGGAACCGTGCTCGATCAGAGCGGATCGGCCGTGCCAAAAGCCGCCGTAGTCATCACCAATACCGGCACCAGTCAGCGCTGGGAACTCGCCGCCAATGAAATCGGCAGCTTTACGCTCGCCTCCATTCCACCGGGCAGCTACGCCGTGAAGGTCAGCGCCACGGGCTTTCGCTCCTTCAACCAAGACCGCGTTGTTGTGCAAGCCAACGCCACCGTCAGGGTCGAGTTTCACTTGGAGGTCGGCGCGGTTAGCGAATCGGTTGAGGTCAACGCCGCCGCTGTCGCGCTGCAGACCGACACCATGGACGTCCGCAACGAAATTCGCGCCACCGACCTACAGAACACTCCGGTTCCCGTCAGCCGCAATTACCAAAATCTACTCGTCACCGTGCCCGGCATGGCGCCGCCGACGAACGCGCACTCCATCTCCGCCAATCCGTCGCGCGCGCTCGTTCTGAACTCGAACGGCTCGAATGCGCAATCGACCGCCGTGCGCGTCGACGGCGCCACGACTTGGAATACATGGCTGCCGCATCTATCCGGCTACGTGCCCACACTCGAAGCCATCGACCAGGTCAGCGTCCAGGCCAACAGCTACGAAGCCGACACCGGCTTCGCCGGCGGCGCATCCGTGAACGTGCAAATCAAAAGCGGTACCAATCAGTTTCACGGCTCCGGGTTTTGGTACCACAGCAATCAGCATCTGAAGGCGCGCCCGTATTTCCTGCCCGCATCGCAAGGCCAGCCTAAGCGCATCATGAACCAGTACGGTGGCAGTCTCGGCGGCCCCGTCATCAAGGATCGCGTCTTCTTCTTCGCCGCCTACGAAGGCACGCCCGATCGATCTTCCGCCTTCCAGCTCGTCGCAGTACCCACCGTGGCGATGAAGGCCGGCGATTACTCCGCCTCGCCCATGTCCGTCTACGATCCGCTGACCGGCGAAGCCAGCGGCGCCAACCGTACGCAATTCCCCGGCAACCGTGTGCCCGCCAGCCGCATCAGTCCGATCACCGCGAAGATCATGGCCCTGACGCCGAATCCGAATATCGGCCCCGCGGGCGCCATCGTCCAGAACTACTTCAACAGCGGTTCGTTCCTCTACGATCGCCACACGCTCGATACGAAAATGAACGCGCGCGTCACCGACAAGCTCAACGTCGCCGGCCGTATTAGCTATCTCGACTGGCGCTTTGATAACCCGGCGCTGTTCGGCCAACTAGGCGGCAACGGTCTCGACGGCCGCGGGTCCTACGACGGCCTCGGTCTCGGCACCACGCTCAGCATGACGTACTCCGCCGTCTACACACTCACGCCGACGATCGTGATCGACGGCTACGCCGGCTACACGCTTCTCGACAACGGCGTCGAGAATATCCGCCTCGACGAAAATCTCGGCCGCGACTTCCTCGGCATTCCCGGCACCAACGGAAGCAATCGGAACGAAGGCGGCTGGCCCGGTTTCAACGTCGCCGGTTTCGCCGCATACGGCCGCGCGCAGAACAACTCGCCCTGGAACCTGAATCTTCCGCAAGCGCAGTATGTCGTCGGCGCAAGCGTACTCAAACGCAAGCACAATATTCGATTCGGCTGGGATTCCCTCTACGTAGGACAGAACGGCAACGAACCCTTTGGCAGCCCCGGCTTCTTCACTTTCGCGCAAGGCGTCACGGGTACACAGTTTCCGAATCCCGCCAACCCCGCGCAGTTGACCGCCACGCCGACAAACCCATACAACTCGTATGCCAGCTTCGCGCTCGGTTTGCCAAGTAACCTCCAACGCACCGTGCGCCGCGAAACCGGTGTCACGCGCACTTGGGCGCAAAGCCTCTACATCCGCGACAAATGGCAGCCCACGCAGAAGTTGACTGTTTCAATCGGACTGCGTTGGGACTACTTCGGCACGCCCACTCGCGGCGACGGCCGTGGTCTGGAGACCTTCGATCTCAACACCGGCGTCCTGACACTCTGCGGACTCGGCTCGGTAACGGTCGACTCCTGCGGCTTCCGCGCGAGCAAAAAGAACTTCTCTCCCCGGCTCGGCATCGCCTATCGAACTAGCCAGAACATGGTGATCCGCGCCGGCTACGGCATCGCCTGGGATCCGGTGAATATCGGCCGCAATCCGCTGCAGACGTATCCGATCCTAAGCAGCGCGAGCTTCCCGTCAGCCAACGGATTCCAGTTCGTCTCGCCGATCGCGCAAGGAATTCCGAACGTCGCGCCGCCGTCAGTCGGCAACGGCCGGATTCAGGTTCCCTCCAACGTTGCGCTCGAGCTCACCGATCCCAAGTTCCGCCGCAGCTATATTCAGTCGTGGAACTTCATGATCGAGCGCGAAACGAAAGGCTGGCTCGGCCAGATCGGCTACGTCGGCAACCGTTCTCTGCGATTGCAAAACCGCTGGAACGCGAACTATGGATTTATCGGCGGCGGCACGGCCAGCCAGGTGCTGCGGCAGCGCTTCGGGTATCTCGCCGGCGCGAACATTTTCTCCGACGCGGGCGGCTTCCGCGGCTATTACGATTCGCTCCAAACCTCGGTCCAGCGCCGCATGGACAGCGGACATTCCGTACGCCTCAGCTACACATGGTCGAAGGCGCAGGGCCCGTGGTCCGGCAACGATTTCGGCGTCGACGGCTATAACATTTCCAACCCCGAATATTGGCCCATCGCGGCCAAGGGCGTGAAGTCGTATGATCGCACTCACAACTTCAACGCGGCCTTCACCTGGCAGTTGCCATTCGGCGCCGGACAAAAATTCGCGAACAGCGGCGCGCCGGCGGCCGTCCTCGGAGGCTGGCAGGTCAACGGACTCTACACCGCCTACACCGGCGGGCCGTTCACGGTCACTTCTCCGGGCGCGTCGTTGAACGCTCCCGGCAACAGTCAAATCGCCGACCAGATCAAGCCGAGCGTCGACGTGTACAACAATCCGAATCGCTGGTTCGATACCTCCGCGTACGCGCAGGTCACCGCCGCGCGCTTCGGCAACTCCGGCTGGAATCAACTCCGAGGCCCGGGCATGAACAACGTCGACCTCAGCATCTATCGCGCCTTCAAACTCACCGAGCGGCTGAACGCGCAGTTCCGCGCCGAGATGTTCAACATCTCGAATACGCCGCACTTTTCCAATCCCAACGGCGATGTGTCTAACGCGGCCAACTTCGGCCGCATCACGGGCATCGCCAATACTGGGCGCGAAGGCATCGACGAGCGAATGGTTCGTTTTGGGCTGCGGTTGAGTTTCTAACGCCTCCGCATTGCGATAAACTCACTTCCTAATGGCACTTTCGGCTGGCGAGCGACTCGGCCCCTATGAAATCGTCGCGCCCCTCGGCGCAGGCGGGATGGGCGAAGTCTACAAGGCGCGCGACACACGGCTGGACCGCGCCGTCGCCATCAAGGTCCTGCCCGATCACATCGCGCAACGCGAGGACTCCCGCGCGCGCTTCGAGCGCGAAGCCCGCGCCGTCGCGTCGCTGAATCACCCGAACATTTGCACGCTCCACGACATTGGCCCGAACTACATGGTGATGGAGCTGATCGAAGGCGAGACGCTCGCGGCCCGCATCGAGAAGGGCCCGGTTCCGCTCGAACAGGCGATGGTACACGCCACGCAAATCGCCGACGCGCTCGACCGCGCGCACCGCGCCGGAGTCACCCACCTCGACGTCAAACCGCACAACATCATGCTGACGCGCGACGGCGTCAAGGTGCTCGATTTCGGTCTGGCGAAATCGACACCGAAAACGATCACGCCCACCGAAGCCACTCTTACGGCAATGCTGACGACCGAAGGCACGGTGCTCGGCACGCCGCAATACATGGCGCCCGAACAGTTCGAGGGCAAGGAAGCCGACGCGCGTTCCGACATCTGGGCCTTCGGCGCGGTGCTGTATGAGATGGTCACCGGGCAGAAGGCGTTCCGGGGCAAGAATTACACGAGCCTCGTGGCCGCGATTCTGGGTGCCGAGCCCGCGCCTATGACGGTGCAGCCGTTCACGCCGGCGTGGTTGGAGCGGCTCGTCCGGCGGTGTCTGCAAAAGGACGCTGAAGACCGATGGCAGACCATGTGCGACGTAGTGCTCGAACTGAAGTCGCCGCCTGTCGAATCGCCCGCGACGGTGTCGAAACCTCGCTGGTCTCGCGCCATGGCGGCTGCGCTGGCGCTGTCGGTGACCGCATTGGCATGGGCGTTATGGACGCGCAAGCCCGCCGTACCCGCGGCGCCGGTGCGATTGGAGTTGACCGTAACGGAGGGAGAGCATCTGACTGGGGCCGGTACTCGAGATGGAGCCGGCGGCGTCGCCATCTCCCCGGACGGACTCTCGTATTCGCCGTTGGGGGCCAGGGTAACATCAAGCTTCACGTCCGGCCATTGGATTCTCCAAATTCGCGAGAATTGCCCGGAACGGAGGGCGCGGGCCGGCCGTTCTGGTCGCCAGACAGCAAGTCGCTCGCATTCGTAGCGCAAGGCAAGCTGAAAAAAATTGATCTGGCAACGGGGACGCCGGTCACCCTATGTGCTACCGGGCCAGGCCGCGGCGGAACATGGAATGAAGAAGGCGTGATTCTACTCGGCACAGACAACGGTGGCCTGCAGCGGGTATCGGCTTCCGGTGGCACACCCTCGGCGGCGACGCAGCTTAACGCGGCTGCCGGCGAAACGAGTCATTCTTATCCGCACTATCTTCCTGGCGGGAAACAATTTCTCTATTTGTCCATAAGCAGGGGCGGTCAGCCAAACGGAATTGCTGTCGGGTCTCTCGACGGCGCTTCTCCCGTGTTCCTTGTGGCCAGCCCCAATAATGCGATCTACGATTCCGCTTCAGGGAGGCTGCTCTACCTGAATGAGGAGGGCGCTCTGCTGGCCCAGCGTCTGGAACTCAACCCACCGAAGCTGAGCGGCGATGCGACGCCGGTGGCGGAAGGCGTTCGCCGTAGCCTGCGAGGAAACCACTATGCCGACATTTCGGTTTCCGCAAACGGTACACTGTTCTTCTCGCAAGACCGCCGCACATCGCGGAGCCGGTTCGTATGGCGTGACCGCGCCGGAAAGGAATTAGGAACGGTCGGCGAGTCGACTGCGGCGCAGCGAATCAGCCTTTCTCCTGACGCGAAGCAGGTCGCATACAGCGAAACGAAAGAAAACGGCGTATCCGATATTTGGGTGCGGAAAATTCCGGGCGGCGATAGCCTCCGGATCACGTTCGACGGCGGCAGCCTCCCAAAATGGTCCGCGGACGGGAAGCACCTGTACTACTCCAAACGCCAGCGAACCATTTTCAGGAAACCCTCCGATGGGTCTGGCGCCGAAGAAGTGATTTGCGACGGCTGCAGCGATCAAGTAACCTCTGCGTCGCCGGACGGCAAGTTTCTATTAGGCGGCGCCGTCAGTATCGATTCCCTGCCGCTCGAGGGCGAACGAAAACCAACACGTTGGCAAAGCTCGAATTTCGCGGAAGGCCAAGGCGTCTTCTCACCGGACGGCCGGTGGGTGGCCTATCATTCCCAGGAATCGGGGCGGCGAGAGGTCCACATTCAGGGATTTCCGGACAAGAGAGGAAAGTGGGTCGCGTCGCAAAGCGGTGGCTCTTTCCCGAAATGGCGGGCCGACGGAAAAGAGTTGTATTGGACATCGCCGGCCGGCGAGTTGATGGCTGCGCCGATCGAATTGCAGCCGTCGGTCGTCAAAGTCGGTAAGCCGGAGGAGCTGTTCCGATATCCTACCGCTGCGGGCACCGTTGGTTTCGGGGTGTTCGAACCCGCGCCGGACGGCCGCCGGTTCCTCGCGACGGAACCGGAAGGTGAACTGCGCGATCCACCCATGGTTGTGATTCTGAATTGGGCCGCCGGGCTGGTGAAGTGATTCCCGTCGGCTAGGTATTCAGAGTCTCTGCTATTCTACGGTCAGCAACAACAACGAAAAGTCAGCCAGACTGGCTTTCAAAAGGCTCTGAATTCCATGGCATCCGCGCTTGTCAAACTTCAACCAAGGGGACAAATGGTAATCCCTCGCTCCTTGAGGGATCAAGTCGGCGTGTCGGCGGGCACGCTCTTGAAGGTGGCGATTGTCAAAGGCGGTCAGTTCTTGGTCACGCCTCAGGCCGCGAGTGACCGGCCCAGCATCGCCTCGCGCGCAAAGGGCCGCAAACAGACGTTCCAGGATCTGCGCGAGGTGGTCAACGAACTTCGGCAGGAGGCGAAGGCGAAAGGCATCGACAAGATGTCCAAGGCGGAGATTAACCGCGCGGTAGCGGCCGCTCGAAGAGATTTGAAGAAGGCAGCTAGCGCCGCCGACAAATGATTCGCGTTGTACTGGATACAACCGTCATCGTCTCCGCGGTAATCAGCCCGAATGGACCCAATGCGCGGCTGTTTGATCTGATCCTCGATCGCCAGATTCGCCCGTACACAACGAAGGAAGTGCTCGCGGAGTACGCGAAGGTCTTCTCGTATGAGCGTTTGAAGCATCTCAGCAAGACCCGGACAGCCCGGCTAAATAGCATCCTGAGCCGGGCCGGAAAAGTCGTGAGATCTCCTGGCATTCTGAAAATCTCCGGCCACGATGACGACAATCGGATATACGAGTGTGCGGTAGCCGCAAAAGCTCATTACATCGTGACCGAGAACGCCAAGCACTTCAATGCGCCCCACAAAACTACGCAAATTATCAACGCCCAGCAATTGCTAGGGATCTTGGAAGATCGCGGGCAGTTGCGCCCTCCACCTTGACACCAACCCAAAACCCCGATACGGTGTTCAGACGATGCGTGCTGTTCCAATACTCCTCGCCGCGCTGACCGCCTTCGCGCAAGACAAGAACCCCCACACCGCCGCCGCCGACGCCGAAGCGGGCGCGAAAATCTTCCGCTCCCACTGCGCCGACTGCCACGGCTTCAAAGGCGACGGCGGCAAAGGCCCCAATCTCACCACCGGCGTCTTCTTCCACGGCGACTCCGACGCCGCGCTCTTCAAGAACATCATCGACGGCATCCCGGGCACCGCCATGCCAAGCTCCTTCTTCTCCGCCGATCAGATTTGGCAAGTCGTCACTCACGTGCGCAAACTCGCCGAAACCGGCTCGCGCGAAAAGCCGCCCGGCAACACGGCCAACGGCAAGGCCGTCTTTGCCAAGAACGGCTGCGCGGGTTGTCATCTCGTGCAAGGGCAGGGAGGCATCAACGGCCCCGAGCTAAGCTTCATCGGCTCGCAACGCCCGGTGCGTTTCCTGCAAGAGTCGATCGAATACCCGAACGCCAACGTCGAGAAGGAATACTGGTTCGCCGAAGCCGTCGACAACGCCGGCGTTTCGCACAAAGGCTTCGTCCTCAACGAGGACACCTACGTCGTGCAGATGCTCACGCAGGGCAAGGGCCTCGAAACGATCGACAAGAAAAACCTCCGCAAGCTTGACGTGAAGAAGACGTCCATCATGCCCTCCTACAAGGACAAGATCCCACCCACCGACATGACCGATCTCATCGCCTATCTCTGGTCGCTGCAGCGCCAACGGAGCGCCCAATGAAACGCACCCTCCTCGCACTAGCCGCGCTCGCAGCATTCGGACAGGTCACCTATGAGCGCCTGCTCAAAGCCTCGCAAGAGCCGAAAAACTGGATGACGTATTCGGGCGCATACAACGGCTGGCGGCACTCGGCGCTGACGCAGATCAATCGCGACAACGTCGACAAGCTCAAGGTCGCCTGGGTCTATCAGATGCCGGTCACCGAACGCATCGAAGCCACGCCGCTCGTGGTCGACGGCATCATGTACGTCAGCGAACCGCCGTCGAACGTCGTCGCGCTCGACGCCGCCACCGGCCGGCCCTACTGGCGTTACCGCCGCAGTTTGCCCGAACGCATCAATACCTGTTGCGGCAAAGTGAACCGGGGCGTCGCCGTCGCGGGCGATCGCGTTTTCGTCGGAACCGTCGACGCGCACCTCGTCGCCCTCAACGCCAAGACCGGCGCGGTGTTGTGGGATATCAAGGTCGCCGACAGCAAGACCGGGCACAGTCTCACGGGCGCGCCGCTGATCGTCAAGGACATGGTCATCAGCGGCATCGCCGGCGGCGAGTACGGCGTGCGCGGGTTCCTCGACGCCTACGATCAAAGGACCGGCCAACGCAAATGGCGCTTCTGGACCATTCCCGAGCCAGGCCAGCCCGGTTCCGAGACGTGGTCCGGCGACGCGTGGAAAACCGGCGGCGCGCCCACCTGGGTCACCGGCGCATTCGACCCCGAGCAGAACCTCATCATCTGGGGCACAGGCAATCCGTCGCCCGATTGGAACGGCGATGTGCGCCCCGGCGACAACCTGTATTCCGACTCCGTGATCGCGCTCGACGCCGACACCGGCAAGCTGCAGTGGTACTATCAATTCGTTCCGCACGACACGCACGATTGGGACGCCGTGCAGGTTCCCGTGCTCGTCGACGCCGAGTGGCAAGGGCGCCCGCGCAAGCTCGTTTATTGGGCGCACCGCAACGGGTTCTTCTACGTGCTCGATCGGACGAACGGACAGTTTCTCCTCGGCAAGCCCTTCGCCACGCAGACGTGGGCCGAAGGCATCGGCGCCAACGGTCGTCCGATCCGTAAGCCGAATATCGATCCGTCGCCCGAAGGCACCTACGTGTGGCCCGGCGTGCAGGGCGCGACCAACTGGTATTCGCCGTCGTTCAACCCGAAGACGAATCTCTTTTATCTCACCGCGTGGGAGAACAAGGGCCTCTATCGCAAAGGCGCGGCCGACTACATCCCCGGCAATCACTTCATCGGCAGCGTTCCCGAGATCGACCTGCCCAACGAGCCCGGCCATGGGGCGATTCGCGCCATCAACCCCAAGAACGGCGAGCGCGTGTGGGAGTACAAACTGCACACCAAGCCGTGGTCCGGCGTGTTGACGACCGCGGGCCAGTTGCTGTTCGGTTCGACGGGCGGATGGATCGACCGCGAGAAGACGCAGATGGAAGCGTACTTCTTCGCGCTCGACGCCGAGAACGGCCGCGAGAAGTGGCGCATCAATCTCGGTGGCACGATGTCGTCGAATCCGATCAGCTTTGAAGCGGGCGGTAAGCAGATGATCGTCATGCCCGCGGGCGGCGGCATATTTGCATTTTCGCTACCATAGCTGGTGATGAAAACTCTCGCGTTTTTCCTCAGCATGGCCGTCGCGTCTGCGGCCGAACCGATTCGCGTGATGCTGCTCGACGGCCAGAGCGGCGGGGCTTATCACAACTGGAAGCTGGTCACGCCCGTGTTGAAGAAGCAGCTCGAAGAGACCGGCGTGTTTAAGGTTGATGTTGCGACCGCGCCGACAGCCGATGGCGACTTTTCGAACTTCAAGCCCGACTTCGCGAAGTATCAGGTTGTGGTGTTGAACTACGACGCCCCGGATTGGCCGGCTGAACTGCGTGCGTCGTTTGAGGCGTACGTAAAGAACGGCGGCGGTGTTTCGATTGTCCACGCGGCCAACAACGCGTTTCCCGAGTGGCAGGGCTTCAACGAGATGATCGGCATCGGCGGCTGGCGCGGGCGGACAGAAAAACACGGAGCGCTCTGGTTCCTGAAGGACGGCAAGCTGACGTCGGATCCCTCGCCCGGCAAGGCTGGCGCACACGGCGCGCGGTGGCCGTATAAGGTTGATAACCGCCAGCCGGAACATCCCATTCTCAAGGGCCTGCCCAAGTCGTGGATGCACGCCGGTGACGAGTTGTATATGACCCTGCGCGGCCCTGGGAAGAACATGCACGTGATCGCGAGCGCCTACGCCGACCCCGCCAACCGAGGGACTGGGCGCGATGAGCCTGTACTGATGACGTTGTCGTTCGGCAAGGGCCGCATCTTTCATACGGTTATGGGTCACGATGTCGCGGCGCTGAGCTGTGTTGGCTTTACCGTGACGCTGCAACGCGGCACCGAATGGGCCGCGACGGGGAAGGTCACGCAGAAGGTGCCGGCGAATTTCCCGACTGAATCGACGGTGAGTTATCGGATTGATTTGGCGGATATGGATCCGTCGATTAAGAACCCGCCTGCGCGGCGGTAGGTGGTGGCCCGCGACAAAATGCGAAACGGGCCGCCCCGAAGGTTACGGCCCGCTAGCAACATCCTATGCCGTGGGCACTTGCTCGAAAGCAGCGGTGACACCAAAGTGTTCCACGGATTCGCGCTGTGAATGGCCGAAGACCAGTGTTGAGCATTACCGTATGAAGACATCCTAAAATCTACGCAATGACTAATTCAGACGAACAGCGACGCAGGAAAAACGCTAGAGTCGTTAACTCTGTCAACGTACGTACCCAATGGATGCGCGACGGAGGTGCGGCTTGCGCCGTTTGCGGATGGCAGGGACCGAAATCTCTGTGGGGAAGACGAGGCTTGGTTCAACCTCACCACATGGCAGGAGTTTCTTCGACCGAACTAATTCACGATGTCAGCCGACAGGTCCCACTCTATCCCAATCATCACGTCATCGCAGAGCGAGCATGGCCGCAGTGCTCGTGGTCCTACAATCCGCCTCCGAGCACCCCTGACGAGTTGGTCGGTCGCCTCCGAGAACTGGACAAGGAGAATCCCACGTAGTGCGCGAAGCTTTATTCCGTTTATTCCATTAAGGACGGTGACTTTCCTAAACTACTGATTCAAGGCCAACTCTAACCCGAAGTTCCCCTTGGCAAAACGGGGCAATCGACACACTCCAAACGAGTTAGACGAAGAGGAGGGTGTGCGGCGCTGGGAACAAAGTGTTAGGGTGTGACGCCGAGGATGTG
>Ga0194132_10004649_pt1 | contig 23164 bp, 25 predicted proteins | sample TA2KigOf80mmetaG_FD_148612 | JGI IMG/M metagenome (GOLD analysis project Ga0194132, IMG submission 148612) | Freshwater microbial communities from Lake Tanganyika, Tanzania - TA2015054 Kigoma Offshore 80m | ecosystem: Environmental > Aquatic > Freshwater > Lake | place: Tanzania: Lake... | reverse complement strand
GCGTTGGCTCGGTCCTTACAGCCCGCGGTGGGGATGCTCGGACCTCGCCGCCTTGGCCACAGCCAAAATCCCTCGCCGCAGGACCCCGCGCAATTTTCGGACACGCTCTAAGCCAGATTTCCGAATTTACAATTCACCAAAATTGCATGCCTCAGTCGTGTCGGGTGGAATCTGCTTCGACGGTATTCCCTCAATTCACCAACGGTGGGGATCAGGGCTGATTCAGAATCTCGCGAAAGGAGCGCGGGCGGCCTGCCTGCCGTTTTTCTTGAAATCATCCGGTGAAACCACGCGGGCAAGCTGCCCGCGCTCCTCCTTCTTGAATCATCCCTGATGCCTCAACCGTCGAGCCGTTCTTGTCACTGCGAAGACAAGCCAGGTTGAAAACAAACTTGATTTTTAGCATTAGAAGCCTAGCGTTCAGAAAACCCAACCGACCGCTGCCATGCGAACCGACTTTTCCGAGTTCTCTTGCGGTGACTCACGTGAATCCCGCCCGGCTTTTACACTCATCGAGTTGCTAGTCGTCATCGCCATCATCGCGGTGCTGGCCGGCATGTTATTGCCTGTTCTGGCCCGGGCAAAGGAATCCGCGCGAACCCTCAGTTGCCTCAACAACCTGCGTCAGATCGCCCTGGCGTCGTCGATGTACTCCATGGACGCGAACGGACACCTCCCCTGGTTTCGGAACTGGCTTTACAACCGGACGCCCGATATCACGACCGGGCGGTTGTTTCCCTACTTGAAAACCAAGGAAGTGTATATGTGCCCGACGGACAAGATTGAGCTGGGCCAGAAGTCGCGCCCGAAATGGTCGGCTCAGGCCGCTCCGAACGCAGGCTTTGGAAGCGTCAACCGCCCGCGAGATTACAGCTATGCGATGAACTGCGCGATTTGCCATGCGACGGATCTTTCCGGTTTTCTCGATCCCTCCCAGACCATGCTATTCATGGAAGGTTATCTGAGCGCGAATGATTACTCCGGGCAAGTCGGACCGAGTCTCGCGTCGCGCGCTCTGGCTTTGCGGCATAACAATCGCGGGCATCTCGTCATGGCCGATCTTCGCGTCGAGAAGATGGACAAGAAACGCTATGACGTGGTCGAGAAGACGAAGCGGTTTTGGTTTCCCACCGACAATACGTCAGGCCCCGGCTCGATGTTGATCAGCAACTTGCGGTAAGAGCCATTCGGCGGGGAAACTCTTCTTTTCCCCGAGTTCCATTTCGTTCGCGCGGCACCCGTTCGCGCAAATGCTTCCTGTCTTCGTGGGGACTTCTTGACCGCGGATTTCACGGATTTCGCGGATGCGGAAGCAGCCTTATCCGCGTGATCCGTGTAATCTGTGGTTGAATCCAGGTTCGGCGGGAGAAACTCCACACTTCGCACACTCCGCACACGGTTTCCTTGACTCAAACGCCGCCATTCCTATCATGCGCGTTCATTTGAACTAACACGAACAGGTTTATGAGCGTTATCTCCGACATTCAGGCCAGGGAAATCCTTGACTCTCGCGGCAATCCGACCGTCGAAGTCGATGTCATTTTGGGAATCGGGATTGTGGGCCGGGCGGCGGTGCCTTCCGGGGCGAGCACGGGCGAACATGAAGCGCTCGAACTCCGCGATGGCGACAAGAACCGGTATCTGGGCAAGGGGGTGAGCAAGGCGGTGAAGAACGTCGTGGAAAGAATTCGCCCCGCGCTCAAAGGCGTCAGCGCGTTCGACCAGTTGACGGTTGATCGGACCATGCTGGAATTGGATGGGACGGAGACCAAATCAAAACTCGGCGCCAACGCGATTCTCGCGGTTTCACTGGCTAACGCGAAAGCAGCAGCGGACGCGGTAAACCTGCCTTTGTTCAAATATCTGGGCGGTCCCAACGCCAAGGTCCTTCCGGTTCCGATGGCCAACGTCATCAACGGCGGCGCCCACTCGGACGCCCCCATTGATTTTCAGGAGTTCATGATCGTGCCCAAGGGTCTGCCAACTTACTCGGAAGGACTTCGGGCGATCACCGAGATTTTTCACGGCTTGAAGTCAGTCCTCAAAAAGCGCGGCCTCTCCACCGCCGTCGGGGATGAAGGCGGATTCGCGCCGAAACTTGAGAGCACTGAATCCGCCATCGACGCCATTCTGGAGGCAACCAAGGCCGCGGGTTACAAGGCCGGGAAGGAGATCTTTCTCGCGCTGGACGTCGCGGCGTCCGAGTTCTACGACAAGGCGAGCGGCAAGTACGTTTTCAAGAAGAGCACGGGCCGGAAACTGTCCGGGGAAGAGATTGTGTCGTTCTACGAGGATCTGATTGGCAAATACCCGATTATCAGCATTGAGGACGGTTGCGCTGAAGGCGACTGGAAGACGTGGAAACTGCTGACGGACCGGCTGGGAGACTGCGTGCAGTTGGTGGGGGACGACCTTTTCGTCACGAACGTGAAGTTCCTGAAAAAGGGCATCGACCAGGGCGTGGCCAATTCGATTCTGGTCAAGGTCAACCAAATCGGATCTCTCACCGAGACTCTGGACGCCGTGGAGCTCGCGCAGGAGAACAACTACACGGCGGTTATCAGCCATCGCTCCGGAGAAACGGAAGACGCAACGATTGCGGACATCGCGGTGGCGACCAACGCCGGCCAAATCAAGACGGGATCACTGAGCCGGACGGACCGGTTGGCCAAATACAATCAGTTGCTCCGGATTGAGCAGGCGCTCGGCAAGAACGCAGTGTACGGAGGGAAGTTTTAACCGCGGAGCAGGGGACGGCTAATAGATGCAGTCCAGGGTGATTTCCTGACCACACTCGCACTCCACGACGATGTGAGTGATCTTGTCGCCTTCCTTTTCCAGTTTGATGACCGGTTTCTCAGCGGACGACTCCTCGGACAGTTCGGGGCTTTCGGCGGGAGCCTCGCCATCGAAATTCTGGAGGACTGCGCGGGATGAAGATCGGTGTCGCTTCAGTTCACCGAGGATTTGCTGGACCATACTCTCTGGGAGGGACAGCGCAAACGCGTTCTTGAGGTCATTAAGCAGTTTTGACCGGATTTCGCCCTTATCGACGTGGCGGACGGTTTGAGGCGGCGCCAGCGTGACTCGGGAAAGCTTGTACTGGTTGAACTGATACTGCGGCAGCGCTTCGCTTGCGCTCGGGCGCTCAAAGAATGGAACGAAAGTGCCGGCCATAAGGCGTTAACGAAGGCTATTCTTCCCGGCCGGCGCGGATCATGATGGTAACCCTGCGATTGGAGCGATCGTTTGGCTGCCGGTCTTTGAGCGACCTGGTGCCGGCGTAGCCGGAGATTTTGATGATCTGGCTTTCGGTGACACCATCCTTGAGCAACTGCTGGCGGGCAAGTTTCGCTTCATCCAGGGAGACTTCCCAGCTCCCGTAGTCACCGGGCAACGTCTTGAAACCGCTTTCCGTGTGCCCTTCCAATTCTATCGCGGTAGAAGGGTAGCGCGCAATCTCCCAGGCCACGGTGTCGAAAACCCAACGTCCGTACTCGGTAAACTTGACGGAGTTGGTTTCGATTTGGAACACAGGCTGGCTCGGGTTGTCCAAGAAATTGATCAGCAAACCATCGGAGGTCATTTCAACGACCATTGACCTGTGCTCGCGGAATTCTTTGTTCTGAACAAAGGTTTTTAGAAGGTCCTCGTTGATCCGGCGTGCCGCGTCGAGTTGAATCGCGGATGGGGCATCGAAGTTGGATTTTTGGGAAGTCGTTACGGTTGCGTCCTTCACCGGGATGATGCCCGTCGAATCACTGAGCGCCGCCTTCCAAGGGTTCTTGAAAAACTCTTCGACGTTCCCCTTGACGGTCTCGGATTGATTCAAAATCCACAAAACCAGAAACAAAGCCATCATGGCCGTCATGAAATCCGCGAAGGCTACTTTCCATGATCCACCGCCACCTGCTGCCATAGGAAAAAACTTTCTTTAAGGATCCGACTACTTTTGAGCGCCCAAGGTCTTGAGCATCGTCTCGAGTTCCGCCGCGTTGGGGCGCATGTCCTCTTCCAGCACGCGCCGTCCTACCTCGACGGCCACCAGGGGAGGCAGGCCGTTTGCAAAGGCAACAACCGCTTCTTTGATGCAGTTGAGGTAGGTCATCTCGCCGTGGTTGTAAAAGTCCATGTTTGTGGCTATGGGCCCCACGATCCCGTAGCAGAGGAATACTCCCAAGAGCGTGCCGCTGAGCGCTGCGCCGATCTTTTGACCCACCAGACTGACATCCCCGCTGATGGCGCCCATCGTCAGAATGATTCCCAACACCGCTGCCACAATACCAATCCCCGGAAGTGCATCAGCCACTTTGCTGACGACCAAGGGCACCATGTGTTTCTCATGCTCAATGCTCGCCAATGATTTTTCCATCAAAGGCGCAAGCTGATCGGGCTTGATTCGGCCATCGACAATCGGCCTCAAACCGTCGCAGAAGAATTCCAGCGCGGAATGATTGTGATGGAACGAAGGGTATTTCTTGAAGAGGCTGCTGGCGGTGGGGTTCATCACATGCTCTTCCAAGGCGATCATGCCGTTTCTTCGGCCCAAGACAAACAGCTCATACATGACTTTCAAAACATCCTCAAAGTCCGTTTTCTTGAAAGGAGCCCCTTTGAGAACGGCGATGCTTAATTTGACCGCGTGTATCAACAACTTCAAGGGCGACATGATGATCATTGATCCCAGGGCGATGCTCAGGATGGTGACGATCTCGCCGATGTGGAACAGGTCGCCAAGCTTTCCGCCCCCATGCGTAAACCCCCAGACGATACCGCCGCACATGACGATGAGACCTATAAAGATAATCATAGGATTGCTTAGAGTTTATCGATCATACTTTGTTCTCTGTCAAGGAAGGCACGCAGAACCATGATCGCCTCGGTATGAATCTGGCAGATTCGGGATTCGCTCAATTTCATGAGCACGGCGATATCTTTGAATCGGAGGCCTTCGTAATAATAAAGAGTCAAAATCTTCTTCTGCTGTGGACTCATCTGCAGAATACGCTCCCGAACCAGTTCCTGCAAGTCGCGTGCGGTCACCTGGCCGGCGGGATCCACCTGGTGAATGTCGGCCAGTTGGAAGGGAGTGAATTCGCCGGAGTCGCTCTCCTGCGAGGAAATCTCATCCAACGAAACGTAAGCGACCAACCGCAATTCATCGAGCAGTTCGCGGTAACCGTTGACGGTCGTGCCGAGAGCGGCGGCAATCTCCGATTCCGTCGGCGTGTGGCCGAGCTTTTCCTCCAGGTCTTGAATCGTCTGTTCAAGCTTCTTCCACTTTGAATAAACCGTGCGGGTCACCGGCGAGTTCCTCCGCAGTTCATCCAGGATTGCTCCCCGGACCCGATGCTTGCAGTACACCTCGAAAGCGACTCCTAGATCCGGGTCGAACGCGCGAGCCGCCTGGACCAAAGCGAGGTAACCGACATTCTTCAGATCATCGAAATCCACCACCGACCGCACGATCGGGGCGATGCGATAGACCATCTTCAGAACCAGCGGCGCGTACTTGAGGACCAATTCCTCCTCGGAAAAACCCTTAATGCCGGAAGTGTGGTACAGCTTTGCCACCTTCCCGGACATTTTTTCTGCGACATGAGTTTTCATGTCGGATCTCGAAGGATCATGGTTTTCCAGATTCACTTAGTTTGCTTTCTGACTGTTCGGCCTCAAGCTGATCGAGCGTGGCGGCCATTTCATCCTGCCGGGACGCTTCCTCCAGGCTGGAGATCCACAGCTTCATCCACCAGCGCAAGAGAATGCCGGCTACAAACGCCGAGATCATCCCGTTGACGAGAGAAACCTCGATCGGTTTGCTCCACACGAGACTTCCCAGCATGACCGTCAAAAAGCCGAAGGCGCCCGCCATCGCTACGACCAATCGCATATAGTCAAGAGGTGCTAAGCAATTTGCACGCCGAGCCGTTCATAGGATCAGCAACAAAGCGGTGGCAGCGCGAGTTCGGGACTGAATCTCCTCCGTCGCCAACCCGTCTCCCGGTTTCATTTCTTCAATGCTTGGCTTCACGTCCGGGAAGTTGCGCAGGAAGTTGATCAGGTGGTCGCTCTTGAGCGCGTAGCTGTTTGCGGGCGTGTGTGTGTTGGCCGCGTTCGCGCCGGAAGGTTCCTCCGGATCATTGAGCAGCATTCCAATGACCTGCCCGTGGCGGTTGACCAGCGCCGTCCCCGCAAACGAATGCGCGATGTGAGGCTGCAATGTGAACTGGCGTGGGTCCGCTTGAAATCCGTGCAGCGTTTGAACCGTGCACCGCGCTGCCTTGGGATTGAATTGGCCTTGATTATCGCTGTCAAATCCCAGCGCGAGAACGTCGCTCTTGACCGCATTCTCCCGGGTCACGACGAGGGGCAACGGTTGGAATGCTCCGGAGACTTTCAGCAACGCAATGTCGCTGAGCGAATCGGCCTTGGCCACGATGGCTTTGAAACTGCCCGCCTCCGTGATCACTTGAATGTTCGTTGCGCCCGCCACCGTCCGGAGTGTGCACAAAAGAAAGCCGTCCTGCGAGATCAGAAAGCCGGTTCCGACGCGTTTGATTTCAGAGACATCAGCCGAGGGCGTCGCGACCATCTTGGGACTCTCTTGATTCCCGGATTGCCTGGGAACGAATTCACTGGCCAGGCGCTGGCCTTCCTTGATCTGGCTCTCGGTCATCAAGCGAGCCAGGATTTCCCGGCTGGAGGCCGCTTCGGGAATTCCTTGCACGGCCGACAGGTTCCACCACTTGTAAGCCTGGAGAAAGTCCGTTTCAACGCCCTTGCCCTCGTAGTAACAAACGCCCAGGCTGTATTGAGCGAAGGGATGGCCGAGTTCCGCCGCCGTTCGATAGTGAGTGACGGCGGCAACGAGGTTCTGCGGCACTCCGTAGCCGCGCTCGTAGCAGATCGCCAGGTTGTAATGAGAATCCGCGAAGTTTCGGCTCGCGGCGAACCCATACCACTTTACCGCCTCGAAATAATTGGTCTGGACGCCTTTGCCCTCGAAGTAAAGGTATCCGATGGCGTGTTGGGCCGGGGCGTAGCCTTGTTCCGCAGCCATCCGAAACCATCGGAAGGCTTCGCGGTAATCCGCGTTCCCAGAAGTATCGTTCGCGAAAATCTGACCGAGGCTGAAGTAGGCCGGGACGAAGTTCCGTTGCGCCGCTTGCTTGAACCATTTCTCAGCCATCTTCGGGTCGATCGGGACTACGGGGCCAGCCTGGTATTTCTTTCCCAAATTGTATTGGGCGAACGGATGTCCTTGCAGCGCGGCTGTTTGGTACCACTTGACACTCTCCGCATAGTCCACCAATGTGCCTATCCCCATCTCGTAGCAGTAACCGAGGTTGGCCTGGGCGGGCGCAAAACCTCTTTCGGCCGCCAGCCGGTACCATCTCAGGGCTTCCACCTCGTCCTTTTCGATGTCCTTGCCAACCTGGCAGGCCAAAGCCATGTTAAAACAAGCCCACGCCTCGCCCTTCTCAGCGGCGGCCCGCCACTTCGCGATCGGGCTCTGCGCCGAAGTAGCCGCGGGCTGGCCTTCCGCCGCGAAAAGCAGCAGCGGCAAAATCACCAGCGCGATTAGAATCGTGAAAACTCTCTTCACCCGCATATTCGGACTCTATCTGAACATGACTTCTGTATTCGTCAAAGAAGATCGCGGTTCTCGGCGGACTGCGGCGAGAACCATCCGAATCGTTGACTTCGGATTGGCCGAAGCGGTTTTCGTGCCGCCGTCCTTGGGCGGAGTTTTCGCGATGCGCGGATGGATCCCCTCAGGCTAAGTGGTCCATTTCATAAATACGCTCACGTTCGCGGCAAGGGATTTTTCGGCCAGACGAGGCGCGAGCGACGAGCATATCCCGAAGTGGATCTGTAAGGAGCAAGCAACGAAGTCTGGCGAAAAAGAACTGCCGCCCTTCGGGTTGCGCCGAATTTTGCCTGGGGCTGCGTTGCTCCTCGGTCACAGCCCCACTGGCGGGGGATGCTCGCTCGTCGCGCCTTGCCCCAGGCCAAATTGGGCGCAACGAACGTGAGCGTATTTACGAAACTGACCACTAAGGTGGGGCGAGGCTCCTGCCGAGCCTCTGCCATCGAAGGAAAGCCCGGCAGGCGCCTCGCTTCACCGTCGTTAACTTTCGCGTTACCCACGGATCATTTCGCCAAAGCGCCGCAACTGGCGTCGGCAAAAAGTTCCATCCACCAGGGGCTTGAATCGACACACGCGGAAACTTTTGCCAGCGCGAAATCCGAAATTCGCCGAAGCCGGTCAAACTCTTCCATGCTCGGCAAATTTGCTCTTGGCCTGTAAATTCTCTCAGGCGACTTCTCCCCGCGCCAGACAGACGCGATGGCCGCTGTCGTTGGATCTCCAAGCAATGCTGCAATTGGGCGTGGATTTGCGCGTGCCAGCGTGGTTCCCGGAGTCAGTGAGGAGGAGACTGGCCTCGCGTGAAGACATTCGGGTGGATCAATGGCTTGCGTTGATCGGGCGCCCGGGGGAAGGAGCGCCGTGGCACGTCGCGTGCTTGGCACCAGTCGGCAAAAAGTTATGGTCAACGGACTTTTTACGCAGACAAATTATCAAGGGCTCAAAAAAATGCTCGACGCTACCGTTCTGCGTCACGAGGCCATTGCGAGCAACATGGCGAATTTGGAGACGCCAAACTATAAGCGGATCGACGTTGAATCCAATTTCGGCGAGGAACTAAGCCGAGCCGTGGCGGCGCGCGACGCGAGAGAAATCGCCCGCCTCCAGCCCCGGATTGTCATGGACAAAAACGCCGTGTCCCCCAACCGCGACGGCAATACGGTCCAGCTCGAAAAAGAGCTCGTCGCCATGCAGCAGAACACGCTGAATCACACAATGCAGACGCAGTTCCTCTCGTCGTCGTTGATGAAGCTGAGATCTGCGATCCAAGGACGTAACGCATGATGAAATTGATGCCAGGTCTTGATAGTTCTGTATCTGCTCTCCAGGCGGAGCGGGTGCGGCTCGAGGTGATTTCACAGAACATTGCGAATGCCAATGCGACCAAGTCCGCCGGCGGACAGCCGTATCAGCGGCAAGTCGTCCGCTTTGAAACGCTTCTTCAGGAAAAACTTGGCCAGGATTCCGAGGCCGTTCCGCAAGCGGTCAAAGTCGCTCGCATCATCAAAGACAGTCGCCCGCCCAACGAAGTTTACCAGCCTGGCCATCCCGATGCCGATCCATCCACTCATCTCGTGCGCTATCCCAACGTCAATATTCACGAGGAAATGGCGGACATGATCGCGTCCTCGCGGGCGTATGAAGCCAATCTGGCCGTGGTCAAAAACGCGCGAACGATGACCTTGCAGACTCTCGCGATCGGCCGACGCTAAACTTCCTGACACGCCCCCGGCATAAATGACACCCATTTCTCTGAACAACGCCTTCGCTGGCGGGCTTTCGTCGGAACTGATCAATCTTCGCTCTCAATCCCTGACCGGAAAAAGCAAGGGGATCGCGGCACCCGATATCCACGAACCGTCCGCTCTGCCGGTTCCAGGGACTCCAGCGCAGAGCCAGCCCGTGGCGGGGTTCGACAACGTCCTGGGCAAATTTGTCAACGAGGTCAACGCCAAGCAGATGGCCGCCGGCGACGCGGTCACGGGCGTTTTGAGCGGCCAAAACATTCCATTGCACCAGGCAATGATTGCGATGGAGGAGGCCAGCGTATCTTTTCAGCTCATGGTTGAAGTTCGGAACAAACTCCTGGAGGGGTATCAGGAGTTGATGCGGATGCAGATGTAATCCCAGCGGGATTCATCGCGTTCGTATGTGGGTGGCGGGGTTTTTATCCTAAACTTTTAAGTCATATTCGCAGATGCAGGCGCTAAAACTACTGGGCCAACAACTCAGCAAAATCTGGAGCCAACTTGGGATCAACCAGAAGGTTATCATTATCATTTCTGGCCTGGCCGTCCTGGTCGGGTTGGGCGGGCTGGTCTATTGGTCCAGCCGTCCCTCGTATGCGCTCTTGTTCGCCCGCCTGGACATCGCGGAGGCCGGGCGGATCATGACCGAACTGGACGCCCTGAATATCCCTTACGAGAGCAAGTCGGGCGGCAGTTCAATCTACGTTCACACGGACAAGGTACACTCCGTTCGCGCCCAGCTCGCCACCAAAGGCATGCCCAAGAGCGAGGGCGTTGGCTTTGAGATTTTCGACAAACCGGCGTTCGGAATGTCCGACTTCGTTCAGCAGGTCAACTACATGCGCGCTCTCGAAGGTGAGTTGGCCAGAACGATTGCCAAATTTGACGGCGTTGAGTCCGCCCAGGTCAAGATCGTGAAGCCGGAAAGCCGGCTCCTGGTCGATCCATCGAAGAAGCCCACCGCCGCCGTCTTCATCAAGCTGCGCGGCAACGTCCAGATCGAACAAACCACCGTAAATGCGATCCGCTTTCTGGTCGCAAACTCCGTCGAAGGACTGAAGGCGAACGGCGTCAGCGTGGTCGATAGCTCTGGCAACGTCCTTTCGGAAACCTCCGACGAAGGTTCGCTGATGTCCCTTGGCACCAGCATGTTGGCCTTCAAACGTAACGCAGAGAAATATCTGGAGGACAAGGTTAAAGGCATGTTGGATACGGTGCTTGGACCCAACCAGGCGACAGTCCGCGTCAGTGCCGAAATCAACAATGAGTCCCTCACCAAGGAGGACGAGTTTTTCGCTCCGAACGAGAAGGCTTTTCGCACTCAGAGCATCAAGGAGGACATCAGCAACACCATGTCTCCTCAGCCCGGGGGTGTTCCAGGTGTGACGACGAATGCAAGCACTGAGAGCGCCTCCAGCCAATTCCCTGTCCTGACCAACAGCGTCACCAAGAAAGATACGATGACGGACTATGCGATCAGCAGTTCCAGAACGAATCTGACAAAACACGCCGGTAACATCAGCAAACTCAGCGCCGCTGTGATGATCAACACCAATGGCAATCCGCTGTTTGCGAACGCGTCATCGAATCAAGTGGAAGAAACCACGCTGAAGTTGAAGCAAGCAGTGGCCAATGCCCTCGGAGAAGTCGGAACAGATTTGGCAGAGGTTAGGAACGTGTCGCTGACTCTCGTGAATTTCAATCGCGACCACGAGGTCAAACTCGAGGCGAAATTGGACAAAGAACAGCGGAAGGAACTCTACGTGAACGTCAGCCGTTGGGTGCTCTACGGCGTGCTGGGCTTGGCGGCGTTGATCGGGTTCTGGCGCTTGGTCCGCAGTTCGTCCGAGGAACTTCTCCCCACGGGCATTCCAGTCGGTCAGTTGGTTGGTGGCCAGTTGGTCTATGAGGCGCCGGCGGGTGTGTCCGGCATGGTCGCAGGCATGGCCATGCCATCGGGCGTTGCACAGACGGTTGCGGACCAGCAGGGCACTGAAGCTATCATGCCTGAAGAACAGGAAGTCGAAGAATTACAGGCCGCCAAGTCGAAATTGGTCATGGACTTCGGCCTTGGCCAGCAAGCGCCTGAACGGATTACGATTGAAGTTCTCAAACAGTTGATCCGCGAGAACCCGGCGAAGATGAGCCAGGCTGCACGAAGCTGGTTGAGCCGGAAGACGCAGGATACCGGACCAGTCTAGAAAGGCACTATGCCTCCCGATTTGCAGCGAGGAACGACACAGGGCTTTGAGGGCATGACTCACCTACAGAGGTTGGCCGCACTCTTGATCCTCCTGGGCGAAGACAGCGCCAGTATCCTCCTCAAGTACTTTGACGATAACGAGCGCGAACTGATCTCGGCAGAAATGGCCAATCTTCCGCTGATGAATTTGGAGCAGCAAACCGCTGTCCTAAAGGAATTTACGGAAATGGCGCTCCAGGCGAATGCGGCATTGGGTGGCTCAGTCGAGTACACCAAGGCGGTTCTCGAGAAATCGGTGGGCATGTTCAAAGCAGCGGAAATCATCGGGCGTGTTTCGACCCGCCGAACCTCCGTGGCGACGATGCAGCAAATCATCGATATGGAGCCGCTAGCCATCGTAAACCTGATCAAAGAAGAACAACCTCAGACGATTGCGCTCGTGATCAGCTACCTTAGCGCGCAGAAGGGCGCGGAAGTTTTGCTGAACCTTGCCGAACACCTGAGCGAACAGGTCGTTGAACGCCTGGCCACGCTCTCGTCCACGCCGATTGAAGTTGTCGAGACTGTCGGTGAAGTGCTTTCCAAGAAGATCGGGCCAAAGATTTCCCGGGCGTTGAACCAAACCGGCGGTGTTAAATCCGCGGCGGCGGTCCTCAACGTAATGGACAAGACCCATCGGCAGAACATCCTCAACAAACTCGACGAGCGCACGCCGGAGTTGGTGCGATCTATCCGCATGAAGATGTTCACGTTCGACGATCTGGCCGTGCTCGACAGCAAGGCTTTGCAGAAGATCTTGCGGGAAGTCGATGCCTCCAGGCTCGCCATCGCGCTCAGCGCGGCGAACGAGAATCTGCGCGGCGCGTTGCTCGGCGCCATTTCAAAGCGCGCGGCAGACACGGTAACGGACGAAATCTCGAACCTGGGCCGGATTACTCTTCGGGAAATCGAACAATCTCAAGACAGCATTATCGACATCGTTCGCAAGCTCGAAGCCGAAGGCGAGATCTCGCTCGATGTAGGCGGTCAGTAATCCTATTCGTATGGTCAACGTCGCTAACAACGTCTCGATTCTCGGCCATCTGCGGGATATCCGGCTGGCCAGCTTCAAACCGCGCCTGAGCAGCGGCAGCACGCAGGCTCAGGCTTCCCATCGCGCGGCTCCGGAGATCACCGAAGAAGATTTGCGTTCCCGCGAGCAGGCTGGCTTCGAGCGCGGACAGCGCGACGCCGAGGAGCGCTGCGCTCAAAAGATCGACGAACAGCGCCGCGAATGGGAGTCGGACCACCGCGCGGAAGTGGTCGGTTTTCTGGAGAACCTGAACAAAAACATTCAGGCGCAGGTCACGGAGATGTTCAAAACGCTGGAGAAGGACGTCATCATGCTTGCTGCCGAATCGGCCATCAAACTGACCTCGGTCATACCCATTTCGGCGGACATGGTGGAAGCCTACGTGCGGGAGGCCATGAACCTGGTCGAGCACGACACAGAGATCACCGTGGTCCTTCATCCTGAAGACCTTGCTCTGCTCGAACAACATCAGTCGTCGCTCTTGAACCGGGCAGGTGGCGCTTCGATTCTCAAGTTTCGTCCGGACGCCAAGATCAGCCGAGGCGGGTGCCTCGTGGAAACGAAGTTTGGCGAATTGGACGCACGCCGCGAGACCAAGATCGAGTTGTTGAAGAAGGCCGTTAACGAATGATCAAACTCGTCGAAGAGTTCGCTCCGGCGCCGACCCAGGTTCAGCAGGCGCGCACGCGCCTGCGGACCTCGTCCCTCGTCGAACGACACGGACGCGTGGCGCAGATGATCGGCCTGGTCGTCGAATCCCGCGGCCCAATGTCCGCGATGGGCGACATTTGCCGGATCGAGTCCTCCTCCAATCCCGATGGCGTGTTGGCGGAGGTTGTTGGCTTTCGAAACGAGAATTTGCTCCTGATGCCGCTGGGAGAATTGTCCGGAATTCATCCCGGCAGCCTGGTGATTGCGACTGGAGCACCGTTGCGCGTACCGGTTGGCGCGGAATTGAAAGGTCGTGTCATCGACGGATTGGGCCACCCGATCGATGGCGGCGACCCCATCCCTCGCATGGCGTTGGAGGAATTGAACCTCGCCCCTCCACACCCTCTTAAACGAGATCGAATCACTCATCAGTTTCAGACGGGTATTAAGGCCATCGACACCTTTGTGCCCTGCGGCCGGGGGCAACGCCTGGGAATCTTCTCCGGCAGCGGCGTCGGCAAATCGACGCTGCTCGGCACGATGGCAGGCCACGCGGAAGCGGACGTCAACGTCATCGCGTTGATTGGTGAGCGCGGACGCGAAGTGCGCGAGTTCTTGGAACGAGACCTGGATGAAGTCGGGCGCGGGAAGTCCGTAGTCGTCGTCGCGACTTCCAATCAGCCTTCGCTTGTTCGGATCAAGGCCGCTTTCCTCGCCATGACCATCGCGGAGTACTTCCGGGCGGAGGGAAAAAATGTCCTCCTGATGATGGACTCGGTGACGCGATTTGCCATGGCCCAGCGCGAAATCGGGCTGGCGGTCGGCGAACCGCCCACGACGCGCGGTTATACGCCCTCCGTGTTTGCCTTGTTGCCGCAACTGCTCGAACGGGCGGGCAATGACGACAACGGCTCGATCACGGGGTTGTTCTCCGTCCTGGTTGAAGCGGACGACATGAATGATCCGATCGCCGATGCGGTGCGGTCAATTCTCGACGGCCACTTGGTTTTGAGCCGCGAACTGGCGTCGTTGAATCACTACCCGGCGATTGATGTGCTGGAGAGCGTCAGCCGGTTGACCAGGGATTTGCTGACGCCTGAGCAGCTTGACCTGGTAGGACATTCGCGCGAAACCATGTCAATTTACCGGAAAAACCAGGATTTGATTACCATTGGCGCTTACGCCGCCGGCAGCAATGCCGTGATCGATCAAGCGATCCGCCTGCACGGTCCGTTGATGGATTTCTTGCGGCAGGGAGTCCGGGAATCGAAATCGGCTGCCGAAAGCTGGAAAATGTTGGGCAATGTCATGCAGCCGCCGCCACCGCCGCCCGTGGACAAAAAGCAACGAGGTCGCTGATGGACATGAATTTCCGTGAAAACCAGGGTAGGCGAGCCTGTCCTCAGCGAGCCGATCCGGACGTGTTCCAAGCACGTCGAGCGGCTCGCCGAGACGGACTCGCCCTACCCTGTTGGGGACGTCACTGTGGCGATTGAGGAGATATTGGGCGCGCCATGAAAGCATTTCGTTTTCCTTTGCAGGCTGTGCTGACGCTCCGAATGGATCGCGAGACGAAAGCATTGGAGGCGTTTGCCCAGGCTCAATCGGAGTTTGAGAAGATCGCCGCCCGATTCCGGCAGATTCAAGAGGAAATCGAAGGCGTGTTCGACCGCCGCCGCGCGACGCTGAAAACCACGGCCAGTTCGGAGGACATGCAGCAACTGCAGCAAGGCCTTAAAGCACTGCAAGAAACATCGCGCCATTGCCAGGCGGAATTGGAAAAGGCGAAGGCGATTCTCGAAGAAAAATCCCGAATTCTGCTCGAAGCCCGCCAGCAGCGGGAGATTGTGGAAAAGGTCCATCAGCGACAGTCGGCCCGGCACCAACTCCAGACCGCGCGGCAGGAACAAAGAATGCTTGACGATCTGGCGACCCTGAAATCCATCGGCGATTTCGCCTTGAAATGGAGGTAATTCAGGTATGACAAAACTTTTGACAAACAAATGGTTCGCCGCCGTGATTGGCGTGGTCGCATTCGCCATCACCATGGCGGTGATGTTGATCTTCCAGAAACCCGAAACGCAACCCGCGGCCCGCTCTGGGGATACCAACGCGGTTTCGACCGCCACCAATGCGGTCACGGAAGCCGCCGCGGGTGAGTCCCATGGCGAGAAAGCTCCTGGCGCAGCCGAAGACTCGCACAAGCCTTCCACTCCCGCCCCCAGCGCCACCGCCGCCTTTTCCGGCGCCATAGGGGAACCGGGGGCACTTTCGTTCAACAATCCGGACGTTAAGACTCTCCGAGACGAGCTTCGCCGCGAGAGAGCGGCTTTGCTGGCAAAAGAGCACCAGTTGCAGGAGTTTGCGCGTTTTCTGGCGCAACAAAAACAGGAGATCGGAGTGCTCACGCAAAAGGTGCTCGAAGCCAAAGCAGCCATGATGAAGGAGCTGACCAACCAGATGACCGTTCGATATACCAATGAGGAAGCTCGGGTGAGAGGTTTGGCCCAAGTCTATGCCGGAACCAATATGCCCCCGGCTTCAGCGGTTCAGATTCTTAACGGTATGGAAGTGGATGATATCGCGCGGCTCCTGTTTTTCATGGCCTACAAAGATCAGGCGGCCATCCTGGAGAATTTTGCCACGAACAGTCTCACCAAGGACACCGGCAAAGCCACTGAGATCAGCCAGAAGATTCGCAAACTCGGCGAGATGCCCAAGCTTCCAGGGACGAAATGAATATTCTTCCTGTCGATAAGACCAACCCAAACCAGAACGCGGAAAAGCTCCTGAACGGACTCGCCTCGGCTCCGTCGGGCGCTGACGCGTTTGCCGGTTCTTTTGAGTCGTTTTTGTCCAGCGCTTCGCCCGGAGCCCTCACGATTCAGACCGGAGGCAGTAACCAAAATCCGGGAGACCAGCCCGTGCCAGCCAACTCTTCTTCAAACGATTCGGCAGTCGTTTCGGCTTCTGCTCCGTCCCCAACATACGTGGCGACGACGGCTGGCAATAGCTCCGCCGGGAACACACCGGAGTCGATTGGTCAGCAGGGAACAGACGAGAGTCGCAGCCAGGACAAAAGCCAGGATCAGTCCGCCGCCAACGAGCTGGACGCAGCGCAGTCAGCCGGCGTTCAAGCAGTCCAGTCCATGTTGATGCTGGGCGCACCGTTGGCGCCATTGGCTGCTGTCAAAACCAAGGCTGGCTCGGCCGCGAATACAGCGCTTTCGGGCGTTGCCGCCGTGGGAGATTCGGATCAGCAGACCGCTCAACCTGGCCGGCCCATTCTGTCATTTCAAAAGCACTACCCCACGCTTGCTCCAGTTGGGACCACGGCGGGCCGCTCTGCTCAAGGTTCCGTGGCGCCGGAATACGCAAGTCAGGGAAGTGTCAAGCTCAACGGCCAATGGGATTTGGTTCCCTCTTCTGCGAACGACGGTGAGATAGGTGCGGTTTTGACAGCCCTTTCAAGCAAGGCCTTGGTTGAAGGAGAGGCAAAATCAGTTGCCGGCTCCACCGTGCCTGCCTCAGGTGGATTGAAGCCTCAGGTTCCGGACGGCGCGACCGGCTTGTTGTCCGAGGCGCCAAAGAATCTGCCAACCCTTTCCGCCCTTTCCTTCGCTAGCCCGATTCCATCTCAAGATTTGCAGCAAGCGATCAGTGCAAGCCCCGGAGATCAAAAGGTGATCGTCAGCAGCCAGCCGTCTATCGAAAACCTCGAAACCGAGTTGAACAGTTCGTCTGGCGTCCCGGAGAGACCGACAGGGAACATCCAGATACAGAGCGCTCAGCAAGTCGTTTCCAGGCAGACCGGCCCGGGCGCGCCGCCCGTGTTGTCCGCGACGGGCAATGGGCTTGCGCACGCGGCGAATTCTGACGGACCGCTTATCCAGCTTGTCTCTAAAGCCACCGATTCCACTCAGCCCGAAGCTAAGGCAGACAACCCCAACTCACAGACGACCGCGCATCATTCAGCAGCCCCGATCGTCAAGATCCCTTCTATTGCGCCGGCAAACAAGCTCGCCCACGCCAACGGGAACACTGCTGGCATTCCGAAAACTTCCGTCAACACCAACGTGCCAGGTGTCGAATCCTACGCAAACAGCGTGAGTGCCGTGAATCAGGTTTACGCGGGCACTGCGCCTCTTCAGGCCGACCCGGGAGCGGTCGCGGCCACCAGCCCGATTCCATCTCAGGATTTGCAGAAAGCGATCACCCATCCGCACCACGCGACGCGTTCTGCCGCGCGCCATGGCGACCGCATCAACTTGGGCGTTACGCCGAAGGACAGCGCGCCGGCGGACGAATCATCCGGGCCGCAGATTTCCAAAACCGCAGTTTCGCAAGCGTCAGTTGCCGCGCAGCCTTCAGCCTTTCCCGCACCCGGTGTTCCTGGAAGCCTTGCGGTGACCGCGAGAACGAACGGTGAAGCCCGCGCTCTCAACTCTCACCTCAAGCCGCTCCCAACTGAGCCCGCAGTGGCCGCGGAAGTTCAAAGTGGTTTTCCACGGTTCACGTCTCCGACTCGTGAAACCCACGGCAATCCGGCCTTGAATCTGGCGGCAAGCAACCCGGCAACCATCCAGACTGCGGCAAAACCTGCATCGCTTGGCGCTCTGCAGGCCGAAGGGCCGGCCGACCCGAACACGACAGGCTTGCAGGCTTTCACACGCTTTCCTGGACTGGCGCCGCTTGCAGGCGTCAGCTCAAGCGAAGCCGTTGTAGCCGGTGCTCACACAGCCAACCCGAATCCGCCTGGCCAATCTGGGGCACCTCAGCCATCAGGTGACGCACCGAGAACTCCGGAACAATTGACGGCGGCTGCCGCTCAGACGGAACCGGAGGTCACGGCGGAGAAGGCGACCAGGAATGAATTACCCGCCAAAGCACACGCAATTTCCGAACGCTTGCCAGCGGCCGATTCCGTGAAGGTCGTGCAAGTGGATTTGACTTCCGGCGGCTCCGTCGCGAAACCGGAGATTCGGTTTCCGAAGCTGAACCGGTCGTCGGACCGTGGCGGCATAGGAGATGCTCAACGCCCTGAGCACATGGTTTCGACCAAAGATTACGAGCCTCGCACTGAGCTGGCCGGGAAAAATCTGCCGAACTCAGGCAGAAATGACAGCCCTTCCCGGGACGGAGTTCGAGCTTTGGCCGCGAATGAACTGAATCGGGCGCGGGTGGACTCGTCCGCAGAACGGATGGCTGATTTGGCGATTTCGGCGAAAACCTGGCTCGATAATGCGGAACAGGCCCGCGCCCTGGAGGGGAGCCATGCTTCGGCTCGCGCGGAAGCGCATCTCCACGCCAGATTGACCGAGAGAATCTGGTCCGCCGTCGAGACGTTCCGGTCCACAGGCGCGAACGATTGGGTCGTGCGAATTCGTCCGGATCAAGAGACGGAACTGAATCTTCGCTTGAAGATGCAGGAAAACCAACTGGTCATCCACGCGAAGCTGGAAAACGGAAACTGGGAAACGCTCGCGCCGAGTTGGCGCGATTTGCAGGCGCACTTGGCCAATCGCGGGATTCAATTGCAGCCGCTGGAAAACAGCGGCGACCGAAGCGGCTGGTCGCAGAATTTCAATCCGATGAACTCGGAACCGCAGAACCAAAATCCCCGCCACCACGCGGGCGATGAGGGAAGAAACTTCCAGGATTTCCGGGAACTGGACTTTCGATTTGGGCAGGAAGTTCCGGAGCACAAGAAACCGCAGCCGGCAGCGAAACCCGTGAAGTCCGGCAACGGCTGGGAAAGCTGGGCCTAACGTATGATCGCGCCAACTTCAGATGTATTGACCAAAACCGTTTCGGCCGGAGCGGCGGAAGCCGTCACGAAGCAGCAGCTTCGCATCCCGTCGAAGATTCTGGACCAGGAGGATTTTTTGAAGTTGCTGGTCACGCAATTGGCCAATCAAGACCCGCTGGCGCCCCAGACGGACACCGCGTTCATCGCGCAGATGGCGCAGTTCACGAGCCTGGAGCAGACCAAAGGGATGACGGCGGACATTGCGCAGATGAGATCCCAGCAGAAGATTTTGCAGGCCATGTCGCTTTTGGATCGGGAAGTCGTCGTTCAATCGGAGAAGACCGGCGTGGCGAAGGGCATCGTGAAGGGTTTCGACATGGAAGGGAGCGATCCAAAACTGATCATTGGCGAAGATCGATACGACCTGGACGACATTCTGACTATCCGTTTGGCGAACCACAATTAGCAGTTAACCTCAACACGAAACCGAGATTATGCTTCGAGCACTCAACACTGGCATCACGGGAATCCGGCAATTCCAAACGAACCTCGACACCATCGGCAACAATTTGGCCAACGTGAGCACGATCGGCTACAAAGCCGGCCGGGTGGAATTTGCAGACACGCTCAATCAAACACTCCGCGCGGGAACTCCCGACGCCGGAGCCAGCCGTTCCGGCACGGCCTCGGTGCAGGTCGGCAACGGCGTTGAGGTCTCCTCCGTGCGAAACTTGTTTACTCAGGGTGCGATCACGCAGACCGGAGTCACAACCGACATGGCAATCAGCGGCGAAGGATTTTTCATTGTAAAAAGCTCCTCCGGTGAATTCTTCGCGACACGTGCCGGTAGCTTCCGGGTAGATTCCAGCGGGTTCCTGGTGACGGATCAGGGTTTTCGGGTTCAGGGCTTCAGTGCGGCGACAGCAGCAGTGGGCACAGCCTATGCGGACACGGACTCACAAGGAGATATCAAGCTGGATAAGCCGACAACTTTGCCCACGGGACTCGGCACCGGTGCCGCCACCGCCGGTGTCCAAAACATCAGCATCGATGGGAGCGGAAACATCAACATGCTCCTGAGTGACGGCAGTCAATTCGTTCGCGGCAAGATTCTGTTGCAGAGATTCTCGAATCCGAACGCGCTGCTCAAGCAGGGAAATAGCCTTTTCAGCGGCTTGACCGTGTCTGGGCCATTGACCACGCCGACCGCCACAAATGCCTTCGGCGCGACTCCCACGGCAAACTCTGCGACGAGCAACGGCCTGGGCCGCATCGAAAGCGGTGCGTTGGAAATGTCGAATGTTGACATTGCGCGCGAGTTTTCCAATATGATCACGACTCAACGCGCGTTCCAGGCGAACTCCCGGGTGGTCACGACAAGCGACAATATTTTGCAGGAAATCGTCCAGTTGGTCAGATAACAGCTTAAAGTATGGCTGATGCGCCTGAACAAGCACCTGCGCCTGCTGATGGAACTGGCGGTGGCGGCGAAGGGGGGCAACCGGCCCAAGCCGCTCCAGCCGGCGGCGGCGAAGGGGGGCAACCGGTCCAAGCCGCTCCAGCCGGCAAGGGAGGCCTCGCCTCCTATTTGCCGCTGATCATTATGTTGGTTCTGACTCCGCTGCTGGCCATCGGCACTATTCAGTTGAAGTCCTGGTTGGACAAGAAGAAGGCTTCTGCGCCACCCGAAGAACACGAGGCGGCGGCGAATGAAAAGGAGCATGCCCCAGCGAAAGCGGAGAATTCCCATGGCGGAGGAGGACATGGAGCGAAGGAAAAAGGGGCTAAGAAACCAAAAGCCACGGGGCGAAATACAAAACTGCCGGTGCCGTTGACTCGCGATGCCGTGGCCTATCATCCGGGAGACGACACGAAGGAAGGCGATTCTCCCAAATACGTGCTGCTCGACCTGAAGGGCGAACCGCGAGACGAGGCGAAGTCGGACAAGATTGTCGTGAACCTCGCGGGCACGAGTGCGACGCGGTTCGCCGTGGCGCGCCTGTCGTTGCTGGGCGAGCATCAGGAGTTGGTCGAGCGCGTGAATTTCAATCGAGAGCGGTTGCTGGACGTTGCTTCGGGCACGCTCTCCAGCCTCACGCTGGACGACGTGGAAAAGCCGGGGTTCAGGAATCTTTTGCGGCAACAGTTGGTGGCGCTGTTCAACGACATTATGGGCCGCGGCACGATCCAGGAAGTCATCATCACAGAGTTTATCGTTCAATAGAACATGGCATGGCTCGCGTTGGTTCATCATCTCCCGTCCAAACTGCGGCTTCGGCGCCCACGGTGCAAGCCGTGCAGGTGTTCACGTTTCGCGGCGTCAAAACCTCGCTCCCCTCGGATCGGGTAAGGAATTTTGCCTTCGGCCAGTCTGCGGCGCTTTCTTCGAGCGAGCTGCACCGGTTCAAATCCCACAACGAATCCATCATTCGGGGTGTTGGCGCGCGTTTGTCGCTCTTCCTGCGCATTGAATTCACCCTGGAACTGCTTTCGCTGGACACGGTGACGCTGCCCAAATTCGTCGATAGCGCGCCGCCGCCGCGCCACATGATTCTTTTCAAGATCGATCCGTCGTTGCGCGGCATTGGCGTGCTGGATGTGCCGCCGCCGCTGGCGCTGTCGGTGGCGGATCGAATGTTGGGCGGCAAAGGATTCTCGGTCAACCCGAACCGCCCCCTTCGCGAAGTCGAGATTGCGCTGGTCAATCAAATGGCGCAGATCGCGCTCAACGAATGGTGCTCGGCCTGGAAGAGCGGGGATCATCTGAAAGCCACTCTCATGGGCCATGAGAGCAATCCGCGCTTTCTCCAGATCGGCGAGGCCGACGAGAGCTTCTTCATGCTCAAGATGGAGGCGGGCATTGGCGATTGCATTGAGCAGATGCTGATGGTCATGCCGGTGAAGATGGTCGAACCGCTGATTCGCCACCTCTCAATCGAAGTCGATACCGTGAAGAAGGAAACGCGGGAAATCTCGGTGCCGCGATGGAATTCGGGATTCGACGAGATCAAGATTCCGCTGACGGCTGAGTGGCGGGAGCTGGAAATCAAGACGCGTGACCTGCTGAATTTTCAAGTGGGCGACATCGTTCCGCTCGATTCGAGTCAACTGAACCAGGTTCAGGTTTGCCTGGCGGGCATCCCGAAGTACCTCGGCCGGTTGGGGAGTTCGGGAAACAAAGGCGCCGTTGAAGTGACCGGCATTCTGTCCTCCTAGCCCTCTGACAACTTATGAGCACGACCGCCGAAAACATTCCGAGTCTGGAGTTCCTCCTGGATGTGCCCATCAAACTGACGGTCGAGCTGGGCGGTTGCCAGATCTCCATGCGGGATCTGTTGCAGTTGAACGTCGGCTCCGTCGTCCAGTTGGACAAGTCGGCCAACGCGTCCGTGGACCTTTACGTGAACCAAAAACTGGTGGCTCGCGGAGAAGTCGTCGTGGTGGAAGACAATTTTGGGATTAAGATTACCGAGATCATGTCCAAAACCGCGGGAACATGAAAGCCCATTGTCGGTGTTTCGGTCTGAGCGCGTGGCTGATCTTATCCCTGACCGTTGCTGCTCCCGCCGCGGTTGTTGACACAAATGCCCCATCCCAATTCTCGTCCGGTTCGGGGGATTTTCTGGAGCGGTTCGTCCAGATGCTGGGGGCGTTCATTTTTGTCGTTTCTGTTTTCATTCTCGGTGCTTGGCTATTCAAGCGCTCCCGTTTTTTTACGCTGTACAAAGGCAGTTCGAGCCAGTTGCAGGTTCTGGAAAACCGGTCGCTCGGCTATCGAAACAGCCTCTGGGTCGTGGGCTACAATCAACAACGCTTTCTTCTCGCGACTTCAGCCACCGGTGTCAGCTTGTTGGCCGAATTGCCCGAGGCGCTGCCGGCTGCCGAAACCGCCCCAGAGCGATCCAGTTTCGCGGATCAATTGAAGGCCGCCCAGGAACCCAAGGCGTGAAAACTCTCAGAGCGTGTCCGAAAATTGCGCGGGGTCCTGCGGCGAGGGATTTTGGCTGTGGCCAAGGCGGCGAGGTCCGAGCATCCCCAACGCGGGCTGTAAGGACCGAGCCAACGCAGGCCACGGACAAAAGACCCGCCG
>Ga0194132_10004646_pt1 | contig 23170 bp, 24 predicted proteins | sample TA2KigOf80mmetaG_FD_148612 | JGI IMG/M metagenome (GOLD analysis project Ga0194132, IMG submission 148612) | Freshwater microbial communities from Lake Tanganyika, Tanzania - TA2015054 Kigoma Offshore 80m | ecosystem: Environmental > Aquatic > Freshwater > Lake | place: Tanzania: Lake... | reverse complement strand
AACACGAGGACGGCGTTCATCGCGGCACCTCGGCCCAGGCCGGCGACAGCCGCGGGGCCGGCGTCGCCGCCGGCCCCGTCGCGGGCGCGGCCGCGATCGCGGAGCTGTCGAACGCGACGAGCCCCTCCTCGAGGTGAACCGTGCGATCGACGAGCTCCTCGAGACCGTCGAGGTGGTGCGTCGTCAGCAGCACCGTGCGCCCCTCGGCGCGCGCTTCCCGCAGCCAGTCGAGCACGAGCCGAATGCCCTCGCGATCGAGGTGGCTCGTCGGCTCGTCCAACAGCCACACCGCCGGTTCGCCGATGCGGGCGATCGCCAGCGCCAGCCGGCGGATCATGCCGCCGGAGAACGAGCGAACGGGCTTGCCGCCGTGCGCCTGCAAGCCGACGCGGCGCAACGCCTCACGCGCGTCGGCGCGCACGCCGCGGAGCTCTTGGTACAAAGTCACGACTTCCGCCGCCGTCAGCGCCGCCGGGAACGACGGCACCTGCGGCACGTAGCCGATGTGGGCGCGGGCGCGGACGCCGTCCGTGCGCACGTCGTGGCCGGCGACGCGGATCGCGCCGCGGTAGTCGGCGAGCCCGAGGATGCTGCGCAGCAACGTCGACTTGCCGGTGCCGTTCGCGCCGGTCAACGCCACGCGCTCGCCGCTGTCGACGACAAGATCGACGCCGCGCAGCACCTCCACGTCGCCGTACCGCACCTGGACCCGTTCGGCTGCGATCAAGAGTCGATCTCCTTTCGATGCGAGGACCGCCGGCGCGGCCTGGCCGCCGCCCAGAACAACGCGGCGCCGGCCAGGCCGCACGCGAACGCCGCGCCCGCGAACGGCCACGACAGGCCCGGGCCTCGGAAACGCTCGGGAATTGCCGCCGCGGTCAGCGGGCGCGCGTCTTCCATGAGCACCTGCGGTGGGAACAGCGGGATCAAGCGGGCCGCGAAGTCGACCGCGGTGACCGCCAAGCTCCCCCACAGGATCCGCGACGCCGGGAACCGCTGTTCCAGTCCTTCGAACCATTGTCGCGCTTTGTACGGCGTGTCGCCTACCCCATCGCCGCCGACGTCGAGCCCGGCATAGTCGCTCCAGTAGTTCCCGCGCCGACCGTGCGTCCAGACGTTGCCTTCGCGGCCGCCGCCCTCGATGCGAATCTGCTCGCCGTTGCCGTCGACGACGTTCTCGGCGATGACGTTGCGAGATACGTTGCTGAGGATGACGAACGCGGTGTCGTTGCCGGCGATCACGTTGCCGACGATCTCGCCTTTGGCGTCATCCATGTGGGGCGTGCCGTCCACGTAGACGCCCCAGTGGTTCCCGGCGATCAGGTTCCGGCGCACGATGACGTCGTCGGACTCCTTGAGCGCGAGGCCGATCCCGGTCACGTGGCGATGGCGGAGAATCCGGTTGCCCTCCATGAGAACGCGCGTGCTGTACATGACGTAGGCACCGACGGTGTTGTCTTGGAAGTGGCTGTCGATGACGCGGAGATCTTCCGCCTGCATGAAGTGGATGCCGTACCGGGAATCGCGGACGTCGACGTCGTGGACCACCGAGTGCTTGGAGAACCAGAGAAGCAGGTCGCGCAGGCGCCGCACGCGCAGCGTCGACAACGTCACGCGGTCGCTGTACCACAGGCGCACCGAGTCGCCGCGACGGCTGATCGGGAGGTCCTTGCCGCGCATCGAGACGCGGCGAACGATCGTCCCGTGCGCGTTCTTGAGGTTGAGCCCGAACAGGACGTCGTCGAGGACGAGGTCTTCGAGCACGGCGTTCGCCGCCCCGACGAAGACGCCGGAGTCCTCGTCGTGCAACTCGGCGCCGGAGGCTCGCAGCGTGAAACCGCGGACGATCACGTTGGGCGAATCGATGCGGATGATCGTGCCCTTGCCTTGCGCGTCGATCATGGCGCCGGCGCCGCCGGTCAACCGCAGCGGCTTCCGAATGACGACGCCGCCGAAGTGGGTGCCCTGCACGACGATCTCCGCGCCCGCGGGCGCGGCATCGATCTCCGCTTGCAGCGACCGCGCCGGCGCTGCCGCCGCCGGCAGCGGCCCGGTCGCCGCGAGCGCCAAGCCGATCGCCGCGAGGAGGGCCCTGGCTCGGATCACGCAGCCACCGGACGGCGGCGCGAACGCCACCAATCGTAGATGGCCAACGCGGCCGCGACGAGCGCGATCCAGAAACCGATGCCGAGCGACGCGTACGTCGAGAATTGCATGACGACACCCTTGCCGAGGATCGTCGGCGTGAACGCGGGGATGCGAATCGGCGCGGTCGGGTCCATCGTGTGGCCGAAGCGCCACAGCCAGTAGAGCAGCGAAGCGATGACACCGAGCGGCAGGCACAACACGGGCAAACGCAGCAGCAGGCGGAATCGAGGCGTGAAGATCGAGGCGATCAGCAACGCCAGCACGGCCGCGACCAGCGGCAAAGCGAGCATGCGCTCGATCGGCGCCGCATCGGTCAGCGACGCCATGCCGATGTAGTGATTCAACCCGCTGATCTCGTCGGCGTCTCCTCCGACGTGGGTCAAGTACACCGACGCGTGCAAGCCACCAGGATACTGCGGCGCGAACAGCGTCAGCTGCCAATACGGGAACGCGAGCGACGCGACCACCAACACGGCGGCGACGAGCACGAGCACCGGCAGCGGTCGGGACTTCGCTTGGGTCATTCCTTCCCCCTTGGATCGCGGCGCGGCCTCCGCGGTCGGTGTCTTCGCATGGCGGCGCAGCGTGGAAACGGCGTTCATGGTCATCCTTCCCCTCCGTGCGGGGTGGCCGGTCGCCCGGCCACCCCGACGTCCCTACGACCGACGCGCTACGGCGTCACTTCCAGGTAGCCTGCCATTTCCAAGTGCAACGCCGAGCAGAACTCCGTGCAGTAGAACGGATACACGCCAGGCGTCGTCGCCCGGAATTGCACCGTTTCGTGTTTACCCGGCTCCAGGCTCAAGTTGACGTTGTATCCGGCGATCGCGAACCCGTGAATGGCGTCCTTCGCTTTCTCGATGTTCGTCATGTGGAAGACGACGTTGTCGCCCCGCCGCACGACCACGCGGTCCGGCGTGAAGTGGCTGCGCATGACCGTCATGTAGACGTTGACCGTGTTGCCGCGGCGCTCGATCCGCGCCTTTCCGGCCGCGACCCGGTTGGGATCGGGCTTCATCGTGATCGCGTTCGTACCGACGGGATAGACGGTCCACGCCTTGTTCAGCTTCTCCATCGGGATCATCTGCGTCAGGTGCGGCTCGCCCATGCCGATCGGCGTGTTGCTCAGCAGCTTCATCTTCTCGCCGCTGATGTCGACGAGTTGGAAGTTCTGCGGCAGCAGCGGACCGACGTTCTTGTACTGGTCCACCGACCACTTGTTCATGCCGATGAGGTACTTGCCGCCCGGCTTGACCGTATCGCCGGACAGCGCCGTCAAGTGTCCGATGTTGTACTGCATCGCGAGCTTGTCGACGACCTTCCAACCGGCGTCGCCCGTGTGGTACGGAGCGCCAAGCGTCCACTTGACGACCGTGCTGTCCAGGAAGACGCTCGTGTACGCGTTGCCCTTGTCGTCGAACATGGTGTGCAGCGGACCGAGGCCGATCTTGACCTGCGCCTCGACGACCTTGTCGAATTGCAGGATCGGCACGCCGTACGGATCGCGGCCGCTGAACTGCTTGGCCCGAATCGCGGCCTGGATCTTCTTGAAGCTGTAGACCGTCGTGTTCGGGTCGAGCTTGCCGCCGACCACGATGTAGTCGCCGCGCGGCGCGACGTCATTGCCGTGCGGGCTCTTCGGCTGCGGCGCGAAGAACAGGATCTCGTTGTCCACGGCCTCCTTGATCGACAGCACGCGGACGCCGTTGACGACCCGGCCGCGGCCCTGGGCGATGAGCTGCGCCGCCTTCTTCCAGTTGATGATGTGCAGGTAGTCCATGTCGCGCTGAGACGCGCCGATCTCGATCGCCGGCTTCTTCTCCAACGTGCCGCCGATCGCGCGCTCCGTGTTGAACGAGTTCATGAACACCCAGCCGTCGCTCTCGAGCTTGCCGAAGTCGGCCAGGTCCTGCCAGTACGGCGGCAGCTCGATCTGGAACGACTGCCTCGGGTCGATGCGTCCGGCGCTGCGGTTGAAGCGCCAGAACGACGCGATGCCGCGGTAATTGTCGTTGTAGTTCTGCTGCGTCAGCGGTACGTGGCGCAGCGGGAACGGCACGGCGTACTGCGTGGACTCGAACACGTAGTCCGTGTTCGGCGTCACGACGATGCCGTGGTTGCTCCAGGCGTTCGGGTTCTTCACGATCTGCTTCGTCGCGAAGTCGCGCAGGTCGATGACGGCGACGCGCGAGTTGCCCTTGTCGTTGATGAACAACCACTGGCCGTCGTACTCGCCGTTGGTCTCGCTCAACGCCGGGTGGTGCGTGTCGCCCCACGTGATCGGGCCGCCGTTGGCGGCGTGGTTCCCGAAGACTTCCTGCGTCTCCTTGCTGAAGCCGTAACCCTGCCACGGCTCCGGCGCGAACACGCCGATGACGCGCAGGATGCGCATCGACGGGACGCCCATGACGATGACTTGACCGCCCTGACCGCCGGACGAGAAGACGACCGCTTCGTCGTACTTTCCGGGCGGGACGTACGTCTGGACGGCCGCCGTGACTTGATCGGGCGTCAGGCCCTTTGCCTGGATGATGCTTTGCAGATCCTCGCCGGCGGGACCGCCGCGCACGAGGCGACCCGGCAGGGCGACCGCGAGGAGAACGATCAGGACCGCGATGGAGGCGAGCTTCCAGCTCCGTGTGCTACCTGACATGAATGGCTCCTTTCCGAGTGAACGCAGGGGAAGATGAATTGGCGGCCGCGGCATCAGCCGCGGCCTGGGAAACGAGTGACGCCACGTTGTCGCGCGAAAGCGAGGTTCCGTGCTTCGCCAGGTCCTCGATCGTGAGACGTTCCATGAGGGTGACCAATTGAGGACGGACGTGGCGCCACATGCCATGGAGAGGACATGGCTCCGCATCGGAGCAGGCATTGCTCCAGAAGATGCACCGTTGAAAAAGGTCCACGCCTTCGATCGCTTCGCAGACCTCACGGATGGAGATGTCGTGCGGGGCGCGCGCCAGCGAGTACCCTCGCTCGCGGCCCCGATGGGAACGGAGGAGCCCGTGTACGGTGAGTTTGCGGAACGTCTTCGCGAGGAACGGCTCGAGGAGGCTCGCGGCGGCGGCCACGTCACGCAGCTGCATCACGGCGTGCGCCGGCTGCTTGGCCAGCTGAACCAGCCCCATGAGGCCGTACTCGCTTTCCTTGCTCATCTTCATCCGCATCCACCTTGGATGGACTCAGCGGAGCCATTGGACCTTTTTAGTCCAATGCTCAGCCACGAAAGAGGGCGCCAGCGTTCGGCGCCCTCCGGAGGTGGCTATTTGGCGACGATCGTCATGACCATTCCCGCTTCCTTATGACCGGGAATGTCGCAGACCGCCTGGTGCGAGCCGGCCGGCAACGTGACTTCTAGGCTGCCGGTCTGACCGGGCTTGATGGCGCCGGTCCCCTTGCCGAGCTTCGGGAACACGATGTTATGCTCCACGACGCCCACATTTACGAGCTTGAACGTATTCTTGCCGGCATTCACGTCGAGGCGGGCCGGCGCGAACTTGAATTCGCTCAGCTTCAATTCGATGCCCGCCGGACCCCCGTAGGCCGCGTTCAAGCCGTACAGAGCCGTAAAAACTACGCCCACGAGCGCGGTCGCCACGACGAGGCGCCGGGCCGCAGGCACACGAACCCTGCTCAACTTTCCACCTCCGCGTACTGACTTCCGGATCAGCGTACGAGGCGGGGGCCGCACGACGTATCCGGCGGGATGCCGATTTCGATCGGGCCGACACCCGATTCGTTTTGCACGTTGGGTCCGATACCGGGGCCGCGGCCCGGCTCCTAGACTGGGACAAAGGTCCCAGAGGCCGTAGAGAGGTGAGCTCGGAATGTTCGTGCGGGACTGTATGACAGCGGATCCGACCACGGTCGACGTCAACGCGTCCCTCGACGAAGCCTCGCAATTGATGCGCAGCTTGCACATCCGTCATTTGCCGGTCATGGAGCGTGGTCATCTGGCCGGCGTTCTTACGCAGACGGATCTCATGCGCGCATGGCCGTCCCCGGCGACGACGCTGTCGGCGTGGGAGATCCCGGCGTTGCTGAACAAGGCGCGGGTACGGGAGGTCATGACCCCCGACCCGATCACCGTGACGGCCGATACGGCCGTCGAGGACGCCGCCCGCGTCTTGCGAGATCGCAAGATCAGTTCCCTGATGGTGACCGAAAACGGCATCTTGATCGGCATCGTGACGAGCTCCGATCTCTTTGGCGCCCTCATCTACCTATTGGGAGGGGACATCACCGGCGTGCGGCTGTCCGTGGAGCTGCCGAACGGCGCCGGCGATCTGGCAGGTGTCGCCGCGGCGCTGGCGCCGCTGGACACGGGCCGCGCCGTGACGCTGACGGCCCGGTTCGACGCCATCACGCGGCGCGCCGACATCCGCGTCGCGACCTCCTCCCCGCTCCTCGTCGCCGAGCGCCTCGCCGAGGCGGGGTACAACGTCCACGATCTCCGGCTCGCGCTGCCGCGGAAGTCGTACTCGACGACGCTGTACATTTAGCGAAATCCACCGTTTGAAGATGTGGCGATCCCGATCTCCGGGGCCCTCAGGAGCGTGGATCGTCCCCCTCGGTGTCTATCCTTGCGCTTTCCTTCGTGGGAGATCCGGCAGCGACGGTATCATAGGGGAAACGCAAACGTAGCAAAGAGGAGGCGACCACGATGGACTCCGACAGGACGCTCCAAGAGAAAATCATGGGCAAGTTTCGCGAGTGGGGCGACGAGCTCGAAACTTTGGGAGCGAAGGCGGGCGCCGAGGCCGCCGAGGCGCAGAAGCAAGCGGGCCAGCGCCTGGGTGCATTGCGCGGCGATATCGAGGTCGAGGCCAAGAAGTGGCTGGCCGAGCTCGACGAGCAAGCGGAGAAAGCCCAGGGTGCCGCCAAGGATGGTCTGCTGCAGCTTCGGGCGCGCGTGGAGGCGGCCCGCGACGGTCTTGGCGCCGAGCTGGGAAAGATGAACCTGGGCGAAAAAGCGGATCAGATCTCCGATGAAGCCCGCGAAGCGCTGGGGATCGCGCGCAAGCAGATCGAGTCGGCGGGCAAGGAGATCGGCGAAGGGCTCGAGCAGGTCTTCGGCAACGTCATGAAGACGATCGGGGGCTTGTTCAAGAAGGGATGATCGATCGGCACGACGACCGACGCAGGAAAGAGGCCCGGCGAAGCTTCGCCGGGCCTCTTCTGTGGAGGCGTGTACCCCGCCAACGTTTCTCTATTCGCCCCGCTGCTGCTGGATGAACAAGCGCAGGATGTCGGTGACGCTGACGATGCCGATGACCCTCCAGCCGTCGACGACAGGGACGCGGTGGACCATCTCGTCCAGCATCATCGTCGCGAGCTCGGACACCGTGGCGTCCGGCGCGGCGGCCACGGGGCTCGGGGTCATGACGTCGCTGACCTGCTCGCCCGTGCGCCCAACCAGATCGACGAAGCTCACCATCCCGAGGAGCTGGCCGCTGCCGTCGACGACGGGCGCGCCGTGGATTCGGTAGCGCAGCAGCTGCTCCGAAACCTCCTCGACCGGCGTATCCAGGGCGAACGTCAATACGTCCTTGGTCATGATGTCGCGTGCCGTGATGATTTGCTTCACGATCTCACCCCTGAGTGGCCAGTCGCCGCAGCACGAACGGAAGAATCCCGCCGTGCCGGTAGTACTCGATTTCGGTCGGGCTATCGATGCGCACGACGACGTCGAACGACAGCGCCGTTCCGTCGCTCCGGCGCGCTTGCACCGTCAAGGTCGCGCCCGGGGTCAGCTTCGAAAGGCCGCGGATCGCGAATGATTCGTGGCCGGTCAGCCCGAGCGTCTGCGCGTTCTCTCCGGGTCGGTACTGCAACGGCAGAATCCCCATGCCCACGAGGTTGCTGCGGTGGATGCGCTCGAAGCTCTCGGCGATCGCGGCGCGGACCCCGAGGAGCGCCGGCCCCTTCGCCGCCCAGTCCCGCGAGCTGCCGGAGCCGTACTCCTTGCCGGCGAGCACGATCAGCGGCACGCCCTCGCGCGCGTACCGCATGGCGGCGTCGTAGATCGGTACGACGTCGCCGCCCGGGATGTGCTTCGTCCAGTTGCCTTCCTTGCCGTCTGCCAGGACATTGCGCAGCCGGATGTTCGCGAACGTCCCGCGCATCATGACCTCGTGGTTGCCGCGACGGGCGCCGTAGCTGTTGAAGTCGCGCGGGGCGACGCCGCGCTCCTGGAAGTACCGGCCGGCCGGGCTGTCAACCGCGATCGACCCGGCCGGGGAGATGTGGTCGGTCGTGACCGAGTCGCCGACGAACACGAGCACGCGCGCGCCGTCGATATCGCCGATCGGGTTCGGCGTGCGCTCGATCTCGTCGAAGAACGGGATCTTGCGGACGTAGGTGGAATCGGCGTCCCATCGGTACAGGTCGCCCGACGGGACCGGCAGCTCGCGCCATTGGTCGTCGCCGCGAAACACGTCGTCGTACCGCTCCGAGAACAACGCCGGCGTGACCGCCGCCGCGATCGCGTCGTCGATCTCGCGCGACGTCGGCCAGATGTCCTTGAGGAACACCGGCTGGCCGTCCTTGCCCTGGCCGATCGGTTGCGTCGTCAGGTCGATCTCGACGGTGCCGGTCAGCGCGAACGCAACGACGAGCGGCGGCGACGCGAGGTAGCTGGCGCGGACTTGCGGGTGGATCCGGCCTTCGAAGTTGCGATTCCCGCTGAGAACGGCACAGACGACGAGCTCGTTGTCCTTGATCGCCGCCGACACGGGATCAGGCAGCGGACCGCTGTTGCCGATGCACGTCGTGCAACCGTAGCCGACGACGTGGAAGCCGAGGCGCTTGAGGGAGCGCATCAAGCCAGCCCTCTCGAGGTACGCGGTCACCACGCCGGACCCCGGCGCCAGGCTCGTCTTGACGGCCGGATTCGACTTCAAACCGCGCTCGACGGCCTTCTTCGCCAGGAGGCCGGCGCCAACCATGACCCGCGGGTTCGACGTGTTCGTGCAGCTCGTGATCGCGGCGATGACGACCGATCCGTCCTTCAGCTCCGTCGATTCGCCGCCCATGCTCACCGGGACCGTCCGCGGCTTGACCATCGTCGCCGTGCCGCCGGATGTCGCCGATGCCTCGCCGCGGCTCGCCGCCACTTGCGGGTAAGCCGCGTGGAAGCTCTGTCCGATTTCGCCGAGCAGGACGCGATCCTGTGGCCGTCGCGGTCCGGCGACGCTGGGCTCCAGCGTCGACAGATCGAGGTCGACGATCTGGTTGTAGACGGCCTCTGGGGATGCGTCCGTGCGGAAGAGGCCCTGCTCTTTCGCATATGCTTCGACGAGCGCGACCTGGTCCGCCGGACGGCCCGTCGTGCGCAGATAGCGCAGCGTCTCGTCATCGATCGGGAAAACGGACGCGGTCGCGCCAAACTCCGGCGACATGTTCGAGATCGTCGCGCGATCGGCGAGGCTGAGATGCCGCAGGCCCGGCCCGAAGAACTCAACGAAGCGCTCCACGACGCCGACCTTGCGCAGCATCTGGGTCACCGTGAGAACGAGGTCGGTCGCCGTAACCCCTTCCGGCGGCGCGCCGCTGATGCGGAAGCCGACGACGTCGGGCGTCAACATGGTGATCGGTTGTCCGAGCATGACCGCTTCCGCTTCGATGCCGCCGACGCCCCATCCCAACACGCCGAGGCCGTTGATCATCGTGGTGTGGGAATCGGTTCCGACCAAGCTGTCAGGGTAGGCCAGCCGCTGCGCGCCCTCGCCGCTCGTCCAGACGACGCCGGCGAGATATTCGAGGTTCACCTGGTGGACGATGCCGGTTCCCGGCGGCACGACGCGAAAGTTGTCGAAGGCCTGCTGGGCCCAGCGGAGCAACGCGTAACGCTCGCCGTTGCGCTCATATTCGCGCTCGACGTTGATGAGGAAAGCGGCCTCGGACCCGTAGGCGTCAACCTGCACGGAGTGGTCGATGACGAGATCGACCGGCACGATCGGGTTGATGCGCTTGGGATCACCGCCGAGGCGACGGACGCCCTCCCGCATCGCCGCGAGGTCCACGACGCACGGAATCCCGGTGAAGTCCTGCAGGATGACGCGGGCGGGGAGGAAAGGAAACTCGCGACTGGCGTCCTTGCCCGGCTGCCAACCGGCGAGTGCCCGCACGTCGTCCTCCGTGAATCCGTTCGCGCCTGCGTTGCGTAGCGCGTTCTCGAGGAAGATCTTGACGACGAACGGCATCCGATCGAATCCGAGCGTCACCTGATCGGCGACCGCGGCCAGGCGGAAGTAGGCGACCTCCCCGCTCGGGGTCTTCAGGATCGATCGGGCGCGGAGGGGATCCGTTCCCTGCATCTTCTACCTCCTCTGGGTCGCGCTTTGCTCGATGCGCACGCTGTACGAGAGCGCGACACCCGGCCGCAGCGTCGCGCTGACCGGGCAATACCGATCCTGGCTCAGAGACACGGCCTTTTCGACGAGCGCAGCGTCGAGGCCATCGCCGCGCACGACGTATTCGAGGTGGATCGACGTGAAGCTGCGCGGATGCTCGTCGCGTTGCCGGCCGTCGGTCATCACCTCGACCGCCTCGAACGGCTGACGCATCTTCCGCAGGATTCTGACGACGTCCATGGTCGTGCACCCGCCGAGCGACAACAGTACGAGCTCGACCGGTCACGCTCCCGCGGTCTCACCGCGATCCTGCGGCAGCCCTTGCATGACGACGTGGGTGGCCGGAGGCTGTCGTGTCGTGCCCTCGACGACCAAGCCTTCCTTCCAACTTACTGTCGCGTTCACCGGGGTCCTCCAGGCGCGGCCGTGCGCGAGCGCGGGTACCGAGGCCATGCTATCACAGGCGACGTCTTCGATCGCCCGAGAATCGGGGCGAGAATGCCCGCGCGAGACGGAAGAGGCATCCGTGTCTGCCGCGCTTAAGTGAAACTCACCCATGCCCCGCCACGCGCTCCTTCCGCTCGCGTTCGCCGCGCTGCTGTTGCTCGCCGGTTTGTCTTGGGCGGACGGCCTCCACGCGTTGCCGCACAGCGGCGCTGGCGCGCTCGGAATCCTGCTTTGCACGATCGTCCTGTGGGCGAGCGGGGCCCTTCCGCTTTCCGTCACGTCCGTGCTCGCGATCGGCCTGCTAGCCGCGTCGGGCGTGGCCGCGCCGTTCAACAAGGCGGCCGCCGGGTACGAGACGGACGTCGTCTTCTTTCTCATCTCCGCGAACTTGATGACGCAGGGCGTCGTCAACTCGGGCTTGATCGATCGTCTCGCCGCCGCGCTGGCGGACGCGCGCGAGGCGGACGTCGAGTTGTCGCTGACCCTCGTCGAATCGCTGCACGCGCGCTGGGTCCGACTGTTGGAGTCGATCGAGGCCGCCGCGTTCGCGCGCGTGTACCACCATCCCGAGCGGGGCGAAACGCGGACGTTGGGTCTGTCGCTGGCCGAATAGGTGTGGCACGGACGGCATCACACGGCCGCGATCCTGTGGGTGCGCGCTCGGCACGGGTGGGGGCCGCCGCTCATCAGCGCCTGAGAGCGTCTCCCGCGTTGACCCTCGAGAACGGCGCCGCCTATACTGAAACCGTGGTTGTTTACTGAACCGATCAACAATTGTCGCCTGGCCATTGCGCTAGAATGGGCGCGTTGGCGCGGCGATCGGCACAGCAATCAAGCGGGAGGCCAGGTCACATGATCAACGAGCAGGTCATCGAGCAGGAAAGCCTGCGCGCGCGGGTCGACGCGGTGCTCGACCAGATCCGCCCGGCGGTGCAGGGGGACGGCGGCGACATCGAGCTCGTCGACGTACAGGAAGGCATCGTGTCGGTGCGACTCGCCGGCGCCTGCGTCGGCTGCATGCACTCGATGATGACGCTGCAGGCCGGCATCGAGCGGATGCTGAAGGATTCCATTCCCGAAGTGAAAGGCGTCGAAGCGGTCCCCTTCTGATCGCCGCTTCCGTTCCGTTCCAGCGTGTCGAAGAGCGCCGGGCAATCCGGCGCTTTTCGTTGCCCGTGAGGCGCCGTGGTCGGGCTCGTCCGGACCTCGTCGACCAGGCATCGAGGTGAACGCATGTTTCGTCGCGGCATCAGCGAGCAAGACGTCCTCAAGACCCTCAGTCAAATCGAAGATCCCGATCTGCGGAAGGACATCGTCGAGCTCGGCTTCGTCCGCAACATCGAGATCCAGGGCGGCCGTATCAACCTCGATATCAACCTGACGACGCCGGCGTGCCCGGTCAAGGATCAGATGCACGCGGAAGCGAAGCGTCTATTGCTCGCGATGCCTGGCGTCACCGAGGCGCGCGTGACGATGACCGCGGAAGTGCGCGCCCACCCCGGACTCGACAAGACGGCGCTCGCCGGCGTTCGCAACATCATCGCCGTCGGCAGCGGCAAGGGCGGTGTCGGAAAGTCCACCGTCGCGACGAACCTCGCCGCCGGGCTGGCGCTCGCCGGCGCCCGCGTCGGGTTGCTCGACGCCGACATCTACGGGCCGAGCGTTCCGATCATGATGGGCACGAGTGCGCCGCTGACCGTGCAGGGCGAGCGCATCATCCCGCACGAGCGCGACGGCGTGAAGTTCATGTCGATGGGCTTCTTCGCCAAGGGCGATCAACCGCTCATCTGGCGCGGTCCGATGGCGCACAAGGCCGTGCAGCAGGGCCTGTTCAACACAGAGTGGGGCGAGCTGGACTACCTCATCGTCGACATGCCGCCGGGGACGGGCGACGTCCACATCACGCTGCTGCAGAGCGTGCCGGTGACGGGCGGCGTGATCGTCGCGACGCCGCAGGACGTCGGCCTGACGATCTCGATGAAGACGCTGCGCATGTTCGAGCAGATGCGCACGCACATCCTCGGCGTCGTCGAGAACATGAGCTACTACGTCTGCCCGCACTGCGGCGAACGCGATCACATCTTCGGGCACGGGCAAGCGCGCGAGCGCAGTGAGGCGCTGAACATCCCGTTCCTCGGCGAGATCCCGCTCGTCAAGGAGATCCGCGAGGCGGCGGACGCGGGGCGCCCGATCATCGTCGCCCAGCCCGAGGTGCCGGCCGCGCGCGCGTATCGTGAAATCGTCGAACGGCTAGCCGCCCAGGTGAGCATCCGCAACTTCAACGCGCGCCCGCCCCTCGAGATCACCGAAGTCTCCGGGTAGTCGATGAGCGCCGAGTATCAACCCGTTCAGATCCAGAAGGTTGCCGACCGCGAGCTGCGGATCATGTGGGCGGACGGGCACAACAGCGCCTACATGGCGCCGCAACTACGGCGGTTGTGCCCGTGCGCGTTGTGCGTCGAAGAGATGACGGGCCGGCGGCTCCTCGATCCCGCGGACGTCTCGGACGACATCCGTCTGCTATCCGCCGAGATCGTCGGCAGCTACGCGCTGCGCTTCTCGTTCTCGGACGGGCACGGGTCCGGGATCTACACGTTCGAGCGGCTGCGCAAGCACCGCTAGGCCGTTGAAACCGGCGCGCCACCGGCGCCGGCTGGGAACACGCGGCGGTACACTACCCACCACAACGCGCCGAAACCGGCGAACGCCGCGATCGCGCGCAGCACCCAGCCGAGGCCTGGAATGAGGAACAGGATCGCGAGCACCAATACGCCGACGGCCATTTCGCCGTACGGCGTGTTCGTCGCCGGCGCGACGCGCCGCACGATCTGCCCGCCCAACCACGCGGCGACGAAAACCTGGCCGAGATAGAGCGTGAAGAGCAACACGAAGATCCCGGTGATCGACAACGGAATGCCGACGATCGTCACGAACAGCAGCAACGCCGCCACGGGTGCGACCATCACCAGGACCAGACCGATCAGGAAGCTGGCGCCGAATCGGCGCGACACGCGCTGAACGACCTCTTCCGTGCCGCGATGCGCGACGGCGATCGCAAGCAGACCGAGGACGAGCAGCCAGACCGTCTCGAAGAAGTGAAACCCGCCGAACGGCCGCATGTTGGGACCACCGACCCGGGAGGGGGCCTCGGCGCGCGACGTGCGCTCGACGCCGCCGGTGATCTGCGCGCCTTCACGCACGTCGGCGACGGCATCGGAACGGTACGACAACCGGCCGGCGAGCTGGCACGAGCTGGGTCGACGCGTGCTCGATCGCCAAGAGCAGGTGGCCCGCAATCAGGTCGACGCGCTCCGGGAACGTCATCCGTGGGTGGCTACGATCGTGCGCCGGGGATCGCCGCGCCAGGTCATCCTCGACGTCGCCGACGAGATTGCGGCGGACCTCATCGTCATGGGAACGCACGGGCGGTCCGGGTTCAAACGCTGGGTCTTGGGCAGCGTCGCCGAGCACGTCGTGCGACACAGCCAGATACCGGTGATGGTCGTCCGGCAGACGGCGGACGACGCCGCCCCTACCGGCTGATCAGCGCCGTTACCGTTCCGATCGCAAAATCCCGGCGACGAAGGATCCCCATCACGTCCGGAAGCACGCGGACCGTATCCTCCACGCCCTGATGCAGCAACAAGATGCCGCCGTTGGAGATGGCCGCCAGAAGACGCGCCTCCAATCGGGCCGGTCCGATGAGCGCGTAGTCGGCGGGGTCATCCGTCCAGAACACGGTCGTTAGACCCACGCGCGCGGCGACCCGAAGCACGGTATTGTCGTAGTCGCCGTCCGGCGGTCGAAAGTACACGGGACGCTTCCCCGTCACCTCCTCGATCGCCGCCTGCGCGCGGACGAGCTCGTCTTCGACCGCGCGCTCCGAGACCCGCGTCAAATTCACGTGATGGTGCGTGTGATTCGCGACTTCATGTCCCGCGTCGGTGATGGCGCGCGCGAAGTATGGAAACTGCCGTGCGCGCTGGCCGATGAGGAAGAACGTGGCCCGGATCCCGAGCTGGCGCAACGTGTCCAACAGAAGCGTCGTATAGATCGGCAACGGCCCATCGTCGAACGTCAGCGCCAGGTGGCGAACATTCGGGTCGCCGCGATAGATTTTTCCCGCGACAACGCCGCCGCCGGTCAGACCCGTGGTGCGATGGCTTCGTTCGGCCGCGTGCTCACCGGCGTCGCCGGAGAACCGCGGCCGCGACTCCAGGCCCGTGTGCGCCTGCGGCGCCGGCCGGGCGATCGTCTGCAGGCCCGGCGTACGGCCGGCGGCGGCCTCGAGCAAAGGATGGATCCACAGGCGGTCGAGTTCGGGCAACCGCGCCGCATCCTCACCCCGCCGCAGAAGCCGCTGGTACGCGCCGCGCGAGAACGCGGCGGAGAACGTGACGTCGCGGCGCGTTGCGTCGAAAGGCCCGTCGCCTTGATGGAACGCCATGACGTGCAATTCGTCCAGGTTTGGCACGACTTCGAAGGCCGCCCGCGCCCGCGACCAAACCGCCGACAACAGGGCCGGCGAAGGGTTCGCCGCGTCACCGCGATAGGTCATCACCAGCGCGGCGATCGTCAAACGGCCGTTCGTATCAGCCGCGATCCGCGCGACGCGGCCGCTCAAGCCCCGCGCCCGCAGCGCGCCAAGGATCGGCCCCTCGACGGCGGGCAACGTGGATGCGAGTCGAGGAAAGCTTGGCGACGCGGTGACTGCAGGAGGGACTGGGGCGATGGACGTGCGCACGGCTGCCGGGCCGGCGAGGGGGCGAGCCATGTCAGGCGCCAAGAGCATGGCGCACACGAGAAGCGGAACGAACCGACGTTAAGCCATGGAGTATCTCCGCCAACGTTCGTATTTTCTCACGCGAAACTCACAGCCCGCGGCGCAGCGCCCTTGCCGCGGCTGCTACGCTTCCATCTGAACCGAATCGAACGCGGCGATGAAGGCTCGCGGCGGCCGATTTACGCGGATGGCCGCCGGGCCGCTCACGGTCACCCTTGAGGAGGCGCGATGCGCAACCGGCTCCCTTCGTTCAAAAACGCGCGCACGTTCTTGAAGCAGGTGTGGACGCTAGCGCGTCCCTATTGGTGGTCGGAGGAGCGGTGGATCGCGCGCGGCCTGCTCGGCGCCGTCGTCGGCTTGAACCTCGGCCTCGTCTACATCAACGTTCTGTTCAATCGCTGGAACAACGACTTCTACAACGCGTTGCAGGATCAGAAGGCGGCCGACTTCTGGCGATTGATCCAATATTTCTCGGTCCTGGCGGCAGCGTACATCACGATCGCCGTGTTCCGCATCTATCTGCAGCAGATGCTCGAGATCCGCTGGCGGCGCTGGCTGTCGAAGATCTACTACGGCGACTGGCTCGCGAATCGCGTGTACTACCGCATGGAGCTGAAGGACTACGGCACCGACAACCCGGAACAACGGATCCAGGACGACGTGCGCGACTTCACGTCGACGACGCTGTCGTTGACGGTCGGCCTCCTGCGGGAAGTCGTCACGCTGTTCTCGTTCCTGACGATCCTCTGGACGTTGTCGGGTCCGCTGACGTTCCCGGTCACGGGGCGGACGGTCACGATTCCCGGCTACATGGTCTGGGTCGCGTTCCTGTACGCGCTCATCGGCTCCTGGGTCGTGCACAAGATCGGCCATCCGCTGATCCGCGTCAACTTCGACCAGCAACGCTACGAAGCCGACTTTCGCTACCGCATGGTCCGCATTCGCGAGAACGCCGAGAGCGTGGCGCTGTACGGCGGCGAGCGCGACGAGAGCCGCGGGCTTGACGGCTCGTTCGGAAACGTCTGGCGCAACTGGTGGAAGTACATGAAGTTCTACAAGCGACTGATCGGCTATCAGTCGGGCTATGGGCAGATCGCGATCATCTTCCCGTTCCTGGTCGCCGCGCCCCGCTACTTCTCGGGCGCGATGCGGCTCGGGGGGCTGTTCCAGATCAGCTCGGCGTTCGGCCAAGTGCAGGGCGCCCTGTCCTGGTTCATCGACGTATACGGGCAATTCGCGGGATGGAACGCGAGCGTCGACCGGTTGCTCACCTTTGGACAAGCGATCGAGCGCGTCAAAGAGGAGATCGCCGGCGGCGACGGCATCGCCGTCGAGCGAAATGGACGCCCGGCGCTCAAGCTGTCGCGCGTCACCCTAGCGCTGCCGACGGGACGCACGCTCATCGACGACCTCACGGGCGAGATCGCCGCCGGCGACCGCGTGCTGCTCAGCGGCCCGTCCGGGGCCGGCAAGACGACGTTGTTCCGCACGCTCGCCGGCATCTGGCCGTTCGGAAAGGGGACCGTGCGGATCCCGGCCGACGCCCGTATCTTGTTCCTTCCCCAGAAACCGTACTTGCCGATCGGCGTCCTTCGCGACGTCGTTTGCTATCCCGACGCCGCCACCGCGCATACGGCCGCCGAGGTCGAGGAAGCGTTGTCGGCCTGCCGCCTCGGACACTTGGCGCCACGGCTCGACGAATCGACGAACTGGTCTCTGGCGCTGTCGCCGGGGGAGCAGCAACGCTTGGCGTTCGCTCGCGTCCTGCTCTACAAGCCGACGTGGCTGTTCCTCGACGAAGCGACGTCCGCCGTCGACGAGGACACGGAGCGCCACCTCTACGCGCTGTTGCGCCAGCGGTTGCCGGGCCTGACGATGATCAGCATCGCCCATCGGCCGGGCGTCGCCGCCTACCACGAAAAGCGGCTGCGCATCGACCCGGAGACGCGGCAGGCCGCCTGGGAACCGATCACGATGCCGGCCGCGGCGGGAAGTTAGCCGGCGGTCAAGGCGGTCCGCAGAACACGGCGCTTGACGATCTCCACGGTCGCGAGATAGAGGACCACCGCGGCGGCGAGAAACGCGAAGAACGCCGCCGGCACGCGCACGAACCCGAGCGGCGCGGCGATCGGGGTAAACGGGAGGACCACGCCCAGCGCGGCGACCGCCAGAACCGTCACCGTAAGCGGACGGCTCGGCCGGCTGCGCAACGGATTTCCCGCCGTGCGAATCACGAATAGCACGAGCGTCTGCGTCGCCAGCGATTCGATGAACCACCCGGTATGGAACGCCGGCTCGGAAGCGCGAAACAGCGCCAATAGGACGCCAAACGTGAGAAAGTCGAACAGCGAGCTGACGGGGCCCACGGTGACCATGAAGTTCCGGATCCCTCGAATGTCCCAGCGGTGCGGCTTGCGGACGAATTCCGGATCGACGTTGTCCGTCGGAATCGTCACTTGCGCCAGATCGTAGAGGAAGTTGTTGAGCAGGATCTGCGGGGGCAGCATCGGCAGAAACGGAATAAACAACGACGCCGCCGCCATGCTGAACATGTTGCCGAAGTTCGAGCTCGTCCCCATCAACAGGTACTTCATGACGTTGCCGAACGCCCGCCTGCCTTCGAGGATGCCCTCGTGAAGAACCGATAGGCCGGGGCGCGTCAAGATGATGTCGGCGGCCTCGCGGGCGACGTCGCGAACGCCGCGACCGTCGCGCCGATGATGCCCGGCGAGATACGCGCCCAGCGCGCGACGCCGACGGCGCCGCGAACGAACAGCTCGCCGCCGAGGGCGGCGCAGAGGATGCTGAGCAGAAGGTAGGTAGTGTCGGTCATGAGGTGACCCAACGGCTGGCGGGCGCGCTGAGGAACTCCGTCAACGGAATCCCCTGATCGCCGATCAGCAGCGCGCGCGATTTCGGGAATGCCGCCAGGAACGCTTGCGTCCCCGCCAGCGTATCGCGCTCGCGACCGCTCTTGACCTCGATCGCGACGACTTGACGTCCCGCGCGCGCGACGAAGTCCACCTCCCGATTGCGGTCCCTCCAGTAGAAGAACTGCAGCGTCCCCGCGGCCTGCGCGTTGGCAAGATGCGCCCCGACCGCGGATTCGACGAGGCGGCCCCAATAGGCTGTGTCGCCCCTCGCCTCGGCGAACGAGCGTAGCTCTTGCGCGGTCATGAGCGCCGTGTTGAACACTTGTAGCTTCGGACTGGATGCGCGCCGGCGCACCTCGGCACCGGCGTACTTATCCAAGCCGGTGATCATGCCGGCGCCGGCAAGCAGATCGAGGTAGTGGGCCAGCGTGACGGTATTTCCCGCGTCCTGGAGTTGGCCCAACATCTTCGTGAAGGAGAGGATCTGTCCCGAGTACGCGGTTCCAAGCTCGAAGAGGCGCCGCAACAACGCCGGTTTGTCGACCCGCGCCATGAGCAAGACATCGCGGGCCATCGTGGTCTCAATGAGGGAATCGCGCACGTAACGGGTCGACCGTTCGGGCGCGACCACGAGGGGCGCCGCGCCCGGATACGCGCCAAAGTACAGGTACTGGTCCAACGTCCATCCGAAGGCAGCCCGCATCTCATCGAAGGACCAATGGGGAACGTGTAGGGTTTCGAAGCGGCCGGCGAGGCTCTCCGACAATCCTTGCTGCATGAGCATCGGCGCGGACCCGAGCAACATCAGCTTGATCGGACGCCGCGCGCGTGTGTCTTCGTCCCACAAGCGCTTGACGGCCTCGGCCCAACTCGGCGCTTTCTGGACCTCGTCGAGGATGAGCAGCACCGCGCCGCGCGGACACGACGGCGTCACGGGCGACTTGCCACTGCTGGTCGATCCAGGCTCCGCCGCGCAGCGTGGGCTCATCGGCGCTGGAGTAGTGGAACGGCAGAAAGCCGCGTTCCGCCGTTTGTAGGACCAGCGTCGTCTTGCCCACCTGGCGCGGGTCGGAGAAGATTTGGATGAAGCGGCGAGGCTCTCGTAGCCGCCGGGACAGTTCGATGACTTGACGGAGAATGTACTACGATTTACTCAGTACCATGAGTAGATTTACTCAGCATGATGAGTAAATTGCAAGGCGATTCCGCCGGTCGTCCTGGTTACTACGAAAAGCGCACCCGGTAGATTTCTCCCTGCGGCGGGTAGAGCAACACGGCCCCGTCCTTGCCGACCGCTGCCATCTCTTCCACGCCCATCGCAAAACCTTCCGGATTGTCGAGCCCGGCGCGATTCATCGTGGGATCGAGCGTGACGACCATGTTCTCTTCGATCGCGGCATCCGCGGGTCGTTGGCGGTCCGTGCGATCTCCGATCCACGGACCGGGATCCTGCTCGCGTCGTCCAATTTGGTGACCCATGGCGTGTCCATCGCGGCGGAACCCCAACGATTCCACGTGCGCGCACGCCTCTTCGTGCACTTCCCAGCCCCGCCGGCCCGGGCGTGTCGCCGCCAGCGCGAAGTCGAGCGTCGCACGACACGCGTCCCACTGCCGTTGCAGGATGTCGGGCACGTCGTGCTCATCCTCCGCGAGCACGTACCAACAACGCTTGATGTCGGAAACGTAATGCCGGTACGTTGCGCCGAGATCACCACAGATGACCTCGCCCGGCAGGATCGGCCGCATGCGGTCGCTTCGATTGTTTTCGCCGCGGGGATTCACGGCGAGGTCGGCCCGCATATCGGAGGCGCCGTAGTGCAGCGCGCGATCCCGGATGAACGCCGCCATTTGCCGCTGCGTGACGCCGGACTTCAGGAACGCCGTCGCGTCCTGAGCCGCCAGGTGCGTGATCTCGACCGCCTCGCGCAGGCGCTCGACCTCTTCGGGAGACTTGATTGCCCGGAGATGGACGACGAGTGGTTCGGCGGAAACCATGCGGTCCTGGAATCCAATGGTCGCCAGCAGGTCTTGCAGGCGCAGGAACGAACCGTGCAAGATCCCGTCGGCGCAAAGCTCATGGCGCGAGTAATTCACCGCGATCTTGGCAGGCCCGTGAACGTGCAGCGCCTTCGCGATCGCGGCGTCGATGTCGTCGCCCGCGGGCACCAGCTTGTCGAAATACCGGCCAACCTTCGATCGCGCGTCGCCGGAATCCAGAAAGGCGATGCGCTCGCCGCCCCGCAGGAACAGGAAGGCCGCTGTCTGCGCCGCGGCCTCCGCCCCCGTGACGAGCGCCGACGTCACGGCGTCGCCGCCGTCGCGGACGTACAGGAGCCAGGCATCGTAGTCCGCCGTAGCCAGGTAGCGAATCGCCTGTTCCTGCTTCTCCCGTACGAGGGTGTCGTCCGCCGCGGGGTTCATCGCCACGTGCCTTCCCTCCGATTGCATGCTTGGGTCTCGCCGGCGTCGGTCTGGCGCGCCGCCCTCATCCGTCCGAGAGGTTTCGCGCCAGCGCCGTCACCATATCGAGCAGCCACTGCGCGCCCTGCGTGACGTGCTTCCAATCCGTCCACTCGTGCGGATGGTGGCTGATGCCTCCCTTGCTTGGAACGAACAAGAGCGCGGTCGGCATGCGCGGGGCGAAGATCTTCGCGTCGTGGCCCGCCCAACTGGGCATGCGCACCACGCGCGCGCCGCGCCGCGCCGCGTGCGCCAATGCCATCGACTGCATCGACACGTCGATCGGCACCACCGGGGAATGCGTCCACTCGGAGACCTCGACGTGCAGCTCGTATTCCATCCCGATGCCGCGCGCCTGGATCTCTGCCGCACCGCGGAGTTGTTCGAGGAGCTCCTCGCGACCGCTGCGCAGCTCGATGCGCAGCCGGGCGAGTCCGGGTACGACGTTCGTCGCCCCGGGCTCAACGTCGAGCTTGCCCACGGTCGCCACCGCGTCGCCACCGGTGTACAGCGCCAGCCGGCGCATCGCGAGCACGAACGCGCTCGCGCCCCACAGCGCATCCTTGCGCAGCGTCATCGGCGTCGTTCCAGCATGGTTCGCGTGGCCGCGATACGTGATCGTCGCGCGACTCATGCCTGCGATCGCCGTGGCCACGGCGCCGTCGAGGCCCTCGGCCTCGAGCTTTGGTCCCTGCTCGACGTGAAGCTCGAAGTACGCGGCGAGCGGCGGCGCCTGTTCGCGCGGCCATACGGACTCCCAGGCGGCGACCCGGTCTCGAAGCGCGCGGCCCTCCGCATCCTTGATCGTTTTCATATGTTCGTCCGAGAGATCGCCGACGAAGAACCGCGACGTCAGGCAGCCGACCCCGAACTGATTGCCTTCTTCATCAGCGAAGGCGATGGACACGAACGGCCGGGTCCACGATGCGCCGGCGTCGCGCATCGCCTGCGCGCACTCGACGGCGGCGAGCACGCCGAGCGCGCCGTCGAACATCCCGCCCATCGGCACGCTGTCGAGGTGCGACCCCGCCGCGATCGCCGGATAGGCGCCGTTCGAAGAGGCCGGCACGCCGCGGCCGATGAGGTTGCCGGCGCCGTCGATCGTCGGCGTCAGGCCGGCTTCTCGCATCCAGCCGCCGACCAGCCGCACTGCCTCCGTGTGCGCGGGCGTGAACGAAAACCGGCTGACGCCGCCGCGCGGGTCGGCGCCGATCCTGGCGAGCGCCTCGAGGCGCGACCGCAGGCGGTCGCCGTTGACGCTTACTGCGGCCGAATCCACTCGCCCCACCCCGCGGCGCCGACGACCTTGCTGTCGCGGGCGACGACCTTGCCGCGGATCATCGTCAATGTCGGCATGCCGTGGAACGTCCGCCCATCGTAGACGAGCGCCGTGTCACGCGCCTTCGTGTACAGCTTCGTGTGGTCATGCACCCACTTCGCATTCATGTCGACGAGCACGACGTCGGCGTCGGCGCCGACCGCGAGGTGGCCCTTGCGCGGCGCCAGCCCGAACAGGCGCGCCGTGTTCTCACACACGACCTTGACCATTTGCGGCAGCGTGATGCGACCTTGGTTGACGGCCGTGAGCATCGACGGCAGGAACTGCTCCAGGCCCGGGAATCCTGGCGCCGCCCGCGAGATGTCGTTCTTGAACGGCTCCTTCTCGGACACGAGGAACGGCGAGTGATCGGTGCCGATGACCTCAATGACGCCCTCGCGCACGGCCTCCCACAACGCGTCCTGCGTCTCCTGCGGCCGCAGCGGCGGATTGCACTTCGCGTACGGGCCGAACTTGAACAGATCTTCCTCGGCGAACATGAGATAAGCCGGGCAGGTCTCCGCCGTAACGGCCAAGCCGTTCTCCTTGGCGCGGCGCACGAGGTCGATCGCGTTGCGCGAGCTCATGTGCGCGACTTGGAAGCGCGCGCCCGTCGCTTGCGCGATGGCGATGCATTGCGCCACGGACGGCGACTCCGAGACCTCAGGCCGCGACGCGGCGTGGGCGCGGCCGTCTTGGACCGGAATCGCCTTCGCGCGCGCCATCGTCACGTTGAGGATCTGCTGATCCTCGCAGTGGACGACGTGCAGCAGGCCGGTCTTCGCCG
>Ga0194132_10004643_pt1 | contig 23184 bp, 24 predicted proteins | sample TA2KigOf80mmetaG_FD_148612 | JGI IMG/M metagenome (GOLD analysis project Ga0194132, IMG submission 148612) | Freshwater microbial communities from Lake Tanganyika, Tanzania - TA2015054 Kigoma Offshore 80m | ecosystem: Environmental > Aquatic > Freshwater > Lake | place: Tanzania: Lake... | reverse complement strand
CTACCGCCGAGGCCGACACCAAATTGCAGCAGGCCCGTTAGGATTTATATTCGGTTGAAACGGACAAACCCGGAGGTTAGAAGGGGCCGGTACCGGGAGTCCCTCAATACACTTATCGTTGAACCCAGGAGTCCCAGGATAACAAGGTTCTTGTCTACCAAGGGGTATTTTACATTTTTTATTGCCGTGAAAATTCATACAAGTTCTATGAAGCTGGGGGCCCCTGCAAAATAATGCAGCAGGCCCGTTAGCATTAATACCCCTTTGAAACGGACAATCCATGAGGTTAGAAGAGACTGGGACCAAGGGTCCGGGCGTACACGTAGGATAACAAGGTTCTTGTCTACCAAGGGGTATTTTACAAATTACGCCGAAAATGTTCATACAAGTTCTATATTGTCTTGGTCTTGGCACTGCTTGCAATGCATTTGGGTTGGGTGCCTCTGCTTGCAACTGATTTACGTTGAAAAGAAGCACCAGTATTGTCAAAAAAAGATATAGCGATTTAAGAGATTGCATAAAGCCGCCTAAAAGAAATTTTCATTAATTCATTAATAGCAGTATGACTTTTTTTAAAGAACATAATCAAACCATCAAAAAAGGAATTTTTTTCACAATCTAAAAAAACCTTTAATATCCGCCCCTTTTGGTTAGACCCCGATAGATAAAAATCGCAAAGGACGAACCGCTTAAGACTGAGCGAGACTGACTAGTTTGTTATGATTAAAATTTAAAGCTTAAAGGGAGACTGACACCTCTAACATCATTAGTTACTTGAAGACCTCAAAACCAATTATCTAGGCTGACAGTACATAGCACGCTCCCTATACCCCGTAGTTCCCCTAGCTGCTGGTACACATATGAGGCCTTCCCTGCAGCAAGCTGGTCTTGCGTATTGTCTATTGTTTATTCCACAAAGTCCATCACGATTGATTGAACAGACGTTGCGCGGTATCGGTAACGTCTGGTCCCTACATAAGCATCGTCCATTAACAAGTCCACAAAGTCCCGTTCCCCGGTCGCCTGACGGCGGTGTACACCGCGTGGGGCTGCACATGTTGTCACACTTCTCCGCATACGCAGGAATGGTCGCGACCAGACCGAAAAGAAATAGAACACTAATGAGTCGATGACACATATGATTTCCTCCAAAAAATATTAATCTTGCATTCATAGAATCTCCTAAAAATGTTATTTCCTTAACAGTATTATGACCTATTTAACGAAACATAATCAAACCATCAAAAAAGGAATTTTTTTCACAATCTAAAAAAACCTTTAATTCCCGCCCCTTTTGGTTAGACCCCTATGGGGTGCCGTTTTGGGCCCCGTCCCGGTGGCGTGCCGGGGATTGCAGGGCATTCTTTCGTCGATAAAAACGAATTGCCGCAACATTCCGATCACATAAGTTCCTGTGTTTTGATTTGATTTGGTTTGATTTGATACAATATAAATCTAATACCAATGAATATGTTGAAATTAATTATTTATCTTATCATTATTACGAAGGCCCCACTGTCAGCTCGCCCAGTAGCTAACCATGATTCTCAGAAACCGGGCCATCCTACTCTGGACCAAAAGCTATGTGTCTGTCAGTATCAAGAACTTCCTGTACATTGCGAAGGTGCTAAAACGACTAAAGAATGCGCGGAACTTAAACAAGATTGTAGGGTAGTACGCACGGGAAATCACGAACAACAATGGAAATGCAAAAATCGCCACCGAGATTATTGTGAGCGTGGGTTTTTGAGAACAATTGCCAAGGAAGGTTGTACGAAAACAGAAATTATCAGCAGTAAGGAACCTATACCTGCTTGCACAGCAGGCTCATTTCACTATTTTTTTCAAGGTCACGGGCGCGGAACCAATAAATTCATCGACGATATTAAGAGTAACTTAACGAAAAGTGCGTCTGAATGTAAAAATTTCATGTTTGAGGATGGGGGGTGTTCCACATTTGATATTAATGGAGAAGGATATGGAGAAGAATATGGAGAAGGATGTGGATCGCTGTATACTGGTCGAGATCTAATCAAAACCCAGCTTATTTCTGTAATAAAAGATGGCCAAACTGTAGCGATAAGAGGAAATCAGCAATTTTCATCACAGCACATTCAACTGAGTGAAAAGCATCGTCCGTTTTATGAAATTAAATTCGATTCAAAGGGGATTGTGAAAGAAACTGTTCCAAAGTGTCAGGAGGCAAAATCCTGGGGTTGTCATTTCGAAATAAAAAACCAGCGCTATCTTTGCGACACCGGAAAAGGAATTCAAAGATTGACCTGCTGTTGTGGGGAGCAATCAATATCGGAAAATGGGTGCGGCTGGAAACAAAACACCCTGAAATGCAACTAAATATTTTGGTCGACTTGCCCTCGAGAAACCAAGGGTTTTAAAATCCTTTTATTATCCAAGCGATACCCTAATGGAGGGCCGAAAATGGAAATGGAAATTTGTCTGCAGTACTCATGCCCCAAGTTTACCGCCAAAATTTTTAACTTGAAAACAAATGACTTAACTAATAAATATGAATCTACGTTGGTGGTTTAGGTTCCTCTCCGGGAGCCATTTCAATTTGGGACTCCAATAAATACGGGACAATTCAAAAGATGATTTCTTTAGCGAAATGGGATTGGCTTGTCTTTGATCAAGTGAATCGAGGGTTGGATATCTCAGGTTTGGATCAAGTTGCTATTTTACTTTCTTCGAACCTGACATGGTGGACTGTGGTGAGTCTTGTGTTCATCGGATCTGTTCTTTTAAGAAGACACCGATGGATAAAAGCTCTACTCATTGCGGGATTATGCTTAGGTGCTGCGGATGCAATCAATAGTTATGCTTTGAAGCCTGGTTTCGGGCGACTCCGACCTTGCCATCAGAAAACAGTTCAGTTGCGGACGGGAAGTTGTGGTAGTCAGTTTGGAATGCCTTCCAACCATGCAGCCAATGGAGCCGCTTTCTTGGTTGCACTTGGATTTTTTCTAACACCAGGCGCTACTGCGATAGCGGCTTTTGTAGTAGTCGCGGTTGGCTGGAGTCGTATTTATTTAGGTGTCCATTTTCCTTCGGACGTGTTGGCGGGGTTTTTGGTGGGGGGAATGGTGGGATGGTTTTTTGCTTGGGTTTTAATAAAAACAAGTGCTTACGTAGTAAGCTGTCACAAGGGCGAGGCGACTCTCTAAATTCTTTTGAAGTTAAAGCCTCTCGATACGGTACCTCTGAACCCGATAGCCACCCGAATTTTTAACTTGAAAACAAATAAGGTAACTAATAAACAGGAAATCACATCGGGGCTGGGAAGCCCCCCCGAAAGGTACTTTAAACTGCCCAATGTCTAGTGAATCTCTCATAAGTTTATTAACTCTGACAGCTCTCGAAATTGTTCTGGGTATTGATAACATCGTCTTTATATCCATATTGGCTGGAAAACTACCCAAAGAGAAACGAGACACGGCACGAAAAGCTGGGTTGATGGGAGCTCTTGCCAGTAGGCTAGCTTTGTTATCGGTGATGTCTTGGTTGGTAGGGTTAACGACCCCGTTGACTCAAGTGGGCTCTTTCGAAATTACCGGAAAGTCGCTTATTCTTTTCTTGGGGGGATTATTTCTTCTTTGGAAAGCCACCAAAGAAATTCATGGCAAACTTGAAGGAGAGGACTCTGTGGCCACTTCGGGTGGTGTTCGATCCACCTTAGCTGGTGTGATAGCCCAAATCATGCTTATCGACGTTGTTTTTTCTATCGATAGCGTGATAACAGCAGTTGGAATGAGTCAGAGTCTGGCCATTATGGTTATGGCTAACTTGATTGCTCTTATAATAATGCTTTTTGCGAGTGGTGCCATTTCAAACCTTGTTGAAAAACACCCGACGATTAAGATTTTGGCTTTGAGTTTCCTTTTAATGATCGGACTTGTTCTAGTTGGAGAAGGAGCAGGCTTTCACATTCCCAAAGGGTACGTTTACTTTGCGATGGGCTTTAGCGTTTTTGTTGAATTAATTAATATAAAAATTACCCATAAATCTAAGCCAGTGAAACTCCATAATGAGCCTCATTAGGGATTAGTTCCCTCAAAATGTAGGACTCTAGTGCTTAATCGATGTTCTTGTTCTTTTTGATGAGTGATCCAAATTAAAGCTCTGTCTTGAGAACTGTGGACCCAGTCCACGATCCCTTTTTCAAAAGCCGTTATTCTAAATGAATCAATCGAGGCCGTAGGCTCGTCTAGTAATAAGACGCTAGGCTCTAGGATTAAGGCGCGAATTAACGCTAGGATTTGAGCCTCTCCACCCGAAAGTAGTTTGGCCTGCTGGTTTAAAAAACTTTCACTAAGATTAAATTGTTTTAAAAAACCGAGAACCAATTCTGAATTGTATTTTTTCTCTTTTTGAGATTTGAAGGCAAATACCCTTTTAAAGTTGTCCTCTACAGTGCCCTCCGAGAGGCTTGGCTTTTGTGCGAGATACATTACTTGGCTTCGGAATTGAGGAATTTCATTTGGGGATAACTTTTTTCCATAAAAGTAGATCTCTCCTTCTTTTAACGGCTCAAGAAAGGCAATTGTTCTAAGAAGAACAGATTTTCCAACTCCTGAGGGGCCGGTTAGAACCAACCGTTCTTGTCGTTGAAGAGAGAATGAGAAAGAGCGGATTAAGGGAATTCCTTGGCGTTCAATTCGGCTAGAGAGATTTCGCACTTCTAAAATCGGGGTCATGATTTTTGCCCCACTTTCCAATATTCAAACTGGTGCCAAGAGTTGAAAAGTTTGCGATACCCTAAGAGTGCGACAATAAGTGTGCCCAGTAGCGTGCTTGTCGCAATAAGAAACATAATCACAATTTGGTATTTTACGGCTTCTAAAGGGTTGACCCCGGCTAAAAGCTGTCCGGTCATCATCCCGGGAAGGCTGACCACACCAGCTACAGTCATTGAGTTGATGATGGGTAAAGTTCCAGTCCTGATGGCAGTGATAAAACTCGGTCTGGCAGCTTCCCAAGAGGTTGCTCCTAAACAAAGGTCCGCCTCTACTTGATCTCTTTTTGAAAAAAGTTCTTCTGTAAACCGCTCTACGGCGAGGCTAATTCCATTTAAAGAATTTCCTAAGATCATTCCAAGAAGCGGAATCACATATTGAGGATCGGACCACGTAGAAATTCTAAAAATTAATGTTGATGCAAAGGTTAGTAGCACCCAGGAACTTAGACCAATTCCAAGGACACTATTAAAAAAAATTCCAGGAAAAGGGCGAGCCGATCTTTCAGTTGAAGTCCAAGCCGCAACACCGGTCATAGCCACCATCATTGCGAGCACAAGAACCAAGGATTGGGTTTTAAAGATCCACTGAAGCAAAAAACCCATCCCAAAAAGCTGAAAAGCAGTTCGTAAACCAGCGATATAAATCGACTTAGTGATTTTAAGCCGCAGATAAAGGCCCAATAATCCGCTTAAAAAAATTAGAGACCCAGCTGATGCGACTTGGCCGAAAGAAAGAGAGATATAATTGGGGATCATAGGTTTTTTATACCATGTAGGACTAACTCGGTGTACATAAGACATTACAGGTTTTAATTTTTTGTTTTTAAGCCGGGGGGCTTTTTAATGAAAGTAAACATACTTTTAAATAGGTTTGGGGTCTATTTCGGTTTGATTATGGTCCTTTGTGGTCAAGCCGAGGCCGGGAAAAAACTTATTCTGTTTGGTGGGGGCGGGTACACACCTAAAGCAGTGGCTAAATTTGTCGATTTGGCGGGGGGCAAAAATGCCAAAATTTTAATTCTCCCTTGGGCAACCTCGCAGCCTGAATCAGAGTTTTATCACCTTAAAGAAGTTTTTGAAGCTCATTCTCCTTCAAAATTATTACGCGGACTTTCTCCTGACGAAAAATCCTACAGCAAGGCCGAGTTAATTTTGCAAATAGAGTCTGTCACTGGTGTTTTTTTTCCGGGAGGGAATCAAGTCGACTTGATGAAAAGAATCAATTTCGATCTAGAGATTCGAGAAATGTTGCTACGAGCTTACCATAATGGTGTTGTCTTTGGGGGCTACAGTGCCGGAACGGCGATTGCTTCTAAAACCATGATCACAGGGCTAGGAGACTTTACGGTTATCGATCCCTCTAAAGTAGAAGTGGCTGAGGGTTTGGGTTTAGTGACAAGGTTTGTCGTGGATCAACATTTCATTGCTCGTCAGAGACAAAATAGACTTTTATCAGTTCTTCAGAAGTCAAAAGAGAACTTAGGCATTGGGATTGATGAAGACACGGCACTAGTTTTAGAGGATGAGCAGCGAGGATTTGTTTTAGGAAGGTCCTATATCACGGTTTTTCAACGTAAAAAATCTTCAAAGAACTTTGAAGTTTCTTTGCTAAAAGAAGGGGACAGTCTAATTATTCCTTAGTGGCAGCTATAAAAACGGAAGTTCCAAACGGAAAGGGCAGCCAGCTTGCCAACTTACTCTCGCACTGAGCGGCGAAAATGAGAGCTTTGTTTAATCGTGCAGACACTTTTGGGTACTCCAACTTTTCTTGAGTTTTCGAGCTTAAAAACCGATAGGGGGCTGCCGGAAAAAGAAAAGACCAACCATAAGAGGCCGAGGTTATTTTAAATCCTGCCGATTCCAATTTTTGAATGAGATCCCGTTTGCTATATCGACGATGATGACCTAGGGATTTATCCCAAGCCGAGTAGAGAAACTGATGAGCAGGAACGGAAAGAACCAATAGACCACCCGGTTTAAGGCAGGAATAGATCTCCTTCAGAAATTTTTGATCATCTTTTAAATGTTCGATCACATCCATACAGGTGATTAGATTGGGTTTGACCGGTAACTGAAAAGGGGCCTCTAAATCCATTGCGAGAGTTTGAATTTTGGCATGGGTCGAAATTCTTTTAAGAGCCTCCGGATTATTATCAACCAATAAGGAACACTTCGTAGGAAAACTTGAATGTATGGCTGTTCCAAAACCACCGGTTCCACAGCCAAGATCCACATAATAGATTGCCTCGGTGAAAGCATTGGCTTCAAGCCAGCGCGTAATAAAACGCTTGGTCCAAAGAAGACGACCCTCGTACCACCAATAACCAGTTTCAATCTGTTTTAAAGAATCAAAGTGGTAATCGGGAATAGATCCTAATGCGTTCTCAACCATGAGAGGTCACCTAGTTTTCTTGCAGTTGATGTTTTTGCAAGGCATCCAAAGCTATTCCACCCGTAACATCCCCAATCACATTGTTGACGGAACGTAATCTCGCTAAGACCCAATCGACCGTCATGAGGACAGGCAAGACTTCAATAGGAAGCCCGACACTTGATAATACCAAGGATAGGGAAATCATGCCAGCATCAGGAACTCCTGCAACTCCCACTGTGGCAACTAAACAGATTAACGCTAACAGTAATTGTTGTCCCAGAGCCAACTTCCAGCCAAAAGCCTGTGCAACGAATAGAACGGCCACGACTTCATATAAAAGTATTCCATCATTATTTAAGTTAGTTCCAATACAGGCTGCAAGTCGGGCTGATCCTTCTGAAACTTTAAGGTTCTTTAAGGTATTCAGCGTTAGAGGAAGTGTGGCTAAACTGCTGTTGATTCCAAACGAGTAGACAATGGGCTCTTTGAGTTCCTTCCAAAAGCTTTTTAGACTTTTGCCGGCGACCCATTTGACCCAGGATTGGTAAACAAGCAAGACCTGCAAAAACATTCCCCCTGCACAAGCTGCAAGGTAGGCGGCCAGTCCCTTCACGGCACCAAAACCTTGAACCCCAATGACTTTTGCCATTGCAGCAAAAACAGCTAAGGGCGTTAAATGCACCAAAACTCCAATGGCTCTGTATAAAAGTTGTAAAAGCTTTTGGTCCCACTTTTGAAAATAGTTTTGAATGGTTAAAAACCGACTTCCCAGAATCAATTTTAAAAGAGTGAAAATTGATCCCATAACAACGGCGATGATGATTGCGGCTGTGGTACCTGTGAAAAAGCTTGCCCCTTCTTTGTTTGAAAAATGCTCTGTCCAATGCAAATCCGGATTGAATGTTTTAGGAAGAGACGCATGGGATTTTAATTCGGGATCTAAAACCATAAAAGTTCCAGGCCGAAAGTAATTAGAAATAGCTAAGGCAATAGCGATGGCACAGCAGGCATTAAAGGCACATACGAGAATAAGCCAAAAAAATCCCTTTCCCTTGAGCTCAACACTGACAAAGGCGTCGAAAATAGCAAGAAAAAGAAGAGGGGTAGCTACGGCTTTTATAATTTCAATAATATATTTAGCGATGATTCCTAGGCCGGAAGTTTGAGGCCCGAGCCATAGGCCTACTACCACGCCTAAAAGCATAGCGAGTATGGTTTGCAAATATATCGGCCATCTAAGTATATTCATGAAAAAGATTTCTAATCGCGATAATCTTAAACATGAAAAGAAACGACGGCAATCAAACTTGAAATAACTTTATCGCTTGGATTGCAAATACTGCAGAAGAGCCGATTTTTCTTCAGCCGATAAAGAACCTTCTCGCGGCATGTTTCCGCTGTTGACTTCTACTATCGACTTCTGGGCTGAAATTGAGTCTAAAAGGGTTAGGTTGGGGGGACCTGAAGCCCCGCTGTGACACCTTAAGCATTTGCTTCTAAAGATAGCTTCACCACTGCCGCCGCCGGAACCGGGGGCTCCAAGCGAAAGGCTTCCCGTGTTAATTCCTGATGGGCCCACAGGCCTGCCGGCAAGACAAGCAGAAATGTATTCGAAAATTTTACTCTGAGGTTTTGGTTGAGATATGCTTCTTTGCCCGGTACTCGAGGCATCACCTTGATGGTCTTCAGCCCGAGTATTAACGGGTGAACTAAGCACAACAACTACGACAGAAAACAGCAAAAATTTCATCATCCACTTTTCCTCAGAAGAAATAGGTGCAATTGAAATGCCTAAAAATGAGTGATCAGGTGCATGCTTTAAGGATACGGTGGTTGGGCTGAACTATCACTGTGTTCATTAAGTGGACGTTATATATTTTTTTTTAGAGGAACTTTTTTGACCGAGAAATGACAAAAAATGTAGACGTCTGTGTAAAAGATCTTCTGATCGATGAAGGCTTACCGGCTTCGCTTCGTCAGGGTCTTAAAAACTTCCAGGGGATCCGGGGGGCGTTTTTCTAAGAAGTACCAAATCTTTTAGAGATTTTGCGAGGAGCAACCGAGAACTTCGAGAAGTGAGGTTGGGGAACAGACGGTACATTTTAAGTAACGCTTTACCATTGAGAGTGGGGAAAATCTCCTCTCGATTGAGAAGTATTCCATTCAACATTTCATCGGCTACATTCTCCGGTGTAGATAGAAGAGAGGACAACCAGTTGGGAAACCCCGCTTGGGTTCCTCGCTCAATCATCTGAGTGTCGACAAATCCTGGGGAGACGAGCAATAGTTTGATAGGGGAGTCCTTCAGTTTCATTTCCTGACGAAGAGCTCTGGTAAAGCCAACGACCGCGTGTTTGCTTGCCGAATAAGCTGTGAGGTAGGGGGCACTAATATGGCCCGCTACGGAAGCTACATTGACTATCGTTCCCTGGCCCAGCCTCTCCATATGTTCGAGGGCCAGTCGGGTGCCGATCACAGCACCGTTTAAGTTGATTTTGAGAGTGTGGTCGAAATCCGCTAAAGATTTTTCCATAAAATCACCCAACCCTGAAATACCTGCATTGTTAATCCAAAAGTGGAGTGCAGGAGTCCTCTGGGTAATTTCAGCTAAAGCGGACTTCATGTCTTCATATTGGCTTACATCTGCTCGTAGGGTTTGAATGGGTTCTGAATATTTTTCTGCCTCTTTTTCAAGAGCGGTTAGTCCCGCTTTGTTGAGGTCTAATCCCCACACCGTAGCCCCCCGTCGCAAAAAGCTTTGGGTAAGCGCCTTACCAATTCCGTTGGCCGCGCCGGTGATAACAACCACTTTGCCTGTTAAATTCTTCATAGAAACTTATTTCCGTATTGGGGGTTAGTCTCAAGCCATTTTACTCTATGGGGCTCTACTAGCAAAATTTCTTCGAATTTTGCGCCAAAGGATTGGGTACCAATATGGGGTTCAATCGCCCAGAGACCGACAAGATCTCCCTCGTGATTGGCGTTCAACAGTTGACCAAAGATTCCCCTTGATGAGAGGCTCCAAAAAGATTGCCAACCAAAATTTAGGAAATGAAGTTTCCCTAACCATTCGTTAGTTTCGTGAACCCGGTGCCCTAAAACCGCGAAGGGATATTTTTGATGAATATTTTCGTATCCGGCATCGGCTATTTTTTTATGAATCGCCTGCCAGAGGCTGCCGCCGTTACGATTGCCTTTGAACAGTTTGGGAATTTCTATTCTTAGCTCATTAAGAAACGTCTTTGCTTTTTCCAAATCAGTGTTTCTTCCAAGAGATGAGGTAAAGCCGATGTCGGACACATACCCGTGGTAAATAGGAGCCGCATCTAAAATATAGACTTCGCCTGGTAATAGAACTCTTTTTGAGGGGCTATATTGCCCATAATGACGAATTCCTTTGAAACGAGTTCTTTCCCCGAACCAAGCAAACGGAAGGTGGAAAAATGCTTGAACTCCGGAGTCCATGAGTGATGTTTTTAAAAGTTTAGCCGCTTGACTCTCCGTCCATCCCTCTTGGATCATTTGCCCAACCTCATAAGCGGCTTTTTGAGTAAGCCGTTGGCACCGGAGATATCCTTCAACGGCTTCATGGCTAGGACAAACATTCACTCGAGGTGAAATTAACTCAAGCCCCGGAATTGATGAAACTTTAGAAAGTTTTTTCAGTAGCTCCGGCATGGCTCTCTCCTAATTGGCAAAAATTCTCTATCAGTGGATTTACTACTTCTGGACACTCTCTGAAAATCCAGTGGCCCCCTTGCAAAATTCTGATGGTTAACTTTTCAGCGTATGGTTCAATCTCATCGAGTGTAGGGGCTAAGAGAAAGGGGTCACTGTTTCCCCAGATCACGAGTGTAGGAGTTTTGATCCGGGGCGATGGTTGTCTTAAAGAACTTAAGGCCTCCTTAGCAAAGGCACGGTACTGTCTCAGCGTGGCTACAGGGAAAGGGTAGTTAGAATCAATTTTGGGAAACTTTTTAGTTGTAAGGCCCCCGAGTCGATATGCCCAGGGTAAAAGCCGTTTTGAAAACTTTCCCACCCATTTCTCAGAAACGTTAGGAATCAAAAATGGGAAGATGTACCAGGAGTTGAACCATTGCCGAGGCCTGGATTTTAAGCGACTAGCCATTTGTTCAATCGACAAGCTGTTAATGATAATAAGTTGAGAAAGCTTGGGACCTAGATAAGTAGCTAGTCTCCATGCAATAGCTCCTCCCAAATCATGCCCCACGACAGTCACCTTTTTTTTATTTTTTGGGTCGACTATTTTTAAGATCTCTAGCAGGTCAAGGCATATCGATTGACTGGAAAATCTCTGTAAATCTTCCCCTGGTTCCGAAGCGAAAGTCCCTCGGGCATAAGGGCAAACGACATGGTACTTTGCAGAAAAATACTTTATCTGTTCCGACCACACTCTGGGATTATCAGGATACCCATGAAGAAAGAGTATGATTTGCGGTTTCCCCTTTCCCGCTTCAAGCCAAGTGGTGTTTAGATTTCGCAAGAAAGCATGTTTTGTTTCAATTACCATGGCGCACCTCTTGGTCACTAAAGGCAAGTTTTACCGATGTGGAGGAGGAAGTTGGTGCTGGAAATGGGAATGAAAAAGCCTTCTGCTCTTTCGCCATTTCGCAGGTTTTTTTATGGTTGCGACCATTGATTACCAAGCTGATGTAAGGGGCCGAAACGAAAAGTTTCTTTGCTAGCTCTCTAGGCCCTAAGGCCTTAAATAAGGGTTCGCAACTCGCAATGACTTCAAAAAAAGGATGTTTATTTTTAATTTCCTTGGCTGCAAAAACTTTGCTTAGTTCTGCGATGACCCAACTTGTTGAAAAAAACTGCCCTAAAGCCCTGTCCGTTTTTGAGAAGAATAGGTCGCTTAATGAGGGGTTTCTTTCTCGAATCACCTCCAGCATGAGAAAGGCATAATTGTGATGCCTAGATTCTTCTTCCATATGTCGAAGATGAACTTCATGGAAGAGAGGATCTATATCTTTTTTAAAAGGACTTAAATCTTTGTAGATATCAATCGAGACCTCTTCCACAGCTGCGACGACCCACCAGAAGGCGTGCCCTCCCCATTTCGCATTTTGGGAAATAGCTTTTAGAAAAAGTGAACCATAGGCTTTAGGGAGTAAACGAACCAGGTCGGAAACATCGATTCCCGTTGATTTGCAAAACTCTAAGTTATAACGATTAAAGGCTCGGGAGTGTTTTTTTTCTTCTTCGAAAAAAAGTTCTCCGAGCTCGACGAGTTCTGGCCCAACAGGATAGCTCCGTAGAATTTGACTCCAACAATTAAATCTAAGCTTGGTAGTGACATCTTCTAATTCAGCGATCGTGGAGTTAACAATCAAACCCAAAAGCTGAGAGATCGCGAGCTGTTGTTCTAAACTGGCACCCGGAAAAGCAATCGCATCAGAATCGATAGGAAGCAGATAAGAGGCGGAGTTCACCCCTTGTTTCCAAGAGATTTCTCTTTCCAGATCCCAAGCATATTTCTTCTGTCGTTTAATTTGGAGTGCTAGGGCCTGCGGATCATATAGCACTTTAGTAAACATAGACTTGGCTTATAAGGTTACCTTAAGGATACTCTCTTTTATCTCCCCTGAACAAGGGTTAAGAAATAGTCGATAATTTGCGTTCCAAAATCAAGGGTTTGAGCAGGAACATTATGTCGATCACCCATGTTTTTCAAAAAAAGCGGGGTGGATTCGGGATGAGATTGAAAAGTCCAAATAGGAAGCTGGTTGTGTGCTAGCCCTTCTATTTTAACTTCCGGACTTGAAGCGATGACCTGCATAGAGTTTGGACACCCAATGACACCTTCTCGATGAGAGACATAAACTTGGCCTTCAAGAGTTTGATTATTCCAAAGAGGGTTTTTTTCTAACTTTATTTTTCTAAATCCTTGGAGTTTGTGTCGGTCTGAAAATAAAAAATCAATCTTTCCCCCAAACATATGAGCGAGCATCTGATGGCCATAGCACAGGCCTAAAGTTTGTTTCCCTTTTTCAAGTTGAGGTCGAAGCCAGGTCTCTAGTTGGCCCTGCCACGCAAAACCATCGTGAACACTCGAAGAGCTACCTAGAATAATAAAAGCAGAGATCGATTCCTCTAGTTCTTTGAGACTATCCATCCCAAAAAGGGCCGGTAAATGGTAAGAAACTTTAGAGGATGTTTTTAAAGAAATCTTATTAAAGCAATCGAGTTCGGCTACTTTAACTGCGGGGTCGATAACAGCAATGTGGGGTAACACCATAATCCTCCTTTAGGGGTGACAAAAGACGCCACTGGATTTGACTCATTAAAAATGGTAACCACTAGGAGCTAATCTCCAGGAGTTATTACGATTTTAGATGAAATTTCAAATAGTTGCCAGAAAGAAGAGAGTTTAAAGGAATCAAAGTTTCTGGTGATGACCCGGGCTGAGATGGCCCAAAGGGGTTGGGATTATGTCGACGTGGTTATTGTGACAGGGGATGCCTACGTCGACCACCCAAGTTTTGCCATGGCTATTTTGGGAAGGGTGCTTGAATCTGCCAGTTATAGGGTGGCGATTTTGAGTCAGCCTGATTGGCATCAATGTCAGGACTGGAAGCGATTTGGAAGGCCAAGACTTTTTTTCGGAATCAGCGCCGGAAACATGGATTCAATGATCAATCACTACACAGCTAACAAAAAAGTAAGAAATGATGACGCTTACTCTCCAGGCGGTCGTATCGGACTTAGACCGGATCGAGCAACATTGGCCTATTGTCAGCGTGCTAGAGAAGCTTTTCCCGGAGTTCCTGTTATTGCGGGGGGGGTTGAAGCTTCATTGAGGCGATTGGCTCACTATGATTATTGGAGTGATACAGTCAAACGCTCCATTCTTCTAGATAGTAAAGCCGATTTAGTTGTTTATGGGATGGGAGAAAAACCCATTCTGGAAATTGCAAAACGACTTTCACAAGGAGAGTCGACAAAAGATTTACGTAATATGAGAGGCGTTGCCTATGCTTTAGGTGCCTTGGAAAGTTCCCCTTCAGAATTTGAGGGTAAGTCTGTTTTAACTCTGCCCTCTTTCGAGAGTGTCTGTTCAGATAGACTTCAATTTGCAGAGGCCACTAAAATAATTCACACCCATACCAACCCGTTTAATGCGGCAGCTCTGGTTCAGTACCATGGAAAACAGGCGGTTGTTGTCAACCCTCCCGACCTCCCTCTCTCTCAAGGGCAGATGGATAAGATCTATGATCTGCCTTACACTCGCAAAGCGCATCCTTCTTACACAGAGCCCATTCCAGCTCACCAAATGATTAAGGATTCGGTCACCATCATGAGGGGTTGTTTTGGAGGCTGCACATTTTGTTCCATTACGGCCCATCAAGGAAAAATTATTCAGTCGAGATCGGAGCAATCGATTCTCAGTGAGTTAAAAAATTTAGGGAAAAGTCCTGAGTTCTCCGGGGTCGTAAGTGACATGGGAGGTCCCACTGCAAACATGTATCAAATGCGATGCACTCTTCCTGAGATCGAGGCAAAATGTCGTCGACAATCTTGTATTGATCCTACTATTTGTAAGCTTTTAGGAACCGATCACGGGCCTTTAATTAGTGTCATGAAAAAGTCACGGCAGATCCCGGGTATTCGAAAAGTGTTTGTGGCGAGCGGGGTTCGTATGGACTTAGCTCAACTCTCTGAAGAGTATATGAAAGAATTGGCGGCTCACCATGTTGGGGGACTTCTTAAAGTGGCCCCGGAACATACGGATAAAAAAGTGTTAAGTCTCATGAAAAAGCCACAAATTGAAAACTTCGAGAGCTTCGGTGAAAAGTTTAAAAAAGTAACTAATGAAGTAGGAAAGCCTAAACAGTATCTAGTGCCTTACTTTATTGCCAGCCATCCTGGATCAGATCTTAATGCGATGATCGATCTCGCACTTTTTTTAAAAAGAAACGGATACAAACCGGATCAGGTTCAAGACTTTATTCCAGCCCCATTTGATGTTGCGACCTGCATGTATCATACAGGTTTAGATCCCTTCACCAAGAAGGAGGTTTTTATCGCCAAGCACTTAAGAGACCGAAAGTTACAGCGGGCTTTATTACAGTTTTTTAAACCTGAGAACTACTTTGAGGTAAGAAAAGCGCTTGAGACGGCCGGAAGAACCGAATTAATTGGGGAAGGGTGTGAGGCTTTGATTCCTTCCATGGCTCCCAAAGAAGCTCTGAGGGCTAGAATGGAGAGAGCCAATCAGAGAATGAATGGGGGGTATGTGCATCAAATCCCTGAGACGAGAGAGTCAAAGTCGGCAGGGTATCGTCCAAAAAGAGCCACTGCATTTCGGCAAGAGAGAAATGTGAAGAATTTTTCACAAAAAAAATCGCCCTTTGGTCCATTGTCCGAAGGGCGACCTTAATAAGTTATAAAGTTAAATAGGCTGTTGATTATCCTCTTCTTTTTTCCTTCTCATTAAGAAGAATAGTCCCACAACAAAAACGCCACCTACCATTAAAAGGGCTAACAAGTGATTTTGAACAAAATTAGCAATTTCAACACTGGCTAGTAGGGCTGAGGGATCTTGTTCTTCTCCTAGTTCGTTCATTTGGGTAGCTTCTTCTTTTTCTTTAGATACGATGCCTGTCTCTTTCTGTGTGATTTCGATAGTGGGACCTTTGACTTCAACAGATATTTCTGGCGCTTTTGGAGCTACCATTTTTGCGATCGTTGTTTCATTGATGAGGAGTTTTTTACTTCTGGGGGAAGGCTTTTTTGGAGCTGGTGGGCTCTCATCTAACTTCAATCGACCTGGCACTCCAATGGTGGGCACGACTCGAGAGGGAGGAGTGACTTCATCCATAGGCGCCTCGGAAGAAACGTCCCGTGCTGGGGCCTCCGATTCTTCTTTCATGGGTGTGGTCACTTTTTCCGTCTCTAATACCCCTTCATCATTCTTAGCAACGGTGGTTGAAGCGGCTAGGATACTCTCAGGCTTATTTCCATCATTGAGGTTGGCTACATTAGAATCGCCTTCAGTTTTTTCTGATCCATTTGAGTTTTCCATGAGATCTGAGGACTCCCACTTGGACTCACTAGAAGAAACATTAGAATCTACGCTGGCTAGCTCTTGACCGTTTGATTCTGAGTTTTCAGAAAGGCTTTCATCAGTTTTGGCTTCAGCGGAGTCGAGAGAGGTCGAAGTGTTTTCCTCTTTTTTTTCAATTTCCGAAAGTTGATCTTCTTCGCTTCTTCCCTCGGCAGCGATAGTCTCCTGAACATCTCGGGATTCAGACCAAACATGTTCCTCAGTGAGGGTATCGGTATCGATCATTAGGGATGCTTCTCTGGTTTGATGAGCACAAGAAATACAGGTCATGGCCAAGAGACCCCAGATTGAGAGTTTTACATAAGAGAAAATGTGTTTAGTCATAGTAAGCCTCAGTTTTATAGATAAGGTTCTTCTAATGATTCTATCGGTTAATTCTCTAGGTAAGATGAGCAGAAAAAGTGTTTTTAAGCACTTTTTTGAAGGAGTTTTTTTCATCTTCTAAAAAAGAGAAAAGCTCCACGAAAGAAGCAAATTTAAAAGAAGAAACTATGGGATACTCGAAGTGGATAGCCGGTGAGTAACCTCGAAAACCCTTGGTGGATAAGCATCAAGAGATGACTACTCATCAGTGGAAGGAGGTGTTTAAAGTTGCGAAAGACGAAATTGAGACAGAGCTTCTGGAGTCACTCCTAATAGGGTTGAAGCTTCTTTTGTTTTTGAAAGAGCGACTGTTGGATCGTCCGTCAAAGTAAAGTAATCGATGTCTTCTTGACTGATCGTACCATTATTTACCATGGTATTTTGGAGCCATTCGATCATGGGTGCCCAGTACTCTTTTCCCATTAAGATGACTGGAAACTTATAGAGCTTGCCGGTCTGAATCAAAGTCAAAGCTTCGAAGAATTCATCCATGGTTCCATATCCGCCCGGCATGACAATGAAGGCCATGGAGTACTTTACTAAAATTACTTTTCTTACAAAGAAATATTTGAAAGTGACAAATTTATCTAAGTAGATATTGGGCTTTTGTTCTATCGGAAGTTTAATATTGGCGCCTACCGTGGGACCTTTAATTTCATAGGCGCCTCGGTTAGCTGCTTCCATGATGCCGGGACCACCTCCAGTAATAATGACATAACCGGCCTGGGAAAAAAGTTGAGCTGTTTTGCGTGCAAGGTCGTAGTAGGGATGATCTTCTGAAAATCTGGCTGAACCAAAAAAAGTGACCCCTGGCCCAAGAAAGTGAAACGCTCTAAAACCTTTTATGAACTCAACGGCAATTTTAACCACAAGAAAAAATTCGCGAACTCGAGAGTATCTTCCCGAGAGAAACTTTCCTTCGCCCGCTTCCAAATAGGGAAACTTCTTAAGCTTAAATGGGATCGGTTTGAGAATTTTTCTAAGTAGCTTCACAAGACTGATTAAAAAGCAGCATGCCAAAAAGGAGCAATACTTTCTAATGTTTTATCACCCAAAGATTTGAATTGAAGAGTTGGCGTAATTTTCCAAGGTTGTTCGACGTAACCCGCATTAATTTTCAGGTTTTCACCCCTCTTAATAATAGCCTGAGCCCAACCTGAATCAATCTCATCTAAAGGCGCGTATTTCTGAAAAAGCTCTTTCAATCCTTTTTCGTTTCGATTGGCCTTGATGCTTTGTAGTTCAGCCAAAAGATTTTTTGAAACTGTATAAAACTTTTCATAATCGTTGACGATAAGAACACCATCTTGAAGTGTATGACTTTCGGAGCCGTTTTTGGATGCCCATCCAATCGCCTCGGCCTCTAAAAGTTTTTTAATAAAAAGCCAATGCCCTCGTTGATGAGCTTCAGTGAAGGTTCGTTGACCGGAAGTTCTTCTCAAAAAATCATAAACATAGTAATCATACATTCCGTTGCGAATTCGTTTAGCTTCATCGAGGTTTTTATAGATTCCAACCTCTACAAGAGTTTTATCCCCGCCAAAAACGAGGGCTGTTAAGTCCGCTCGTTGTTCTTCAAGGGCACTTCCCAAAGGACCGAGTGTCGATATAGGATCCACGCCTTTTCCAAATTTAGATTCATCGTAGGTTCCTGAGCCGTGGCCAATGATCTCATGAAGAACGACAATAACTTTCCAGATCGTTTCGCGATCCTGCAAAAGGGCATCGACTTTAGCTGCAGGTGCGTACTCAGACAAAGCTTCTTTCACCATTTCTTTAAATGCAGGGTCCTTCGTTTCCCCTGGGAGAGGGAGCCGAATAATATTTTTAGCTCCCACATCTCGTCGAATATCATCGAAATTGGGCAAGTTATAGCCGCCGGTTCTATAACTCCCGCGTTCCTGGAAATAGTAGACCATTAGCGCGGGTGGGGCATAATTTTTGGGAAAGGTCTTCTTGAAAGTTCCGTACGGCATGCCATCTTCAAAATACTGCGCATGGGTGGCCAATGCCTGGGCTTGTTTGCTAATTTCCGGGTCGACTACTTGAACATACGTCTCCCACGAGCCTACCCGAGCCAACCAATCCTCATAGACCTCTACCCAGCCCATCATGGTATCGACTGTGGAGTTAGCTCCGTCCTTTACCCAAGCAATATTAGCCGCCCTGAAATCTTCAACATTTCCCGTTTCAAAATACTCAATCGTTTTTTTGAGCTGTTCTTTTTGAAGTTCGGTAGAAGCCCAAGGAATTGCATTCTTTAAATGGGCCACAATTTTTTGAAGAGTTTTGCCGACAATGCCTTGTGTTTTAGTGGTTTGCATCTCGCAATCAATGCCAGATTTTTGTCTTGTGACTCTGCAATTTAGATTTAATTTAAGCGATTTGTCTAAAACCTGTTTAACCTCGGAACCGGTGATGCCCTTCTCGTAAATATTTCCGCCTGTTAGCTCTAACCCCGTCCCTTCTTGGTTTTCAGGATAAAGCTGCAATTCGTAAGAGGGGTCTGTGAGAAGTTTTAAAACCTCATCTTTAGTTGTTTCTGACCATTTAGGAGCTAATGAAGCCATGAGTTGATTCAGTTTATTAATGGGGGTTTTCTTAAGAGTATATTTTCTGTTAGAGCTTGCATAGGGTCCCGCTTGATCTAAGAACTTCGCACAATAAACGAGATACTCCTGAAACCCCTCCTCTCCAAGGAGCTTTCGTGTTTTATCTAGTTGTTTTTTGGAAACGGAATCAAAAATAAAAGTTCTGATTCGTTGGGAATGCCGATGAATCTGATGAGCCAATAATTTTTTTCCTTCAAGTCCGGCCAACATCAAGTGATAAGCAAATTTCTTTTGTTTTTTGTTTAGGCGGTCCCACACCTTTTTTCTTGGCAAGGAACCTTCAATCCTTAGTTGCTTTGGTAGTGGCATTGGGTCAGCTATGGTTGCTGAAATCCCGTGTGCAGAGACAAGGGCAATATTTAAAGCGATTAGCAGCCTCGCTAGAGCGTTCATGAAAAGTTCCTTTCGCAGTTTTAGGCTTTTGTATCTTAAACCTTAACTTAAAGGATAGGCAATCAACAATGATTGCAGATTCAGATTTCCTAGTTTACCGTACGAGTCTAGGAAGGCCGTTTATGGACAAAATAGTTTGCGTCGGTAAAAACTACGAGGAACACGCAAAAGAGTTAGGAGATTTTGTTCCCACAAAGCCTGTTATTTTTTTGAAACCCCCTAGTGTTTTGAGACAGTCTGGAGCTAGCGAGAGTCTGAATCTTATGATTCCCATCGGCCGAGGATCCGTTCATCACGAATGCGAAATGGTGATTCAGTTGAGAAAAGGTGGTTTTAGAATGAGTTTTGATCAAGCTCGACAATCCATAGGGGCCGTCACAGTTGGACTTGATATGACTCTTCGGGAGCAACAAGCTGTATTGAAAAAATCGGGTAGCCCCTGGACAATCGCTAAAGTGTTTCCTGACTCTGCTGTTATCGGGCCGTGGGTTGCGATTGAAAAGTTTTCAAACTATCTAGAAACTCCATTTGCATTGAAGGTAAATGGAGTTCTTAGACAAGAGGGATTTCCGCAGCAAATGACATTATCACCCACGGAGTGTATTGCCTACATGAGTGAATATTTTCCACTTTGTGTCGGAGATATCATTTTTACGGGGACTCCCAAGGGCGTGAACTCTGTTGTGCCTGGCGATCTGGGTGTGTTAACATTTGGCCCTATCGAATTCAGTGTATTGTGGCATGGAACTAAAAGCTAAAAAAGAACAACTACTCAAAATACTGCAGGGGAAAATTCCCGAGGATGTTACTCTGTCAACGGTTGAGGATTGTGCACCTTATGGCGGAGATTGGACTCGGTTGTCAGGGAATCCTCTTCTCGTGTTTCTGCCGAAATCAACAGAGCAGGTTGCGCTGATTCTGAAGTCTTGCAATGATCTTAAAATTCCAGTCATTCCCTCAGGTGGGAGAACCGGCTTGTCGGGGGGAGCCGTTGTGACTCAGTCCGAGGTAGTTCTTAATCTTTCTAGAATGAACCGAATTTCTCCTGTTGATATTTTAGGAAGAACCGTCCGTGTGCAATCAGGAGCCGTGACAGAAGTGGTTCATGAACACTGCGCTAAAGAGGGCTTGTTTTGGCCGATTGACTTGGCATCTAAGGGAACCAGCGAGGTGGGCGGGAATTTATCGACAAATGCTGGGGGTGTCAGGGTTATTCGTTATGGCATGGTGAGAAAATGGGTTTCGGGTTTGCAAATCGTGATGATGAACGGAAATGTGATCGAGCTTAACCGTGGCCTTGAAAAAAACAACACTGGCTATGATTTGATTCAGCTCATGGTCGGAGCTGAAGGGACTCTTGCGGTGATTACTGAGGCCACGTTAAAACTCGTACGACTTCCTCAAAAAGAACAAGCCCTATTCTTTGCTCTCTCTAGTCTTGAGTCGATTCGCAAATTGTTTGAAAAAGCCAGGCGGGGCCCTTTTGAGATTCTTGCTTTTGAATTTTTCAGCCAGCGTTGCTTAACAGCAGTTGAAACAAAACTCAATCGCCGTTCGAAACTCGAAAGCGCTGGCGAATTTTATGTTCTTATGGAAATCGAATTGGGGTTAGGTCAAGAGTCTCAAGTTTTGCTAGAACAATGGTTAGAAGAAGTTTTAGAAGCCGACTTTGTTAAAGATGGGCTCCTAGCACAGTCGTCTGTTGAGAGGCGAGAGATTTGGGGACTTCGAGAGGGAATCACAGAGAGCATCGCTTTGACCAGTGAAGTTCGTAAGTATGATACTTCGGTAGCCGTTAGTAATACGGTTGGTTTTTTAAAAGAAGCCGAGGCTCTTTTTGGTTCAATGAAGTTAGGGGCGGATCTCTATGTTTTCGGCCATTTTGGTGACGGTAGCCCTCATTTGAATGTGGTAAAACAAGACACAGGGGATCATAAAACCTTTATGGAGGATTGCGATCGTTTTGAAAAAGAACTCTACCCACTTATAAAAAAATGGGGGGGCAGTGCTTCATCTGAGCATGGTGTAGGGTTACTTAAGAAAAGTTGGGTCGAAATGTCTAGATCTCCCGAGGAGATGGCCTTATTTAGAGCGATTAAGGCAGCTTTCGATCCCAATCATCTGTTAAATCCAGGAAAGATCTTTGATTGACTATCAACCGGTTGATTTTTTTCGGGTTGATTAATTAACGGAAATTAAGCCCGAGTGAATTCAATAATCGTTTCTTTCAAACTTGGATAAAGAGAAATCAACTCCGAGCGAGACGCTAATTCCATGTCTTTAAACTCGAAGCCTGGACTTACCGTAGCTCCAATTAAGGCCCATTCTCCCCCAGGAAGCAGTCGAGTTCCTTGCCAAATATTCTTTTCAACAACCGTCTGTAAACTTTGGTTTTGTTCAATATTTTGACCTAAAACCAGGCGACGAAGCTTTCCCTCTGAATTGATCTGAACCATTTCGATGGGAGAGCCTAAATAAAAATGAAACATCTCGGTTTGTGGTAAACGATGTAAAGCGGAAAACTGTTGTTGCGTGATCAAATAATAGATTGCGGTACTGGCAGAGCGCAGTTCGGTTTGCTGTTCTGAGTTTTTAAAACTCACAAGGACTTCGTCTTTGAAAGTTTGTCTAAAATAGCCGCCCTCACCCTCCAAAGGGGTCAGAGCGAGTTTTTCAATGACTTCTTTAGCCGAAAGCATAAGGCGATTTGATTTTAAGGCTTCAAATCATCGGCTAGTTTTTGAGCTTCATCGTAATTTTTTTGCAGGGTCTTCAATCGTTCTTGTAAGATGACCAGACTAATCTCTTTTTCATTTTTGACCTCAGTCACTTCGAGCAATTCTTCGTAGGATGCAGAATTATTAAAATTGAGCTTTTTTACTTGATTATACTGAAAAGTCGCAAAATCTAATTCAATTTGGGCTCCTTTAATCCAAAGAGTGCCTAATTCAAGTTTTGCTTTCCAGTCATCTGCATAGAGTTGAGCAGTCTCTTTAACAGAGGACTTTTTACCTAGCTTTTTATTCGCGATCTGCTTTTTAATCTCAACATAAATTAATCGTTCTTTAATCTTACCTTGAGCAAGTGCAAACTCGTTGGATTTAAGATCATAATTTTTCTCGGACTCTTTAAGATCAAATTCACTGATAACTGCTTTTTGATACAGTCGCCGGTCTATTTGTAACTTAATCAAAGCTAATTCAGTTTGAAGCCTTAGATGTTCATGCTCAACTTTATAGATATTGAGTTGGTCTTCAGTTTCTTTAAGATCGTTCAAACTAAATAAAGCCTCGTGGTCTAGAGTGGTCGTAGGAGGAGGTTCCGCCCCGATTGAAAGGTTAGTGAAGCACAGGGCCAGAACTAAGAGTAAAGTGGTTTTTTTTGACATGCTGCAAGTTATAGCTTTTTTGGGGGGTAGGATCAATAAGAAACAAAAGTTTTTTAAGGTCTAAGTACTTGATATTATTCAAAATGGCGGAGAGGGGGAGATTCGAACTCCCGGAACCCTTACGAGTTCAACGGTTTTCAAGACCGCCGCTTTCGACCGCTCAGCCACCTCTCCAAAGGCAAATGCACTCTAATACAGGATTCATTGGAA
>Ga0194132_10004641_pt1 | contig 23186 bp, 21 predicted proteins | sample TA2KigOf80mmetaG_FD_148612 | JGI IMG/M metagenome (GOLD analysis project Ga0194132, IMG submission 148612) | Freshwater microbial communities from Lake Tanganyika, Tanzania - TA2015054 Kigoma Offshore 80m | ecosystem: Environmental > Aquatic > Freshwater > Lake | place: Tanzania: Lake... | reverse complement strand
CTCCTGGATGGGGCACTGCCAGCCACGGTCGAGGCCCAAGGGGCCGACTACCTCCAGCCCGGCACCGAGGATGTGGTATTTGCCTCCCTGACCTGGAGCAACCGCATCACCGCCCAGGTGCACGTCAGCTGGCTCGACCCAGGCAAGGTGCGACGCCTGACCCTGGTAGGCAGCCGCCGGATGGCCGTCTTCGACGATACCGCCGCCGACAAGCTCGTGGTCTTTGACAAAGGGGTGGATTGGACTGCTGTCGGCGAAGGTGCCACGGCTCTCGGCCCGGGCGCCTACCGCCTGCACCACCGCGCCGAGCGGGAATGGTTGCCGGCAATCGAACCTCAGGAGCCGCTCAACGCCGAGGCCGCCCACTTTCTCCACTGTGTGCGCACCGGCCTGGCGCCGCTGACAGGTCCGTCCCATGCACGCGACGTGGTCGCGGTGCTTGAGGCCGGTGAGTGTTCGCTCCGCGAGAAAGGGCGGGGGGTCGCCCTTGATAGATAGTGCGAGCAACCGCCGACCGATAGGGCACTTGGACCGCCTGATGCTTGACCTCCAACCGGGATGGTGATGTTAGGATTTCTCCGCAAGGAAACCCGTTTCAAGCTCTTCCTCAGGCGTGTCCTGCCGCTTTCATGGCAGGACATGGGGCACTATACCCTCCTGGTAGGTCCTGAGTACCTCAGAGAATACTTCAGGAACAAGCCGCTCATCAGATCACCGCTCTTTTACGAAACCCACATCGCCCCTTTCATCGCCATCCACGGCTCCTGGTTTCTCTGGCCGGTTTACCGGCTGCTCAAGGCATTCAATATCTGTTTCGTCATCAATATCTGGGACTCCACCGGCCATACCATCGCGGAGATGGACCAGTATGCCCGCCGGCTTCGCCTGCAAAAGGTCGACCCGCGCAGGCGCTATGTGATGGTCAGAAAGGTTAACCGCTTCTCGCGGGCGATCGCGGACCTGTACCGGAACCGGTTCTGGTGCCTGATCATCAACGACCTGGTGTACGACCTGTTCCTGCCCATCACCATCCGCTACCGCGACCTCGTCCTCGACTCCGGCCTGTCGCGCCTGAAGATCCAACTGCGCGAGGACCTCAGCTTCGAACCGCCGCCGCCGCGGCAGCGCTATCTGCACCAACTCCCCAAACGCGGTGGATTCGCCCAGTGGGTGCGCTACTTCGCCATGCGCTCCGAGACCCCCTTCCTCTTTCCCCTGCGCGAGGGCCTGCCCGAAGACCGGCGCCTGATGCGCCTGCTGGGCGGCCGCCGGGAGAGACTCGCGCTGTTCCACTATAAGAACGCGATCGGCAACGCCACCGCCCGGCCCACCGACCCGACCTCCTATTTCCTGGCCATGGAGTACCTGCTCGACCACGGCTACCGCCTGGTCCTGGCTGGTCGGGAGCCGATGCTCGATGAGTTCCGGCGCTACCCCATCATCGACTACTCCTGCTCGGGGATCGCCTCCTACAAACGCGATATCCTGCTCTTCGCCATGGCCTCAGTCGCCATCACCGGCGGTTCCGGGGTCGGCTATCTGGCCGATTGCCTCGGCACCCCGTACGTGTACCTCAACTCCTGGCATGTCCCGCTGCCGCAGTTCAGCCCCTATACCGTCGCCGTGCCCACGACTCTGCAAGACCTCACCGGCCGCTGGCTCAGCTTCCGCGAGCAGATCGGGATTATCTCGACCGCGAGGAGCGCGACGAGGCCTTTCCGGAATCCGAGTTCGTCGCCCGCAACGCCGCCGGCGACGAGGTACTTGCAGCGGTGCAGGAGGTGCTGGCGCTCAAACAGGATTTTCGCCCCCTAAGCCCGCTCCAGGAACGGTTCCGGCAGCTGCACCCCGACGGCCTGCTCCATTTTTCCCAGGCCAGGGCCTGCGAAATCTTCCTGCAGCGCCACCAGCACCTCTTCGGCAGCTGATGCCCTCCCTGGCCAGGAACTGATCGTGTGCGGTATTGCCGGCATCTGGAACCTGGACGGCGCCCCGGTGATTCCTGCCGAGTTGGACCGCTTCACAGATTCCCTTGCCCACCGCGGTCCCGACGGCCGGGGGACCTATCTGGACCCCCAGGGTGGTTTTGGTTTGGGGCACCGGCGCCTCGCCATCCTCGACCTGTCTCCAGGGGGCCATCAACCGATGTCCTCGGCGGACGGCCGCTACTGGATCTCCTTCAACGGGGAGATCTACAACTTTATCGAACTGCGCGGTGAACTTGAGGCCAAGGGGCACCGTTTCCGCACCGACTCAGACACCGAGGTGATTCTGGCAGCCTACGCCGAGTGGGGTTCCGACTGTCAGTTGCGCTTCAACGGCATGTGGGGATTCGCCATCTGGGACCAACAGGAACGGACGCTTTTCGTGTCCAGAGACCGTTTTGGCGTCAAACCCTTGCACTATGTCTGGGAGGACCGGCGTTTTGCCTTCGCCTCCGAGATGAAAGCCTTCCTCTGCCTCGAAGATTTCGCGGCCGAATTCGACCTCCCACTGCTGGCCTACGTGGTGGACGGCGGCGTCCACATCGAGGGCACCGAGTCCTGCCTCCTGCACCAGGTGAAGCGGCTGCGCGGCGGCCATTGCCTGTTCCTGCGACAGGGCGGCGAACCGAGGATCAACCGCTGGTGGAACACCCTCGACCACCTGGAGACGGTTCCCCGCAGATTTGCCGACCAGGTAGGGCGGTACCACGAGCTGTTCTTCGACGCCTGCCGCCTCCGCATGCGCAGCGATGTGCCCATCGGCACGGCCCTTAGCGGCGGCCTGGACTCGAGTTCCGTCCTCTGCGCCATGGCCCAGATCAAGGCCGGCACCGGCGGCGGGGAGCGCCTCGCCAGCGCCTGGCAGCGCGCCTTCGTGGCGACCTACCCCGGCACCCCCCAGGACGAGCGCGCCTATGCGGAGCAGGTGGCCGATTTCGTTGGGATTGCCCCCTCTTACCATACCATCGATCCGGCCCAGGGCGTGGCCAACCTGGACAACTTCCTGTTCCAGTTCGAGGAGATCCAGGATTTCCACCTCGGCCCCTGGTTGGTCTACCGCGAGATGAGCCGCAGCGGCATCAAGGTGTCGATGGATGGCCACGGCGGCGACGAGACCCTGGCGGGATATCACCACTATCCCCGGGCCGCCCTGCGCGAGGCGGTCTGGCCCTGGCCCAACCTCCGCCGCTGGGCCGACCTGCAGACCACGCTGCAGGAAATGTATCCGGCCGGCGCTGCCCCGCCGGCACCCAGCCTGGCCAATGTGCTCGGCGCCGAGCTAACCCCCCTGCGCCGGCGGCTGCGACAGCGAGTATTGTCTCTGCCGCTGGTCCGCCCTGCGCTGAAGTCGGTGTTCGGCGCCTGGAGGACACCGCCGGATCCGGCAACCGGCTGGTTGCGGATTTCGACCTGCCCCCCGCCAGCTCCCGAGTTGCCCGCCGACCGCCGGCGCGCCGGCCAACTCGGTGCGCTGGGCGAACGGCTCTACCGTGATTTCCACCTGACGATCCTGCCGACCATCCTCCGCAATTTCGACCGCCTGTCCATGGCCCACGGGGTGGAGATCCGCGCCCCTTTCATGGACTGGCGGCTGGTCTGTTATGCCTTTTCCCTGCCCTCGGCCAGCAAACTCGGCGGAGGGTACACCAAGAGAATCCTGCGCGAGGCCATGAAAGGCGTCCTCCCCGAGCCAATCCGCACCCGCCGCAGCAAGATCGGTTTCGCCACCCCCATCGAACACTGGCTCCGCGACGAGTTGCGCCCCATTGTCCTCGACAGCGTCCACAGCCGGCCCTTTCTCGAATCTGCGGTGTGGAATGGGCCCGCCCTGCGGGATATGGTGATCGCCGCCTATGCCGCCGGGGACATGAACCGGCTGCAGTTGGTGTGGCGGTACCTCCAGGCCATGCGGCTGATGGAACTCTTCGCCTCCCGCCGGAGCAGCCAGGTGCAGTGAGGGCTCCGGGCCGATGAATTACCGCTTCCTGCGCGTCGCTGCCGGTCTGGTTTATCCCCCCATGCGCGCGGCTTTCGCCCAGAAGATGGCCGCGGTGGGCGGTTCCTACCGGGACCTGCAGCAGCACCTCTTCGCCCAGCGGTACCACTACAGCGACAGTTTCTCCCGGGCCATGGCCCGCCTGGGCAACGAGGCCAGCGAGGTCGTTTTCGACTCCGAATTGCTCCAGAAGACCTGGGCCGCCGAACACGGTCTGGCACTGGATGCGGCCCGCTGGAAGTACCAGGTCCTCCTCGCGCAGATCCGGCACTACCGGCCGGACCTCATCCTCTTCCACGGCACGGACCTGCCCCTCGAAGTCCATCGGCAGCTTCGCCAGGAATCCCCCACGGTCAGGTTCACCGCCGCCTTCAGCGGTTTCCCGGCGGTAGGGCCCGAGAACTTCGGCGTGGATATGATGCTGGCCGGCACCCCGGAGATCGCTGCTCTGTACGCGGCGCAGGGGATCAAGACCCGGCTGTTTTATCACGCCTTCGACGACGGTGTCCTTGCGGTCCCGGGTGTCAAAGCCGGCGGCGACCCCGGGTACCGATTCACTTTCGTGGGGTCCTCGGGTTACGGCTACGGGCCGAACCACGCCACCCGCTACTGGACCTTGCTCGAACTGCTGCGCCAGACCGACATCGAGTTGTGGATCTACGAGCACACCCGGAAAAGCAGCGTGTTCGGACGCCTGCGCCGGCAAAACCCCAAAGTCGCTCTCCGCGACCTGCTGCTCTCCCTCCTTGGCGGCCTCGGTGCGGGAACCCTGCGGCAACTCGCCGCTGCTGCCCCGGCGGGAAAGCTGGGCAACCTCGCCGCCGCCGCCCGCGACCGCAAACAGCAGGCGTTGGCAGGCGGCCCGGCCGCCAGGCTGATTCCGCCCCGGCCGCTTGGTCAGGCCTTTCCGCAGCGCTGCCACGATCCCCTATTTGGCCTGGAAATGTACCAGGTATTGGCGCGCTCACAGGTCACCGCCAACATCCACACCGACGCCGCCGGGCACTCGGTCGGCAATATCCGGCTCTTCGAGGCCACCGGCGTCGGCACCTGCCTGCTCACCAACGGCGGCGCCAATCTCTCCGACCTTTTTGCCGCCGACACGGAGGTGGTCACCTATGCCTCCATCGAGGAATGCGTCGAGAAAGCCCGCTTCCTGCTCGAACACGAGACCGCGCGGCAGCACCTCGCCGCCGCCGGGCAACGGCGCACCCTCCAAGACCACACCGTGTTCAACCGGTGCCAGCAGTTGGACGAGATCGCCAGGCAGCAACTGCGATGACTGGTTTCCTCGGTGCCGGCCCCCACGCACTTCACCGTGATACCCGGATAGATTGTCCATGAGTCCCGGCAACATTCGCGAGCAGGACCTCTGGGAGCAGGTCACCCGGATGCTGGGGAACGGCCGCATCGTTCTCGGCCAGCACTGGTCCTACAATGTCCACAACGACCCCAAACGCCTGGCCTTCGTGCTCTCGCGCTACAAGTTCGCGGCGAAAATGGCCTGCAAGGGCAGGCGGGTCCTCGAACTGGGTTGCAGCGAAGGGCTCGGGGCCCCCATCCTCTCCGAGTTCGCCGACCGCTACACCGGCATCGACCTCGACTCCGAAGCCGTCGCCGCCGCGGTAGCCAACTGGCAGGACGACCGGTGCACCTTTGTCGTGGGCGACTTCCTCGGCCGGCAACTGGGCACCTTCGACAGCATCGTCAGCCTCGATGTGATCGAGCACATCGATCCAGCCAGGGAGCCGCTTTTCTTCGACACCATCCGCCAGAACCTCGACACCGACGGGATCTGCGTCATCGGCACCCCCAATCTCACCTCCGCCCCCTATGCCTCGGCGGCCAGCCAGCAGGGCCACGTCAACCTCTTCGACGCCGGCCGGTTGCGGCGGGTGATGGAGCAGGTTTTCCACAACGTCTTCCTCTTCGGCATGAACGACGAGGTCGTCCACACCGGCTTCTCACCCATGGCTCACTACCTGCTCGCCGTCGGTTGCTACCGGAGAAAGGACCCCCTCTAGTGGCCCAACAACAGGACAAATGGATGGAGGTCAAAGACCTCATGGCGCACCGGCCGGTGGTCCTCGGCCGTTACGTCGCCTACTGGCTCAACCGCAGCCCGCGGCGGGCGCTGCACTCGATGTCTTACTACAAGTTTGCGGCCAAGATGATCGGCTCATCCAAACGGGTGCTCGACGTGGGGTGTGGCGAGGGCCTGGGCACCTGGCTGCTGGCCGCCGAATGCGGCTACGCCCGGGGCCTCGACTTCGACCAGCAGTCCATCGAGACGGCCAGGGGAAACTGGGATGATCCCCGCATCGCCTTCGGCAGCGAGAACTTCCTCGAGACCGATATGGGCACCTGGGATGCGCTGGTCAGCTTCGATGTGGTCGAGCACATCCAGCCCGCAAACGTCGCCGCGTTCTGGGAGCGGACCGCCGCCTGCCTGGCCCACGACGGCGTCGCCATCGTCGGCACCCCCAACATCACCTCCACCCCCTACGCCTCTCCAATCGCCCACTTGGGTCGCAGCAACCTGTACTCAGGTGAGCGCCTGGAAACGGAGATGAGGCGATATTTCGAGCACGTCTTCATGTTCGCCGGCAACGACGAGGTCGTACACACCGGCTACCTACCGATGGCGCACTACCTCATCTCGGTGGGCTGCCGCAAACGTGGTTGATCTTTGTCGTGTTCGAACCGTTACAAAAAAAACTCGCTCGGTTCCGCGCTGCCAACCGCGAAGCCCGTTGGCAGATGGTGATCCGGGCTCTCTGGTACTTCAGCCTGTACCGCCCTGCGGTCGCTTTGGCGACATTGCTCCGGCCAGTGGTGGAACCGCTCCTGCGCAGGCTCCGGCCCCACCCCCGGCTTCGGTTCGGTTTGTTGCGGCACGACCGCATTGGCCATTTGGCGCTGAACACCGAGCTCCTCCTGCGGCGCCAACGCCGTGAAGGCCGATCCAGTAAGGAAAGAGTGGTTCTGCTCTCCAAGGGTCCCCCAGCTAACTACCAGTTACTACAGATGATTACCCGCCGCATCACCGTCCGTCGATCAGAGGCGCTAGCTGATGCCCTAAGGGTAGCCCTGTGCAACTCTCCAGTCTGGGCGGACCTACCTATGTACACCAACGAGTACCCCGAGTGGAACAATCTCGACACCGAGCTGGCCTTCACCGCCGAAGAGGAACAACGTGGCCACGCGCTGCTTGCCTCGATGGGCATCGAGCCTGGGTCGCCTTTTGTCTGCTTCCATGCCAGAGATGCCCGTTACCTGGAAACCGTGCAGAAGGATCAGGCTGGCGGCTGGCGATATCACGACTACCGCGACTGTCAGATCGAGAACTACCTTCCCTCTGCCAACTTTCTCGCTGCTCAGGGGATCGTCGCCATCCGCATGGGCCACCTGGTCCAATCCACCCTACCAAACCCCCGGTCCGCGCGGATCATCGACTACGCCAATGACTGCCGATCGGATTTTGGTGATGTCTATCTTCCCGCCCGGTGTAAGTTCTTCCTCGGCAACACTGCAGGCCTTTGTCTGTTGCCTTCGGTATTCAAACGGCCCTGCGCTGCAGCGAATAGCATCGGCCACATTCCCCTCCTAGAATCGGACCTGTTTATTGTCAAGAAACTCTGGCATATCGCGGACAGGCGATTCTTGCGGTTTGGCGAAGTGATTGAGCTCGGTGCCGACGAATGGCTGCGGAGCGAGCGTTATGCCCACGCCGGCCTAGAAGTAGTGGAGAATACTGCCGATGAGATCCTCGATCTCACCAAAGAGATAAACGACCGCATCGACGGGGTATGGGTGGCAAACGAGGAAGACGAGGAAATGCAGCGCCGCTACCGGGCGCTTTTTCCCCCGGGGCACCGTTGTTACGGGTTCCCTTGCCGGATCGGTGCGGCGTTCCTGCGCCAGCACCGGGCCCTGTTGTGAGCCCTCAGATGGCCCGACTCGGCGCGAGATCCGGTTTCCCCCCAAGGTCGGGGCCGCAGCCATGGCCATTCCCGGAAAATTCACAAGAGGTGGACTGTGCGCAACTGCTTGATCTGTAACCAGCTCATCGACCCTTTCATGTCCTTCGGCCCTATGCCCATCGCCAACGGCTTCCTCACGGCCGCGCAGTTTGACAAAGAACCCTTTTTCGACCTGCAGGTCGGGTTTTGCCCCGACTGCAAGATGGTGCAGCTGACCGAACTGGTGGACCGCGAGTTGATGTTCCACGAGAACTATGCCTTCTACTCCTCCACCTCCCGGCGGATGGCTGCCCACTTCGGGGAACTGGCGCGCCAGGTGCAGCGCGATTACCTGCCGGGGTCCGATCCCTTCGTGGTCGAGATCGGCAGCAACGATGGCATCATGCTCCAGCACTTCGCCGGCGCCGGCATCCGCCACCTCGGCATCGAACCCTCTGCCAACGTCGCTCAGGCAGCGCGGGACAAGGGCATCGACACGGTCTGTGCCTTCTTCGACGAGGATCTGGCCAAACAGATCGTCGCCGAACGCGGGCAGGCAGATGTCTTCCTTGGCGCCAATGTCATGTGCCACATCCCCTATCTCCACTCGGTGGCCGCCGGCATTCGCACCCTGCTCAAACCGGGCGGGGTGCTGATCTTCGAAGATCCCTACCTCGGCGATATCGTCGAGAAGACCTCCTACGACCAGATCTACGACGAACACGCCTTTTACTTCTCCGTGGCGTCGGTGACCAACCTGTTTTCGCGGCACGGCATGGAAGTGGTCGACGTGCAGGCCCAGCACGTGCACGGGGGCTCCATGCGCTATGTGATCGCCCACCAGGGCGCCAGGACGGTGGCCCCGCCGGTTTCGCGGCAGCGACAGAAAGAGGAGGCTCTCGGCCTGCATCTGCCGGAGACCTTCGTTCGCCTGCGGCAGAACATCGAGCGCTCCCGCGAGCAGTTGCTGGCGCTTCTCTGCGATCTCAAGCAGCAGGGCCGGCGGGTGGTGGGCTACGGCGCCACCTCCAAGAGCACCACGGTCACCAACTATTGCGGCATCACGCCAGAACTGGTGGAATTCATCAGCGACACCACGCCCATCAAGCAGGGGAAATACAGCCCTGGGGCCCACATCCCGGTGCGATCCCACGACGAGTTCCAGCGCCATTATCCCGACTTTGCCCTGCTCTTCGCCTGGAATCACAGCGGCGAGATCATGGAGAAGGAGGAAGCGTTCCGGCGGGCCGGTGGCCAGTGGATCGTCTATGTCCCGCAGGTAGAGGTGCTGAAATGATCCTCTGCAGCAACCCCAAGGAGCAGTACCTGGCCCACAAGGACCAGATTGACCAGGCTGTACAACGGGTGTTGGCCAGCGGCTGGTATATCCTCGGCGAGGAAGTGAAGAAATTCGAGGCGGAGTTCGCCGGCTACCTGGGCACTGGTCACGGCATCGGCGTCGGCAACGGCACCGAGGCCCTGCACCTCGCCCTGGCCGCCTGCGGCATCGGTCCGGGCGATGAGGTGATCACCGTCTCCCACACGGCGGTGGCGACCGTGGCGGCCATCGAACTGACCGGGGCCACTCCGGTGTTGGTGGATATCGAGCCGGACTTCTTCACCATGGACGTGGGGCAACTGGCCCAGGCCCTCAGCCCGCGCACCAGGGCGATCGTGCCAGTGCACCTCTACGGCCAGCCCGTGGATATGGATGGGGTGCTCAGCTTCGCCAGCGCCCACGGGCTGCGGGTGGTCGAGGATTGCGCCCAGGCACATGGCGCCACCTGGCGGGGCAGGCGGGTGGGTTCCTTCGGGGACTTTGGCTGTTTCAGTTTCTACCCTACCAAGAATCTGGGCGCCCTGGGCGATGGGGGGATAGTGGTCACCGGCAACAGCGAGCTGGCCACCAGCGCCCGACACCTGCGCGAATACGGATGGGCCGAGCGCTTTGTCAGCCACGTCCCGGGTTGGAATTCCCGCCTGGACGAGATCCAGGCCGCGGTGCTGCGAGTCAAATTGCCCTTCCTCGACGCCGACAACCTGGCCCGGAAGAACATCGCCGCCGCGTACAGCGAATTGGCCAATGCCCTGAAACTTCCCCCGATCCGGCCTGAGATAGAGCACGTCTTCCACCTCTTCGTAACCAGGTCGGCGCGGCGGGACGAGTTGCTACAGCACTTGCGCGGAAAAGGCATCGGCGCGGCCATCCACTATCCCGCGCCGGTCCACCTGCAGCCCGCCTACCGTGGCAGGCTGCCAGGTGCCGAGCGCCTGCCCGAGACCGAGCGGGCGGCGCGCCAGATTCTCTCCCTGCCTATCTACCCGGAATTGCAGCCCGGCGAGGTGCGCCAGGTGATCGAGGCAGTGCAGGATTTCAGCTGAACACTCCCCCAGACATGGAAACCGTCGCCCGCGCCTACGAAGGCAAACGGGTGCTGGTCAGCGGCGCCAACGGCTATCTGGCCACCAATCTGGTCCAGGCGCTTTTGGATGTAGATTGCCAGCTCGTGCGCCTCAGCCGCCACCCCGAGCGATTGGCCCGGCCGGCTGGAGCAGTCCAGATCCGCGACCTGGGGGGGGATATCCGCGAACCAGGGATCTGGCAACAGGCGCTGAAAGATGTGCAGGTCGTCTTCCACTTTGCCGCCCAGACCAGCGCGCCCACCGCCGCCGCCGACCCACAGGCCGACCTGCGCAGCAATGTGCTGCCCATGCTGCATCTGCTAGAGTCCAGCCGCCAACAAGGTTCGCGCCCGGTGGTCTTGTTCTCGGGCACCGCGACCCAGATGGGCCTGCCTTCCTCACTGCCGGTAAGCGAGGCGCAATCTGACTGCCCTGTTACCCTCTATGACCTCCACAAACTGGTTGCCGAGAACTACCTCAAGTTCTACGCTGCTCAGGGACACGTACGGGGCGCCAGCCTCCGCCTGGCCAATGTGTACGGCCCTGGCCCGCGCAGCAGCAGCGGGGACCGCGGCGTCCTGAATACCATGATCCGCCGGGCATTGGCGGGTGAAAAGCTGACGGTCTATGGCGAAGGGAAATTTGTGCGAGATTATGTCTATATCGACGACGTGATACGAGCCTTCCTGTTGGCGGGAATTCACCCCGACGCCACGAACGGCCGCCACTTTGTGATCGGCAGCGGCCAAGGCCAGAGCCTGGCGGACGCCTTCAGACTGGTGGCCGAGCGGGCTGCATTGCTGACCGGGGTACTGGTGCCGGTCGAGCACGTCACCACGGGCGCAGCGATGTCTCCCATTGATCGGCGCAACTTCGTTGCGGATACGCGTGCCTTCACCCAGGCGACTGGATGGACCTCTGTGTGCGATCTGAGCGACGGCGTCGAGCGCACAATGAAGGCATTTGACCACTCCCTTGCCCCGGCCAGCCAGGTTCAGCCATGAAGAGTTCCTACATCCTGCGCAACTACGGCCAGTTGTTCAAAGCCCTTGTCACGGTTGTTGAGCCCGGCACTTGTGTGGAGGTAGGGCTTCTGGATGGGTACAGCATGTTGATAACCGGCGAGGTGCTCAGGCGCGCAGGGAAAGGGCATCTGTACGCGTACGATCTGTTCGAGGATTACCCGTATACCCATGCCCGTAAGCAGGACCTTCAGCGAAAGATCGACCACTTCGGTTTGAGCGGTGTAGTGACGCTTCGCCAAAAGGACATGGTGGCGGCGGCGGCAGATTTCGCCGATCAGTCCCTCAGCATGATACATATTGACATATCAAATACTGGAGCGATCGTGCGCCAGGCCGTCCAGGCTTGGGATCCCAAGCTCCGGCCAGGAGGACTCCTGATCTTTGAAGGAGGATCTCCCCTGAGAGACAAAGTCGGATGGATGGAGCGTTTCGGCAAAGAGCCCATTTTCCCTGAGATCCACTCCAACCCCTGCCTTAACCGCGACTATACCTTCATAGTGCTGCACCCCGCCCCTTCGCTGGTCATCTGCTGCAAGAACCTCACCGCTGGCGAGAGGGAATGGCAGGAGCTTGGGTATGAAGCCCTGACCAGAGGCAACCTGCACAGCGAGGCGAGTGACGAGGACTTCCTCAATGATCTTTTCGGGCGATAGTGCTCAGATGAAAGACCAGCGCGTTCTGATCACCGGTGGGCTGGGGTTCATCGGGAGCAACCTGGCCCATACCTGCCTTGGCCTGGGCGCCAGGGTCACCCTCTTTGACAGTCTGGATCCTCGCTCGGGTGGCAATATCCAGAACATCAAGGGCATCGAAGATTCGCTTACCCTCATCAGTAGCGACATCCGCAACTTCGACTCCCTCTGTGCAGCCGTATCTCGCCAGGATCTGATCTTCAACTGCGCGGCCCACACCTCTCATCCATACTCCATGAGGGATCCACTCGTCGATATTGATGTAAACTGCAAAGGTGTGATCAACCTTCTGGAGGCTGTCCGCCGTTTCAACAACACGGCCAAGGTGGTCCAGCTGGGAACCAGCACCCAGATCGGCAGGATGCGAATCTCCCCTGTGGATGAGTCCCATCCCGAGTTTCCTCTCGATATCTATTCAGCGAACAAGAGTGTCGCCGAAAAGTACATGCTGATCTACGGATCCGCCTACCAGATGCGAACCACGGTCGTCAGGCTCGCAAACGTCTTTGGACCCCGATCCTGCATCAACAGCCGCGACCTTGGTTTCATGAACTACTTCATCGGATTGGCGCTCAAGGGTGACGCTCTGACGGTGTTCGGAAAAGGTGATCAACTGCGCAATGTCTGTTACATAGACGATTGCGTTCAAGCCCTTATCGCGGCGGCTCAGAGCAAGAAGGCCGACGGTGAGGTCTATTTTGCCGCCGCAGATCAGCAGACCACCCTGGCCGAGATCGCCTCTGAAATCGCCCGGATCATCGGCGGTAAAGTGAAATTCGTCGAGTGGCCCCAGGAAAGACAGGCCATTGAGGTAGGCGACGCGGTGATCAGCAGCCAAAAGATCCGATCCCACCTGGGTTGGCAGCCGAGGCACAGCCTGGCAGATGGCCTCATAATGACCAAAGCATTTTTCACCCCACGCCTCAAGGACTACCTCTAGAATATGAAAATCGCCATCACTGGAGCCTTGGGGCATATCGGCTCCCGCTTGATCCGCCAACTGCCGGCGGGCCTGGAAGGTTTGGAGATCCTGATGCTGGACAATCTCCTCACCCAGCGGTACTGCTCCCTGTTCGACCTGCCGGCCACCGCGCGATATGATTTCCGCGAAGCCGACCTGCACGACACCGACCTGGCCGCGCTGTTTGCGGGTGCCGATGCCGTCATCCATCTGGCGGCCATCACCGACGCCGCCAGCAGCTTCGAGAAACCGGAACAGGTCGAGCACGTCAACCTGCGCGGAACCGAACGGGTGGCACAGGCCTGTGTTGCCGCGGGATGTGCGCTCTTTTTTCCTTCCACCACCAGTGTCTACGGGACGCAGGAGGAAGTCGTCGACGAACACTGCTCTCCCGGAGAGTTGCAGCCCCAAAGCCCCTATGCCGAATCCAAGCTCAACGCCGAGCGTTATCTCCAGGAACTGGGCAAACAGGCTGGTCTGCGTTTCGTCATCTGCCGCCTCGGGACCATCTTCGGCACCTCGATCGGCATGCGTTTCCACACCGCGATCAACAAGTTCTGCTGGCAGGCCGTCATGGGCCACCCCCTGACGGTGTGGCGCACCGCCTACGACCAGAAACGCCCCTATCTGGACCTGGGGGATGCCATCTCGGCCATCCGCTTCCTCCTCGCCGGCAACCGCTTCGACGGCCAGGTCTACAACGTGCTGACCCTGAACGCGACGGTGCGCAACATCGTCGAAACCATCCAGGAGGCCGTCCCCCAGACCCAAGTGCAGTTCGTCGACAGCAGGATCATGAACCAGCTTTCCTACGACGTCGCCAACCAGCGTTTCCAGGATCTGGGCTTCAGATTCACCGGCAACCTGGCGCAGGGGATCCGGGATACCATCGCCTTGCTGCGCCAGGCGCGCTCCGGCAGTTGAGCCATGGCCGGCGTTTTCACCGTGATTATCGATACCTTCTACCGCCCGGCTCTGTTGAAGGAGGCGGTGGAGGCGCTGTTCCGCCAAACCTACAGCAACCTGGAGATCATCCTGGTCAACAACGCCGCAACCCCGGAAACCGTCGAGTACCTGCACCAGGTAGAGCGGGAAGACCGGCGGGTGAAGCTAGTGCATTTTTCCGAGAACCAGTTCAGCCTTGCCGATCCGATGATGATGATCGACACCTGCCTGAACGCTGGCCTCCAGGTGGCCCGTGGTGACTACGTCTGGTACCAGGCAGATGACGACCTCATCGCCGATGACTACGCCGAGAAGATGGTTGCGCTCTTCCGCGACCACCCCAACTGCATCACTGCCGCCGGGCTCCCGGTCGGGATCGATGCCCAAGGAAACCGCCTCGACCATCCTGAGCGTCGCACCACCAACCGGCGCCCCCGCTATATGCCCGGCCACGAGTTGGCGCTGGCCGTCGCCGGCGGAAATCGAACCCTCTTCAGCGCCCCAGGCACCGTCTTCACCATTCGCCGCGAGGCCCTCATCCGCGCCGGAGGCTACCACCGGTGCATCGAAATGAGTCAACTCTACGGCATCGTCCCCTTTGGCGACACCGGTTTCGATGAATCCGCGCTCTTCTATTGGCGGCGCCACGAGGGCCAGCTGAACAAGAAACTGAACGAGATCGGGTTCCTCGGGATCGATGAGCACTTCGACCTCCTGCATAGGTGGAACCTGGAAGCGCGTTGGCGGGAAGGGTTCGGCAATGAGGCGGCCCGCCTGGTAGTCACCTCGATGACCTCCGGGCTCTGCCGGAGTGCGGCCAACTGGTGCGCCGCTAATCTGGTCGCATTTCGGCTGGTCGCTGCCTGGCACATCCTGCGCAAGATCTGGCGGCAACCGGTCTTCTGGCGCTTTTTCCCGCGCCAGTTTCTTGTCCGGTCAGCCCGGCGTGCAGGCGAGTTGATTCGTCTGGCAATCCCCGCACCGGTTCGGCGCCTGCTCAAACCCCTGGTTCGGAGGCTGCAGACAACGACATGAAGATCCTTGTCGTCGGGCTCGGAAGTATCGGCCGCCGCCACCTCCGCAACCTCAAACAGATTGCGCCGGAAACCGAGATCGGAGTCTGGCGGCAGCAGTCGCGGGATTCCGATCTCGGCGACCTCGCGCCGGCGGTGAGTAAAGTCTTTTTCGAGGAACACGATGCCCTCGCCTGGGGTGCCCGGGCAGCCCTGGTCACCAACCCGGCTCCTTTGCATGTTCCAACCGGGCTGCGCCTCGCTGATTCTGGAGCCCATCTGTTCGTCGAAAAGCCTCTGAGTGATAACGCCCAAGGGGTGACCGATCTGATCGATCTATGCCGCAGGCGACAACAGGCGTTGATGGTTGGTTACCACCTTCGCTTTTTCCCTCCCCTGCAAAGAATCCACGAGGCCTTGGCTGAAGGTCTCATCGGCCAACCGCTCTTCTTGCGCGCCGAGGTAGGCCAGTACCTTCCCGATTGGCGCAAGGGTAAGGACTATCGCTTCGGGGTAAGTGCCTCTTGTATTCTGGGAGGGGGTGCCGTCCTTGAACTCAGCCATGAACTCGATTACGCGTGTTGGCTCATGGGTAAGGCCCAGAGCATCAGTGCCGCCGTCACTAGGGTCAGCCAACTGGAAATCGATGTTGAGGACCTCGCCGAGGTTACCCTTGCCTTCGAAGGTGGTGGCGTGGGCAGCCTCCACATGGATATGATACAGCGTGTACCGGTACGAAGCTGCAAGGTCGTAGGCAGCGATGGCACGCTGGTGGCGGACCTTTTGCAGAGCCATGTGCGCCTGTGGTCGTCGGCAGACGGAAGCTGGACTGATCTCTACCAGGACAACACCTATGACAAAAATGCCATGTACCTTGCCGAAATGAGGCACTTCCTCCGGTGCGTCGAGGGACTGGACTCTCCGGTGGTAAGTGGAGAGGATGGGTATCGTACGTTGACGATGGTGCTCGCCGCAAAAGAAGCGGCAACGCAGAGAAGGACCGTGGCTATATGAACCTGAGGGTCATTGGTGCTGTTTTTGCCCGCGGTGGCTCAAAGAGGGTGCCGCGGAAAAATCTCCGGCTCCTTGCCGGTAAACCCCTGATCGCCCACGCAATCGAAACTGGTTTGGCCAGCCGGTATATCAGTCGCGTGATCGTGTCTACCGACGATGCCGAAATTGCCGAGATCGCCCGAAACCACGGCGCGGAGACCCCCTTCATGCGCCCACCAGAGCTTGCCAGCGACGACGCCTCAGAGTGGCTGTCGTGGCAACACGCGATCCGCTTCGTACAGGAGGAAAGCAGGGATTGCCATCTCGATGTGTTCGTCTGTATCCCAACCACCTCTCCGTTGCGCTGGGTTGAAGACGTCGATCTTTGTATCGAGACCCTCATAGGCAGCGACGCCGACGTTGTCATTACGGTCAAGAACGCCGAACACAATCCCTATTACAACATGATCCAGCTCGATACCGACGGATTCGCCCGTCAGGTCATCCAGAGTTCCCAGACACTATACCGGCGCAGCGCCTACCCTACGGTCTACGATATGACCACCGTGGCATACGCCGCCCGCCCGGACTTCGTACTCAACTCCGTCAACCCATTTTCCGGAAAAGTGAAGGCGGTCAAGGTTCCCGCAGAACGAGCCCTGGATATCGATACCGAGCTGGATATGAAGTTCGCTGAGTTCCTGGTGGCACAACAGGCCACTTTTGGTGGTGCAAGCGCGGTCATACTCTAGCCGAGTCGGAGATCCATGAGAACGCTTCGGGAAATGCTTGACCTCAGCGGGCGGGTTGCTATTGTCACAGGTGGCGCCGGACATATCGGCCAGGCCCTCAGCCATGCCCTGGCAGAGTTGGGAGCGGTGGTCGTGGTTGTCGACCTGAACCAGGAACGCAGCGAAGTGGTGGCTCAGGAGATCACCAGGGTTTACGGCACCAGGGCCTTGCCCTTGGCCCTCGACCTTACCGACGAGCAGGCTCTCAGGGATACTCCGTCGGTGGTTCTCGAACAACAGGGTAGGCTTGATATCCTCGTCAATTGTGCCGCCCTCGTGGCCTCGTCAGGACTCAAAGGCTGGGCGACTGGATTTCCAGAGCAACGCACCGACGCCTGGAACCTGGGCCTCGAGATCAACCTCACGGTCCCTTTCGTCCTGGCGCAGGCCTGCGGCGACGCCCTAGCCGCATCAGGTAATGGTTCGATCATCAATATTGGCTCCATCTATGGGATGGTCGGCCCCGACATGCGGCTGTATGAGGGCACAGCGATGGCCAATGTCGCTGCCTACGCAGCCAGCAAGGGAGGGCTACTTCAGTTGACGAGGTGGCTCGCCACCGTGATGGCGCCAAAGGTGCGGGTCAACTCGGTCTCCGCCGGAGGTGTGTGGCGCAACCAGCCAGAGGCCTTCCACCAACGGTATGTCGACCGTACCCCTCTTGGGCGCATGGCGACGGAGGAGGACCTCAAGGGTGCCGTAGCATACCTGGCCAGCGACCTTTCGCAATACGTCACGGGCCAAAACGTCGTGGTCGACGGCGGATGGACTGCCTGGTAATCGATCACCAAACGCCGCGAGGGTTCAGCGAATGAATGTCCTAGGCAGGAATATTGGTTCCGGGTGTCCGGCGCTGGTGGTAGCTGAGGTTGGCGTGAACCACAATGGCGACCTGGCCCTCGCCAAGCAGATGATCTCCATTGCGGCTGAGGTTGGTGCAGATGCGGTCAAATTCCAGACACTCAACGCCGCCAACTATATCAGCGCTTACGCCCCCAAAGCCAACTACCAACTGCGCACCACCGGAGGTGATGAGTCTCAGGTGGAGATGGTGCGCAAGTACGAACTGAGCGAAGCGCAGCATACCGAGATCATCGCTCACTGCCGGCAGGAGGGAATTCAGTTTTTTTCCACCGCCTTCGAGGACACCGGCGTCGACCTCCTGTGCCGGCTCGGGGTCGCGTGTTTCAAGATTCCTTCTGGAGAGATCACCAACCTACCACTGCTCGAATACATTGCCGGTAAAGGTAAGCCGATCATTCTCTCGACCGGCATGTCCTCTCTGGGTGAGGTTGAAGCCGCCGTCGACACCATCAGAGGATGTGGCATCGAGGATCTGGTCCTGCTGCACTGTGTCTCCAACTATCCGACCAACCCCGAAGATGTGAATCTGCGCGCGCTTGAGACGTTGCGCCGCGCCTTTGCACTTCCAGTGGGCTATTCTGACCATACCCCTGGAATTGAGATTTCGCTTGCGGCCGTCGCCCTGGGCGCCTGCCTGATCGAGAAGCATTTTACCGTCGACCGCTCTCTTCCAGGTCCCGACCACCAGGCCTCGCTTGAACCCGACGAACTGGCGGCCCTGGTCAAAGCCGTCCGCAATGTCGAGAAAAGTCTGGGGAATGGCACCAAACGCATGGCCGTCTCCGAGAGGAACACTCGGGATGTGGCGCGCAAGAGTCTGGTCGCCGCCTGCCGCCTTGAGGCCGGTTCCGTGCTTACTCAGGACAACCTCAAGGCCAAACGACCGGGCACAGGCATATCCCCCGCGGAACTCGGCTACGTAGTCGGGCGCAAACTACGCCAGGTAGTGCAGCAGGATGAACCCCTTTCCTGGGATATGCTGGCGTGATGCGCACGATCGGAGTCCTGACGACCAGCCGGGCCGACTATGGTATATGCCTCCCGGTGCTCAGGGCCGTTCACTCCGACCCAGAGTTGCAGTTGCGTTTGTTTGTCAGTGGCTCCCACCTGTCGCCGGAATTCGGCTATTCCGTCAAAGAGATTGCGCGCGATCCGTGGCCGATCGCGGAAAAGGTGGAGGTGTTGCTCTCAACGGACTCCCCCGAAGGCATGGCCAAGAGCATGGGGTTGGCGCTGATCGGTTTCGCCCAGGTTTTCAGCGCCAACCGACCTGATCTCCTCCTCGTGGTCGGTGACCGCTTTGAAGTCCACGCGGCGGTGTCCGCCACCGTCCCCTTCCAGATTCCCGTCGCCCATATCCATGGCGGTGAGATCACCAATGGTGCCATCGATGAGGTTTTTCGCCACTCCATCACCAAACTGAGCCATCTCCACTTTACGGCTACCGAGACCTACGCTCGCCGGGTCGCCCAATTGGGGGAGGAACCGTGGCGGATCTTTGTCAGCGGTGCTCCCGGCCTAGATAATCTCCTGAGTCTGGAGATCCCTTCTGCCCAGCAACTTGGAGAGAGATGGGGCATCGACTGGGCAATGCCGACCTTGCTGGTGACGTATCATCCGGTTACACGTATTGCGCATCCGGCACACCATGAGGTCCTCCCCCTGCTACAGGCCATCGCCAGCCTCGACCTGCAGGCTATCTTCACGTTCCCTAATGCGGACACCGGGGGACGAACGATCATCGCCGAGATTCTTGAGTTCCAGAAATCTCACCCCAAGACCATTGTGGTCACCAATGCTTCCCAGGAAGGTTATCTCGGCCTGATGAAATACTGTTCGGCCATGGCTGGGAACTCTTCCAGCGGCATCATCGAGGCCGCCTCCTTCGGACTGCCGGTGGTGAATATCGGCCCCCGGCAGGCTGGCCGCCTGCGTGCCGCCAACGTGATCGATGTGGATAACGACGATCACCAGATCCTGTCCGCCCTTCGCCGGGCCTTATCCCCGGGTTTCCGCGACAGCCTCGAAGGCCTGCAGAACCCCTACGGGGACGGTCGCGCGGCCTCGCGAATCACCGATGTCCTGAAAACCATCTCCATCGATGAACATCTGGTTGCCAAGAGGTTCGCCGATTTTCCACAGGCGGGTTTCGCCGCAACGCCGGGCAGTCTCGGGAGCGCCCGATGAGAGTCCTTTTTTTTGGCGATGGGCACTGGGCTACGCTTAGCCTCAGGCAATTGGTTCGCGATCACCAGGTCCTTGGGGTTGTGCTCAGGACCTCCCCCACTGATCCAGGCCTCGCTCAAGCTGCACGGGATCTCGATCTACCGGTTTTTTCGCCGCCCAAGGTAAACGATTCGGCCTTCCTTAAGCAGGTCCAACTACTCTCTCCAGAGTTGAACCTCTCCGTTTCCTACGATCAGATTATTCGCCGCAAACTCTACGAACTGCCCGCCCTCGGTTTCGTGAATTTCCATGCCGGCAAACTGCCCCTATACCGAGGGCGCAATGTCCTCAACTGGGCCTTGATCAACGGTGAGGAGGAAATCGGCATCACCGGCCATTTTATCGACGACGGTATTGATACCGGCGACATCATCATCCAGGATACGGTGCCAATTCTTTGGGAAGATACCTATGCCGAAGTGCTGCAAAAGGTGACAACCCGAATGCCACAGGTAGTTGCTAATGCCGTCAACCTGTTGTCGTCTGGAACGGTTGTCGCCACACCCCAGCGCCATCTGATCGGAAGCTACTTCCCGGCGCGAAAGCAGGGTGACGAATGGATTAGCTGGCAGGAAACGAGCCGGGATATCTACAACAAGATCAGGGCCATAACCCGCCCTGGACCGGGTGCCCGAACCACCATCGGCGAACGCGAGTTCATACTCTGGAAGGCCCATTACGAACTCGGCTGGCCAGTATATATCGCCAAACCCGGCCAAGTTGTCGGGAGAGGACCGCGTCAAGGAGTTCTCGTCAAGACCGCAGACTCCTTGATTGAGGTCACTGAGATACAGTTTGGTGACAGAGCACCGGAGGTTCCCCGTTTCCCAATCGGTGCATGCCTAGCGCCAGACACCAATCCCAGGAAACGGGTATAGGCCCGACGGGTATGCGCGACATCAAACCTCTGCTCCTTCGCCTCCACGACACGGTACGAACAGCAATCGAGGTAATCCAACGTGGTGCACTGGGTATCGCGTTGGTCGTCGATGACCGTGGTCGACTGCTAGCCACCGTAACTGATGGGGACATACGCCGCGCCATTCTCAACGACGCCGACCTGAACCAAGATCTCGATCAACTACTGGCCGGCCGCCCTGTACCATACCGGACACCAACTGTAGCATCGATAGGCACCCCTGACACGGACCTTCTGCGACTACTGCAGGAAAAGCACCTCAGGCATCTCCCCCTGCTCGACCCTGCTGGTTGCGTTGTCGACCTGGCACTGCTCAGTGACTTGGTTACAGACAGGCCCCCTAGGTTGTCTGCCGTAGTCATGGCCGGTGGGTTTGGTCAGCGCCTGCGCCCGCTCACCGAGGATGTGCCCAAACCAATGCTCCTGGTAGGGGATCGTCCCCTACTTGAACATATCATCGCGCAATTGAGCGAATCTGGTATACACAAAGTGAACATCACCACCCACTACAGGCCGGAGAAGATCACCGAACACTTTGGCGACGGCAGCACCTTTGGCGTGGAGTTGAACTACGTCAACGAGGAGCAGCCTTTGGGGACCGCCGGGGCCCTGGGTCTGATGGCGGAATCCGAGGAACCGCTGCTGGTGATCAACGGTGACGTCCTCACCCGCATCGACTTTCGCGCCCTGATGACCTACCACCACGAACACCAGGCCGACTTGACCGTTGCCGTGCGCAAGTACGAGATAAAGGTGCCGTACGGGGTGATCGAATGCGAAGGAGCAATGGTCAGCAACCTTCGGGAGAAACCGGTGATGAGTTTCTTCGTCAACGCCGGGGTCTACCTGCTCCAGCCTGGCGTCCGTCGCTTCATCACCAATGGGGAGCGCCTGGATATGACCGATCTCATCCAGCGCCTCTTGGACGCGGGTAGGAAGGTCGCCAGTTTTCCAGTGCTGGAGTACTGGCTGGATATCGGTCAGCTAACCGACTACGAACAAGCCCAGGAAGATGCAAAGAAAGGAGTGATCTGAAGTGGACTGGTTAGGAAAGCGGGTCTTGGTGACTGGTGCTGGCGGATTTATCGGTAGCCACCTCGCCGATTCGCTGGTCCGCGCCGGAGCCACGACCAGAGCGCTGGTGCACTACAACGCCCTGGGCAACACCGGCTGGCTCTCCACGCTGGATACCCGAAAAGACCTTGAGATCGTCGCCAGCGACATCTGCGATCAGACCTGTGTTCGGGAGGCTGCCCGTGGAACGGAGATTGTTTTTCATCTGGCCGCTTTGATCGCCATTCCCTACTCCTATCGGGCACCGGAGTCCTATGTTCGCACCAACATCCAGGGGACGCTGAACGTCCTCCAGGCCGTGCGCGAACTTGGGATCGAGAGGCTTGTCCACACTTCCACCAGCGAGGTATATGGTACTGCCCGGTACGTGCCCATCGACGAGGTTCATCCCTTGCAGGGCCAATCCCCCTACGCGGCAAGCAAGATAGGCGCCGACAAACTGGCTGAAGCCTTCTATTGTTCTTTTGATCTTCCGGTGGTTACCGTGCGGCCCTTCAATACCTTCGGACCACGTCAGTCTGCCCGCGCGGTGATCCCCACCATCATCAGCCAATGCCTAGCCCAGAAGGTGGTGAAACTGGGAAACCTCACCCCCACCCGCGACCTCAACTATGTCGGTAACACCGTCGATGGTTTCATGCGCGCCGCGTTGGCTCGCGAGGCCGTTGGCCAAGTGATCAACCTGGGTTCGGGACGGGAAATCGCCATCGGCGATCTGGCCCAGTTGATCGGGTGCCTGGTCGGCGGCAACATCCGCATTGAGGAGGAACCGCAGCGCCTGCGCCCTGGAAAAAGCGAAGTGGAGCGCTTGTTGGCCGAACCTGCCAAGGCGCGGAATCTGCTGGGCTGGGAACCCATGGTAAGTCTGGAAGATGGCCTGAGTATCACCATCGACTGGGTGCGCCAGAACCTTGATCGCTACCAGCCTGAGGTCTATACCGTCTGATGAGTTCCGCTGCGATGTCCACCCCACCACCTTTCATCCCCCTGTGCGCCCCGGAGATCCGGGGCAACGAGTGGCGCTACGTCAAGGAATGCTTGGACGGTGGATGGGTGTCCTCGGTCGGGGATTACGTGTTGCGTTTCGAAAAGGACTTGGCCCGGTGTACTGGCGCCAGATTCGGGGTCGCGACCTCGAGTGGCACAGCGGCGCTGCACGTGGCATTACTAGTGGCCGGTGTTGAACCAGAGGACGAGGTCATTGTCTCCGACCTCACCTTCATCGCCCCGGCCAACGCAGTTCGCTATGTAGGTGCCTGGCCTGTCTTCATCGACGCCGAGCCCGACTACTGGCAGATGGATCCGCAGAAACTGCGCGATTTTCTGCAGTACGGCTG
>Ga0194132_10004637_pt1 | contig 23207 bp, 18 predicted proteins | sample TA2KigOf80mmetaG_FD_148612 | JGI IMG/M metagenome (GOLD analysis project Ga0194132, IMG submission 148612) | Freshwater microbial communities from Lake Tanganyika, Tanzania - TA2015054 Kigoma Offshore 80m | ecosystem: Environmental > Aquatic > Freshwater > Lake | place: Tanzania: Lake... | reverse complement strand
TTCCGCGACGAGCTGTTCGTGCCGTTCACGGTGGTCGCGCCGATCGACTCGCTCGACGAGGGGCTCACACTCGCGAACGACAGCATCTACGGCCTGACGGCAGGGTTCTACAGCGAGGACCCCGCAGAGGTCGCGCGGTTCCTCGCGGGCATCGAGGCCGGTGTCGTCTACGTCAACCGCCGCGCGGGCTCCACGACCGGTGCGTGGCCCGGCATCCAGCCCTTCGGGGGCTGGAAAGGTTCCGGCACCACCGGCAGGAACGCCGGCGGGTTCCACTACCTCCAGCAGTATCTGCGGGAGCAGAGCCAGACGATCGTCGGCTAGTGCCGGAAGGAGTCCCGGAGGGGTCGGGCCAATGTCCATGACCCGTCCGACCCCCTCCGGCGCGGGACGATGGTGCCGTTGCAGGGCGGCACCTGGGTGGGGTCCGGTTGGTTCCGGTGGGGGACCGGGCTGGTAGGTTGGCCGTGCTCGACACGCAGGTGTACTCGAACACAGGTGGTCAGGCGTCCACCGCCAGTTTCGGCGGCCAGGTGACCAAGCTCTCGGCCTACGGAGCCGCCCAGCACGGGCGACCGGAGCGGCGCAAGGAGCTGGGCCGGATCCTGATGGCCCACGGGGAGGTGTACATCTCGCAGACGACGCCGGCCCACATCAACCATTTCTACCGGGCGGTGATGGAGGCCAACACGTACCCGGGCCCGGCGGTGGTGGTCGTGTACACGCCCTGCATGCCCGAGCACGGGATCCCGGACGACGCGTCCACCCGCCAGGCCAAGCTCGCAGTCGACTCGCGGGCATTCCCGCTCTTCACGTACGACCCTCGCCGCGGCGCAACCACCGCCGAACGTCTCTCCCTGCAGGGCAACCCGGCCCTGCGCGACGACTGGTGGAAGCTGCCTTCGGGCGAGGCCGTGGATTTCCTCACCTTCGCCCGGACCGAGGGCCGTTTCGCACCGCACTTCGCGGCCGACGGCAACCCGACCCCGGAGATGCTCGCGACTCAGGCCGACCGCCTGGCCAACTGGCGGACGTTGCAGGAGCTCGCCCGGTTGCGCTGAGGTGCCGACCGGGCCCGGAGCTCGGCCGAGCGCCCCGAAAGGAGGCCTCGCAATGCGCGTCCTGCTGGCAGTGGACGGCTCGCCAGGTGCGGGCGTCGCCACCGATCTCGCGGCGTCGATCGACTGGCCGCACGGCACCCAGCTGCGGGTCATGAGTGCGCTTGCGGACCAGGCGCAGGTCTTCGCGTCGGCGTGGGCGCCCGCCGCGCCGGCCGAACTCCAGCGCCTCGAGGACGACCTCATCGCCGCCCAGGAGTCCCAGGTCGCGGCCGCGGTCAACGCCGTGAGCCGGCCCGGTGTCACCGTGGAGGGCAGGGTCGTCCGGGGCCGTGCCGCCACGGCCATCGTGGACGAGGCGGCCGAGTTCGTCGCCGACCTCGTCATGCTCGGAAGTCGCGGCCATGGCGCGTTCGAGAACGCCCTGCTGGGCTCGGTGTCCGCGGAGGTCGTGGACCACGCGCCATGCCCGGTGCTGGTCGCGCGGCGCCCCTACGTCCGCCGCGTGATGCTCGCCGATGACGGGTCGCCGGACGCCGCCCGGGCACGGGGTCTCGTCCGCGACTGGCCGATCCTGCGGACCCGGCCCGCATGCGTGGTTTCGGTGGCCACAGTGCCGGTGCCGTGGGAACCCGCCGTCGCGCCGCTGGCCGGTTCGTTCGCGGCGGACAGCTACGCGATCGCCCTCGCAGAGAGCCGCCGGGCGCACGCCGAAGTCGCGCATCGCGCGCACGACGAACTGGCCGTTGAAGGACGACCCGTCGAGTACTCGGTCCGGGTCGGCAGCCCCGCCGGCGAATTGGTGGCTGCGACCGTCGAGTGGGGCGCAGACCTCATCGTGATCGGCAGCCACGGCCGAACGGGTCTGCGGCGCGTCCTGCTGGGCAGCGTGGCTCGCAGCGTTCTGCTCCATGCGCCCTGCTCGGTGCTCGTGGTGCGCCAACAGGCGGTCGAGCACGCCAGCGCGGAAGCTGCGTCGGCAGGAGATCTCGTGCCGATCTGATTCCCTGACTTCGAACCCCGGGGCAGCCGCGACCCCTTCCGCTGCCTCGCTTAACTCGCCGGACAATAGAGAACGCCCATTCGTCTTGGCAAGCGCGTGATCAAGCCCTGCTCTTGATCGGAGCGTATCCCGGCGCTACCATCGCTGAGCGAGCGTTCGTGTTGGGAGTGCCGATGCCGCGAGTCAGCGCCGCCCACGAACAGGAAATCCGGGCCCGGATCGTGGTCGCCAGCCTGCGCGTCTTCGCCGAGCTCGGCTACCGCCGCGCCACGATGCAGGACGTGGTGCGGGCCAGCGGGCTATCCGTCGGGGCGATCTACACGTACTTCAAGAGCAAGGACGAGTTGTTCCTGGCCGGCTGCAACCTGACCACCGACGCCTCGTTGGGCGAACTCGCCGGGCGCCTGGCGGCCGGCGGCACGACCGCCGAGAAGCTGGCCATCGGCGTCGGCTACTTCCTGGACTCGATCGACGCCGTCGGGGACCTGCCCGGCATGGGCGCCTTCGTCGTCCAGGCCTGGACCGAGGCGGGCACGGAGCCGGCGGTGCGCGAGACCCTGGTCCGCCGCCGAGAGCAGCTGGTGACGGTGGGCCAGATGCTGTTGCGCGAGGGGATGGCGCGCGGGGAGATCCCGGCCTGGATCGACGCCGAGGCTGTCGCCACCGCCTACATGGCGATGCTGGACGGACTGATCCTGATGCGCGTCGAAGAGGGGGCCGGGTACCGCCGCGCGGATGCCGAGCGGCGGGCGCTGGCCATCCTGGAACTCGTGCTGGCAGCGGCCGCGGTGGTCGAGCCACCGCTGGTCAAGGCCGCGCCACCGCGCCCGCCGTCACTTGGCCTGGGCGCTGGCTGAATGCCCCGATCCGGGCGGTTCGACCCTCGGACCCGCGCCGGCGGCGACATTCGCATCGCATTCGACAAGGTCGCCCCGATCGCCGGGTTCGGGCACCCGTCGGCACCCCTCGTCACGGAAGCGGGGCAGCCACGGATGCGAGTTTCGAAACGGATGCGAAATCGGGCGGCAGATCGGTCCCGGTCGGGCTCACCCGTGCCCCGCCGGCGCGCGTGCCTCCCGCGAACCTCGCCGACCTGGCGTCAGCTGTCGAATTGGATGCGGAACCTGACCGTCCGCGGGCGCCGCAGGCCTGGAGGGGAGCGCCGGCGGCCGGTCAGCCCTCGAGGGTCGCCTCCACCGACAGCGCGACGTTGCCCTTGAGCGCCCGCGAGATCGGGCAGTCGTCCTTGGCGCTCTCGGCGAGCTCCCGGAACCGGTCCGCATCGAGGCCCGGGACCCGGCCGCGGACCGCGAGTGCGCTCGAGACCACCGTCCACTTGTCGACCTTGTCGAAGGTCACGGTGGCGCTGACGTCGAGCTGCTCGGGCGGTGTCCCGTTGCGGCCCAGGCTGCCCGAGAGAGCCATCGAGAAGCAGGCGGCGTGGGCCGCCGCGACGAGCTCCTCGGGGCTCGTCCTGCCCTCCGACGCCTCGGTTCGTGCGCGCCACGTGACTGGCAGCGAGGTGAACGCGCCGCTCGTGGAGGCGCTGACCACGCCGTTGCCCTCGGCCAGGCTGCCGTTCCAGGTCGCGTCGGCGCGTCGAATCTGGGCCATCGGATCTCCTTGAAGCGGAGCCCCTATTGTCCCACAGCGGCCGGTGCCGGTCTCGCCGGGCGAAGCCGGGTTCGCACCGCACCCGCCAGCCCCCGCCGCGAGCGCGGCCGCTCGAACTCGACAATCCGCAGATCCGCGAACGCCCGGTGGGCATCGAGCGCGGCCGCAAACGCGTCGAGAAACCCGCCGGCTGACGCGCCCAGCGGATCGAAGCCGGGCTCCCACCACACGTTCAGCACGCGCAGCACACCCGCCTTCCGATCGATTCGCGGCTCGATCCGGCCGACGAACCGGTCCCCGAAGAGAATCGGCAGAACGTAGTAGCCCCAGCGACGCTTCGCCTCCGGGACGTAGACCTCCCACAGGTAGTCGAACTCGAACAGCGAGCGCAGGAACTCGCGGTCCCACACCAGCGGATCCAGCGGCGCGATGAACGCGACGCCCGCCTCGTCGAACGGGCGTCGCGCTGCCTCCAGCAGCTCCACCTCCGAGGCCAGCACGAAGCGCTCGCCGCGGACGCCTTCGACGGAGACAGGCACCAGGTCGCCGGCCTCGACCAGGTCGGCGAGCAGGTCGCCGCGGAGCGGACCCGTCCAGTCGTCCTTCCGTACGTCCGGCGCCGTCCCAAGCCACAGCTCGGCCGATCCCGAGCGGCCGAGCAGCCCGTGGGCGCGGTAGCGCGACAGGAGCCGGTGCCGGCGCTGGTCCCGTTCATCGGGCCGGTGCGCGAGCAGTTCGGGCGGGAACAGTCGCTCGGGCAGGTCGTAGTAGCGCCGGTTGCCCTGGCGGCAGGCGAGCCCGAGCATCCCCGACGCGGCCAGCGCCTCCAGGATCGCGCGGGGGCCGTTGGTGGGTCGCCACCACCAGTCGATCGCCTCGCGTGATCCGAAGTCGAGCGCGCTCTGGGGACCCTCGTCGCGGATTCGGGCGAGGACCTCGTCGACCAGCTCGGGATGGCGTGAGAACACCCCGGCCTCGTGCTTGACGCGGTTGCGGTCCCACGTGATGCGGTACCAGGGCAGCTCCTCGACCGGCAGCAGGCTCAGGCCCTTGTTGTACGCCTCGAACAGCCGGCGCTCGTCGTAGAGCAGCCCGTCCGTCCACTCCCGGCGGTAGCCGGCGACCCGGGCAAGCAGTACCAGGTCGTGGTTGCGGCCGGCGATCTCGAGGGGATCGAACTGGATCGAGCCGAGGCGGTCGAAGACCGCGAGGACGCTCGCCGGCGCTGCCGGCAGGGACCGGGGCGGATCGAGCAGGTGACGGCGGACGAGGAACCGGCGGGCGGCCTCGCGATCGATCCGGAGCGCGGCCGGCGAAGGAGAAGTGGTCACCCGGGCATGGTACGGACGGCCCTGTGCGCCCCATCGCGAACTGCAGTACATTGCCACCGCCGAACAGTGTGGGCGATACGAACATTTCGGATTACTCGGAACACCCGGCCGCGAGCGATCGGATCGAGCAGGTGCTCGGCGTGTTCGAGCGCTTCATGAACGGGATGATGTCGAGCCATGCCCCGGAGTTCGCCGACATCGGGGTGACCATGGCCCAGGCCAAGGTCCTCTACGTCCTGGCCGCGGCCGAGGCGCTCCGGATGTCGGAGCTCGCGATGCGGCTCGGCGTCTCCACGAGCACCGCCAGCGGCGCCGTGGATCGTCTCGTCGATCTCGGGCTGATCGAGCGCCGCGCGGACCCGTCCGACCGGCGCCAGGTGTTCGTGGCCGTCACGCCCGCCGGGGCGGATGTCCTCGAACGCATGCGTGAACTCAACACCCGCCAGATGCGGGACCTGCTCGTCCGGCTCACGCCGGACGGGTTGGCCGCGGTCGAACGCGCCATCACAGTCCTGAGCCAGGCCGCCGGCGTCGACGCGTCGCGTGCGGACCAGACGCCGGAAGGGGAACCCACGTGAGTCGTCTCAGTGAACTCGCCGTCGCCAAGCGCAGCGTCGTCATGCTGTTCGCGGCGGCCATCTTCATCTTCGGTGTGACGGCGTGGGGCGATCTCAAGCAGGAGTTGCTGCCCGACATCGACTTCCCGGTCGTGACGGTCGTGGCGCCGTACCCGGGATCCGGCACGAGCGACGTCGCGGAGCAGGTGGCCAAGCCGATCGAGCGCGCGATCGCCGGCATCCCGCGCCTGGAGCGCCTCCAGTCCACGTCCGCCAACTCGGTCGCACTCGTCGTCGCCCAGTTCGAGTTCGGGACGGACGTCAAGGAGACGCTCGCCACCATCGAAGCCAACCTGGCCAGCGCCGGCCTGCCCGCGACGGTCGAGACCACGGTCCAGGCCCTCAACATCAACCAGGCCCCGGTCATCACCGCGTCCATCGCGGCGACGTCCGCGGACGGACTGGACCGGGCCGGGGAGATCGCGCGGACCGAGATCGTGCCCGAGATCCAGGCGCTCGACGGGGTCGCGCGCGCGGACCTGACCGGCGGCACCGAGGACCAGCTGGTTATCACGCTGGACCCCGCGAAGCTCGCCGGGGCGGGCGTGTCCACCCAGCAGGTCGTGGGCGTGCTCCAGGCGAACAACCTGACCTTCCCGTCCGGCCAGCTGCCCTCCGGTTCCACGCGCATCCCGGTCTCGACCATCGGCCGGATCGGCTCCGCCGAGCAGGTATCGGCAATGGTCGTTGGCGCGATCCCGCCGACCGCGCAGGGCGGTCAGCCCACGCCGGTCACCATCGGCGATCTCGGCACCGTCGAGGCCGTCCAGGCCAGCACGACCGGCTTCGCCCGGACCAACGGCAACCCGTCGCTCTCCCTGTCGGTCACCAAGACCAGTGCCGGGAACACGGTGATCGTGGCCGACGAGGTCACCGCGAAGCTCAACGAGATCGCGGCCCGGCATCCGGGCGAGATCACGGTCACGGTCGTCTCGGACCTGTCCACGTTCATCGAGGAATCGCGCGACGGTCTGCTCAAGGAGGGCGGCCTCGGTGCGCTCTTCGCCGTGATCACGATCCTGCTCTTCCTGACCAGCATCCGGTCCACGCTGGTGGCCGCGATCAGCATTCCGCTGTCCGTGCTGGCAGCGCTGGTGCTGATGCAGCTGTTCGGCGTGACGATGAACGTCATGACGCTGGGCGGCCTCGCCGTCGCCGTCGGCCGGGTCGTGGACGACGCGATCGTGGTCCTCGAGAACATCTACCGCCACCGTGCCCTGGGCGAGGACCGGATGACGGCCATCACCCGCGGCCCGCGCGAGGTGGCCGCCGCGATCACCTCGAGCACGCTCACGACCGTCCTCGTCTTCCTGCCGATCGGCTTCGTCGGCGGCCTCGTCAGCCAGATCTTCCTGCCGTTCGCCCTGACCGTGACGTTCGCGCTGCTGGCCTCGCTGATCTGCGCGCTCACGGTCGTGCCGGTGCTCGCGTACTTCCTGGTCGACCGCGTCAAGCCGGCGGTGGACGAGACCGGCGAGCCGAGGAACTCGTTCTGGGTCCGCGTCTACACCCCGACCATCAGGGCGGTCCTGCGCAGCAAGGCGACCCGCCTGGCCGTGGTGGGCATCGCTGCCGTCCTGTTCATTGCCGCCACCTCGCTGGCACCCCTGCTGCCCACCCAGTTCATCAATGCCGGCTCCGAGAAGATCCTGCAGGTGACGATCGCGCCACCCGGCGGCACCTTTTCCGAGGCCGTACTCGATCGCGCCGCCCAGGCGGAGCAGATCCTGCTCGCGGATCCGAACGTGGAACTGGTCCAGACCAGCGTCGCGGGCGAGTCCGACATCAGCTTCCAGACGATCATCGCCGCCCAGAGCGGCCGGCCCGCGAACAGCGCCACGATCGTGGTCCGCCTCGATCCCTCGGTGGACCTGGCCGCCCAGTCGCAGAAGCTGGCCGCCGATCTCGCGCCCGTCGAGGGCGACGGGTACTCGGTGGAGGTGTCTCAGGCGGCCAGCTTCACATCCAACGCGATCTCGGTCGTCGTGAGCGCGGAGGACCCGGCCCTGGTCGAGTCCACGACCGCGGCGGTCCTCGCCAGCATGAGCCAGAACCCGGACCTCACCAACGTCAAGACGGACCTGGTCAAGGCAACGCCGGAGGTCCAGGTCACCGTCGATTCGAACAAGGCCATCGCCGTGGGCTCCACGGCGGCCCAGGTCGCGGGCGAAGTCCGCTCGGCGCTCACCGGCCAGACCATAACCACGGTCGTCCTCGCCGACGGCCAGCCGGCCGACCTGGTCGTCCAGCTCGATCCCGAGCAGGTCCAGTCCGTGGACGACCTGCGGGCCCTGCCGGTGGGGACCGTCGCGAAGGTGCCACTGGGCACGATCGCGACCGTGGAGGAGGTGAACGTCCAGGGCAGCATCACCCGGATCGACCAGGCGCCCTCGGCCACCATCAGCGGCCAGGTCGCCGGGGACGACACGGGTCGCGTGTCGCGCGAGGTCCAGCAGGCCATCGATGCGCTCGAGGCGAACGGCACCATCCCGCCGGGCGTGGACGTCCGGCTCGCCGGCGTGACCGAGCAGCAGAGCGAGGCCTTCGGCGGCCTGTTCGCCTCGATGGGCGTGGCGATCCTGTTGGTCTACGTGATGCTGGTGCTGACCTTCAACTCGCTGGTCACGCCGTTCATCATCCTGTTCAGCCTGCCGCTGGCGCTGATCGGCGCCTTTTCGGCCCTCCTCATCACGGATCGCCCCATCGGCGTCAGCGCCCTGATCGGGTTCCTGATGCTGATCGGCATCGTGGTCACCAACGCGATCGTGCTGCTCGACCTCGTCGAGCGGCTGCGGCGCGAGGGCCACTCCACGCATGACGCGCTGATCGAGGGTGGCCGCACCCGCGTCCGGCCCATCCTGATGACGGCCCTCGCGACGATCCTGGCCCTGATCCCGCTCGCGGCGGGCTTCAACCAGGGGTCGATCATCGCCGCCGAACTGGGGACCGTCGTGATCGGCGGCCTGTTCAGTTCCACCTTCCTCACCCTGATCGTGGTGCCGGTGGTCTACTCGCTCGTGGACGACTTCCGGTCATGGGTGAGCGGCCGGCTCACCCGGCGCCGTCCGGAGCCGGTGGCGGTGGCGGCGTCGCCCGCGGGAGGCTGAGCGGCTTCCGGCTGCAAGGCCGCTGCAAGTCGGGCCGGCACCGCGATTGCCGGCCCGACAGCCCTCGATTCGGATGATGCGGATCCGCGCCGGTGTGGTTCGATTTCATCCGGTTCTCGATTCACTGCCCGGCCGAACGGATGAGCGGAGGTGCCTGACATGCCCCAGATCAGCCTTCCCGACATCGAGCTCTCCGAGATCGGCGAGCGAATCCAGGAGGCGGCCGAGGACGCACGCGTGCCCGACGAGGTCCGCGAGCGCCTCGAGAACGCGGCCGAGTTGCTGGCCGACGTCGGCGAGCGGATCACCGCGGCCCGCGGCCGGCTCGGGTCCGAGGTCGGCGAGCGCCTGTCCGAGGTCCGCTGGCCGGCCCTCGTGCTGCCGGCGGCACTTCGGGCGCTCCCCGGCTTCCGGCTGCCCGCCCTCGCGGCGCCGGCGATGGACGTGCCGCGGGTCGACCCGGGCGACCTGCGTCGCGCCGTGGCGCGGCTCGAACTGCCCCAGGTGACGATCGGCAAGCCGCCGGCGGGTCCTCCGGTCGTGCCGCTGCTGATCCTCGCTGCCGTCGGCGGGGCGTTCGTCGGCTGGTGGCTCGCAACGTCCACGACCACGTCGACGCGCGTCCGCTCCGCGGTCCGGCAGGTCCGGCTGCGGGCTGGACTGGAGCGCGCGGACGACCTGAACATGGAAGCCATGGGCGAGGACTTCTGGGCCGACGACCGCGACTGGGCGAGCGAGGCCGGCGAGGCAGCTGCGCTCGTGCCCGGACCCGACGAGGCCGCGACCGAACTGGAGCAGGCCGACGACGAGTGGCCCGGCAGCCCGAGCGTCGACGAGGAGGACCACTCGAGGGCCACTCGCTGAACCTCTCCCGCCGCTACCGTAACGAGCGCAGGGTCGCGGGGCCCGGCTGACGAACAGGGGAGGGAGGCTCGTGCGCGTCGCGATCGGACGGTGTGCGACACGGGATGGTGACGAGGTCGTCGCCATCCCGGACTCACGGGTCCACCTGCTGTCGGCGCTCCTGCCGCTCGCCGGCGTCGGCGCGGCGGCACGGTCGCTGCCGGACGTGCTGGCCGGCGGCGACGCCGAAGTCGATCGGATCGAGGCCGCCGTGCGCTGGGCGGAGGAGTCCGGCGTGGAGGCGGCGCCGGGCGGTCGCCCGCTCTGGTACGAACGCTCCGCGGTGGACCGGACCGGTCGCGACGGCACCTCCGGACCCCGCCTTCGCGCACCCATCACGCTCGCCAACGAGGTCCACTGCTTCGGCGACATCTTCCTGTCGCACCTGGGCAACAATCCCGTCCCGGAGCGGGTCGGGATCTTCAACAAGCTCACGGCCGACGTCGTCGGGCCGTGGGAGCCCATCGTGCGACCTCGCGTTCACGAGGGGAACATGGTCGGCGGTACGGAGCTGGCGATCGTGATCGGGCGCCGCGGCCGGTACTGGACCCCGGCGGAAGTCAGGGACGCGATCTTGGGCTACAGCGTCCTCAACGACGTGACGCTGCGGGGTCTTCACCCGCAGCTTGGACCCACCCTCAAGACCTTCGAGAGCTCCGCGCCGCTCGGGCCGTACCTGGTGCCGAGGCGGTACGTGGCGGACCCCCACGCCGTCGGCCTCAAGATGCGCCTGGACGGGCGTGAGATCCAGGACGGCAACACGCGGGACATGCGCTTCGACCTGTTCGACTCGGTCGCCGAGCTTTCCAAGTGGCACACCCTCAACCCGGGCGACGTCATCGCGACGGGCGACATCGGCTCGCGCGAGAACCTCCCGCCGGGGTCGGTGGTGGAGTGCGAGGTCGAGGGCGTGGGCGTCCTCGCGAATCCGGTGGTGATGGGCTGATATTCGGCCCGTGCCCGAACGCCCCGAAGATGACGACCGTGGCGCTCGCGGTCGCCCCTTTTCGTCCGACAGCCGTCCGTGCCGGACCTCCCGGGCGTCAGGCCCGCATGATCGCCAGTGACTCGGCCAGCCGTTCGACGGAGGCCTCGTTCATCGGTTCGAGCCAGACGATCGCGTGGTCGTAGCCGGCGGTCTCGAAGGCGGCCAGGCCGTCCGCGATCTGCTGCGTCGAGCCGGTCAACCACTTCGACGGATCGGCCGGCTCGCCGATGGCGTCGGGGTAGCGGACGTTGACCCCGACGGTGCGGCGGAGACTGGCGGGGTCGCGCCCGATCGCCAGGCAGGCGGCGTCCAGGTCGGCCATGCGCTGGAGCAGGACCGCGTCCTCGGGCCGCGCGTACCAGGCGCCGTTCCAGAGGTCGGCGTGGCGGGCGATCGCGCGCATCATCCGCGGGGTGCGGCCGGCGATCAGCAGCGGCACGTCGGCGCGCATCGGCGGGATGAGGACAGCGTCGCGGGCGTGGTGCCACTGGCCCTCGTAGGAGGCGCGGCCCGTGCGCAGGAGTTGCACAAGGATCTCCAGCGCCTCGTCGAAGCGACCCAGCCGGTGGTCCAGCGGGTAGCCGAAGGCATCGAACTCGGGGTCGTGCCAGCCGGCGCCGACGCCCAGGATCAGCCGGCCGCCGCTGACGTCGTCGAGCGCCGCGGTCATCTTGGCCAGCAGGGCCGGGTTCCGGAACCGCATCGCCAGCACGAGTGTGCCCAGCTCCACGCGGTCTGTGGCCTCGGCGAGGGCCGACAGGTACGTCCACGCTTCATGGATGCCGGCATCCGTCTTCTCGGGGTAGCGGTACAGCAGATGGTCGAAGATCCAGATCGAATCGAAGCCGGCGTTCTCTGCGGCGAGCGCGAAGGCGCGGGCCGTCGCGTAGGGCGGCGGGTCGCCGGTGGGCTGGTTGGACGTGGGCAGGGCGACGCCGATCTTCATCGGGTCATTGTGGCGGTCGCGCCCGCAGTGCGGGGAGGGCCAGCTCCGAGCTGTGCCAGATCTGACTCCAACGGACGACTGGCCGCGCGCTCGCTCGCGGTTTGGTGCCAGACCTGACGCATCCCGGCGATCGGTCGGCCGCCGCACGTCACCGGTGACCCAGCCGGCGATCCAGTCGTCGGGAGGATGCTGGGCTGATCGGCGCCGAGGCGGGCGGCGCTCGCGGCGCGGTTGACGGTCTGGCCGGAAATTCCGATAATTCGACTCGGAATTACCGCGCAACCCACGGGCGCGCCTGAGGCGCCCGTTCTCACCCCGGGAGAGGCATGACCGCAACCCGCGACCAGGTCACCGACCGCCGCCAGGAATACGCCTTCCACGACGACATCGTCTACCTCACCGAGACGAAGCGCGGCCTCACCCGCGAAACCGTGGAGGAGATCAGCGCGATCAAGGGCGAGCCCGACTGGATGCTCCAGTTCCGCCTGCGCTCGTACGACCACTTCGTTCGGCGGCCGATGCCCACGTGGGGCGGCGACCTCTCGCGCATCGACTTCGACCGGATCGTCTACTACCGCAAGCCCTCCGAGCGCGAGGAGAAGTCCTGGGACGACGTCCCGGAGCAGATCAAGGCCACGTTCGAGAAGCTGGGCATCCCCGAGGCGGAGCGCAAGTTCCTGGCCGGCGTCGGCGCCCAGTACGACTCCGAGGTGGTCTACCACTCGGTCCGCGAGGAACTCAGCAAGATCGGCGTGGTCTTCATGGGCACCGACCAGGCGCTCAAGGAGTACCCGGAGATCTTCCGCCAGCACTTCGGCACGGTCGTGCCGCCGGAGGACAACAAGTTCGCCGCGCTCAACAGCGCAGTCTGGTCCGGCGGCTCGTTCGTCTACGTGCCCAAGGGCGTCGAGGTGCCGCTGCCGCTCCAGGCCTACTTCCGCATCAACGGCGAGAACACGGGCCAGTTCGAGCGGACGCTGGTTGTCGTCGATGAACATGCCAAGGTTCACTATATTGAAGGCTGTACTGCGCCGATTTACGCGACCGATTCACTACATGCCGCGGTCGTTGAAGTAATTGCGCTGCCGGGTTCACAAGTCCGCTACACGACAATCCAGAACTGGAGCAACGACGTCTACAACCTCGTGACGAAGCGAGCCCACGCGCACGCGAACGCTACGGTCGAATGGATCGACGCCAATACCGGTTGCCTTGCGCCGGATTCGCTCGTACTCAAGAACAACGACGTTGTGCCGATCGCCGACCTCAACCCGGGCGAACATGTCTACTCGCTGAACCCGCAGTTTGAGATCGAGCGCAGCCTGGTAACGGCCAAGCAGACGAACGACCCGGCGCCCGTGTTCGACCTGGTGCTCCAGAACCATCGGCGGGTGCGCGCGACACCCAACCATCCGTTCCTCGTCGCGCGGAAGGTCGGCCGGACACGACGCCTCGGCTGGCTGCCGCTGGCCTCAATCGTGGATGGCGACGAGGTGGCGGTCGTGGGGCACTCGCCCGATCTGGGCGAGCCGCGGACCTTCGAGCGGTTGCTGCCGCGCTCCGGCTCTCGCAACTCCTTCCGCTGGCCGACGCACTCCTCCGACGACCTGATGTGGTTGCTCGGGTTCTTCCTGGGCGACGGGTACACCGAGCGGGGAGTCCGCGTGTACTTCGCGGTCCCGGAGGCCGATCCCGCTGCGGAGCGCGTCGTCGGGCTCGCGAAGACCCTGTTCGACGCGGACCTCAAGCGCGTTGGCCCGGTGGTCCTTCGCGCGAACTCGGCGAACTGGGTCGATTGGCTCCATGCCAATGAATTCAGCGGGAACGCCCACACGAAGCGGATCGCCGCATGGGTCTACCGGCTGCCGCACGCGCAGAAGCGCGCGCTGATCGATGGCTACATCGCCGCCGACGGCTACATGCGCGAGGGTCATCGGAACGTCTCCATCACAAGCGCGAACCGGGAGCTCCTTGAGGACGTCCGGCAGCTCGCGATCTCGGCTGGACTCAACCCACTCAAGATCTCGAAGTGGTCGCGCGTCGAGCGCAAGCCGCTCGGGAAGGAAGAGAAGGAGTACACCAGCTACTTCCTCTACTTCGGCGAGGGGACGCTCGATGCGCCAGTTCACTTCGTCCCGGTCGCGACGATCGAGTACGCCGGGGAACATCCAACCGTCGACATCGAGGTTGAGGGAACGGCGAATTTCATTGCCAACGGCATCTTCGTGCACAACTCCAAGCTCACCATGAAGTACCCGTCGATCTACCTGCGCGGCGAGAACGCGACGGCGGACATCATTTCCGTTGCCGTCGGCGGCCACGGCCAGCACCAGGACACGGGCGCCAAGGCGATCCACCTTGCGCCGAATACGCGCTCCCGGATCGTCAGCAAGTCCGTCTCCAGGGACGGCGGCCGGACCAGCTACCGCGGCCAGATCAAGGTGGCGCCCGGGGCGACCAACGCTGTGGCCAGCGTCCGCTGCGACGCGCTGATGCTCGACGACCAGAGCCGCAGCGACACCTATCCCTACATCGACATCCAGGAAGACGACACCACCCTCACGCACGAGGCGACCGTCGGCAAGATCAGCGCGGACCAGGTGTTCTACCTGATGAGCCGCGGCCTGACCGAGAACGAGGCGCAGAACCTCATCGTGCAGGGCTTCCTCGAGGTGTTCACCAAGGAACTCCCGATGGAGTACGCGATCGAGTTCAACCGCCTGGTGAAGCTGGAGATGGAGGGCTCGCTCGGGTGATCTCCGTGGCCGCAACGGTCGACATCGACCGGCCCGTCGCCGAGGTGTTCGGCTTCGTGGCCGACCCGGCCAACGAGTCCAGCTGGCACACCGACGTGGTCACCGCGCGGCTTGAACCGGCAGGGCCCGCCGGGCCTGGCAGGCAACTGCACGCGACGTTCCGTTCCATGGGCCGGACGTTCGCCGGCGTGGCCGACGTGGCCACGTTCGAGACCGACCGGCGCATCGTCTACCGCTTCCGCGGACGGACGATGGGCATGGAGCCGACGGTGTCCTACCTGTTCGAGCCGGCCGGCAACGGGACGACGTTCACCCGCCAGCTCGACGTGGTGCCCCACGGCCTGACCCGCATCGCCGCGCCACTGCTGCGCCTGATGATGAAGAAGAACAATCGGACGTTCGCTCGCAACCTGAAGCAGCGACTCGAAGCGCCGCGGTGACCATCGACGCCACGACGTCGGCGGCGCCCGGTGGGCACCGCCGATCGCGACCTGACCGCGCGCCGCGCCGATCTCCGCACGAGCTGACCTTCCAGCTTGACGAGGAACTGGTCCGTCGGCGGGCGGCCGACGAACCCGACTGGCTGGCTGCCGACCGGCTGGCCGCTCTCGACGCGGTTGCCGCCGCGGCAGTCGAGCCTAATGTCCTCTACACGATCTACCTCGACCTGCGCGCTGCCGACCTGGCCGATGTGCGGGCCTACGAGGCAACGGGCAGCGAGCCCGATGACGACGGCGGCAACCTGCCGGAGAAGGCCGCGGCCCTGGCCGAGTTCCGAGAGGATCGGTTCACGGCTCGCGCAACGGCCGGCGAGCCACGGGCCGCCGGCGTACGGATCGAGACGCTGGGGGCGATGCTTGCGCGTGATCCCGACGCCGCCCGCGCGCTGCTCGCCGCCGCGCCCGTTCTGCCGGCGAACGATCGCGTCTCGCAGCTGATCCGGGCGGGGTGGAACCAGGCCGTCGTGGTGGACGTGCCCGACGACGTCCGGCTCGACCAGCCGATCGTCGTCCGCTGGGCTGTCGGTGCGCCGGGCCATGCGCTGATCACGCGCACGTTCATTCGGCTCGGCCGTGGGGCGTCCGCGTCGGTCGTCGAGGAGATCGTCCCGTCGCCCGAAGCTGCCCCGGGAGCGCCCCAGGCCCTGCTGGCCGGCTCCACCGAGGTCATTCTCGGCCCCGAGTCGGAGCTGGTCTTCGCGTCGCTCCAGGAGGCGGGCGAGCGGCAGGTGGTCTTCCAGCAGCGTGTCGCCGCCATCGGCGAGGGCGCCAGCATGACCTGGGCCCTGGGCCAGCTCGGTTCGCGGCTGGTCCGTGGCCGGGTTGACAACCGGCTGGAAGGCGATCGGGCCAGCGTCGAGCAGGTGGAGATCGTCTTCGGCTCGGACGACCAGCTGTTCGACCTCACGTCGTACACCGTCCACCAGGGGCGTGACGCCACCAGCAACCTCCTCTCGAAGGCCGTGCTCCAGGACCGGGCGCGCACGTTCCTCAAGGGCCTGGTCACCATCGAGAAGAGCGGCGTCGGAACCGACAGCTTCCTGGGCGAATACGGCATGAACCTGTCCAGGCAGGCCCGCGCCGTGGCGATCCCCAGCCTCGAGATCGACCAGCCGGACTGCCGGCGCGTCGCCCACTCCTCGTCGGTGGGCCCGATCGACGAGGCGCAGCTCTTCTACCTCGAGAGCCGCGGCATCCCGCCCGGCGAGGCCCGCAAGTTCATCGTGCTCGGGTTCCTGGAGCCGGTGGTGGCGCGCATCCCGCTCGAGTCAGCCCGGGAGCGTCTGCGCGAGCTGCTCGAGGCGAAGTGGGACGCCGCGCATCCTGCCGAGGAGTCGGTCGCCTGACCGGCGGTCCACTCCCCTTCAAGGCCGGTGCGCTCGGCGTGCCAGGGAGCAACCGGGCAACCGGATCGCGCCATTTCGGTGCACCGGGCGTGCCACGATCGCGCCGGGGTGGCCGATTGGTTGGTCGGATGTTCCAGGCCCGGGTCCGCGCGCGGGCCGGTTGCCGCTTGGAACCGATGCCGCACCATCGCCGGGCATCAGCAGGGTGACTCGCCGCATCGCCCTCATGCCCCTGCGCGATGTGCCGGAGGGGACCATGAAGATGGCCTGGGTCGATGGCGTCGACCAGGTCCTGGTCGTCAACCTCCATGGGAGCCTGCGCGTCGTCCAGGGCGTCTGCAGCCACGAGTACTTCGAGCTGGACAAGGGCTTCCTGACCGGCGATACCCTCACCTGCGCACTGCACCTGTCGCGTTTCGATCTCGAGAGCGGGGAGCCCCTGGACCCGCCGGCGGACGAGCCGCTGGAGGTCTACCCCGTGTCCGTCGAGGACGGGCAGGTGATCATCGAGTATCCGGACTGAGGCACGGTCGCGCCGGTCCGAGCGCGGCCGCCGGGTCGCCGGCGCAGGCAGGGGAGGACGCTTCGAGGCGCGGTATGCAACTACTCATGGCGGTGCTGGCCGACCGGAGCGACCTGGTCGAGGGCAGGGCCAGCCTGATCGGGATCTTCCAGTCGGTCGTCGCGTCATCGTTCCCGACGGAGCTCCACGGCGTCCTCGCGATCCGCGTGGCGATGGACGCCGACGAGGCGGAGTGGGTCGAGGTCAGTGCCGCGCTCCGCCGCGACGGGGCGGACCTGGGCGAGCTGTCCCTGTCGGCGTTCGTCCCGCCGGCGACGCCCGCGCAGCCGCTGCGCGGGATCGACGTGACCGTTGATCTCGAGGGCACCGAGCTGCCGGAGCCGGGCCTGTACACGTTCGAGGCCGCGGTCGATGGAAGGCCGATCGCCACGGTGCCGCTCTCGGTGCTGAGCCTGGGGCCGGGCGCGCGAGCATGAGCACGGCCGGGTAGCGAGGCCGCAGCGGTGCCGATGGCGGCTGCTGGTGCATGTTCTACCGCCTCGGCTCCAGCGGCTTCGGGACGTGGAACGCGACCGCGAACCACGACGCCCTCGGCGCGATCGCCGACGACGAGCCTGCCCCCCGGGCTGCTGGCCGATGTCGACGGTCGGGCCGTCGGCTGATGCGGCCTCGGGCCGCGCGGACGCAAGGTGACCGCGTGCCGCCGCCGACCGCTGGACGCCGGCCCCGCGCGAGTTTCGCAATGGTTTCGGCAGCGGCTGCCCGTTCGCGGTTTCTGGCCCCACCCCGTGCACTGCTCCGCGCCAACTCGGGATTCTCGACCGCCGGGAAGACATCAGATTTCGCAATGCCTGCGAATATCGTCAGAGATGAGGCGGTCAGGATTGCGGGCGACCACGGCGGGACGGCGATTCGGACCGTCGGTGCTGAATAGCATGCGAAAGCAGTCGGCTGGCCCCGGATCGAGCGGCTGACGTCGCGACGACGACCATCCAGGGCCGCCCGCAGCAGCGCCGGCGTCAGGGGGCCGGCGGCGCCAGGACGAGCGTCGACACCGCGCCCGACCGGATGGCGCCCGGGCTGAACCGGAGCTGGATCGTCTCGCCCGCCAGCCACTCGTCGACCAGGTCGCCGTAGTGGCGGTCGAACGGGTTGCCCGCGTTGCCGGTCGTGATCATGACGCGGGCCTCGTCGAGCCGCCCCAGGTCCACCACCTGGCGGAAGCTCGGCAGGTTCGTGACTGCGAACACCTCTCGGAACGGGACGGGCACGTATTCGGGTTCGGCCGGGTCCGGATAGGCGCGCCGGAAGCGGTAGTAGGCGGCGTTGAGGGCCCCGGCCGCTCCTGGCGCCGGGTAGGGCCCCGCGTTGAAGTACCACTCCAGCGGCCCGATCCCGCTGGTGCCGAGGCTGCCCTCCTGGAAGGTCGCCGTGTGCATGCGGCCCCACGTCCAGCGGTGCGGGGCGCCGAAGGCGTCGCGCAGCTCCGAGGCCGCCCGGTCCAGCGAGGCGGCGATCACCGCCGGCGCGGTCTCGCGGGTGGGCGTGGCCGGCTCGTCCCGCCACGCGTCGTCGGGGTGCGCCAAAAAGTCGATCAATGCCTGCCAGGACATCGTGGTTCCGACGTAGTCGCGCGCGAGATCGAGGCCAAGGCGACCGTCGAAGGCGTCGCGCAGCAGGCGGTACTCCGCGGCCATGTACGCGGCGCAGCCGCGGCTCTCGATCGGACACCTGCCGTCCCATGCCCGGATCCGCTCCAGGAGCAGCCGGCCGTCGTCGGTCTGTGGCTCGGCTCGCGCCAGGCCCGCGACCACCAGCGGCGCACGCAGCACGGCGCTGTCGACCTGGATCGTCGCCATCTCGTCCACGGAGATTCCGTCGTCGGCGAGACCTGCCGCCAGGAGGTCGAGCGCGCGTTGCGCCCGGTAGCCCGGATCGACCTCCCGCCCCAGGAAGGGCCAGCCGGCACCGGGTTCCGTAATGGCATTGTTCGCGGTCACGATGAGGCCCTCCGGCGGGTCGAAGAGCGTCGGCAGGTCCTCGAACCGGACCAGGCCCGACCACTCGTGGTCCCCGTCGGCCCCGGGCACCGGGCGGTCACCGCGGTCGCCGGCCGCCCGGATCGGAATCGCACCGGGCAACTGATAGCCGATGTGACCGTTGGCGTCCGCGTACACGAAGTTCTGGGACGGCCCGCCGAAGATCGACAGCGCCGCCCGGAAGTCATCCCAGTCCGACGCCGTGTTGACGCGGAAGATGGCCTCGACGGTGCGGTCCACGGACTCGATCGCGGGCCAGCGGAGTGCGATGGCGACCGGAGCGTCGCGGAGGCGGTGCTCCACGTCGTTGAGCACGGGGCCGTGGACGGTGGAGCGGACGGTCAGCACGTCGTCGGGGGCGCCGGCCACCCGGATCCGCTCTTCGCGCGTCTCGAACGGCCGCGACTCACCTTTGAAGAGGTAGCGCCCGGGATCGGCGGGGTCGATCGTCTCGAGGTACAGGTCCTGGACGTCCGGGTTCGCGTTGGTGGCACCCCACGCGATCCGGGCGTTGTGGCCCAGCACGACCGCCGGGACGCCCGGGAAGGAGACTCCGGCCACGTTGAACGGGCAGGCCGCGGTCACCGCCCGGCAGTGCAGCCCGTTCAGGAACCAGATCGAGGGCATCATGGCCGCGAGATGCGGGTCGTTGGCGAGCATGGCATCACCCGTGGCTGAGCGGGACGGCGCGACCACCCAGCTGTTCGAGCCGATGCCGTGCCCGGCCCCCAGACCGCCTGCCGCGTCGAGACCGGCCGCCGCCGATGGCCCGGAAGCCGCTGCCAGGAGGCCGATGAGGCCCGCCTGCTCCTCCGCCGACCACTCGATGACGGACGCAGCGGGGGCTGGAGCCGGCGATCTGGGCAGGCGGACCCCGCCCGTCGCGGGCCCTGAGGCCACGATGACCGGCGACCCGCCCGGTGCCTCCGGCAGCAGTCGGTCGGTCAGGGCCGGATCGCCCAGCCGCGCGTCCGCGAGCAGGCGGAACACCTCGCTCTCGAAGTTGCCCGACAGATTCCAGGCCTGGACCTTGCTCCATGTCATCGAGTCGAGCGGAGTCCACCGTTCCGGCCGGTAGCCGCCCGGCCCGTCGCCGCTTCGCAGGCCGGCCACGACGAAGGCGAGTCCCAGCAACCCGCCGCGCGTGTCGAGGTAGGCATTGACGCCCTCGGCGTAGGCGTCGAGGGCGGCCCGCACATCGGCGGGCATCGCGGCGAGGTTGCGCTCGGCCGCGGCCCGCCAGCCGAGGGTCCGGATGAAGCGGTCCGTGCGCAGCTGCGTCGGCCCGAACAGCTCCGAGAGGCGGCCGTACGAGACGTGCCGCCAGACCTCCATCTGCCAGAGTCGTTCCTGGGCGTGGACGTAGCCCTGAGCGAGGAACAGGTTGTGCGGGGTGTCGGCGGTGATGTGGACCACGCCGTTCACGTCGCGGACCACCTCGACGGGGGCACCGAGGCCCGCGACCTCGATCCGCCCGGCGACCTGCGGCAGTGCGCGGCCCGTCAGGAAGGCAACCGCGCCGATGCCCGAGCCCACGACGACCAGGACGACGAGCAGCAGGCCAAGCCCGAGGCGGCGCAGGAAGCGGCGCACGGTCCGCGTGCCTCAGCGCGGCAGCACGGTGCCGAGACCGGCAGCAGCGGCGCCCCGGAGGATCGCGTGGGCGAAGATCAGGTCCGCGATGCCCACGCCCAGGTGGGTCACGACCACCCGTCCCGGAGGCCGCGGCGTGCCGTCGCGCAGGACCTCGCCCAGGGTGGTGGCCGGGTCCGGGTAATCGTCGAACAGCCCGGCGTCCCGATTGGCCACCAGCTGGCCCCGCTCGTCCACGACGAAGAGTGCCGCCCCGCGCGCGACCGCGGCCGAGACGGAGGTGGCGTAGTCCACCGCCACGACGAGCGCGCCCGGCGCGATCCAGTCGGGCGGGACGGTCTGCCGCACGGGCCCGAACGACACGGCCGTGATGACGACATCCGCGCGATCGATCGCCTCGCGGGCGGAGGACGCGGCCCGGACATCGGCGATTCCGTGCCCGCGCGCCGCAGCGGCCAGGCGCTCCACGCGCTCGGGATGGCGGTCGTACAGGGTGAGTTCCGCGCCCGGGAGCAGGTGCGCAATGATCGGGAGGTGGCTGTGGCCCTGCACGCCGGCCCCGGTCAGCGCGACGCGCGGCTGCCGCCCCGTGACCACCGGCGCGAACGCGCGGATCGCCACGCCACTCACCGCTGCCGTGCGGTGCGCCGTGAGCGGGCCGCCGTCGAGGATGGCCACCGGGACACCGGTCGTGGGATCGTTGAGGAGCACGAGGGCGTGCAACGTCCGGATGCCGAGCGAGTTGTTGGTGGGGAAGCCCGCGATCCACTTCATTCCGAGCAGGTCGGCGGTTCCCGCGGAGTCGCGCAGGTGCGCGGGCATCGCGTGCGCAAACGATGCGGGCGGGCGCGGATGCACCGCGATCTTCGGCGGCAGTTCGGCTTCGCCGAGCAGCGCCAGCATCGCGCGCGCGGCCAGCTCGATCCGCGCCGCAACCGGGGGGATCGCGGCCTCCACATTGGCGGCGGTCAGGTACCGCAGGGGCGGCACATCCGGTTGGTCTGGCATCGCGCCCGAGTCTACGACCCCGAACGCACTGCCCCGGCCCGGCCGGTAGCATGGCGGCGCGTGGAGCCCGCCGGCGCGTGCCTGCCGATGCCTGCGCCCTGAGGCCGCCCGTGACCATCGCCGATCCGAAACAGAGTCTCGAGAACCTGAAACTGGAGCGCGACGCGATCGTGCTCTACGACGCCCTGGCCGCGATCGAGCGCGACGTGCGGCGCAAGGCCGCGTTCGCGACGATCGCCGGCAACGAGCGGCGCCACGCCGACATCTGGGCGAAGCGCCTGGAGGCCGAGGGCCATACCGTCCCGCCGCCCGGCCCTCCGCGGGTGCGGGTCCGCTTCATCATCCTTCTCGCGAGGCTGTTCGGGACGCGGCGCGTGGCGGACCTGGTCCGCGCCCTGGAGGGCGACGAGGAAGCCCTCTACAACGCCCAGCAGTCGCCCGAGGTGGCCGCCATCGCGGCCGACGAACGCGAGCACGCAGAGATCTGGAACGCGATCAGCACGGGCGCGAAGGCCGGCGCGCGCGCTCAGGCCGCGCCCGGGGCCGGCGTTGAGCATCCGCGCGAAACCGCGAGCCGCGAGCGGTGGCACCGGACCGGCGGTCAGTCGGGGACGCTTCGGGCAACCATCTTCGGGGTCAGCGACGGCCTGGTGAGCAATCTCTCCCTGGTGATGGGCGTGGTCGGCGCCGCGGAGTCCAACGCGAGCTTCATCCTGCTCGCGGGCGTCGCCGGGCTGTTGTCGGGCGCGTTCAGCATGGCCGCGGGCGAATACGTCTCGATGCAGTCGCAGCGCGAGCTCTTCGAGCGGCAGATCGCCCTGGAGCGCGCCGAGCTTGAGGCAGCGCCCGAAGAGGAGGAGGCCGAACTCGCCGGCATCTACCGGACCAAGGGCTTCACCGACGAGGAGGCCAGGGTCATCGCCCATCGCCTGTTCCAGGATCCGGACACCGCGCTCGACACCCTGATCCGCGAGGAACTCGGCCTCGATCCCGGTGAGCTCGGCTCGCCCTGGGGTGCCGCGATCGGCTCGTTCCTCGCGTTCGCGGCCGGTGCCCTGGTGCCGGTCCTCCCGTACGTGTTCGCGGGCGGCCAGGTGCCCTTCCTGCTCAGCCTCGGCCTCAGCCTGGTCGCGCTGTGCGCGGTCGGCGCCGCCGTCAGCCTGCTGACCGGTCGGGGATTCCTGTACGGCGGGGCCCGCCAGGTGCTCATCGGCGCCGCGGCGGCTGCGGTGACCTACGCGGTCGGTCGCCTGATCGGCGTCGCGGTGGCATGACGTGACCCCCCGGCAGCGCGTCGCGCGACCGAAACCGCGCCGGGCCGTGGGACGTAGCAGTTGACGGGCGGACGCGGGTCCAGCGCTGACGAGGTCGCCCTCGTCAGGTCGGTCGCAGCCGGATCGCAGGACGCGCTGGCCGCTCTGTATGACCGTCATGTCGACGCCGTATTCGCGGCGTCCTGGCGGTTGACGAGCGATCGCGGGACGACGGAAGAGGTCGTGCAGGAGACGTTTCTCGCGCTCTGGAACCGCGCCGAGCTGTTCGACCCGGCGGCGGGGTCGCTGGCCGCATGGCTCCACACGATCGCCCGCAACCGCACCGTGGATCGCCTGCGAGCCATGGGGCGGCGCCCGAACCTCGTGCCGATCTCGTCGGTGCGCCAGGAGGACGAGGTCGAAAGCGCCGCGTTCGAGCGCATGGCCGCGATGGGTCGTGTCGTCGGAGGTGCGGACCTGGGGCCCGGACCGGAGCTCGCGCTCGACGCCCTCGAGGTCCGGCTCGCGATCAGCGATGCGCTGAGGGGCATGCCCGACGTGGAGCGGACGGTCATCCTGCTTGCATACCGCGAAGACCTCACGCAGTCCGAGATCTCGGCGC